>Ga0299914_10000911_pt1 | contig 18759 bp, 20 predicted proteins | sample RVTome_10_FD_201361 | JGI IMG/M metagenome (GOLD analysis project Ga0299914, IMG submission 201361) | Soil microbial communities from uranium-contaminated site in the Upper Colorado River Basin, Wyoming, United States - RVT153D57 (version 2) ...
GGCCACGGCGAAGAAGTCTGCGGCGAAGAAGTCGTCCGCCGAGAAGGCCCCAGCCAAGAGATCCTCCACGTAGTTGCCGGTTGTTTGGCACATCACCGCCGACTACCTCCTGACGCCTGGCAGCGCTCTAGCGTTCTCTGTGATGGAGCCGCGCGACCACGACGTGGACGATCCGTCCGAGGTCCTCGACGCACTCCGAGCCCTCCACAGTCATCCCGGCGAGGGCGCGTCGTTCATCGAGCGGATCTTCGGGACGCCCACGTTCTTCCGGCTCTGGCTGGCCCAGGCGCTCTCGTCGCTGGGCGACTGGCTCGGGTTCCTGGCGATTCTGATCCTTGCAAGCCGCCTCGGCTCCGGGGCCCCGGGCGCCTCGGTGGGCCTGGTGATGGCCGCCCGCATCGTTCCGGGGTTCTTCGTGTCCGCGGGGGCCGGGGTCCTCATCGACCGGATGGACCGCAAGCAGGTGATGGTCGCCTCGATGCTGGTCAGGGCGCTCGTGGTGGCGTCGCTGCCGATGGTCGATTCGGTGATCGGTCTGGTGTTCGCCTCGCTGGTGCTCGAGCTGGCCACCCTGTTCTTCTCGCCGGCCAAGGAGGCGACGGTTCCCAACCTGGTGCCCGTCGACAAGCTGGCGACCGCCAATTCGCTCGGGCTGGCCGCCGCCTACGGCAGCTTTCCCCTTGCGGCCGGACTGTTCGCCCTGCTGGCCGAAGTGGCCCAATGGCTCGGCGGCATAGAGGCCTTCGACTCTCTGCGCACCAGCCAGGAGGCGGTGGCGTTCTATGCCAACGTCGTCTGCTACCTGGCGGCGGCGCTGATCATCTATCGGCTGGCCATCCCCCGCTACCACATCCGCACCCACGACGACCGCCCGATCGACCTCGGCCAGGTCTTCAAGGAGGTCAAGGAGGGCTGGCACTACGCGTTCATCAGTCCGGTGGTGCGGGCGGTCAACGTCGGCCTTGCCTGCGGGCTCATCGGCGGGGGCATGCTGATCCCGCTCGGGCAGACGTTCTCCGAGCAGGTCCTCCACGAGGGCCCCAGTGGATTCGGCGTGTTCGTCTTCGCCCTCGGAGTTGGCACCGCCGCCGGGGTCGTCGGAGTGTCGGCTCTGCAGAAGCGGCTGCTCAAGGCCCGAACGTTCGTGCTGTCGCTGTTCTGTGCCGGCGTGGCGCTGATCGTCGGCGTCTCGATGTCGACGCTGATGCTGTCGGCGATGTGGGTGGCGATCATGGGCATCTTCGCCGGCAGCGTCTACGTGCTGGGCTTCACGTTGCTGCACGAGAACGTCGAGGACGAGCTGAGGGGCCGGGTCTTCTCGGCCCTCTACACGCTGGTGCGGCTCTGCGTGCTGCTGGCCATGGCGGCGGGACCGGTGCTGGCGGACGTGCTCGACGGCGTGTCCGACCGTTTGGTCGGCGGCGAGATCGACGTAGGCATCGAGATCTCGGTGCCCGGCGTGCGGCTGACGTTGTGGCTGGCGGGCATCATCATGCTGGTGGCCGGTGCCCTGTCGGCGGCGGCCCTGGGTGGCCTGCGTTCCGGCGCGGCGGGCGCAGAGTCGGGGATCCGCTCACGGGAGAGGTCGGCGGCATGAGCCGATCGGCGGCGCCCGCCGGCCGCTTCATCGTGTTCGAGGGTGGCGAGGGCAGCGGCAAATCGACGCAAGCGGCCCGGCTCGCGGACCGACTCGGGGCGGTGCTGACCCGCGAGCCCGGCGGAACGGCCATCGGTGTCGCGTTGCGGGCGCTCCTGCTGGACGCCCGCACGACCGGGCTCGACGACCGGGCCGAGGCGCTCCTCATGGCGGCGGACCGGGCGCAGCACGTGGCCGAGGTTGTCCGCCCGGCGTTGATGGCCGGCCGTCACGTCGTCTCGGACCGCTACGTCGGTTCGACGCTCGCGTACCAGGGATTCGGGCGGGGCCTGCCGGTCGACGACCTGCGCCGGCTGTCGGGCTGGGCGTCGGCCGGCCTGACGCCCGATGTGGTGGTGCTGCTCGACGTTCCCCGGGAGCTGGGGTCGACGCGTGCCGCCGGCCGCGCCGATCCCGAGCCCGACCGCGTCGAGGCCGCCGGCGACGGCTTTCATGACCGCGTGATGCGGGGATACCAGGCGCTGGCGGCCGCCGATCCGGCCCGCTGGGTGGTGGTGGACGGCACGGCCCCTGCCGACGAGGTCGAGGCGGTGGTGTGGAAGTTTGTGACTGCCCGCTGCCCGGAGCTGGCGGCCGCCGAGGCCGGCGCGGCCGGGGCTGGCGGGGCCGGTGGGCGGGCGTCCGAGGGCGGCGAGCGGGCTTCCGAACCGAGGCCATAGGTTCCATGTCGGGCACCCGAGGTCATAGGTTCCGGATCCGCAACCCATGACCTCAGCCTTGGATCGGTGGAACCCATGACCTCGCCGACGGCGCCAGCCCGTGACACCGACCCGTGGCGGGACGTCGTCGACCAGGCGGCCGCCATCCGCCAACTCGAGGCGGCGGCGCGCGCGCCGGTCCACGCCTACCTGCTGGTGGGCCCGCCGGGCTCCGGCAAGCGGGCGCTGGCCCGGGGCTTCGCCGCCGAGGTCCTGGCCCCTCCGGATGCCACCGACGACGACCGCGAGCGCCACGTGCGCCTGGCCTTGGCGGAGCAGCATCCCGATCTGCGGATCGTCGAGCCCGAGGGCATGACCTTCCGCAAGGGCGAGGCCGAGAACATGGTGCGGCACGCTGTGCTGGCGCCGGTCGAGGGCGGCCGCAAGGTGGTCGCCGCCCTGGGTTGCGAGCTCATGGAGGACGAGGCGGCCGGCTACCTGCTCAAGATCATCGAGGAGCCGCCAGCGTCGACGGTGTTCGTGCTGCTCGCCACCGAGGTGGTCCCCGAGCTGGTGACCATGGCCAGTCGTTGCGTTCGCATCGAGGTGTGTCCGCTGGCCGTGGAGTCCATCGCCGAGCGGTTGACGGCGGAGGGTGTCGCGTCCGAGCGGGCGGTGGTGGCGGCGTCCGCATCGTCGGGAGACATGGACCGCGCCCGGACCCTGGCGACCGATGACCGCCTGGCCCTGCGGCACCGGGCATGGCGGGAGGTGCCCCACCGGCTCGACGGCACCGGCGCCCGCGCCGCCCAGGTCGTGGCGGAGCTGCAGGCCATGATCGCCGATGCGTTGGTACCGCTGCAGCAGCGGCAAGCCGATGAGGCCACCGCAGTCGAGGCCCAGGTCGCGCAGTTCGGGTTGCGGGGCGCCGGGAAGCGGGAGACGGAGACGCGCCACCGGCGTGAGGTCCGCCGGTTCCGCATGGCGGAGCTGCGCTTCGGGCTGGCCACCCTAGCCGCCGCCTACCGCGACGCCCTGGTCGCGGGCCCGCCTGGCTCAACCTCGGCCCGGCTGGTCGACGCGTTGGCCCGCATCGACGACGCCGGGCTGGCCCTGATCCGTTACCCCAACGAGACGCTGTTGCTGCAGGCGTTGATCGCGCGCCTGCCGGCCGCGCCGAGAGCCTGATGGGACGACGTCGCTAGAGGCGAAAGACCGGCGCGTCGTCGCCCCTCGAGCGGTCACGGCGGTGGCGCTGGCGTGACGGCGGTCGGGCCGCGCCGGGCGCCTGGCCACCGGCCTGCGGGCTGCGAGGATCGGCCGAACGACGGGCTGGGCGTTCGCGCGATGCTCCGAGGTAGCGCTTGAGGCGGGTTATCGGGTGGCCTCCTTCGGCACGACGACACGGCCACCGCCCGCGCCCCGCCCCCGTACCCGATCCGGGGCGGGGCGAACCACCCGGGGAAGGTGTTGACCGCGGCGGTGCGGGGAATGGGTCATGACGACCGGGGCGGTACCTGGCCAAACGCGTCTGGGGGTGATCGAAGCGGTCACGACGGTTCGAGACGTGATGGCTCCTGCTCCACTGGCCGTGGTGGACGCCTCGATCTCGATCGACGAGGCGGGCCGCGTCATGCGAGCTTGGGACGTGGACGAAGTGCTGGTCACCGACCGCGGCAGGCTCTGTGGACGTTTGACCGGCCGCGAGGTCGTAGTCCGTTCGATCGCGTCGGATCGCCACCGGCGTCCGTTTCGGCGGGTGAGTGCTGCGAGCGGGACCCGCATGTGGTCGCCGCCGACGAGCCGATCGACCATGCGGCCCAGCTCATGCGACGCCACGGCCTGCAGCGCCTCCCTGTGACCGATGCCGACCGCCTCGTCGGAAGCGTGTGGCGCACGACCCTCACGCACGGCGGGTAGTGAAGGGCCGCTGCTATCCTCTCCCGTTCACGCCCGAGTAGCTCAGACGGCAGAGCAACGCACTCGTAATGCGTAGGTCAGGAGTTCGATTCTCCTCTCGGGCTCCCTGCTACCGCTTCGGAGTCCGAGCCAAGGCGCGTCGTTGAAGAGCTTCGGGGCCATAGCCCCCGTCTTCTTCAAAGACGCGGGGTCGTCACGCCGCCAGCAGGACGGCGGCAATCTGCTCGCGCAGGTCGGCGATGTCGCTGCGGTCGTTGTGGGGCGCCATGCTCTCGTGCAGGGCGATGAGGTTGTCGCGCACTCGGGCCGAGCTGACCCGCCGCGCCGCGGCCAGCGCCCGGTGGCCGGCGTCGACGCCGCGGTCGAGGTCGCCGACGGTCGTGTCGAGCTGGGCGAGGGCCACGAGCGCCAGGGCATGCGACCGGGCGGCGTCCTCCCCATGGCCGTCGGCGGCCGCCTGGTGCCGACCCCCGGCCTGGACGACCGCGTGGGCGCTGTGGCCCGTCACCGCCAGGCGGTCCCATGCCAACCCCGTGTCCCCCCAATGGTGGGCGTGGCTGTAGTGCGCCACCCACGGGCGGTCTTCGCACTCGTCGAGGTCACGCGCCGCGAACCACTGGTCCGCGGCGCCGATCGCTGCCTCCGTCGCTTCGACGTCGCCGGCCTCGGCGTGGGCTCGCGCCCGGAGCGCCCAGAGCATCGCCTGCTCGGTGGGCACGAGCCGACCCTGGGCGCCCTCGAGCGCTCGATCGAGGAGGGCGAGGGCCTCCGCCGGCCGGCCCAGCCAAGTCGCCTGGCGCGACATCGAGCCCAGCACCCGGGCGTGCAGGCTCCAGTTGTCGGCCTCCTCGGCGCAGTGCGACGCCATCTGCCAGAGCCGGGAGGCGTCGCGGTAACGGTCGATGTCGAACGCCATGAACCCGGTGTTGCACCCAAGCCAGCCGACCGCCACCAACAGCTGCGGACGGAGCTTCGGCGCGCAGCGGGCTTCGAGCAGGTCGCGGGCTCGACGCGTCTCGACCAGGGCGGCATCGAACCCGAAGCCGCCGCCCCAGCGCATGTCGCCGCGCTTCACTGACGCCGCCGCGTCGCGCACCTGGGCGATGTCGGTCGCCCCGACCCGCGACGGCGGTGCCGTGGGGGCGATGTAGTCGAGTCCGTCGATCGATCCCGGGGCCGGGACGTCGACGTTGGACGGCAGAAGGTCAGGCTGACCCTCTGCGCCTTCATCGTCTACCACGGCCGGTCCTCCCCCGTGTCATGCCCCCCGCTGACGGCAGTGTTACATACTGAAACCTTGCGAAACCACCCCTAGAGACGGGTATCTCTCTGCGTGGCGCGGCCACCGCGAGCAGGGTTTTCGCGGGCCGCAGAATGGGTCATTGCGGGGTCAACGCGGGATGTGGAGACTGACTCCCGTCGATCTACGGACAGAACCGAGCCCACCGTGACGTCTTCGCTGAGCGACATCCCGGGCACCGAGGACGAGGGGCCGCGTCACACCCTCCGTCCGGGGAAGCGCGAGGGCCGGGGTCGGCGTCCGTGGCGCAGCGGCCGGCTCGACTTCGCACCGCGCCCACTGGCGCTCGAGGAGCGCAGGACTGCCGGGCCGACCGTGTTCCGGGAACAGCGCAAGCGGATCGAAGCCGGCACCATCTTCGCCGCTGTGATTGCGCTGGCAACGATCGGGTTCGTCGCGGTGCTCGCCTATCGGGCCACGCGCGTCGACGTCGAGCAGACCGGCCTCGAGGACGGCGCGCAGCTCGACGGACAAGCTGCGGCCGCCCTGGAGGTGAAGGTCACGTTCGAATCGCGTAGTGACGCCCGGGCGGCGTCGTTGAGCTTCGACGGCGCGGAGGTCGAGGAGCCGACCATCGAGGGCGCCACCATGGTGTGGCGGCCGGCGGCCGAGCTGGCGGAGGGCGAGCACCGGCTGGTGCTGGCGGTGCCGCGCCCCGTGCTCGACGACGCCCATCTCACCTGGCGCTTCACCGTCGACCTGACACCCCCGACGGTCGAGGTGCCCCGCGTGGTCGAGGCGGTGGCGATCGACGCGCCGGTGGAGGTGACCGGCCGGGCCGAAGCGGGGTCCAGGGTCCGGGCCGACGGCGACGAGGTCGACGTCGACGACGACGGCAACTTCACGCTGTCGTACACGCGGGCGCCGGCGGGCCCGATCGCGCTGGAAGCCGTCGACGAGGCCGGCAACCTCACCGCCGCATCGGCGACCATCCCGGTGGCCTATCCCGGCCTGCGAGGCGTTCACGTGAGCGCGCCGGCGTGGGGGAACGAGCAACTGCGCAACGGCATCCTCCGCCTCGTCGACGAGGGCCGGATCGACACGGTGCAGCTCGATCTCAAGGACGACCAGGGCGTCGTCGGCTTCGACACGACCGTCGAGCGCGCTCGCCAGATCGGGGCCGTGACGGAGTACTACAACCTCGACGACGCCGTCCGGGTGCTGCGTGACCGGGGCGCTCGGGTGATCGGCCGGGTCGTGGCCTTCCGCGATCCGACCCTGGCCGAGGCCGCCTGGGGGGCGGGCGAGACCAACCAGGTCATCCAGTCGGCGGCGGGCGGCCCCTACGGCACTCAAGGTCAATTCACCAACTTCGCCGATCCGGCGGTGCGCCGTTACAACCTCGCCATCGCGCTGGACGCGGTGAGTCGGGGCGTGGACGACATTCTCTGGGACGACGTTCGCCGGCCGGGCGGCGATCCCGCCGGCATGGTGATCCCCGGGCTGTCGGGCTCGGCCAGCGACTCGATCGCCGGGTTCCTGGCCGAAGCCCACAGCGAGCTCCGCCGGCGCGGCGCCTATCAGGGCGCGACGACCGATGGCGAGGCGGCAGATCAGGGCGACCTCGTCGGTCAGGACGTCGCCCGCATCGCTTCCAATGCCGACTACGTGGCGCCCCAGATCTTCCCGGGCTACTGGAGCGCGGGGCGGCACAACGTGGCCAGCCCGGTCAACCAGCCCGGAGACCTCGTGCGCGCCGTGCTCCAGCGGTACCAGCAGGCATCCGCCGACCGGGGCGCGGTGCTGGCGCCGTGGCTGCAGGACTTCTCGCTACGCGGCGCGTCCTATGGCGACGCGCAGGTGCGGGCCCAGATCGACGCCGCCGCCTCGCTCGGCATCGGCCGGTTCCTCCTGTGGGATCCGTCCGTCACCTACTCGGCCGGCGCGCTCGCTCCCGGTTAGGTCGGCCCTCGCCGGTTCTAGGCCTGCTTGTCGAGGTCGGCGAGGAGGTTGAGGAGGTCGTCGGCGTGCTCCTCCTCGACCGCCAGGATGTCTTCCATCATCCGGCGCGTGGTCGGGTCCTTGTCGCCCAACCACTGGACGATCTCGGCGTAGGACTCGATGGCGATGCGCTCGGCCACCAGGTCTTCCTTGATCATGTCCACGAGGCCATCGCCCTCGACGTACTCGGCGTGGGAGCGGTCCTCGATGCCAACGGGCGAGAAGTCGGGTTCGCCCTGGAGCTGGGTGATGCGCAGCGCGATCTGATCGGCGTGCCCGAGCTCCTCGTTGGCGTGCTGGAGGAACTCGGCCGCCACCGGCCCGCCGTTGAGCCCGTCGGCCATGAAGTAATGGCGCTTGTAACGCAGGACGCAGATGATCTCGGTGGCCAGCGCCTCGTTCAGGACGCCGATCACTTGAGCTCGGTCGGCGCCGTAGGCGGCGGTGATGGGGCCCTCGCTCATCTTCGCCCGGGCGCGCTCACGCAGGGTCGTGATGTCCGTCAGGAAGCTCATGACGCGGCAACCTACCCGCGGTTGGGTGCCTTCCGGGGTAGAGGTAGGGTCCCGCTGTGGCCGACCGGGCGACGTTCGCGGATCAGGCGATGGAGCTCATGCCGTCGCTCTATGCGGCCGCGCTGCGCATGACCCGAAATGCGGCCGACGCCGAGGACCTCGTGCAGGAGACCTACCTGAGGGCCTACCGCGGGTTCGGTGGGTTCGAGGAAGGGACCAATCTCAAGGCCTGGCTGTACCGCATCCTCACCAACACCTACATCAACAGCTATCGGGCCAAGAAGCGCCGCCCCGACGAGACCGAGCTCGACGAGGTCGAGGACCTCTATCTCTATCGCCGGATCGGCGGCCTGGAGGCGGCCATGGCAGGCCGCAGCGCCGAGGACGAGCTGCTCGAGCGGTTCACCGACGCCGAGGTGAAGGAGGCGCTCGAGTCGCTGCCCGAGAACTTCCGGATGGCCGTCTTGCTGGCGGACGTAGAGGGATTCGCGTACAAAGAGATCGCCGAGATCCTCGACATCCCAATCGGTACGGTCATGAGTCGTCTCCACAGGGGAAGAAAGGCCCTCCAGAAGCGGTTGTACGAGTTCGCCGTGGAGCGGAACCTCACGGCGCCGGTTCCGGATGACGCCCATGTCTGACTGCCAAGACGCACTCCACGAGCTGTACGGGTTTCTCGATGGCGAGCTCACCGAGGACCGTCGTGTTGCCATCCAGCGCCATCTGGACGAGTGCCAGCCCTGCGCCGAGCCGTACGACTTCGAAGCCGAGCTGCGGGCGGTGGTGCGGCGCAAGTGTCAGGAGCAGGTGCCCGACGCGCTGATCGCCAAGATCCGCACGGCGCTCCAGTCGGAAGCCGCCCGCCTCCCGAACTGAGGTTCGTCCCGCCCCAGCAGCGGCGCGGCGGCGGGGTCGGGCGGCGCTTCGCGACTTTGCCCGCTGTTGCCTAGCATGCCACCCATGCTTGCGGTGGTCTGGCACTACTGGATCGGTGTGGCGCTCGTGCTGGGCGCCGTTGGCACGCTGGCCGCGCTGGCGTTCGGTTACCTGACGAAGGTCGAGTCGACCCGCTACCCCAAGAAGGGCTCCTAGCGGGTGCCGGTCAGTCCGGTTGACTGGGGGCTCGCCGAACGGGTTGCGGTCCGGGTCTCCGGTCACGAGCCGCTGGCGGCGTCCTACCACTACGACCGGCTGGAAGCCGACTTTGCCGACGTAACGGCCCGGGCGGAGGAGCTGGTGGCCGCAACCACCGGGCTGCGCTCGGCCAGCGGCCCCGCCAGGGCGCGAGTGGTGGACCGTGCCGACTGGGTGCGGGCCAACCTCGCCAGCTTCGGCCGGCTCCTCCGCCCGCTCACCGACAAGATGGCCGAGCGGATGGGGGACAAGCGGGGCTTGGCGGCGATGCCGGCGGCGCTGTCCCGCCGGGCTGCCGGCATCGAGGTGGGGACGCTGCTGGGGTGGATGGCCTCGCGGGTGCTCGGTCAGTACGACCTGCTGGTCATCGAGGACGAGGATCCCGACGACCAGGACATCGTCTATTACGTGGGGCCCAACGTGCTGGCGCTGGAGAAGCGCTACGCCTTCCCGCCCGAGGAGTTCCGCCTGTGGCTGGCCCTCCACGAGGTGACCCACCGGGCCCAGTTCACCGGCGTGCCGTGGCTGCGCCCGCACTTCCTCTTGCTGGTCGAGCGCACGCTCGACGCCGTGGACCCCGATCCCAAACAGTTCCTCGACGCCCTTGGTCGGCTGATCGAGGATCTGCGCTCGGGCAACAACCCGCTCGACGAGGGTGGTCTCGCCACCCTGCTGGCCAGCCCTGACCAGCGTGAGCTCTTCGGCCGGATCGGCGGGCTGATGAGCCTGCTCGAGGGCCATGGCGACGTGACGATGGACAGGGCCGGCGAGGGCCATGTGCCCTCTGCGGCCCGGTTCTCACGGGCGCTGCGCGAGCGGCGGAAGCAGGGCGGCAGCGTGGCCAAGCTCCTGCAGAAGGCGCTCGGCATCGACGCCAAGTTCCAGCAGTACGCCCAGGGCGAGTCGTTCATCGCCTATGTCGAGCGCCACGGCGGTCCCGACGCGCTCGACGCCGCCTGGCGGGGACCCGAATGGCTGCCCACCCTGTCCGAGATCCGCGCCCCCCAGGAGTGGCTGGATCGGGTGAGGCTCTCGGAAGAACTGGTCGGTTGATCGAGGGGGCAGGGAAACCCTCCGGCGACCCCCACCCGCCGCCCCGTGATGGCGTCGGTCTGACGACCGACACTCGTCATCGCTGTACCTCCCCCCACCTCTTGGGCCGCCGCCTGTCGGCGGCGTCGATTCCCCGTGGCTCGACCGGCGAAGCACGGATCGATCGACGCCAGGGGGCTCCGGCAGGAGCCTCCGCCCCCGGACCCCCGCCGCTCGGTGTATGAACGCTGGTCCCTAGAGTCACAGTCGTGAATGGCGAGGTCTCGGCCCTGCTGGCCAGGTGTGACTTCCCGCCGGCTGGGACCGCGGTGGCATGCGCAGTGTCGGGCGGGGCCGACTCGTTGGCGCTCCTGGCATTGGCCGTCGGGGCCGAGTGCCAAGCCACGGCGGTCCATGTCGATCATGGACTGCGCCCGGGATCCGCCGGCGACGCCGACGCGGTGCGCGCTGCCGCCGATCGGCTGGGCGCCGCGTTCCGCGGCGTGCGGGTGGCGGTGGCGCTCGGCCCCAATCTCGAGGCCCGCGCCCGGGCGGCCCGCTACGCCGCCCTTCCGCCGGACGTGCTGACCGGGCACACGGCCGACGACCAGGCCGAGACGATGCTGCTCAACCTGTTGCGCGGCGCCGGGCTCGACGGCCTCGCCGGGATGGACCCCCTGCGGCGACCCCTGCGCCGCCTGCGCCGGCGCGAGACCCGGGCACTGTGCGACGCCCTGGAGCTGAAGCCGGTCGAGGATCCCACCAACTGGGACTCGGCGTTCCGCCGCAACCGCGTGCGCCACGAGTTGCTCCCGCTGCTCGACGACATCGCCGAGCGCGACGTCGTGCCCATCCTCGCCCGCCAGGCCGACCTGGCCCGCGACGACGTTGGGCTCCTCGACGAACAGGCCGCGGCCCTCGACCCCGGTGACGCCCGGGCCCTCGCCGCCGCCCCAGAGGCGCTGGCCCGCCGCGCCGTCCGGCGCTGGTTGCGCGCCGGAGGCCCCGGCGGCGTCGAGCAGCATCCACCCGACGCCGCCACCGTCGATCGCGTCCTCGCCGTCGCCCGGGGCGAGGCCGTGGCGTGCGAGCTCCCAGGCGGATGGCGGGTGGCCCGGTCCCGGGGACGCCTGCGGCTCGACCGCCACCGGCGCCCACTAGCGTGACCAGGTATGCCGACGCATTCCCCGGGTGATTTCATCCATCATCTCGACGATCCCTCTCTGGGATCGGTGGTGGTTGGCGAGAAGGAGATCCAGGCTCGGATTGCCGAGCTGGGTGACCAGATCACGGCCGACTACGCCGGGCGCCCACCGCTGCTCATCGGGGTGCTGAAGGGGGCGTTCGTGTTCATGGCCGATTTGGCCCGGGCCATCCGCCTGCCGGTCGAGATCGACTTCATGGCGGTCTCGTCGTACGGCGCGTCGACACGGTCCTCGGGCGTGGTCCGCATCGTCAAGGACCTCGACATCGACTTGGCGGGGCGGCACGTGATCCTGGTGGAGGACATCGTCGACTCGGGCCTCACCCTCACCTACCTGCGCCGGAACCTGGCCGCCCGGCATCCGGCCAGCCTGGCCGTGTGCGCGCTCTTCGTGCGCCAAGGCAACCAGAAGACCCAGGAGGAGCTGCGCTACGTCGGCTTCGAGATCCCGCCGGCCTTCGTGCTCGGCTACGGCCTCGACGTCGCCGAGCGATTCCGCAACCTGCCCTATGTGTGTGAGTTCACGGGCGAATTGAGCGGGTGAGCCGGCCGCCATCGGTGGTCCTTGGCGCCGCCCCACCAGTAGCCTGGCCCCCACCGTGAAACGCTTCCCCCGCGCCGCCGTGGCGTATCTCCTGCTCGGGATCGCCGTCCTGTTCTTCGGGGCGCAGATGCTCCGCCCCGGGACCGAGAGGGAGGAGCTCGACCTCTCCACGTTCCGCGACGACATCGCCGAGGGCGAGGTTGCGACCGCCGAGATCAAGGACCGCGACAACGTCGTCGAGGGCAAGCTGCGCGACGACACCAACTACAAGGTCAGCTACCCCGCCGAGTTCGCCGACGAGCTGGTCGACGAGCTGGACGACGCCGACCCCGCCATCGAGGTCACGACCGACTCGCAGGGTGATTCGGTCTGGACCGGCCTGCTGTTCAGCCTGTTGCCCGTCGTGCTGATCATCGGAGCGTTCTTCCTGGTCATGAACGCCCTGCAGGGCGGAGGCCGTGGCGTCATGCAGTTCGGCAAGTCCAAGGCGAAGCAGGTCACGAAGGACGACACGGTCGTGACGTTCGCCGACGTGGCCGGCTGCGACGAGGCCGTCGAGGAGCTCCAGGAGATCAAGGACTTCCTCAAGGATCCTGGCCGTTTCCAGGCGATCGGGGCTCGCATCCCGAAGGGCGTGCTGCTCTTCGGGCCGCCCGGCACCGGAAAGACGCTGCTCGCCCGGGCTGTGGCCGGCGAGGCGGGGGCGCCGTTCTTCCCCATCTCGGGCTCGGACTTCGTGGAGATGTTCGTGGGCGTGGGCGCCAGCCGGGTTCGGGATCTGTTCGACAAGGCCAAGCAGGCGGCGCCGGCCATCGTGTTCGTGGACGAGATCGACGCCGTCGGGCGCCACCGGGGCGCCGGCCTGGGTGGTGGTCACGACGAGCGCGAGCAGACGCTCAACCAGCTGCTGGTCGAGATGGACGGGTTCGACTCCCGCACCGGAGTGATCCTCATCGCCGCCACCAACCGGCCCGACATCCTCGACCCGGCGCTGCTGAGGCCGGGGCGGTTCGACCGCCAGATCGTGGTCGACCAGCCGGACCTCGAGGGCCGCAAGGCGATCCTCGACGTGCACGCCAAGGGCAAGCCGCTAGCCGACGACGTGCAGCTCCACGTGCTGGCCCGCCGCACGCCGGGATTCACCGGCGCCGACCTTGCCAATCTCATGAACGAGGCGGCGCTGCTCACCGCTCGCCGGGGCGGTACCGACATCACGATGGCGGCCATGGAGGCGGCCATCGACCGGGTGCTGGCCGGCCCCGAGCGCAAGACGCGGGTCATGTCCGACAAGGAGAAGCAGGTCATCGCCTACCACGAGGGTGGCCACACCCTGGTGGGTCACGTCTTGGAGGGCACCGACCCCATCCACAAGGTCTCGATCGTGTCGCGGGGCCGGGCGCTGGGGTGGACGCTGGCCCTGCCCACCGAGGACAAGTACTTGAAGACCCGCAGCGAGCTGGTCGACACCCTTACCATGCTGCTGGGCGGCCGCTCGGCCGAGGAGCTGGTCTTCGGCGAGCCCACCACGGGTGCCAGCGACGACATCGAGCGCTGCACCGAGATCGCCCGCAAGATGGTCACCACCTACGGGATGAGCGACCGGCTGGGCCCCCAGCAGCTCGGCACCAAAGCCCAGGAGGTGTTCCTGGCCCGCGACTACGGGCACGAGGCCACCTACTCCGACGAGGTTGCGGGTCTGATCGACGACGAGGTGCGGCGGCTGGTCGACGCCGCCCACGACCGGGCCAAGTTCATCCTCGCCACCCACCGGGCCACGCTCGACCGCCTGGCGACGTCGCTGGTCGACAAGGAGACGCTCGACGACGGTGACCTGGCCGAGGTGTTCGGCGACCTCGACAAGGGCACCGGCATCGAGCTACCGCTCGACGAGCTCGGGATCGGACCGCAACCGCCCGCCCTCCGCGCGCTGGTGGGTCCCACGGTGGCCGAGGCGGCCGACCCGGAGCCGGAGACGGGTGGGCCGGACGTGCGGCGCGCCCCCGCACCCCGGCAACCGGTCTGGCGGCGCGTGCTGCGCTGGGGTCTGGGCGAGCCCCGGCCGTCGGGTACCTGACCCGAGGGACGACCGAGAAGGACGGAGAAGGCGCGCCATGGCCGACGAGTGGCCCAGCCCGAGCCGGGACTTTCCGCCGATCGAGACCGCGATGGACCTGGAGCGGATCGCCAAGGCCGTGCGGGAGATCCTCGAGGCCATGGGGGAGGATCCCGATCGCGACGGCCTGCGCGACACCCCCGAGCGCGTCTCCCGCATGTACGCGGAGATCTGCTCGGGGATCCACGAGGACGCCGACACCCACCTGGCGGTCACGTTCGAGGCCGGGCACGACGAGATGGTCATGGTGCGGGACATCCCGATGCAGTCGATCTGTGAACACCACCTGATCCCGTTCATCGGCAAGGCGCACGTGGCGTACATCCCCGGGGAGGACGGGCGGATCACGGGGATCTCCAAGCTGGCTCGCCTGGTCGACGCCTTCGCCCGCCGCCCGCAGGTCCAGGAGAACCTGACAGTGCAGGTCGCCGACGAGATCGACCGCACCCTCGAGCCCCGAGGCGTGATGGTGGTGGTCGAGGCCGAGCACCTGTGCATGACGATGCGGGGCGTGCGCAAGCCGGGTTCGACCACGGTGACGTCGGCGGTGCGGGGCTTGTTCCGGTCCAGCGTCGCCACCCGGGAAGAGGCGATGCGCTTCATCGTCGGCCAGCGCTAGCGTCCGCCGACACCATGGCCGTCCCGACACCGCACAACGAGGCCAAGCCCGGTGACATCGCCGACGCGGTGCTTCTTCCCGGTGATCCGCGGCGCGCGGCCGCCATCGCCGAACGCTTCCTGGAAGACGCCCAGTGCTACAACGAGGTCCGCAACATGCTGGGCTTCACCGGGACCTACCGGGGCCGCCGCATCTCTGTACAGGGGACCGGCATGGGGATGCCATCGATCGCCATCTATTCCACCGAGCTATTTCGCTTCTACGGCGTGACCACCGCCATCCGGGTGGGCTCGTGCGGGGCCCTGCACGACGCGGTGGCGCTGCGTGATCTGATCATCGCCCTGGCCGCGCACACCGACTCGGCGATGATCGAACGGCGGTTCAAGGGCATCACGTACGCCCCCGCGGCCGACTTCGGCCTCGCCGTCGAGGCCTGGCGCCTGGCCGGGGAGCGGGGCATCACCGCCCACGTCGGGACCATCCTGTCCACCGACACCTTCTACGACACCGATCCCGAGGTGACCGAGGCCCTCACGAAGCACGGGGTGCTCGCAGTCGAGATGGAGGCCGCCGCCCTCTACACCATCGCCGCCGCCCACCAGGCGCGTGCGCTGTGCATCTCGGCCGTCAGCGATCACATACCCAGGGGCGAGGCGATCAGCTCCGGCGAGCGGGAGACCGGCTTCTTCACCATGGCCGAGCTGGCGCTCGATGTGGCGGTCGAGGCGGCGGATCCCCAGTAGGGGTTGGCGCCCAAGGCCTGACGACGTCGGGCGGCGGGCCGGGCGCGGGGCTAGCGCGCGGTGGGCACGAAGGCGCGGAGGATCCGCTCCACGGTCTCGATGATGTCGGCTTCGTCCACGGTGGTGAGCCCGGCGCCGAGCGCCAGTGAGGCCTCGGTCAGCGCCCCGTAGAGCACCAGGGCGAGCGCGTCCGTGTCCTCGCGCGCCAGCGCCCCGTCGTCCGCCAGGGCCTGCAGTCCGGCTCGGATGGTCGCCAGGCCGAGCCCCCGGTCGATCTCGTACCAGGCAACCAGGCCGAGGACGGCCGGCGCGTCGGCGAGGACGATACGGCGGAGGTCGGGCCTGGCGAACAGCTCGAACAGCGCGCGGCAGCCGGCCTTGAACGGCTCGAGCCCCGTCGGCGTCGCCGCCAGCGCCGCCGCCACGACGGCATCGTTGATCTCCCGCTCGACCTGCTCGAACACCTCGACGAACAGCTCGTGCTTGTCGCCGAAGTGGTGGTGCACCGCACCCCGGGTCACGCCCGCCTGCACGGCGATGCCATCGAGGGTGGCGGCTTGGTAGCCGCCACCGGCGAAGGTGGCGCGGGCGGCGTCCAGGATCCTACGCCGGGTGGCGGCGGCGTCGGCGGCGGTGCGGCGCGGCATGCCGCCATGGTTCCATACATGCGGGCCGTATGTTAATGGGTCGCCACTGACCGGGTGATCGCTACGGAACGCGACCGCATGACCTCGTAGCGCGCCGTCGGTGGTCACGGGCCGCGACGTAAGCTTGCCGCTCGTGGAGAACGGACGCCGCCGGGTGATGGGTGTCGTCAACGTGACCCCGGACTCGTTCTCCGACGGCGGACGCTTCCTCGACCACGAGGCCGCGATCGCCCACGGTCGCGCCCTGGTGGGCCAGCGAGCGGACTGGATCGACGTGGGCGGTGAGTCCACCCGACCCCGGGCGGAGCCGGTGCCGGTCGACGAGGAGCTGCGCCGGGTGATCCCCGTCGTCGAGGCGCTGGCATCCGATGGCGTGGCCGTGTCGATCGACACCCGCAAGGCGGCGGTCGCCGAGGCCGCCGTGGCCGCCGGCGCCCGCATGATCAATGACGTGTCGGCCAGCCTCGCCGCGGTTGCGGGCGCTACCGGCGCCGCGTTCGTGGCCATGCACATGCTCGGCGATCCCCGCACCATGCAGGCCGATCCGGCCTACGGCGACGTCGTGACCGAGGTGCGCGACTTCCTCGTCGATCGGGCCGATGCCGCCCGGGCCGCGGGCGTGCACGAGGTGTGGATCGATCCCGGTATCGGCTTCGGGAAGACCCTCGACCACAACCTCGACCTGCTCGCCAACCTCGACGTCCTGGTGGCCACCGGATACCCGGTTCTCGTGGCCACCAGCCGCAAGTCGATGCTCGGCACCCTGGCCGCCCGGGCCGACCGCACCCGGTCCATCCCGCCTGCCGGTGACCGGCTGGAGGGCTCGATCGCCACCGCCGCCTGGTCGTTACTGCGCGGCGCCAGCATGGTCCGCGTCCACGAGGTGCCCGCATCCGTGCGGGTCCTCGAGGCCTGTGACCGGGCGCTGGCCGCCGCGTGAGCCATTCAGCGAGGAGTACCTGACGTGCCACCGACCAAGGGCAAGTGGGCCCAGGGCATCACCCCCCGGAACTTCGTGTGGGTGCTCAAGGACCGGCTGGCCATCTGCGAGCGACCCGGCGGCTACGGGGCCAACCACCGCCGGGTGCGGCGCCAAGAGGAGATCATCTGGATCCGCGAGCAGGGGTTCACCCATGTCATCTCCCTCATCGCCGCACCCCACAACCTGCACAACTATGACGAGCTGGGCGTGGCCTGGCTGCACCGACCTCAGCACCCCCACGACGACCCGGTGGAGTTCCAGCTCGCTCTCTACACGGAGGTGCGCGACCTCCTGGCCAAGGGCGAGAAGCTGCTGATCCACCAGGCAGAGGTGGGCGACCGCATCTGCGGCCTGGTCGCCGGTTACGTGCTCTGGGCCGGCCTCGTGCCCTACGGCCCCCAGGCGATCTCGGTCACCGAGCGCCTGACGGGCCGCCAGTTGGGTCCCGAGGGTCGGGAGTTGGTGGCCTCCGCCGACGACCTCCGCGAGCCTGGATGACCGAACCCTCGGCGCTGCCCTGGGACCGCATCGAGCTGCGCGGACTCCGGGTACCCGCCCGCGTCGGGGTGCTACCCATCGAGCGCGAGCAGGACCAGCCGCTGGAGGTCGATCTCGATGTGGTCGTCGACCTGGCGGCCGCCGGTGCCAGCGACGATCTCTCCGACACCGTCCACTACGGCGCCGTGTGCGACGCCGTGGCGCGGGCGGTCGCCGCGGGACACGTGGCGCTGCTCGAGCGCCTGGCAGAGCTCGTGGCGCAGGCCGTGCTCGGCGTCGACCCCCGGATCGTCGCCGTCGACCTGGCGGTCCGGAAGCTGCGCCCGCCCGTCCCCCACGACCTGGCGACCTCGGGCGTGCGCGTGGTTCGGACGAGACGGTGAGCGGGGCCGAAGACGCCGGCGAGAGCCCCCGGCGCGCGTTCCTCGGGCTCGGATCGAACCTCGGGGACCGGGTGCACTACCTGCGGGACGCGGTCGACACACTGCGGGCGGTCGACCTGCGGGCCGTGTCCCCGGTCTACGAGACCGAGCCGGTCGGCGGGCCGGGCGGCCAGGACGCGTACCTCAACCTGGTGGCCGAGCTGGAGACGGCGCGGACACCGCACGACCTGCTGGGTGTTTGCCACCGGCTCGAGGCCGCCGCCGGGCGGGTCCGCGACGAGCGTTGGGGACCGCGCACACTCGACGTCGACGTGCTCTGGATCGATGGCGTCACCCTCGACGAGCCCGACCTGCAGGTGCCCCATCCCCGCATGTGGGAGCGCCGATTCGTGCTGGCGCCGCTGCGCGATCTCGCTCCCGACCTGGTCGACGAGGCAACCCTGGACGACGCCGCCGGCTACGTCGAGCCGGTGGGTGCGCTGGACGAGCTGGCCACGCAGTAGCGCCGTGAGGGTGGTGCGGGTACGGATCATCGGTCCCGGGCGAGCCGGCACGTCGCTGGCGCGGGCCCTCACGGCCGCCCGCTGGGACGTGGCGCCCTTGCTGGGTCGGGGCGACGACCCCGCGGCGGCCGCCCGGGACGTCGACCTGCTGGTGATCGCGACCCCCGACGACCGCGTTCGCGACGTGGCGCGGGGGGTCGAGCCGGTGCCGAGCACCGTCGTGGCCCACCTGGCGGGCTCGCTCGGCCTCGGGGCGCTCGCTCCCCACCGGCGGCGGGCGGCCGTTCATCCGCTGGTGGCGCTGCCCACCCCGGCGCTCGGCGCCCGGCGCCTGGTCGGTTCCTGGTTCGCCGTCGCCGGCGACCCGCTTGCCCACGATGTCGTGC
>Ga0299914_10000912_pt1 | contig 18759 bp, 18 predicted proteins | sample RVTome_10_FD_201361 | JGI IMG/M metagenome (GOLD analysis project Ga0299914, IMG submission 201361) | Soil microbial communities from uranium-contaminated site in the Upper Colorado River Basin, Wyoming, United States - RVT153D57 (version 2) ...
TCATCTACGACTGGGAATCCAAGCCGGGAGTCTCCAACCTGCTCGAGCTGTTCAGTGTTTTCGCCGACCGGCCGATTGCGGATCTGGTCGCCGAGCACCACAGCTCGGGCTACGGGGCGTTCAAGTTGGCAGTTGCCGAGGCCATCGTCGAAGGGCTGGCGCCGGTGCGCACCGCATATCACTCGCTGGACGATTCCGAGGTGGAGAAGATCATGGCTCGGGGAGCAGCGACCGCCCGTGACCGCGCCGAGATCTCGATGCGAAGTGTTCGCCAGCGGGTGGGGATCAGCTAGTAACGGGTGCTGGGAGCCCGTTCCTAGCCGATCGACTCGAGAAGCTCGGGCGGCAACAGCAAGACGATGGCGGCCAGCAAGTTGAATCCCGAATGGATGAAGATAGCCGGCCCCAGCCGTTTTGTGCGCAGGGTCACCCACGCCAATACCAGTCCGATTATGAAGAGCTGAGGCAGGACCACCGCAGCAGCTGAGAGCATCCGGCTGGGGTCCAAGCCGAGCAGGTGGAAAACGGTGAAGACAAGGGCCGTGATCACCATGATCATTCGCGGGCTCCGGTGGCTCTGGGTTTTGAGCAGGACACCTCGAAAGGTGAGCTCCTCGGTGACCGGGGCGAGCACCACTGCCGTGACCATGGCGGCCACCCTGGCCGCAGTGGTCTCCAGCCCGGACAGGGCGGTGCTCACCTGCTGGGCCGGGTCGCCGTCGGGGAGCAACAACGAGCTCAAAGGGAGAAACACGATTGCCAATGCAAGCTGGAGAAACAGGCCAAAGCCGAGGTAGAGCACGTCCCGGCCCTCGATGGTGAACCCTAGATCCGGATGGCCCTTTCTCCGTGAGATGAGCCAAAGGACCGCGAGATGACCGATGTACTGCCCGACTAGAGCAAGCACCAGGAACAGCTCATCCTCGCCGACCAACGAGCTGATCCCGACCAGCATCCCCGCGCCAACGAACCCGCCGAGGACGACGAAGAAGAAATCGAGCAGTGACCAGGGCCTTGGCACGGGCTGGCCAGCCTACTGATAGCCGGAGGGCATCCACTGTTACGCTGCAAACAAGCGTCGGAAGTTGAGCGAAGGTGGAAATCGACATCGGTATCGGGAAGTCGGGCCGTCAGGCGTATGGCTTCGATGACATAGCAATCGTGCCCTCGAGGCGAACCCGCGATCCCGACGACGTCGACATCTCCTGGCAACTGGACGCGTTCAAGTTCGCCCTCCCGATGATGGGCTCGGCGATGGACTCAGCCATCAGCCCGGCGACGGCCATCAGGATCGGTCAGCTGGGCGGATTGGCGGTCCTCAACCTCGAAGGTCTTTGGACTCGATACGAGGACCCCGAGCCATACTTCGAGGAGGTGGCTGAGCTCTCCGCGGAGAAGGCCACCCTGCGCATGCAAGAGATATACCTGGAGCCGGTCAAACCCGACCTGATCGGTCAACGTGTCACCGAGATCAAAGCCCAGGGTCTGGTGACCGCAGCCAGTCTCACCCCGCAGCGGGTCGAGAGCTGGGCGCCGCACGCGTTGGAGGCCGGCCTCGACGTGCTGGTGATCCAGGGCACCGTGGTGTCGGCAGAGCATGTTTCGAGTCGCGAAGAGCCGTTGAACCTCAAGGAGTACATCGCCGAGTGTGAAGTCCCGGTGATCGTGGGCGGCTGTGCCAGCTACTCGGCAGCCCTCCATCTGATGCGAACCGGGGCGGTTGGGATCCTGGTCGGGGTTGGCCCCGGCGCTGCCTGCACCACGAGGGGCGTGCTCGGGGTAGGAGTGCCTCAGGCAACTGCCATCGCTGATGCGGCGGGGGCTCGGATCCGCTACCTGGACGAGACCGGTCGCTATGTCCATGTAATCGCCGATGGCGGGATGAGGACCGGCGGGGATGTGGCCAAGGCAATCGCCTGTGGTGCAGATGCCGTGATGATCGGCTCGCCGCTTGCCTCGGCCAGCGAAGCGCCCGGGCGCGGGTTTCATTGGGGCATGGCCACATTTCATCCCACGCTCCCTCGAGGCGCCAGGGTCGAGGTCGGTAATCGGGGGACCCTGGAAGAGATCCTGGTCGGCCCGGCACACGAGAACGACGGCAAGCTCAACCTGTTCGGTGCCCTTCAGGTCTCCATGGCAACCACCGGCTACTCGGACGTCAAGGAGTTCCAAAAGGCTGAGGTGATGATCGCTCCCTCGCTGCAAACTGAAGGCAAGTCGCTGCAGCGGAGCCAACGAGTGGGAATGGGATGAGCCCGGCTGCGCCGGGAGAGCCAGAACACGCAAGCGTTCTCGTTGTCGACTTCGGTGCGCAGTACGCACAACTGATCGCACGACGGGTGCGCGAGGCACATGTCCACTCCGAGATCGTCTCCAGGAACATAACTGCCGAGGAGATCCGCCGGCGCAACCCTGCCGGTCTCATCCTGTCCGGGGGACCTGCCTCGGTGTATGCCGAGGACGCCTATCGAATCGATCCCGTAGTCCTCGAGCTGGGGATCCCGATATTGGGCATCTGTTACGGCCATCAGCTCCTGGCCGACATCGCCGGAGGCGTGGTGGCCAACACCGGCACCGCCGAATATGGGAACACCACGCTTCGGGTGACCGGTGATTCGGTCCTGCTGAAGGAACTGCCGTCCGAGCAGCAAGTCTGGATGTCACATCGCGACCAGGTGACGGTGCCACCAGACGGCTTCGTTGCCGTCGCCACCTCCGACGGGGCAAGCGTCGCCGCGATGGAGGACCGTGATCGTGGTTTGTACGGGGTTCAATTCCACCCTGAAGTGGCCCACACCCCGCGGGGCGAGGAGATTCTGGAGCGCTTTCTCTACGACGTATGCGGTGCGCTACCCGATTGGACCTCGCATTCGATCATCGAATCCCAGGTCGAGGCGATCAGGGCGCAGGTCGGGGAGGCGAGAGTGATCTGTGGCCTCTCCGGGGGTGTCGACTCGGCGGTGGCGGCGGCCCTGGTCCACGAGGCGGTCGGCGACCAACTCACCTGCATCTTCGTCGATCATGGTCTGCTCCGGGCCGGGGAGGCAGAGCAGGTCGAGCAGACGTTCCGATCCCATTTCGAAGTCGATTTCGTCCATGTCAAGGCCGAGGACCGCTTCCTCGAGCTGCTGGCCGGAGTGGTCGACCCTGAGGAGAAACGGAAGATCATCGGTGAGACGTTCATCCGTGTCTTTGAGGAGGCAGCGAGCTCGGTGGGTGATGCCCGTTTCCTGGTGCAGGGCACGCTGTACCCTGATGTGATCGAGTCCGGCTCGGCCAGCGCAGCCACGATCAAGACTCACCACAACGTGGGTGGGCTGCCTGCGGACATGAAGTTCGAGCTGGTTGAGCCCCTGCGTGACCTCTTCAAGGACGAGGTCCGGGCGGTGGGAGAGGAGCTGGGGCTCCCTCAGGAGATCGTCTGGCGTCAGCCTTTCCCCGGTCCTGGCCTGGCGGTGAGAGTCATCGGCGAAGTCACTCGGGAGCGACTCGAACTGCTGCGCGCCGCGGACTCGATCGTGACCGAGGAGATCAGAAGAGCCGGTCTGTATCGCGACATCTGGCAGGCGTTCGGGGTTCTCCCGGCCGTCAAGACCGTCGGTGTGCAAGGTGATCTACGCACCTTCGCCTACCCGTTGGTGGTGAGAGCTGTCACCTCCGAGGATGCCATGACCGCCGACTGGGCACGGCTTCCCTACGAGATTCTGGAGAGAATCTCGAGCCGGGTGATCAACGAAGTGCCCGGGATCAATAGGGTTGCCTATGACATCTCGAGCAAACCCCCTGCCACGATCGAGTGGGAGTGAAAGAGGGCCACGACCGTGGTTCAGAGCTCGGGATGCCCTGCCGATAACAAACACATTGGCGAGGGACATTTTCGGATTGAATCTCAACACACCTGAGCTGACTCGTATTTTCCGGGACGAGCTGGAGGAGCGCTCCAGTCGCCTGGTCGCTGCTGCCCGCTCGCTGCAGCAGCACGATCTCGACGAGAACCTGGCACAGGACATGGTGTTAGACGCCCATACCATCAAAGGCTCTGCGAGTTTGCTTGGCTATGACCAGGTCCGCGATATCGCCACGCGGCTCGAGGAGCTCTGGAAGAAGGTGTCCGGGGGCTACTCGCCTCCACCCGATGTCGCGGTGGCGATGGAGGCCAGCGCCGGCCGGCTCCTCGCGTCGCTCGACTCGACTGAGATGGACCTGTCGGAGTTCATCGAGAAGCTCGTCCCCGTGGAAGAAGGGAATGCGCCGGACCGCTCGCCCGGGGCAGACGTCGTGCCCATCCGCCGACCTGAGCCCGGCAGCTTGGGTGGGCTTCTCTCCTCGGTTTCCGAGTCCTTGCTGGTGGGAGCTACCCGGGTCGACACCGGAGAGCTCTACCGCCTGATCAACCGAATCGTTGAGGTCTCCCTCGACTCCGAGGCGCTGGCCGATCTCTCCTTGGTCTCGATCGAGGGATCCGATCCGACCGTGTTCCGCAAGTCGTGGCGGAATCAGCTCGAACGACTGTCCACTTCGATCGCCGACATCCAGGACCAGGCAGTCGCGCTGGCAAACATCTCGTTTCTCGAGGCGACATCGACCTTTCCTCAGTTCGTCCGCTACCTGGGCCGGAGACTGGGCAAGGACGTTCGATTCGAGCTGAGCGGAGATGATGTTCAACTCGATCGACAGATCGTCGATCTGCTGCGCGATCCCCTTCGTCACTTGTTGGTCAACGCCATCGACCATGGGATAGAGCCCTCTGCGGTGCGCATCGCCGCCGGGAAGCAAGCCACGGGGACGATCAGGATCGGAGCCGAGGTCGTCGGCGAGAGCGTCGAAGTGTCGGTGTCCGACGATGGTGGGGGAATCGATTGGGACAAGGTCGCAGATGCCGCCAGGGAACAGGGCATTCCTTTCGTGCAGTCCGACCTGAGCCCCATCCTGTTCCACCCTGGATTCACGACGGCGAGCCTCATCACCGACTTCTCGGGCAGCGGTGACGGTCTCGCCGCGGTTCGGGACATCCTGGAGAAAGTCAACGGCGTGGTCCATGTCGAGTCTCCCAGAGGCCAGGGAACGACCGTGACCATGACGTTGCCGATGTCGATGGTGTTGCAGAACGTTGTCGTCGTCGCTACCGGGGATCAGTTCTGGGGCATCCCGGAAGTCTCGATCGAGGGTGCGATGCCGTTGTCTCACGCCGAGATCAGTCCCAGCGGCACGGGCCAGGAGATCATCTTTCAGAGTCGAGAGATCCCGTGTGTATCCCTTTCCCGGGCCATAGGCATTCCGGACCCCGGAGATGAGTCGGAATTGGTGGTGATCAACACCAGGTCAGGTCTGGTTGCCGTCACCGTGAGTGAGATAATCGACAAGCGACGGGTGGCAGTCAAGAACCTGGGGCCGATCCTCGATGGCTCCGACCATGTGACCGGAGCCGCGCTACTCGGTGGTGGCCAAGTTCTCGTGGTACTCGACCCCAACTTCCTGGGAGTCCTTGCTCGAAAGAGACCGCGTCTCGTCGGGCACCGTCCCCGGATCCTGGTGGTGGACGACTCCGCCGGTGTCCGCCAGCTCCTGTCCGCAACTCTCAACGGTGCCGGATTCGACGTCGAGGTGGCCGCCGGCGCCCGCGAGGCGATGGCGGCTATGGCCGACGACGGCTTCGAAGCCATGGTCATCGACTACTCGATGCCGAGGTCGAATGGTGTCGAGCTGGTGCGAACAATGCGAGGGTCTGATATCCGGGTTCCGATCGTGATGGTTTCGGGCGTGGCCACGCAGGAAGAGAAGCAAGCTGCGTGGGAGGTCGGGGTGGACGCCTATCTGGACAAGTTCGATCTGCGCCAGGGAGTCCTGACCAGCACATTGCGCCGTCTGATCGGGATGGAAGAAGACGCTGGAACAGCGTGAGTACCCAATGCCGTCGTTTCTTCAGGTGTTGTATGTATCTTCCGATAGAGCCGAAGCATGCCTGAGCTGCCCGATACTGTGAGCTGGTTGTCGATTGGGCTGGCTGTGGTGGGTGTGGTTGGCGTGTTCTGGGCTCTTGCTATCACACGTCATGGTCGTCAGCGCGAGCGCGAGGTGACCCGTCTCTCGGAGGAGGCTCATCGCATAAAGAACGACTTCGTGGCGATGGTCAGCCATGAGCTGAGAACTCCCCTCACCTCCATCGCCGGGTTTGCAGACACCCTGGTCGACTCGTGGAAAGAGCTCCCCGAGGATGAGGTGGACGAGTTTCTCGAGATCATCAACCGGCAGTCGATATATCTCGGGGACCTCGTCGAGGACGTGTTGGTCATACCCCGTCTCGAGGCAGACCGGCTTCGATTCCATCCCGAGTTGTTCGACCTCGGTGACCTGATCGAGGACGTGGCCAAGATGGTTTTCCCCAACGGCGGCAGGAAGAGCTCGCTGGTCTCGCTCCCCGATGGTGTCAGGGTGAAAGCCGACCGTCGACGGGTCCAGCAGGTCATTCGCAACCTGATGGAGAATGCCCGCAAATACGGGGGAGATCAGATCATGGTGGAGGGGTTCGTCATGGGCGACCAATACTTGATCGTCATCTCCGACAATGGTCCAGGTGTCCCCGACGAAGCCACACAGCGTGTCTTCGACCACTTCGAGCAAGTATCGAAGGGAGACACCCGGGAGGCGACCGGGATCGGCCTCGGTCTTCCAATCGCTCGAAGATTGGCTCGGGCGATGGGCGGCGAGGTGTGGTACGAGCGAAGATTCCCCACTGGCGCCCGGTTCTGCTACTCGCTTCCGCTCAAGCGGAGGACCGTAGTGGGCGAAGGCGCGCCGTCCGAGCCGCTCGATCTCGACGCCATCGCCGCGGTGGAGCTGGGCGACCAGGCGGCCTTCACGACCTGATCACAACGTTGTGATTCAGTCGGGCTTCCCCGGTAGGATCGGGGTTAGATGCAGGCTGAGTGGTTCCTTGACGACGTTCCGGCCGATTCTGCGCTCTTTGCCGACCTCAACCCGACACAGCGGGAAGCGGTGGCGGCGACCGAAGGCCCGGTATTGGTCGTGGCGGGGGCAGGCTCGGGGAAGACGCGCGTCCTCACCTATCGGGTAGCTCATCTCCTGCGCGATTTGCACGTGCCGCCACAGTCGGTGCTGGCCATCACCTTCACCAACAAGGCAGCGAACGAGATGAAGGCCAGGGTGGGGGCCTTGGTGGGTGGTGCAGTCCGCGCGATGTGGGTGTCGACGTTTCATTCGGCATGCGTTCGGATTCTGCGTCGGGAGGCGTCGCGGCTGGGCTACCGGTCGGGTTTCTCCATCTACGACGATGCCGACGCGCTCCGTCTTCTCAACATCGTCCTCAAGGACCTCGACCTCGACTCGAAGCGTTTCCCGCCCAAGGCGATGAAGGCTGTGATCTCCAAGGCCAAGAACGAACTGGTCGACTTCGAGTCTTTCGCCGACCAGGGCGACGGCTTCTACCACGAGCAGGTGGCCGATATCTATCGGCTCTATCAGCAGCGGCTCCTGGCGGCCTCGGCGATGGACTTCGACGATCTGCTCATGGTGACCGTCGAGCTGTTCGGTGCGTTTCCCGACGTGCTCGCCGGTTATCAGGAGCGGTTTCGCTATGTCCTCGTCGACGAGTACCAGGACACCAACCGGGCCCAATACATGCTGGTGAGGCAACTGACGGCGGGTCACGGCAATCTTTGCGTGGTCGGAGACTCGGATCAGTCGATCTACAAGTTCCGGGGGGCGGACATACGCAATATCCGCGACTTCGAGGTGGACTATCCCGAGGCGCGCATTGTCATTCTCGACCAGAACTACCGCTCGACTGAGACCATCCTGGAGGCTGCCAACTCGGTCATCTCCAACAACACCAAGCGGACGCCCAAGAACCTCTGGTCGGACCGGGGCCGGGGGGTTCCCATTCTTCGCTACGAGGCGGAGGATGAGCACGACGAGGCCGGGTATGTGGTCGATGAGATCGAGCGTCTGCAAGCGGATGGTTTCAACCTTTCCGACCTCGCGGTGTTCTACCGCACCAACGCCATGTCTCGGGTGATAGAGGATGTCTTCGTTCGACGTGGCATCCCTTACACAGTGGTCGGCTCGGTCAAGTTCTACGACCGCAAGGAGATCAAGGATGCGGTTGCCTATCTGAGAGCGGTGGTCAACCCGGCCGATGAGGTGTCACTGAAGCGGATCATCAACGAGCCACGTCGCGGTATCGGCGACACCACTATCGCCCACATCGACCGGTTCAGCCAGGCCCAGAAGATCGGTTTCGCCGATGCGCTGAGGCGGGTGTCGGAGATCACGATGCTCAACGCCCGTGCCCACGCCGCGGTCGGCGAGTTCGTGGCGATCATGGATCGGTTGCGGGATGTGGTCGAGGATGATGGTGTGGCCGCCGGTGTCGAGGCCGTGTTGGTCGACACAGGCATGGTGGCGACTCTCGAGTCGGAGCAAACGATCGAGGCAATGGGACGAGTCGAGAACCTCCGTGAGCTGGTCGGGGTGGCATCCGAGTTCGAGGCGTCCAACGAAGGAGCCGTTATCGGCGACGAGGAGTTCGACAGTCTCGACCACACCCGTCGGTTGGAGGTCTTCCTCGAGTCAACAGCTCTGGTGGCGGACATCGACGAGTGGGATGAAGGAGCCGGTGCCGTGACGCTGATGACGCTCCATACCGCCAAGGGCCTGGAGTTTCCGGCGGTGTTCATCGTCGGAATGGAGGATGGGGTGTTCCCGCATATGCGCTCGTTGGGTGACCCGGCCGAGCTGGAAGAGGAACGACGACTCGCATATGTGGGGATCACCCGCGCCCAGGACAAGCTCTATCTGACCTCGGCCTGGAGCCGAATGCTATTCGGGGGATCCAACTACAACCCCCCTTCCCGCTTTCTCACCGAGATACCGGATGGGCTTCTCGAGAAGGCCGGGAAGCGCCTACGGAGGACTGCTTCGGAACGGGCCGCGGCCACCGGCCCGCGGACCACGATGGAGGCGGGCGAGATCGGGCCCGGGGACCGCGTGCGTCACGACAAATGGGGTCTGGGCACGGTGCGCGAGGTAGTGGGGCTGGGTGATCGTGCCGAGGCGGAAGTGATGTTCGACACCCAGGGCAAGAAGAGGCTGCTCTTGTCCTGGGCCCCGCTGGAGCGGGCCTGACCGTTCAGACTGTGTAAGGCTCTCCGATGGCAGGGTCTTCGATCGGGATCGACTCGTCGATGACCCCCCGGCACATCCGCAGGTAGATCGGTCTTCCCGCCGCACTGAGAATCGCATCGTGAATGGGGACGATCCGGGTGGGTCTAACCGCGCTGACAAAGTCGATGGTCATTGCGACACGTGCCCACGGTGCCGCCAAGGGCAATGCGAGGACATCGATGCCGGAGGGAGTGCTGGTATACGAGTCGCCCGGGTGGAAAACGGTCGGCCCGCGGTTCTCGCCGACGACGTACCCCACATTCCCGACTCGAGGTATCCGGTCGTGGATGATGGCATGCTGCCCTCCCACCACCTCGATCCGGAGGTCGCCGATCTCGATCTTGTCGCCGACACCGGCCACTTCGACGGTGCGATCGGCAAGCATGTCGACGACGGCGCGCTCGACGATGACCCGTGCCCCCGGATTGGCGTCCAACACCTGTCCGATGTTGTCCACGTCGACGTGATCGGCGTGCTGATGGGTCACGAGGACCGCATCGAGGTCGGTGAGGCCGTGCCAGTCGGTGCTGAAGCTGCCGGGATCGATCAGCACACGGGTTGACGTGGTTTCGATGAGGAGGGCGGCGTGGCCGAGACGGGTGAGGATCATGGCCCGATTATGGCCGAAAAGCCGCCAGTCGGGTCGCGCCAGACACGACCGGGCCTGATCCGCTTACCTGAGGTAGACAGCGCCGTATACGGCGCTAGCCGGACAAAGAAGCGCCACGGCTTCACCGGGGCTCTTCTTCTGTGTCGGCGTGGCGCCATATCTGGCGCCACGTACCTCAGGTAAGCGGCCCGACGACACTGGGTCTACGCCTTTTCCACTCCCTCGAGGAGGTCGAGCCAGCTCTTGGTGAACTTGTCCACCCCTTCGTCCTCGAGTACCTGGACCACGTCCTGATAGTCGATTCCAACGCCGAGAAGTCGGGCCAGGTCGCCCTTGGCTTGCTCGATGTCCAGATCGGAGAAAGGCTCGGGTGATGGGTTGCCGTGGTCCTGGTAGGCGTCGATGGTCTCGAGTGGCATCGTGTTGACCGAGCTCGGGGACACCAGGCCTTCGACGTAGAGAAGGTCGGAGTAGGCAGGGTTCTTGGTGGAGGTCGATGCCCAGAGTGGTCTCTGCAAACGACCGCCACTGAGCAGCCCAAAACGTGAGGAGTTGAACTCCTCCAGGAACAGGCCGTAAGCCGCCCGGGCATTGGCGACCGCCGTCAAACCCTTGAGTGAGTCGGCTTCGGGCGTATCGATCTCATCGAGTCGACGGTCGACCTCTGAGTCGAAGCGGGAGACGAAGAACGACGCGACCGAGGCGACACCGGACAGATTGCCTCCTGCGTCGCGCAGATCCTCCAACCCACCCAGGTAAGCGTCGATGACTTCCTGGTAACGCTCCAGAGAGAAGATGAGGGTCACGTTGACCGAGATTCCCTCCCCGGTCAGTCGACGGATGGCCGGTACCCCTTCGGGGGTGGCGGGGACCTTGACCAGCAGGTTGGGACGGTCGATCTTTTTGACCCAGTCTCTCGCCTCGGCCACCGTCGCCTCGGTGTCGGCGGCGAGCGTCGGGGAGACCTCGACGGAGACGAAGCCGTCGTGACCCTCTGTCCGCTCGAAGACGCCGGCCAACTCGTCGCAGGCTCTGGCGATATCGGAGGCCATCAGGCTCTTGACAATCTCCTCTGTGGGCAGACCGGCCGACTTGAGCTGGCGCAGCTGGTCGTCGTAGTCCGACGATCCGATGATCGCGCCGGCGAAGATCGACGGGTTCGAGGTCACTCCGGTGACGACATCGTCGACGATGCGCCGGGCAAGCTCACCTGAGTCGAGCATCGCCTTCGATATCTGGTCTGACCATATGGACACACCGGCAGCGGCCAGGCCGTGGAGATTGGAGGAGCTCATACCAACAAGCGTAGATGGTGCATCTGCTCTAGGTTTGGGCACGGAATGATCCGGAATCACGAATAGTGGTGAACACGATCCTGGTCGAGCCGGACGGGCTGGTGTCGACCGGTTCTGCGAGCTCGGCGAAGGGAGATCCACCGAGCATCGGCCTCGGTCAGGGTTTGCTCCTCCTCGCCTCGGCACTGTTTGTCGGCTATTCATTGATCCAGCTGGTGGAGCGACCCTCTGTCCCCGAGTCGTCCCACGATCTGGTCATCCAAGCTCATCTCGACGCCTGGTACGGCGGTGACCTGGAGACGGCTGACAGCTTGCGCTCTCCGGAGCGGGTTCGCACCGGGCCATCCGAGCGTCGCGCCCGGGGAGAGGTGGAATACCAGGCGATGTTGCAGGCTCGTGTCGAGCTGTTCGACTGTGGAGCCTTGCCTCCGGAAACCGTTCGCTGTGATGTGGCCTACTCCAATCTCCTCAACGAGGTGGTGGGCAAGGAGCCGGTGGTCCATGCCATGCAGTTCGGAATCCGTGATGGCCTGTTGCTCTTCGTCTCGGGCCCCTATCTCGAAGACGAGGACCTCACCGCCAGCTTCCGTGACTATGCGATCCAGATGTTCCCGGACGCCTACCAGGATGCCTGTGTCGAGGAGCCGAACCTTCAGCCACCTAGCTGCGCGGCCCTCAAGTTGTCCCATCTGAGCGATTGGGCCGCCTGGCTGGGGCATTGGGAATGAGCATCGAGGTCGACTCCGTTCCACGCAGTAGGGACGAGAAATCCCGCGGCTTTGCCTGGGCGGTGGTGGTTCTGGCGGCCGCGGCCCTCGTGGTGCTGATCACGGTGAGGGGGAACACACCTCTGCCCATGACAGACGAGGACGTGATCGTCGCCGGCCTGGAGGCGTGGTTCGGAGGCGACCCGGCCGCGGTCTCGGGCGTCTTCGAAGGTGGGCTCGATGGAGTGGATGTGTCGGAGAACCAGGTCGCATACCAGGCCGCGATCGGTGGCAAGGTTCGTCTCCTCGGCTGTCGGCCCGGTCCCACGGCCCGCTATGACTGCGAAGTCGAGTACAGCAATGCGTTGAACGAAGCGGTTGGATCGTCTCCGTTCATCGTCCCCATGACCTTCGCGGTGAGCGAAGGCAAGATCGTCAAGGTCAACACGTACCACGACCGCAACTCGTTCCCCTTCGATGTCGAGCTGGAGTCGAGCTTCGTCAACTTCATGGTGGTGTCGGGTTTGGCCGAAGACCACCACGACGCCTGCAGCCCGTTTCCTGAGCGCGGAGCTTCGTGCGCCGGGTTCCGACTAGCCCATCTCGATGAATGGGCCTCCTGGCACCGCGCTCAGGGTTGAGCTGCCTTAGTCGTGGGTCATGGTGGGGCGCACTAGTGCTGCGACCACAAACGTTCGCCGCGTTCAGGACGGCCAGGAACGCCCCTGGCTGCGTCCTCCTCGCCGAACGGACAAGTGCGACTGCGTCGGAAGTCCAACGTTCATGGACACAGCACTAGCCTTGCCGACCTGGCATGCCACGACGCATTCTCATCGCCAAACCGGGTCTCGACGGTCACGATCGCGGCGCCAAGGTCATAGCCAGGGCCCTGCGTGACGCCGGATTCGAGGTGATCTACTCAGGGCTGCACCAGACTCCGGCACAGATCGCAGAGACCGCGGTCCAGGAAGACGTGGATGCCGTCGGGCTCTCTTCGCTCTCCGGAGCCCACAAGACGCTCTTCCCACAGGTGGTCGAGCAACTGGCGGCCCGGGCCGCCTCCGACATCGTGGTTTTCGGCGGAGGTGTGATCCCCGAGGCGGATTTCCAGGGTCTGCTGGACAGCGGGTTGGCCACGATCTTCACCCCCGGGACCCCACTCGACCAGATCACCGCGTGGGTCGAGGCCAACGTCCCGTCCAAGGTTTGAGAGGAAAGGAACCAATTGAAGATCCACGAGTATCAGGCCAAACAGCTCATGGCCGAGAGAGGCATCCCGGTACCTGAGGGAAGGGTGGCCACGACTATCGACGAGGCCGTGGCAGCGGTTCGGCCGCTCATGGAAGCGTCGGGAAACCCGGTGGTGGTTGTCAAGTCGCAGATCCACGCCGGCGGCAGAGGGAAGGGCACCTTCAAAGAGCATGCTGATTTGCGTGGGGTGAAGGTGGTGACTGCCGGGATCGAAGGCGGGATAGGCGCCGCCGAAGACGCGGTCCGGGAATTCGCCACCAAGATGCTCGGCTCGACCCTGGTCACCATCCAGACCGGCCCTGAAGGCAAGGTTGTCAACCGTGTCTACGTCGAGCAGGGAGTCGACATCGCCCGAGAGCTCTATCTGGCCGTTCTCCTCGATCGGGCAGTAAGCCGCAACATCGTGATGGCGTCGAGCGAGGGCGGGGTCGAGATCGAAAAAGTCGCCGAGGAGACACCGGAGCGGATTCTCAAGGAAGAGGTCGATCCCGCCGTCGGACTGGCCGACTTCCAGGCCCGGGAGCTCGCTCATGGCCTCGGGATGAGCGGGGACGAAACCAAGAGCTTCATGAAGTTCGTCAAGGCGTTGGCCGATATCGCCACCGAGCTCGACACCGACTTGATCGAGATCAATCCACTGGTAGTCACCAACGATGGCCGCGTTGTCGCTCTGGACGGCAAGATGGCTTTCGACGACAACGCCTTGTTCAGACATCCCGAGGTGGTGGCGATGAGGGATGATTCGGAAGAGGATCCGGCAGAGCTTGCGGCGAAGAAGACCGGGCTCAACTACATAAAGCTCGAGGGCACGATCGGATGCCTCGTCAATGGGGCGGGCTTGGCCATGGCGACGATGGACACCATCAAGCACGTGGGCGGCGAACCGGCCAATTTCCTGGATGTGGGGGGCGGTGCCGACGAGGCACAGGTCACGACCGCCTTTCAGATCATCACTCAGGACCCCAACGTCAAAGGGATCTTCGTCAACATCTTCGGCGGCATCATGCGATGCGATGTGATAGCGACCGGCATCGTCGCCGCGGTGAAGAACGTCGGATTGGACGTGCCGCTCGTGGTTCGGCTCGAAGGCACCAATGTCGAAGAGGGCAAACGGATCATTGGTGATTCGGGCCTCGATGTGGTCGCTGCCGACAGCCTCAGAGATGGCGCCGAGAAGATCGTGGGGCTGGTGAGATGAGCATCCTCGTTGGCAAGGACACCAGAGTCCTGATCCAAGGTCTTGGGAGGACCGGGCAGTTCCACACCGACAAGGCAATCGCATACGGCACGCAGATGGTCGGAGCAGTCCATCCTTCCCGTGCCGGGACAACGTCACGTTTCGAGGGCGAGACCGATCATTCAGGAGTCCCCGGGCGCGATGACGTCTACTCGGTCGATCTCCCGGTTTTCGCGACGGTCAAAGAGGCAGTGGCCGCCACGGGAGCCAACGCGTCGGTCGTGTACGTGCCGCCTCCGTTCGCGGCAGACGCCATCATGGAGTCGGCCGCGGCGGGGCTCGAGCTGGTGGTGGCGATTACCGAGGGTGTCCCCGTCGCCGACATGATTCGGGCCAAGCGCTACCTGGCAGACAAGGCGACACGCCTGATCGGGCCCAACTGCCCGGGGGTGATCACCCCCGGTGAATGCAAGATCGGGATCATGCCCGGGTACATCCACGAGCGGGGCAGGATCGGGGTGGTCTCTCGTTCCGGCACCCTCACCTACGAGGCGGTGTATCAACTCACCCTGCGTGGCCTGGGTCAGACCACTGCAGTAGGCATCGGAGGTGACCCGGTCAACGGCACCAACTTCGTCGAGATGCTCGCCATGTTCGAAGACGACCCGGAGACCGAAGGGGTGATCATGATCGGGGAGATCGGAGGCACGGCCGAGGAGGATGCAGCCGAGTTCGTCGTCAACCAGATGACCAAGCCTGTTGCCGGATTCATCGCCGGCACCACGGCTCCCGCCGGAAAGCGGATGGGTCACGCCGGCGCCATCGTCTCGGGGGGAAAGGGCACCGCCGAGGCGAAGATCGAGGCGATGAAAGCGGCCGGAATCGTCATCGCGGAGACTCCGTCCGATATGGGTGAGGCCATGGCGCATGCCCTTGGCTGAGTCGCTCGATGTCATCGACTTCCAGGGTCGGCGGATTCTGGAGCTGGCCCGGCGTGACTCGGCCCGTCGCGTGCCGCAGTATCCCGAGTGGACCATGGCCGACCTGCTGGCCCATGTCGGGTCGATACTCGCCCGAACCACCCAGATCTGCCTGACACACCCCACAGAGCGGATCTCGGCACCCAAGCTGCCCGAAGGGGAGGATGTCGGTGACTGGTATGAGGCGATACTCGCCGAGATGATCAGCACCCTCGACAGATCCGATCTCTACGTTCCGGTCTGGGGCTTCATCGAGGGATCCACTATCCAATTCTGGGTGCGTCGGATGGTGGTGGAGACCGGCGTCCACCAATGGGACGCCGAGCAGGCCTTTGGTGAGGAGACCCCACTCCGCGGCCCCGTCGCCGAGCACGGTCTGGATGAGTATGCCGAAATGTGGTTCCCCCGCTTGGGGGAGATTCCCGTGCTCGAAGTCATTGCGGAGGATCTAGGCAAGACCTGGACCTACGGGTCGGGCTCGCCAGAGGCACGGGTTGAGGGAAGCGGGTCCGATATCTACCTCCGACTCATGTCCCGGCCAACGCCGGTCAGACTCCCCGATGCCTGGGAAACCGCCATCGGGACCCAGGCACCGCCTCCCAAACCGTGAGTTGGGAGGCTCAGCGGCCTTTTCGCCGAGCGCCGGCGCCACCACCCCCGAAGAGGATGCCGGCACCGAGGACGAACCCGAAGTCATACCAGTTGCCGTTGTTGTGCACCTCGTAGAGGTTGATGCTGTCGGTGAACAACGAGATGACGAAGGTGACGGGTGCGATGAATCCATGCCAGAGACCCATGAAGAACCCTGCCACATCGCCATCGGGGGGGCTTGACCCTACTTCGGGATTGATGCCGGCGGCACAAGCGGCCAACACAAGGATGCATCCGATCAGGACGGCTGCGATTCGGGCGCGGTGCATGTCGTCTTCTCCTCGTCCTGCCCACAGAGTAAGCCGTCAGCGGGACACTCTGTCGCCTGAGTGCGGGTCGAACCGGACGCCGGTGGACAGCCTGTGGCGACCGAACAGCGGACAGCCCATGTCTGTCCCTGACCCGCACCGATCGATCGAGGAACGGGATCGGCGCTCCGGAGGCTCGGGCCCTGCGTTCTAGGCTTGAGCGATGGGCTCCATCTCGTTCCGGCGAGTCATCCGGGCCGACTTCCCGCTCCTCTCCGGCTTCGCCGAACGCATCTGGAGCGTGAATCCGAGCGCTTCATGCTTCATCGTGCCGGTCAACTCGGCAAACGAGGCTTCCTGGAAGGCCCTGCTCAAAGCCGGGTTTCGCGTTGTGGTTAGAGGTGACCTGGAACCTGACAAACCAATCGACGACCCGTCGCACGAGATCCTTCGTCTCGACCGACCGACACGTGGCGATGCTGAAAGCCGAAGAGGCAACAACGATGCAGATTGATAGAACCAGTGTCGACCGTTCGCTCTGGGCGGGTCTGCTCGGCGACGGCACGCCGGCTCTGGCCACCATCGGAGTGGCCTTGGCCTTCGCCGGCGGGTTGGCCGTCTACCTCGGTTTCACCCGCCAGCTGCTACCTCACGACCTCGCCTATCTGGGAATGTCCGCGGTGGAGCTTGGCGACGTTGCCGACGGTCGTCTGATGGACTTCATGGTGCACGATCGCGTCTCGTGGGGAGGATCGCTGTTCGCAGTCGGGGTCATGTACCTGTGGCTCACGGTCTTCCCGCTGGCCGACGGCAAACGCTGGGCCTGGATGACCATTGCGGTCACCGGCGCCGTCGGGTTCGCTTCATTCGCCTCTCACCTACCAACCGGGTATCTCGACAGCTGGCACGGGGTGGGAACCCTGCTCCTGATACCCGTGTTTGCGGTGGGCCTGGCCCGCAGCCGATCCACGATCATCGAGCAGTCATTCTCGGCAGCCGCGCGGCTCAGCGATATGACCTGGGGCCGCCGGCTCGTGCTCGCCACCGGAGTAGGTCTCGCCGTCTCGGCCATGGTGATAATGGCCATCGGAATGACGGTGACGTTCGTCTCCTCGGACCTCGATTTCATCGGCCTCGAAACCGAGCAGCTCACATCTCTCAACGAGCGACTGGTGTCTCTGGTCGCCCATGACCGGATCGGGTTCGCAGGTGGAGTCCTGGTCAGCGGGCTTCTCATTGCTTCGATCGCTGTTTTCGGTGAAGGTCGCGCTGCCCGTCAAGCAGTCGCGGTTGGCGGCCTATTCGGGTTCGGTCTCGCCGTTGGTATCCATTTCGCCGTTGGCTACACCGACCTCTTCCATATCGCTCCGGCCCTGATCGGGCCGGCGGCCCTCCTCACCGGCTTGATTGGCTGGTCAGGAGGGAGCCGTGAGACATAAAGGTCGGCAGGCACCAGTCGTGCCCCGACTCAAGGCACCAGCACGACCGGGTACTCACGGACGTCGATCTGGGAGCCATTCTCTGCGGAGTTGGCCCAGACGATGAGAGCCCCGACCTGCTCCCGGTCGACCGTGTAGTCGATGGTGAAGTCGAATCCGCCCCATCCCATCCCGTTGTTGGTCATTGCGATCCCCTCGGAGATGATGAGCCCGTCGTCGTCGGTGAGGGCGTAGCTGAAGGACGCTTCGAACACCGCTCCAAAACCACTCACGTGAAGTGGGTTGCCCCCTCTTCCCGCGTAGGCCGGCTCCTCCACGTGGAGGGACGCGGCGAACTCGAGATAGTCGCCGATGTTCACCGGGCGGGACACCAACTGCCCGTCGCCGATCGGCACCGCGATGTCCGAACCGTCCTGACGGAACAGGACCTCGTGTATAGAAGGGAACCTCGAAAGGGTGAATACGACCTGCGCGATTCGTTGGGCGGCCACGGCTGAGTCGTCATCTGCTTCGAAGTTGCCTGACAAATCGACGGTTGCGATCCCCTCGGAGACATTCAGCCCGAGCAGCCGAGCCTCGCTGGGGATGACGCTGGTGATCGAGGGCACACCGTCCCGGTCGGCTGCGCTAGGCCCGGCGAGAAGCTGCTCGATCGCGGCTCGTGCCACGCCCTTGGTGAACGGGACCGTCGTATTGACCGGCACCAGGAAGGGGCCGTTTCGATTGGGATGGCCAATCTCGTCGACGAAGAAGTAGGAGACCACAGCTATCTCACTGGGTTGTGTCGTGGTCGGCGACGGAGGAGACGTCGTGGTCGTCGGTGCACCAGTGGTGGTGGTCGTTGTGATGGGCGCGGCTGTGACGCTGGTGGTGGGAAGTGCCGTCGTAGTGGTGCTGACGCTGGCCCCGCTGGGCTTGGTGGAAACCGGCATCGGCTCCGTCGTGGTGCTGCTGTCAGGTGCTCCGCCGGTGACAGCCCCGGTTGCGCACGCCGACAACAGAAAGGCGAGCCCGATGCTCGGGATAGCCAAACGTCTCATGGAAGTCCTCTCGTCATTAGTTCGGTGACGACCTTGAGACGTAGCCGAGTCGGTGTCTGGGTGACACCCCGATCGGGTCGCGATGTTGTCCCCCTGCGGAGGGGGACCGTCCGACCTCAGGTCGGGCGAGGGGGGCTGGTGGGGCGAACCCCCCTCGACCTTGCTGCGCTCGGTCGGT
>Ga0299914_10000913_pt1 | contig 18756 bp, 21 predicted proteins | sample RVTome_10_FD_201361 | JGI IMG/M metagenome (GOLD analysis project Ga0299914, IMG submission 201361) | Soil microbial communities from uranium-contaminated site in the Upper Colorado River Basin, Wyoming, United States - RVT153D57 (version 2) ...
GTGTCAGGTGCGATTCCTGGAGTCGCCTGTCGTTCGGCCCGCGGCCGTCGGCAAGCGATGGGCGTCCAGCGAACGCGGAAGGTGGAGCGTACCGGGATCGAACCGGTGACCTCCGGCTTGCAAAGCTAAATCGAGCCGTTCCGGCCGGTTCCGCCTGGTTCTGACTGTCTCCGCCGGTCCCTTTATCCACGCGGCTTTGCGGGCTCCCGGAGGGACGGCGATCGGAAGCAAGCTGAGGGCCTCTTGCGACCGTTCCCTTAGCAGCACGTTAGCTGGGCCGCCCGGCCGGAGGGCAAGGGACTCCGCGAAAGATTTCAGCCGCGCGCCGTGGCCCAGCCTAAGGCTCCCTCCCCTCGCGAACGAATAGCGACGCTGTGACGTCGGGCGGGGATGGATGAGGCTCGATCAGCCCGTCACGAACCGCGACCGCAACCGCCTGTGCCCGGCTATGAACGCCGAGCTTGGCCAGGATGTGCTCGATGTGCTTCCCCACGGTCTTGGGGGTTATGAAGAGCCTCTCCGCGATCTCGGGCTGGCTGAGCCCCCCGACCAGGAGCAAGAGAACGTCGAGTTCCCGCCGCGTCAGATTGTGCGCTGTCCGTCCTCCTGCGAGCGCAGCAGCGAGCAGCCTTCGCACGCGTGCGAGCAGCTCGTTCGGATCGAACGGCTTCACGAGGTAGTCGTTGCCGCCGACGAGGAGGCCGGCCACGCGATCGCCGGGCTCCGTGCGATTTCCCGAGACGAAGACGATCGGTAGTGTTTCGCCGAACTCGTCTTTGAGCTCGCGGCAGACCTCGTAGCCGGACACGCCGGGCAGGAGCGCCTCGACGATGACGAGCGCGGGCCGCTCGTGCTTGGCCGCGGCGAGGGCTTCCTCGCCCGTCTCGGCGACGTACGTCCTGTAGCCGGCCCGCTTGAGCGTGCGTGAAATGAGCAGGCGGGACTGCCCGTCGTCGTCGACGATCAGAATCCGCGCCGCCGCAAGCATGTGCGCTCCTCTTACCGCAGAGGGGGTTGCGAAGTTCTAACGCATGCGCCCGCCTGGTGCAAGGGTCATTGCCGTACGGGCTTCGCCCAGATCCTTCGCCAAGTTCCTAAGGCGTAATCCGAAGGGCGAAAAATTCGGCAACTGCCCCTGTTGAAAACCCAGCGCCGGCGGGAGACTTGTATCAGGAGTTACCTGCAGCGAAGGGAGGTGTCGACCGGGAGAGTGACGTCCCTGCGCCCGCGGCGCCGAGGTTACCGTCGCGCGCGCCAACCACGACCTTCTCAGGAGGACTACAGATGCGGCGAATTCGGGGAGAGGTGGGGGCGCAGCAGTTACTGGATGACGTCCCCCGTCCTGCCTTCCTCGAAGTCAGTCGTAGCAGACTGGGAAAGAGGAAAGGGAGGAACATGAGACGAGCAGGGATCATCACAGCGTTGTCGATGTTGCTGTTGGCCTTGACGGCTTCGGTGGCATTCGCCGCCGTCGCTCCGGGGACATACACTCCGACGCCCGGTAGCTTCGACTCCGCGAATGCCCCGGGCAGCTCAAACCTCAAGTCGGGCACAGTCGAGTGCGTGGTTAATGAAAACCGCGACGTCGACTGTAGCGCGTACGTGCTCGGGGGCGTCGGAAACACGAACGCCGACGTGAGTCTGACTGCCACCTACTCGGCGACCATCGACTGCACCAACAAGGGCGGCAACCTGGTCGAGTCCCATACGTCGACCTTCTCGGACAGCAGTGAGGCCACGGTGGTCTCGTCGAGGAATGGGCAGTTGCGTGTCCCGGCGCAGTCGGTGAGTGGATTCGGCGCGCCGCAGGTCTGTCCGAATCCGAACTGGACGCCCTCGATCCGGGGCGGGACTCTAACGCTCGAGAGCTTCACGTACACGCTCACCTTCGCCGGCTTCTCGGAGCCCTACATCACGATCACGGCCCCGTAACCGGTAACCCGGTGAGCCGCTAGAAGAAGCAGAAGAAGCTAGAAGAAGCACAAGAAGAAACGAAGACGAAGAAAGGGCCGGACCTCCAAGGCTCCGGCCCTTTCTTCTTGCGAAATCAGCGCTCTCTCAGGCCCAAACAAGGACAGCACGACGTAGTCCCAGGGCTGCTGAGGGAGGGCTGCCCGCCTCCGTCCGCTAGGACTCTGGTTCTCCCGAAACGCCGCGCGCGAGGGAGGCTCCCTGGCCGGCGGTGTCCCTCCGGTGCATCTTCGCCGATCCGGCAGGCCCGCGGGCCTTCGACCAAGCGTCCCCGGCACTTTTCACGATTCTTCGAGGCCGATCCCGGCGGCTTCAGCAGCTGAGCTTTCGCGTCATCTCGCCCCTCCATGGTCGTCCGCACGGAGTACGCGGCTCTCGGTTGACACGCCCCCGAGAGTAAGAGGCTCGCAACAGCAAACCCCGGCCTTGTGTTTGCCGTTTTGGGTGCGAGCCGGATCGCCCGGCGTCGAGGCGCGGGCGAGCTTGATCGCGTGGACCGCCACGGCCCAGCGCGGCCCTTCCAGGCCATCCGCGGCCCGGCGAGCCTCAGCACAGCCTTGAACGCGAACTCGCCTACCGGCCAGCTAGGGCGGCCCGGCACGATTGCCGTGTCGCAGCGAAACAGCTCTCGCGAGCTTCGCTCCTCAGCAAGATAGCTCGCGAGACGCAGATGCATCCTTCGATGCTTGGTGCCTAGTCAGACACCTCCTTCAGCTGCAGCATGCTGGCGATGGCAATCGGCGCCCTCCGGTTCGCGGCTCTTCTCGCTCGCTCCAGCGCCGCCGTCGCCGCCGTCCAGCATCTACGCTGCACCGACGCCGAGCGCGCTTCAGGGCTTCCTAGAGCTCGATTGCGACGAGCAACTGGCCGGTTGGCTTCGAGCGGAAGTTGAGGCGGCGCAAGGCGCGGGCTACGACCACTTCGAGTTCAACCTGTTCGACGTGGAGTTGTTCTACGCCGAGAATCGAGTGAGGATCGCAGACGCGACAGCACTCGGCTACGACGATGCTGAGCTGACTCTGTCGGAGTTTCTGGCGGCGATACCGGATGTTCCTCCAGGGCCGAGGATGCCCGGTCGGCCGCGGAGGGTCATCGTCCCGCCGCCGCCGTCGGTCGAGTAACGCGTCACCGACTCACGCGCTCGCCCGTCGCCGCAGTTGTTGCCTAATACACCTGTGCTACGGAGCCAGGAAGGACACTCGCACGGAGACCGCATTGCCGCCGCGCATCGATGATGCATATGTGCCCCCGCTGGCTATCCCGATGAGTAGCTGCCCGTCGCGGCCGGGTTATCCGGCGGCTCGGCGACGAGCGGGCTCTGACTCTCTGATGCGGAGTGCCTCGTATGGGACGGTCAGCAGTTCGACCGTTCGGCCGTGCTCGTCCGCGATCTCGACGAGAGCCTCCGTCGCCAAGAGCTCGACGACGGCGCCCGTCGCGCCCGCGGGCTGACCGCCGCGCGGCTCGCGCAGCTCCACGACGTCGAGGAGATCGGGCTTGGCCTTCATCGCTTCTCCCATTATGCGCCCGCCGGCTCGTCGGCGACGTAGGCGGTCACGAGCCGGGGCGGCTCCTCGCCCGCTACGAGCCAGACCGTCATAACCCGGTGCGTCTGACCATTGAGCCCGTCGACGGCGAGGACGAGCTCGTACAGGCCTCCCCAGGGCGTCTGGCGGACGCTGCTGACCGGCGCGTCGACGACCGCGGTCTCGAGCTGACCACGCAGGTACTCCCAGTCGCGTTGGCGGATCCCGAGAGCCGACGCGAAGACGCGAGCCTTGTGTCGTCCGACCTCGTGCTCCGGATTCAGCAGGTAGCGCTCGAGCTTCTCACGGGGCACGATCGCCTGGTCGGCTCTCGGGAGTCGGTCCTCCATGACGGATCAGAGCGTAAGCTCGGGCCCGAGGCTGCGCTCGAGCTCGGCGACCTGGCGGAGCGCCTGCAGCTTGGGTCGGTCCCCCTCGTGCCCGAGCGCGGCGAGCATCCGAGCCAGGTCGCCGGTCGAGGCCACCGACGGGCGAAGGCCCCGCCCGAGAGGCTCGCGCGTCGCGGCTCGGCGGAGGTCGTCGTAGCCGCGGGTTCCTTCCGGCTCCGGCACGATCTTGAGCTCGCCGGCCGGGCTCGCGGCGCGGATCACAGCGTCGGGACTCTCCTCGAGGCCGATTCGAGCGCCCACGACCTCCAGATCGGCCAGCGCTTCTTCGAGCCGCTGGAGGTTCTGCGGGCGGAGCGAGGGAGCGATGTCGAGGCCGTCGGGCAGCTCCTCCGCTCCGCGGATCACCCGGGCGAAAGAGCCGATGAGGACGTACCCAACCCGTCGCCGTTCGAGTGCGGCCAGGATCGCGTAGGGGTCGAACGGCGGACGCTCAGCCATCCTCAGTCCTTCGTCCGCGCCTGCAGGATTCGCTGCACCCGCCGCTCGGGCGAGAGGAGCACGTTCTTGCGCAGGCGCTCGAGGTTCGTGTCGTCGTGCGGGACGAGCTCGAGCGGCAGGTTGAAGCCGCAGGCGCGCACGAGCTCGAGGAGGGTCTCGAGGCTCGGCGCCACGGCTCCCTGCTCCCAGCGGGCGATCACGGAGCGGTCCCGATTCGTGCGCTCGGCGAGCTCGTACTGCGTCAGGCCCGCGCGAAGGCGCGCCTCACGGATTAGGTCTGCGCTGCGCACGGCGGAAGTCTAGACCGGCCGAGTTGATCTAGCCGCAAGATGCTGATATGCTACGCGACTTCGTTAGGCGTCCACGGAAGATTAGGGATGCTCGGGCAGCTGACGCTCGCCGACTGGGAGCGAGAGCAACAGGAGGATCGTCGGAAGCGAGTCGAGGGACCGCCGCCGCCGGACGAGCCTGCCGCCGGCGATGTCAGCCGCCTCGTGGATGCGCTCGTACCACGCCTCGCCGCCGAGCTCGCCGGTCGGACGCCGGCCACGGCCGCGCCCGAGTCGTCGACAGCCCGCCTCATGACGCTCGACCAGCTCGTCGCCGAGCTCCCGCCTGGGAAGCGGCCGAAAACCTGGAAGCGCTGGCTCTACGAGCGCACGCGCCGCGGCGAAGTCCCGGGCTGCGTGAAGCTCGGCGGCATGCTCTTCTTCGAGCGCGAGCCCACGCTCAACTGGTTCCGCGCGGGCGCAACCGCGAGCAGATAGGAGGATCAGGATGGCACGTGGATCGATCGTCAAGCGCTCGAGCGGCAACTACGCGATCGTCTACTACGTCGGCGGCAAGCAGAAATGGGAGACGATCGGCCCGCGCCGGCGCGAGGCCGAGCGAGCGCTCACGGCGAGGAAGCGCGAAGTCGACACCGGAGCGTGGCGCGAGCCGAGCAGCGAGACGCTCGCCTCGTACGCGGAGCGCTGGCTAGCCCATCGCGATCCGGCTCGTGTCGGCGGAGGTGGGCGGACGCGGCTCTCGCCGTCGACCTTCGAGGGCTACCGGCTCAACATGCGGCGCCACGTGCTCCCTCGCCTCGGTGACCGGGCGCTGTCGTCACTTCGTACGGAAGACATCGACCGGCTCATCGCCGACCTCGAGGCGGATGGCAAGGCGGCGGGAACCGTCCGCAACGTGATTGTCCCGCTCCGCAAGCTGCTGGCCGACGCCGTCCGGCAGGGCCTACTCCTGGCCAACCCGGCGGCACGAGCCGACCTGCCGCCGGCGCAAGACTTCGCCGGCAAGGAGATCCCGACGGAGCACACCGACGCGATGCGCCAAGCGCTCGTCGAGCTGGCGCCCCTCGATCCGCTCCGCCGCGAGCCCGATCTCTTCTTCGTCTCCCTCTTCGACGTCGCGCTAGGAACAGGCCTTCGGCTCGGCGAGCTTCGCGCCCTTCGCTGGCGAGACATCGACCGCGAGCGCCGGCTCATCCGGGTCGAGCGCGCCTACTCGCGGCAAGAGGTCCGGCGCCCGAAGACCGACTCCGGCGTCCGGTCCGTGCCGCTCTTCGCCTCAGTCGAGGCGGCGTTCGGCGAGTTGGCCGCTCGGGCAGTCGAGCGCGGACGCTACGCGCCAGACGAGTTCGTCTTCGGCTCGATGCGCGGCACGCCGCTCCAGCCGTCGAACTTCTGCCAGCGCGTCTGGGACCCGGCGCGACGGCGCGCCGGCCTCGACGGTGAGGGCTACCGCTTCCACGATTTGCGCCACACGTGCGTTTCGCGCCTCGTCGCCGCTGGCGCCGACGTGAAGCTCGTCCAAGCGGTCGCGGGCCACGCGAACCCGCTCATAACGCTGAAGCGCTACTCGCATCTGCTCGACGCTCGGGTGACCGAGGCGGCCAGTCGCTTCGATCCAGCCCGGACCGGATAACTCGCTAGTCCTTCAGACCTGCCGTATGCGCGTCGATGAACTGGGCGATGCCCCACGTCCCGCGGGTATTCATTGTTGCGCTGGCGTTCGTCGGCTGGCTGTGGTCAGGCTGGGCGCTTCTGGCGGGCCTCCTGTGGGGCGCAGCACTGCGCTGCGACGAGGCGTGTGACGGGCAGGGGTGGCGGAGGAGTCCAGACGCCTGGCAGTGGAACGGGATCGTCGTCCTGGGCGTCGTCGCGTTCATTGCAGGGACGGCGCTCGTGATATTCGTCTGGCGCAGAAGGCGGGCGTACGCTGCGGCTGCGTTGGTCATCGAACTCGGTGCGGTTCTCGTTCTTGGGACGGCGCTTAGTCCGGAGTGGCTCGAACATCTCGATCGGAGGAGTGCCGGCGAACTCGCGGCCATGCTCGCAGGCATCGCTGCACCGATCGTCGCGGTGGTCCTCGCCAACTCGAGCGCTCGGCACGCGACGCCGAGATCTCAACGACCCACCGAAAGTCCTTAGCAGATCATTAGCAGCGGCGTGGCCGCGTCACCTGGACGGCCAACAAACTAGCCAGATTTGCAGCGACTTTCGATGGAGCGTACCGGGATCGAACCGGTGACCTCCGGCTTGCAAAGCCGGCGCTCTCCCAGCTGAGCTAACGCCCCGTCGGGACTGAGTGTACTCAGCTCGGTCGGTCAGTCCTCCGCCACGACCAGGTGCGTGACGGGGAGCTCGAAGCGCGCCAGCGCCTCCTCGGCGGCGCCCTCCTCGAGCCACGAGGCGTCCTCGTCGGGGTGCGTCACGAGGACGAGCTCGTCGGCCGGGAACTCGCGCAGCGCGTCCTCGATCGCCTGCACCGGGTCGGTGTCGCCGACCTCGGCGTCCACCTTGCGAGCCTCCGGCGCGACCGCTGCCCCGGCGTCGAGCGCACGCTCGGCGGCCTCGTCGCGGGCCTCCTGCTCGTCGTTCGCCAGCCAGTCGAGGCGGGAGATCTCGGCCGCGGGCGCGACCACCCGCACCTCGGCGTCCTCGCTGCCGGCGTGGGCGCGCACGCGGTCGCGCAGGCTCTCCCCCCGGGCGGGTGCGGTGGCGACGACGAGGATGCGCTTGCCCACGCCGACTCTCTACCCCGAGTCGGAGGAGGCAAACGCCCGGCGACAGGCTACGAGGTCAGTCGCCCCAGTCGAAGTCGCGCGAGCGGCCCCAGAGGGTGTCTTCCGGGTCGACGGGGGGGTCGGTGTCCTCGCCGGGCCACGCGAGCACCTTGCTGGGCTCGAGCTCCGGCTCCTGGCCGCTGAGCGTGTCTTCGAGGCGGGCCTGCTCCTCGGTCTTGAAGAGTGGGTGATTCTCGAACGGATCCGCGACGTGATAGCGGTCGATCGGCATGTTGCCGTCGAGTTGCGAGTTGCGCCGCTTGAGCTCGAGGTGCTCCTCGATCACGCGGGCGAAACTGGTCTCCTTCTCGCTCACACGCACCTCCGGGTCGGGGACATGGGCAAGCGCCGGATTCTAGACGACTCGGCGCCGGGAGAGAACCTACTCGTGTGCGCGGACGATGGTACCTGCGTCCGCCGAGACCACGCAGTTCTTGCCGGCGCGCTTCGCCCGGTAGAGGGCCTCGTCCGCCGCGGCGAAGAGCGCCGCCGGAGTCGGGGCCTCCGGGAACGCGGCGACCCCGAAGCTGGCCGTGACCGCGACGAGGCCGCCGGGGTGCGTCGACATCGGCCGGGCCGCGAGCGCCCGGCGAAGGCGCTCGGCGAGTTCGTGGGCGCCCTCGAGGTCGGTCTGCGGGAGGAGGACGGCGAACTCCTCGCCGCCGTAGCGGGCCGGGAGGTCGACCTCGCGGACGGTCGTCCGCAGGATGTCCGCGAACGTCCGCAGGACGTCGTCCCCAGCCTGATGGCCGAAGCGGTCGTTCACCTGCTTGAAGTCGTCGAGGTCGGCGAGGATGAGCGCGAGGCTGCCGTCGAAGCGCTCCACACGGGTGATCTCGCTCTCGAGAGCCTCCTCGAAGTGGCGGCGGTTCGGCAGTTCGGTGAGTCCGTCGGTGTTCGCCTGGCGCTCGACGAGGCGGTGGAGGCGTGCGTTCTCGAGCGCGATCGACGCCTGCGAGGCGAGCCAGTGCGCGAGCTCGCGCGCGTCGTCGCCGAAGTCCTCGTCCTGCGGCGTGAGGTAGAGGACCCCGCTCTCGCGTCCCTCGAGCCCGAGCGGGATTGCAAGCGGCTTGCCGCCTCCCAGGGGGTCGCCCTCGCAGGCGATCTCCTTGCCGTCGACGACGAGGCGCGCGCCGGCGGCGCCGGTCGCCTCGACGGTGTTCTGGACGATGACCGGAAGCAGGGTGTAGGGGTCGTGCGTCGCGGCGAGCGCGTCGCCGAAGCGGGCGATCGTGTCGTGCACGCGCCCGCGCTCGGCATCGAGCTCCCGCAGGCGCTGCTCGAGCTGGGCGGCCATGTCGTTGAAGGCGTCTCCGAGCGCGGCGAACTCGTCACGGCCGCGGACGGGCACCCGCTCCTGCAGATTGCCCCTGGCGATCGCGCCGGCGGCGGCGGCGAGCTCGCCCAGCGAGCGGACGATCGTCCGGCCGAAGGTGTAGGCGAGGATCCCCACCGCGATCATCGCCACGGCCGAGAAGAGGAGGAAGCGGCTGCGGAGGTCGCCGACGGCCTCGTCGATCGTCGCCTTCGGGCTGAGGGCGACGAGCGAGACGGACGGCCGCCTCGGCTTCTCGGCCGCGAGCAGCTCCGTGCCGAGCGCGCGGTAGCTCACCCCTCCGACGGTGACAAAGCCCGGCTGCTGGTGCGGGACGGTCAGGGCGCCCCCGACCGCGGCCGGCGCGATCACCTTGCCGTTGGCGACGAAGGCGAAGCGGTCGCCGGGGTCGAGCGCGGCCCGGGAGCCGAGGCGCCTCGCCAGCCGGTCGTCGAACGGGAGGTGGACGACGACCCGGCCGAGGAACGTGCCGTCGGGGCCGTTCACGCGCACGGAGCGAAACGCGTCGTTCTGCCCCGGCCGGTCGCCGGCAAGGAACTCGTTCTTCGCGGAGTAGAACGCGCTCGCCGGGACCTGCTTGGCCGTGCGCACGAGCGCCGAGCGGTTCGAGGTGGCGAGAGCCTCCTGCACCGACGTCGCCCGGGCGAGGGAGCGTGCCGTCTCGGCGGTCCCGTCCTCGAGCAGGTCCTCGTACTCGGCCTGCGCGACCCGGATCGCGGTCGAGAGCCGGGAGTCGGCAGCGCCGGTCTCACCGCGCTCCGCCACCTCGCTGAAGGCGAACGTCGCTGCCACGAGCGGAAGCAGCGCGAGCAGCATGAAGTAGATGACGAGCCGGAGCTTGAAGCTTCCCATGAGGCGATGCCGAGCCGCGATGAACCCGAAACGTAAGCCGATAGGTCCATCGGCCCGGCGGCAATCCCTCTTTAGGGGGATCGGCGGGCCGGGGCCCTAGAAGATGGGGCGATCGAGGGCGATCGCGAGCGTCATCCCGAGCAGCCAGCAGACCGCCGTGACGCCGACGGAGACAGGCACGAGGTACCGGTCGCGGCCGCCGAGGGCGGCGGCGAAGAGGGCGATGAAGACGGCCGCCGTGCCGAGCCGGCCCGGGTAGTAGACGAGCGAGACGAGCCCGGCGAAGAGCGCGAAGGTCGCCAGGAAGTCGGCGACGAGCTGCGTCACAGTGACGCGGCCACGGGCGTCGGAGTCGTATGTGCTCACCGCGGCCTCCGCGCACGCCCGACGAGGGCGGGCTGGGGCCGGCGGCGGCGGTCAGGCGTGCCGTGCGGGCCGGGCCGGCGCCCCGGGACCGGCCGCTGCGGGCCACGCCGGCGAGGCGGCTCCACCCCGCCTCCTCCGAGCCCGTCGCCGGCGCTCCCGGCCGCTGCGTCGGGCGGATCCTTGACCGACCACCAGATCACGTAGGCGAGGTAGAGCGCCGGGATCTTCAGGATCACCGTGAACCAGATGGTGAGCCAGAGCATGTGCGGCTGAGTGTAACCTAGCCCGCTTCCGGAAAAACCGACCCCTGGGCCGGTGCCTCCCTGCGGCAAAGCGGAGGCGCCCAACCGGAGCCCGTCCAGCGTCCAGCGGCGGGCCCGGAACGAGGGCCCAGAAAGGGGGACGAACGTGAAACCAAACCGCATGCGCGGGCTTCTGCTCGCGCTCGTAAGCTCGCTCGCGCTCGCGCTCGCGGCGCCCGGAGGCGCCGCGGCCCAGGCACCCGAAAGCATCGGCACCGCCGCCGAGGTGAAGGCCCTCGCCAAGTCCATCGTCCGGCACCGCGCGACCACGTGGCACTGGCAGCGGGTGATGGGGAAGCCGCGGCTGCCGACGAAGCACATGGAGCGAAAGACGACGGACCTCGCCCATCTCACCGCCATTCGCGACCTCTGGAAGAGGCGGGCGGCTCGGGCGCGCGCCCGCGGGCAGCGGCCGCCGCACCGGGCGGCCTGGCTCTGCATCAAGCGCTACGAAGGGCGGTGGACGGACCCGAACGCGCCGTACTGGGGCGGGCTGCAGATGAGCATGCAGTTCCAGCGGGCCTTCGGCCGCTACCTCCTCCGCAAGAAGGGCACCGCCAACCGGTGGAAGCCTGCCGAGCAGATGTGGATCGCCGAGCGGGCCCTCCGCGCCGGCCTCGGGTTCCACCCGTGGCCGAACACGGCCCGCCGCTGCGGTCTCCTCTGACCCCGGCCCGGACGCGTCCCCGCCGGCCATGCCCGGGGGTCTGACCCCGGGGCATGGCCGCGGCGGACGGGATGTATGTCACGGAAGTGCAACGGGTCGTCCACAGGGGGGCGGCCTGGTCTGCTGCAACCATCGCCCCTCGCGGGCGGGCGCTCGGCCGGCAGGGCGGTGGCCGGCGGAGGCATGCCCCGGGGTCAGGCACCGGGACGTGGCTGCCGGGGACACGGCCGGGGCCTGTCCCCGGGCATGGCCGCCGGGGAGGGTCAGCGGGTGTCCGGCGGGCGGAGAACGGCGAACGGGTCGGTGACCTCGAGGCCGGCGCGGGCGAAGCGGTAGACGGCGGCCGGGCGGCCGCCGGTGCGGCCGGGCGGGCGCGTCTCGCCGGTGGGCTCGAGGACGCGGCGGCGCAGGAGCACGCGCTGGAGGTTCGTCGCCGAGACGTCGTGGCCGAGCGCGGCGCGGTACAGCAGGCGCAGCTCGGAGACCGTGAACGAGGGCGGGGCGAGCGCGAAGCCGATGTTCGTGTACGAGAGCTTCGCCCGGAGCCGCTCCCGGCCGGCGAGGGCGATCGCGCCGTGGTCGAAGGCCATGCGCGGCAGGTCGTCCACCGGATGCCAGGCCGTGTCGGTCGGCACGCGCGGGTCGACGTCCGCGGGAACCAGCCCGAGATACGCCGTCGCCACGATCCACTCCGCCGGATGTCGCCGGGGATCGCTGCGCGTCTCCAGCTGCTCCAGGTGGGCGAGATCGCGCACGTCCACCTTCGCCGCCAGGTGCCGCCTGATCGAGGCCTCCAGCGTCTCCCCCGGCTCGAGCCGCCCGCCGGGGAGCGACCACGCGCCGAGGAACGGCTCCCGCGCCCGCTCCCAGAGCAGCACCTGCAGGACCCCGACGCGGACCTGGAGGACGGCCGCGAGGGCCTCGTGAGCTGGACGGGCGGCTGTGGTAGACTTCGGCATCAGGTTATCGACTTATAGTCCAAAACTAGCCTGGAGGACGGATCCCCATGAAGGCTCTCATCATCGTCGACATGCTGAAGGACTTCGTCGACGGGAAGCTGGCGAACCCGAGGGCGCAGGACATCACCGGTCCGCTGCAGCGCCTCCTCGCCCACGCGCGCGAGGACGGCTGGGTCGTCGTCTTCTCGAACGACGCGCACGATCCGAGCGATCCCGAGATGAAGATCTGGGGCGAGCACGCTATGGCGGGCGACCCCGGCGCCGAGGTGATCGAGGAGCTCGCGCCGCGCGAGGGCGAGATCATCTCCGAGAAGCGCCACTACGGCGCCTTCGACTTCACGGGCCTGGACGAGCAGCTCCGCGGACGGGGCGTCGACGAGGTCGTCATCACGGGCCAGCACACGCACATCTGCGTGCGGCACTCGTCGTATGGCGCGCTCATCCGCGGCTACGAGATCACGATCCCGCGCGACGCCGTCTGCGCCTTCGAGGGCGTGAGCGAGGACGACGCGCTCGAGTACCTGAAGGCGACGTACGGCGCGAGCGTCACGACCGTCGACGAGCTCGTCGGCGCGCGCGAGACCGTCTCCGCCACCTAGCAGAGTCTCTCTGCGGCGCGGGCGGCGCCGGTGGGAAGCCGGCGCCGCCCCCTCCCCCGCCCCTGGCTAGGCTGGCAGGGTGAACCGTCTGGCCGCCGAGACGAGCCCGTACCTCCTCCAGCACGCCGAGAACCCGGTCGACTGGTACCCGTGGGGCGACGAGGCCTTTGCGCTCGCCCGCGCCGAGGACCGCCCCGTGCTCCTCTCCGTCGGCTACGCGGCGTGCCACTGGTGCCACGTCATGGAGCACGAGTCCTTCGAGGACGAGGAGACCGCGCGGCTCATGAACGAGCTCTTCGTCAGCGTCAAGGTCGATCGCGAGGAGCGGCCCGATGTCGACGGCCTCTACATGGACGCGGTCGTGGCCATGACCGGCCACGGCGGCTGGCCGATGACCGTCTTCCTCACGCCGGACGGCCGGCCGTTCTACGGCGGCACGTACTTCCCGCCGGCGCCGCGGCACGGGCTGCCGAGCTTCGGGCAGGTCCTGCAGGCGGTGGCCGAGGCCTACCGGACGCGACGCCACGACCTCGAGCAGCAGGCCGACGTGCTCGTGGACGCGATTCGCCAGGCGAGCGAGCGGGCGCCCTCGGCCGAGCCGCTGACCACGGGGCTCCTGAGCGGAGCCGTCCCGGCGCTCGCGCGCAGCTTCGACCCCGCCGAGGGCGGCTGGGGCCCGGCGCCGAAGTTCCCGGCGGCCTCGACGATCGAGCTTCTGCTCCGGCTCCACGCGGCGAGCGGGGACGACGAGGCGCTGGGCATGGCCCGCCTGACGCTCGACCGCATGGCCGCGGGCGGCATGTACGACCTACTCGGCGGCGGGTTCCACCGTTACTCCGTGGACGCGCACTGGCTCGTCCCCCACTTCGAGAAGATGCTCTACGACAACGCGCTCCTGGCCTCCGCGTACCTGCACGCCTTCGCGGTCACCGGCGAGGAGGGCTACCGCCGCGTGACCGAGGAGACGCTGGACTACGTCCTGCGCGAGCTCCGGCTCCCCGAGGGCGGGCTCGCCTCCGCGCAGGACGCCGACACCGAGGGCGTCGAGGGGCTCACCTTCACGTGGACGGAGGGCGAGGTCGCCGGCGTCCTCGGCGAGCCGCACCCGGACTGGCTCCTCCCCTTCGAGCACGGGCGCTCGATCCTCCGCGGCGAGATCCCGGCCGAGGCCCGCGCGGCGCTCCTCGCCGAGCGGGAGCGCCGGCCGCAGCCGCTGCGCGACGACAAGGCGCTCGCCTCCTGGAACGGCCTCGCGCTGGCGGCCCTGGCGCAGGCCGGGGCGCGGCTCGGCCGCCCGGACTACGTCGAGGCGGCGCTCGGCGTCGCGCAGTTCCTGCTCGGCCCGCTCTCGGACGAGCGCGGGCGGCCCCTGCGCTCCTTCCGGGCCGGCGAGGCCCGCATCGCGGCGTACCTCGAGGACTACGCGAACGCCGCCCACGGCCTGCTCGAGCTCGCCTGGGCGACCGGCGACCCGCGCTGGCTCGCGGAGTCGCGCCGGCTCGCGGGCCTGCTCGTGGAGCTCTTCGCCGATCCCGTGCACGGCGGCTTCTTCGTGGACGCGCCCGAGGGCGACGGGCTCGTCGCGCGGCGCAAGGAGTTCGACGACCACCCCACGCCCGCCGGGAACTCGATGGCGGCCTTCGTCCTACTCAGACTCGCCCGGATCTACGGGGACGACGAGCTGGAGAGGCTCGCGGTCGGCGTGTTCCGGCTCGCGCTCCCGCTCATGGAGCGCGCCCCCGCCGCCGTGTCGCACCTCCTCTGCGCCGTCGACCTCCACTTCGCCGGGTCGCAGGAGGTCGCCGTCGTCGGCGAGTCGCGCGAGCTTCGGGAGGCTGCGCTGGAGGGCTACCGACCCAACGCCGTCTTCGCCTTCGCCCCCGAGCCGACGGCCGGGATCCCGCTCCTCGCCGGGAAGGACCTGGTCGACGGAGCCCCCGCGGCGTACGTGTGCGAGCGCTTCGCCTGCCGGCGGCCGGTCACGAGCGCGGAAGACCTGCGCGCGCTTCTCACCGCGTAGAGTTCGCCGCGTGCCCAGGAAGCTCAAGCTCACGCTCGAGCTCCACGACGGCCCCGTGCCGGGGCTCTTCCTGCAGGAGGCCCTGCAGCGCGACCTCACCCGCTTCGCGGCCGACACGTGGCCGACGACGGCGAAGCTCGACGCGCCCGATGCCCTCTGGGCGGCCAGCACGGCCGGCGGAAGGGACGCCGTGCTCGAGCTCGACGGCGGGGCGCTCGTCCTCCTCCACGTCGGCTTCGGAACGGTCACGGCGCAGGTGGCCGCCGCGAGCGACGAGGGGGCGCGCGCGGGGCTGGAGCACGTCCGCACGTCCTTCCCGCGGGCCAAGCGCGAACGCGAGGGACGCGTCCCGGTGCGCTTCTGGTCCTACGGCCCGCACGGTCCGATGCCGATGGGCCGCACGCTCTCCGTCCCCTCCTGGGACGAGATCGCCGAAAACTACGCCGGCGCGACCCGCGACGGCCTGGCGCGGCTGATGACCGGCGACCTCCCCTGGCGCGGCGGGCAGCTCATCCTCTGGCACGGGGAGACGGGCACCGGGAAGACGACCGCCCTGCGCGCCCTCGCCCGGGAGTGGTCGGACTGGTGCGAGCCGCACTACATCACCGACCCCGAGAAGTTCTTCGGCGACCAGTCGGACTACATGCTCTCGGTGATGCTCGAGCAGGAGCTCTTCTACGGCGAGGACGACGACGAGACGGAGTCGACGTCCATCGCACCCGGCTTCGCCCCATACGGCGGCATGTGGGCGATCCCGCCGATCGGCCTCGCCCGGAAGGACGACGACTCCGCGCCCTCCTGGCGCCTCCTCATCCTCGAGGACACCGGCGAGCTCCTCTCCGCGGACGCCCGCATGCAGGCCGGCCAGGGCCTCTCGCGCTTCCTGAACGTCGTCGACGGCCTGATCGGCCAGGGCCTCCGCATCCTCGTGCTGGTCACGACCAACGAGGAGATCGGCCGCCTCCACCCGGCGGTCTCCCGGCCCGGGCGCTGCGCCGCGAACGTCCTCTTCACCCGGATCCCCGTCGAGCAGGCGAACGGCTGGCTCGCCGCCCGCGACCACGAGGGGAGTCTGGCGGAGCCGACGACGCTCGCCGGCCTCTACGCCCTCGTCGAGGGCTGGGACGCCGTGACCGAGCGCCAGTCCGTCGGCTTCGGCTAGCGGACGAGCGCGCGAGCGGCCCTGAGATCGGAGACGAAGGCCGCGTACGCCTCGCGCCGCCCTTCTTCGTCGGGGGCGCGCAGGATCCAGGACGGGTGGACCGGTGGCGAGCACGTGGGGCGCCAGGTCGGACTCGACTCCGTCTGCGTCGCACGCTCCCAGAGCGGGCAGGCGCGGCAACGGGCGGCCTCGGCGCGCAGAGCGGTGAGGGACACGGTGCCGGGGTCGTGCCCGGCCGCCGCGCCGGCTACGCGCGGACGAAGACCGGGGCGCCCAGGGGGACCGTGCGGAGGAGGTAGCGCATGTCGGCGTCGCTAGCCCGCGGGCAGCCGGCGGAGGCGGCGGTGCCGATCGAGCCCGGGTCGTTGGTGCCGTGGACGGCGATCCGGTCGCCGCCCTGCCAGCCCGAAGGCAGGTTCGGCTGGTGGGCGGAGAGGGCGAGGATGCAGCAGCCGTAGCTCGAGCTGAACCGCGCGCCGGGAAGCTTGTCGGTGACGGCGAAGCGGCCCGTGGGGGTGGGCGAGCTCGGCCGGCCGACGGCGACGGTCACGCGCCGGAGGACCCGGTCGCCGCGGCGGACGACGAGGCGTCGCTGCGAGAGGTCGACCACGACCCGGATCCGGGTGCGGCTCCTGACCACGGCGCTCTCGGCCGGGTTCACCCAGCCGAGCCGGCCGTTGGGGAGGTGCGTCGTCACGACGCCGAGCCAGCGACCACGCCTGGAGGCGACCGCGAGGGTCGTCGGGGAGCCGAACTCCGTGCGCGCGCCGAGCCGGGCGACGACCGCGCCGCCGGGGCGGGCGCGGACGACCAGCAGGGAGCCCGGCGCCGGCCTGAGGACGAGGAAGCCGGGATTCGGGGGCGGCGCCGCGGCCGGCGGGCCGGGCTCGGGGTCGGCGGCCGGCTGGACGGCGGCCGCGAGCACGGCGCGGTCGACGGGCGTGGCCGGAGCCGAGGCGCGGGCGGCCGGCTCGGGCTTCTCCTCCCCCCGGCCGGACGCCGGTCGGGCGAGGACCATGAGCAGCGCGCCGACGGCCGCGAGGACGGCGACGACGACGAGAACCTGCGGCGGCAGGTAGAAGCGCCCCATCGCTAGGCTCATCGGGTCATGAACCGGGCGCCTCGTTCACTCGAACGAGGGATGCCATCCGGAAGCCCCCCGACCACCGGCATTGCCACCTCCTACGGACTCGGGTATTCCCACAGAACTCGCCAAACGTCAACTCGAGCTCTCCACCGGCGCGGCCCTGCGGGTCCGGGGCCCGGCGGACGGCGACGCGGTGGTCTGCGTGAACGGCGGCCAGAGCCGCGACGTCCCGGGAACGTGGAGCGCCTCCCTCGAGTGGCTCGTCGAGCGGCTCGCGCCCGACCAGCCCTCGCTCGCCTTCGCCGAGGTGCGCTACCGGATCAAGTCGTGGAAGCGCCTGGAGATGTGCATCGAGGACGCCGCGGCGGCGGTCGCCGCGGTGACCGCGGCCGGCGCCCGCCGCGCCCTCCTCCTCGGGTTCTCCATGGGCGGGGCGGTCGCCATCGGCGCGGCCGGCCACCCGGCGGTGACGACCGTGCTCGGCCTCGCCCCGTGGATCCCCGACCGGCTCGACCTCTCCGGGCTCGCCGGCCGCCGGCTCGCCGTCCTCCACGGCGCCTGGGATCGCTACCTGCCCGGGATCCCGGGCGTCAGCCCGGCGAGCTCACGCCGGGGCTTCGAGCGGGCCCGGGCCGGGGGCGTCGAGGGGAGCTACGAGCTGATCCCGCGGGCACTCCACCCCATCGCCGTCCGCTCGCCGTGGGGCGCCGCGCTCCCCGCCCCGCGTGCAGGCTGCTGGGCGGAGCTGGTCGGGGAAGAGCTGGCCCGGTTTCAGGCCTCGGAGGGCTGAACCCGGCGCCTTGCCATCTGCTCGGGCGTCGGGCGCCTGACGTTCCAGACGAGCCCGACCTTCTCCAGGCCGCGGATGACGAGCCACGAGACGTCCACCTGCCAGCGGTGGAGCCCGTGCCGCGCCGAGCTCGGGAAGGCGTGGTGGTTGTTGTGCCAGCCCTCGCCGAGCACCAGCGCCGCCACCACCCAGTTGTTGCGCGCCTCGTCCCGGGAGGCGTAGTCCTGGCGCCCGAACATGTGGCAGATGGAGTTCACGCTGAAGGTCGCGTGCTGGTAGAGGAAGATGCGGAGGAGCCCGGCCCAGACCATCGCCTCCACCCCGCGCGCGACCGAGCCGCCCACGACGTACCCGGCGAGGAACGGGATCCCCAGCGTGAGGATCACCCAGAGGATGTAGAGGCGGTCGATCGTCCGCACGAGCCGGTCCTCGTAGAGGTCCTTGCCGTACTCACGCCCGCGCTCCATTCCCTTGAGCGTGAAGAGCCAGCCGACATGGGCGTGGAGGAAGCCGCGGATCGTGGCGCCGATGCCGCCGCCGTGGCCGACGTGCGGCGAGTGCGGGTCGCCCTCCTTGTCGGAGAGCGCGTGGTGCTTGCGGTGGTCGGTGACCCACTGGGTGACCGGTCCCTGCATCGCCATGGAGCCGAGGACGGCGAGCGTGCCCTTGAGCACGGGGCCGGTCTCGAAGCTCCTATGGGTGAAGTAGCGGTGGAAGCCGACCGCGTTCCCGATCGCCGTGAGGACGTAGAGGACGACGAGCAGGACGAGGTCGATCCAGTGGAACGCGACCCCCCACAGGAGGCCCATCGCCGAGAGCAGCCCGAACGGCGGGATGACGACGGCGGCGATCGTGGCGATCTGGCTGCCGACGCTCGTCCGCCCCCTGACCGTGGCGACCTTGATAGTCTTGTCCAGAGTCTGTTCCATGTGTGTTCGTGAAAGCCTACAGGTATTCTCGTCGTGGCCAACCGCAGTTCGCCCTCGGGCGAATACCGGTTCGGTGCAAGAGACGGAGAACCTGCCGTGAAGGTTGCAGTCGTCGGAGCCGGCATCTCCGGCCTGGGCGCCGCGTACCTCCTCGCGCGCCGCCACGACGTCGTCGTCTTCGAGCGCGCCGGCTACGCGGGCGGGCACACGCACACGGTCGAGCACCGCGCCGACGGCCGCACGCTGCGCCTCGACACCGGCTTCCTCGTCCACAACGA
>Ga0299914_10000914_pt1 | contig 18740 bp, 18 predicted proteins | sample RVTome_10_FD_201361 | JGI IMG/M metagenome (GOLD analysis project Ga0299914, IMG submission 201361) | Soil microbial communities from uranium-contaminated site in the Upper Colorado River Basin, Wyoming, United States - RVT153D57 (version 2) ...
TCGCGGGTGGAATTGGCTCGATTGGCGACCCGACGGGAACTCGATTTGTCGGATCGGTTCGGCGGTAGGCGGGTGCGGCGGGTCGGCGTCGAGCGATGCCTCATGCACCCGTCCGTCGAGGGAGTTCGAACATTCGGGACATGGTTTACGAGGCGCCATATGACCTGTGTCTCTGGATTGGCCATCGAGGCAGTGGTGCAGATAGTTTGAGGTTGGGTTGCGGAACACCTTCCATCAGGAGCCCGACTGGTGAGACTCCCTGTAGCGGGCTTTAGGGGCGTGGTCGCGGCGGCTGTCGGCGCGCTCAACATGGCGTGTGCCGAGCTCCCCAATGACGACGGTGATACCGTCGTTGCCCAGGCGCGCCACGAAGCCGTCCCATCGTTCGACGGCGTCTCGATAGCGTACGAGACAGCTGGATCCGGTGCGGTTACCCTGATCTTCGTACATGGATGGTCGTGCGACCGGAGCTACTGGCGAGGGCAGATGGGCCCCTTCTCAGCAAGCTTTCGCACCGTGAGCGTGGACTTGGCCGGACACGGAGAGTCCGGAAGCGAACGGGAGTCGTGGACCATCGCGGGCTACGGTGCAGATGTGGCCGCAGTGGCAGAAGCGTTGGACCTCAGCCAGACCATTCTCGTAGGTCACTCGATGGGTGGCGACGTGGTGGTGAGCGCTGCGCGCCTGCTCGGTGACAAGGTGCTGGGGCTGATCTGGGTCGACGACTACAGTCAGTTGGGGACCACGCGGACGGCGCAACAGGTATCGGAGTTCTTGGCGCCCTTCCAGGAGAACTTCTCGGCGTACACGTACGCGCTCGTGCGTGAGGCCATGTTCCCACCGACGGCTGATCCCTCGTTGGTGGAGCGGGTCGCGAGGGACATGTCGTCAGCACCGCCGGCCATCGCACTACCGTCGCTGCGTTCGTCGATCACGAATGATCGAGTCGTTCCCAGCGAGCTGGAGAAGCTGGCCCTACCAGTGGTGTCCATGAATCCTGCGATCTCGAACCCAGACGTGGAATCCCTCGAGGAGCACGGTGTGTCCGTGATGCTGGTCCCGGAGCTTGGGCACTTCATGATGCTCGAAGATCCCGAAGCCTTCAACGCAATCTTGATGGACGCGGTGCAGCGAATCCTGGCGGCACGCTAGGCGGATGCATGGGCTCGGATACATCATGCCCGAAGGCTACCCGATCGGCCTTCCGCTCCCGAGCGTATTCGACGGCGTCGCTGGGTGGAGGAGAGGCAACGCTCAGCGTGCGCTACGAGCGCCTCTTTGAGGTGGACGAGGTCGCCTACGGCAGACGCTGCACGTGCGCTGATGCGCACGAGGGCGGAGGCACCATGAATCGGATGTGTACCCCCCCTCGCGCGGGGCGAGCTCTCGTGGTGAACGTGGAGGCATGACGATGGCGGACGCAGATTCGTGCGTGACGATCCACATGGCAGCCAGCCTCGATGGTTTCATCGCGCGAAAGGACGGGAGCGTAGATTGGCTGGAGACCTCGGACGACTTCGAAGACGGGGAGACCCTCGACCCGGAATACGTCGAGCAGTTTCTCGAGACGATCGACTGCTACGTCATGGGGTCTCGAACCTACGAGACTGCATTGGATTTCGAGGCGAAGGGGTTCGGCTGGTCATACGGCGACAAGCCAACCTTCGTCCTCACGAGCCGCGAGCTGCCGAAGATCAGGGATACGGTCGAGTTTTATTCTGGCGACCTCACGGAACTGGTGAATGAGCGCCTCAAGCCAGCGTTCCGGAGCATATGGTTTGTGGGAGGTGGCGCGGTTTCGGGTGAGTGCCTTCGCCTCGGCTTGGCCGATGAAGTGCGCTACTCGATCATGCCCATCCTGATCGGTGACGGCATCTCCTTCTTCGAAGGGCTCGACGAGGACGTGGAGCTTCACCTGATGGAAGTGAAGGCTTACAAGAGCGGGATGGTCGAGCTTCGCCACCAGGTTCGCAGGTAGGGTCACGTGGGTGCGGACGGTCGTGCACCCGTTCTGGGAGATCGCCAGAACGATGGGGGCACGGTGACCGTCGCTCGGTGCGGAGAGAGACGTGAAGAATCCTATCTTGCTCGGATACTTCCGAAGCAGCTTTTCAGGCCACCCGAGCGGATGTCGGAGTGGGTGTGAGCCGGGGCCGTACCACGTGGTCGAGGTCTGGCGGAAGCGCGACGTTGGCGAACACGGCCACCACCAAGAGGGCCGGCCGTAGATGAGATGGTTGGAAACGTGGGGGTCGATCGTGCAGGACGCTCGATACGGCCTGCGACAGCTGCGGAAAAGGCCGGGGTTCGCGATAGTGGCCGTGCTGACGTTGGCGCTCGGGATCGGAGTCACCACCGCGATGTTCACCGTCGTGGATGGCGTGCTGCTTCGACCGCTCGCGTTCCCCGAGCCCGACCGACTGGTGGCCGTCGGGATAGAGGCGCCCGAAGATGCCACCGGTGATCCTATGGTCCGACCCGACCACTACGCGGAGATCCGGCGCGGGGTCGCGTCGTTTGCCAACGTCGCCAGATACGTGACCAATCCTCCGACGACATTCACGCAGGTCGGGGATGCGGCGAGGGTGACGACGACATGGGTCAGCGAGGACTTCTTCGAGGTCCTGGGCGTGGCGCCGAGCGTCGGCCGCTCCTTCGGCCAGGCGGCCGATTCCCGTGTCGACAATGCGGTGGTGGTCCTGGGGAACGGCCTGTGGCGCAGCCGATTCGGTGGAGACCCATCCGTGGTGGGCAGCGCCGCCCTCCTCGACGGCGTTCCGCGCACGATCATGGGCGTGATGCCGCCCGGCTTCGATTTCCCCGAACGCACGGATCTCTGGCTACCGCTCGAGGCGCACCCGCTGAGCAGCGCAGGACCGGCCCTTTGGGGTCCCGTCATCAGCCGGCTCGGTGAGGGCACATCGCTGGCTCAGGCCACATCCGAGCTCGAGGCGCTGGCGGCAAACGCAGGCTGGCGGCTAGGTCGGGGCGATGACAGCCCCACGGTCCGCGTGCTCCAGCTCGAGGACGTGCTGGTAGGGGAAAGTCGGTATCCGTTGATGATCTTCAGTGGCGCCGTCGCATTGGTGCTGCTCATCTCCGTTACCAACGTGGCCAACTTGCTCCTCATGCGGGCTGAGACGCGTGAGGCGGAGATCGGGCTGCGTAAGGTGATGGGTGCGGACGAGCCGAGACTGGTGCGCCAACTGCTCACTGAAAGCCTGATGCTCGCGGGCGGAGCGGGGGTGCTCGGCATCGGCATCGCCGTGATCGGCGTGCAGGCCCTCCTCGGCTTGGCCCCTCCGGGGACGCTGCCACGCGGTCAGGAGCTGGAGGTCGACCTGACCGTGCTGGGCTTCACCCTGATCGTGTCTCTGGCGACGGGCGTCGCGTTCGGTCTCGCGCCCGCCCTGAAGCTGGGACGTCGTGAGCTCCACACCGTTCTGGGCGGTGGGAGCCGAGCGCACACACGAGGACGGGGGCTCGGCCGAGGTCTGCTGGTCGTGTCGGAGCTGGGACTGGCTCTGGTCCTGCTTACCGGGGCCACCCTCCTCGGGAGGAGCTTTCAGGAGATCCGGTCGATCGAGCTGGGGTTCGAGCCCGCAAACACGATGAGCTTCTACGTCGATCTTCCCGTCGGCTCCTACTCCGAGATCGAGCCCACCCTCTCGCTACACCAGAGGGTCCTGAGCGGGCTGGCTTCGATCCCTGGAGTGCAGGACGTCGGGGCAGCGAACTACGAGCCGTTCGGAGGAGCGACCCTAAGTATGCGGGTGCGGGCCGATGATGAGCCGGAGACGTCCGTCGGTGCGGTGTGGATGCCCGCGAGCTCGGACTACTTCCAAGCCATGGGGATCACCATGATCTCCGGACGTAGCTTTGCTGCACAGGAAGATGCTTCCGCGCCCGGCGTCACGGTGTTGAGCCGCACGTTGGCGGAGCTTCTGTGGCCTGACGGCGACCCGCTCGGGCGCCGCATCGTCCTGGGTCCTGAAAGCACGCTCACGGTAGTCGGGGTCGTGGAGGACATCGTGGGATCCGACCCTACAGCCGAGAGGGGTGCGATGATGTTTCAGCCACTGGCCCAAGTCCAGGATGCGAGGCACCTGCAGCACATGAGCTACGTCGTGCGCGCGCCCGAGCCGACATCCTCACTGGTAACCCAGATGCGCGAGGTCATGCGCCAGGCCGATCCCGATATCCCAGTGGAGCGGTTCGCTTCCCTGGACCAACTCGTGGTGGATTCGTTGGCCGACCGGGTCTTTCAGACGCGCGTGCTCCAGGCCTTCGCCGTGATGGCTCTACTTCTCGCTGCGATCGGAGTGTACGGCGTCATGGCCTACTCCGTGAACGAGCGTACCCGCGAAATGGGCATCCGGATTGCGCTGGGCGCGCGTCCGGGACACGTCATCGGCACCACGATATCGCGTATGGGGACGCTCCTACTCGCGGGTGTCGTCGTCGGCACGTTGGGCGCCTATGCAGCGGCGCGCCTGATGACGGCCTGGCTCTACGCCGTGTCGCCGCGCGATCCAGCGACGTACGCGGTCTCCGTCCTGATCCTCGTCGGCGTCGCACTGCTCGCCGCACTCGGCCCCGTGCGAAGGGCCATGCGAGTGAGTCCGGTGGAGGTGCTGACGGAGTAGGTGGATGCTGAGTGTCATTCGTGCTGGCGGTGCGGCCCTGGTCTCCGCGGCGGTGGCCTTCAGCGGGGTTTTCGTGTACTTGGCCATCCGTTTCGACTATCCGGATGTGCTGGACTCGGAAGCGGCGTCGGCCCTACCGGCGCTGTTGGCTATGGGCACCCCGGGCCGCGCCGTATGGGCGTTATATGGTCTACTGCCCCTCCTGTTGATTCCGGCGGCCGTTGGTGCTTACGCGGCGCTGAGGCCATCGGACGAGGGCGGGATGCAACTCGCCGTGCTCGCGGCGCTCATCGCCGCGGTAACGATGATGCTGGGGCTGCTTCGCTGGCCAAGCATCCAATGGGAGTTGGCACGCGCCTACGAGGATGCGGGACCGGAAGGGCGCGCCGCAATTGGCGCCCTGTTCACTGGGCTGAACCGTTATCTTGGTACGTTCCTCGGCGAGTTCGTCGGGGAGTTGTGCCTGAACGCGTTTTTCGTCCTCTCGGGACGGGCTATATGGCGCAGCGCCGCATTCCCGAGGTGGATGGGCGCGCTGGGCGTCGCGAGCGGCTTGCTCGGCTGGATCGCGATGTGGCGCAACGTGACCGACGTCGTGGCACCGGCCGCTGCGCTGAACAACGCGGTCTTGCCGATTTGGATGGTGATCTTCGGCATTGGCCTGCTGAGGGTGTCACCGGCGCACGACACGAGGTGAGATCGGTAGCGAATCCTTCGATGCTCGACTCCCCTACTTTTCCCTCAGCGGTGATCTCATGCAGTCCCCTGCACGTGGGTCCCTAGCCGTACTTTTCCTGGCGGGAGTCCCCTTCCTCACGATTTCTCGCCCAACGGATGCTCAGTCCGTTGCGATCGACCCCTGATGCGGGAGGCGCCTTTTGCATCTGGATCACCGAGCTGATGAGTGGGCGGACGGCGCCGCCTACGAGGCGTTCATGGGGCGCTGGAGCCGTGCAGCGGCCGAGCGGTTCGTTCGGTGGCTGGCACGGCCTGTCGGACTTCGCTGGCTCGACGTCGGCTGCGGCACGGGGGCACTGAGCGAGATCATCTTACAGCACGCTTCGCCCAAGGAGGTGCTCGGAATCGACCGGTCCGCGGGCTACGTAGCTCACGCCCGGGCGCACGTCTTGGACCGCCGCGCACGCTTCGAGGTGGGCGAAGCCAGGGCGCTGCCCGTCGAGAAGGCGCGTTTCGATGCGGCGGTGAGCGGGCTGGTCCTGAACTTCGTTCCGGATCCGGAGACGATGCTTCGCGCGATGTCGCGCGCGGTCCAGCCCGGCGGGTCGGTGGCGGTCTACGTGTGGGATTACGCCGGGGGCATGGAGATCCTGCGTCGCTTCTGGGATGCTACGATCGCGCTCGATCCCGAGGCGGCGGAGCTGGACGAAGGCCGCCGGTTCCCGATCTGTCACCCCGATGCGCTCGCGCGGGCATTCGGTGCGGCTGGCTTGGAGGAGATCGAGATTTCGCCCCTCGACGTGCTCACGCCGTTCGAGAGCTTCGAGGCGTACTGGTCGCCGTTTCTCGGTGGACAGGGGCCTGCACCCGGCTACGTACGGGCCTTGAGCGAATCGGAGCGGGCACGGCTTCGCGAACAGCTTCGCAGCGAGTTGGAGCGAAGGCCAGGCGCCGAGATTCCCCTCCGGGCGCGCGCGTGGGCCGCCAGAGGGATCGCCGGGGTTCATGGGTGAGGTCGCCACATGGATCCGCGCCGTTCCAGGAGGAGTGGGCTGACGCGTTGGGCCTCAACGCGGGTCCAGGTATCCGCAGGCATGCCTGTTCGGAAAGCCCGTCGCTCTGTCCTACGAGCATGCGGATGACAAGCATGAGGTGCTGAGAGCACATGGCAACGAAAAGCACGAAGAGTCTCGGAGCCAGCCAACGCAAAGAGCTGCTGGCAACGCTGAAGGCTCGTTTCGACGAGAACATGCACCGCCACGAGGGCCTCGAGTGGGAGAAGGTGCGCTCGAGGCTCGAGGAGCACTCCGACAAGCTGTGGTCGCTCAGCGAGATGGAGGGAAGCGACGGTGAGCCCGACGTCATAGGTCAGGACGCGAAGACCGGCGAGTACCTCTTCGTGGATTGCTCCCCGGAAAGTCCGAAGGGTCGCAGGAGCGTTTGCTACGACCTCGAAGCGCTGGAAGCCCGGAAGAAGAACAAACCGGAGGCCAGCGCGGTCGAGCTGGCGGCGGCCATGGGCGCCGCGCTCCTGACCGAAGAGGAGTACCGGGGGCTGCAGGAGCTCGGAGAGTTCGATACCAAGACATCGAGCTGGCTGCAGACACCGACGGACATCAGAGGACTCGGTGGCGCGATGTTCGGCGACTACCGCTTCGGCGCCGTCTGGGTATATCACAACGGTGCGGACTCCTATTACGCGGCGAGAGGGTTCCGCTGCATGCTCCGGGTCTAGTTCCGGACCTTCGTCGCCACGCTTGGCCGCCGCCCTCGCCGTCCGGCTCTTGTTCGTGGCGCCGGCCGCAAGGCCGGCCGCGGTAGCGCGTTCCGTGCCCCTCGCTCTGGTCGACCCGCCGCACCGGCCGTACGATGCCCTGACCGCATCGCCGCCGCCACGCACAGCCCGGGCCCGATCGCCATGAAGAAGACGCTCGCCGCCGCCCTCCTGCTCGTCGTCACCGCCTGCGCGCCGCAGGGCGCACCCACCGATGAGATCGCTGCCTGGGAAGCCCGGGCCGAGAACGTGAGGATCGTCCGCGACGACTGGGGCGTTCCGCACATCTACGGCGAGACGGACGCGGACGCGGTCTTCGGGATGATCTACGCGCAGGCCGAGGACGACTTCAACCGTGTCGAGGTGAACTTCCTGAACTCCCAGGGTCGCCTCGCGGAGGCCGAGGGCGAGTCGGAGATTTGGCGCGACCTCCGAATGAAGCTCTTCGTCGCCCCCGCCGACATGCAGCGGCAGTATCAGGAGAGCCCGGAGTGGCTCAAGGACCTCATGGACGCCTGGGCGGCGGGCCTCAACTACTACCTGCACACGCATCCCGAAGTCGAGCCGCGCGTCCTCACGCGCTTCGAGCCGTGGATGGCGCTCACGTTCAGCGAGGGAAGCATCGGCGGCGACATCGAGCGCGTCAGCCTGAGCGGGCTCGAGGCGTTCTACGGCGGGCAGGGCACGGCGTCGCTCGCGCCGGGACCCTCGCCGGAGGTCGGGGCGCGGTCGGCAGTCGCGTCGGCGCAGGCGGGTCCTCCCGCGCCGGGCGTCAGCGCACGGGCGACGGTCGCGTCGACGCACGCCGCTCCCTCGACGGTCGCGTTGGCGCGCGCCGCTCCCTCCGCGCCGGCGCTGGTCGCCGTTCCCTCCGGCCTCGTCGAGCCCGATCCCGACGAGGAGCCGACCGGCTCAAACGGCATCGCCCTCGCGCCGTCCATCAGCGCGAGCGGCAACGCGCTGCTGCTCATCAACCCCCACACGTCGTTCTTCTTCCGCGAGGAGCTCCACATGGTGAGCGACGAGGGGCTGAACGCCTACGGTGCGGTGACGTGGGGGCAGTTCTTCGTCTACCAGGGCTTCAACGAAGACGCCGGCTGGATGCACACGTCGAGCGGCGTGGACAACATCGACGAGTTCCTCGAGACCATCGTCGAGCGGGACGGTCAGTTGTTCTACGTCTACGGCGACGAGGAGCGGCCGGTCACCACGCGGGAGGTCACCGTGCCGTACCGCACGGACTCGGGGATGGCCGAGCGCACCTTCACCGTCTACCGCACGCATCATGGGCCGATCGTGCGCGAGGTCGACGGCCGCTGGGTCAGCGTCGCGCTCATGGAGGAGCCCATGCGGGCGCTCATCCAGTCGTACCAGCGCACGAAGGCGGCCAGCCTCGACGAGTTCGTCGAGGCGATGCGCTCCCACACGAACTCGTCGAACAACACGGTCTTCGCCGACTCCGAGGGCAACATCGCCTACCTGCACTCGAACTTCATCCCGGTGCGCGACACACGCTTCGACTACCTGCGACCGGTGGACGGCAGCGACCCGGCCACCGACTGGCAGGGCGTGCACACGTTCGAGGAGAGCCCGAACGTCGTGAACCCGTCCGTGGGATGGCTGCAGAACACGAACAACTGGCCGTTCTCCGCGGCGGGGCACAACACGCTCGACCAAGCGGCCTTCCCCGTCTACGTCGAGCGGGGGAGCGAGAACGCGCGCGGGCTGCATGCCATTCGCGTCCTCGAGGGGCGCTCCGGCTTCTCGCTGGACGGACTCGTCGAGGCCGCGTTCGACAGCTACCTGACCGGTTTCGAGGAGCCGATCCCCGCGCTGCTCGCCGCGTATGACGGCCTTCCGGCCGCCGATCCCCTGAAGGCGGAGCTCGCCCAGCCCATCTCCGAGATCCGCGCCTGGGACCTGCGATGGGGGCGGGAGTCGGTTGCCACGTCGCTCGCGATCTTCTGGGGCGACGAACTGGAGGGCGAGACGCCGCGCGAGATGCTCGACGCGCTCGCGGCCGCGAAGACCCGGCTCGAGGAGGACTTCGGCGACTGGCGCACCCCGTGGGGCGAGATCAACCGTTTCCAGCGCGTGACAGGCGACATCGTGCAGCCGTTCGACGATACTCAGCCGAGCACGCCCGTAGGCTTCGTCTCGGGCCGCTGGGGATCGCTCGCCTCGTTCGGCGCGCGGCCCTACCCGGGCACGAAACGATGGTACGGAACGAGCGGCAACAGCTTCGTCGCGGTGGTCGAGTTCGGAGACCGGGTGCGGGCGCAGGCGATCACCGCCGGAGGGCTGAACAGCGATCCCTCCTCCCCGCACTTCAACGACCAGGCGGAGCGATACGCCACCGGCAACCTGCGCGACGTCTACTTCTACCCCGAGGACCTCGAGGGGCACATCGAGCGGGAGTACCGGCCCGGAGGCTGAGGGCAGGCCGCCATTGGAGCTCGCGTCACCAAGCGGGCGGTCGCCATCAACGCCATGGTGAGCCGGCAAGGCTGAACGAATACCGTCGTTGACAAGGGCCGCCTCCGTCGCTAAATAATGCCTTACCGATTGGTAAGATGTTTGGAGGACTGCCCATGCCTCACATCCACCGCTCCATCGAGATCCAGGCTCCCCCGACCGTCGTCTGGCGCTGGCTGGCCACTCAGGAGGGGCTGCGTCGGTGGTTCAGCCCCAATCTGGAAATCGATCTCCAGGTCGGCGGCGCTTATCGGTTCTTCGGACCCGACAATAAGACCTGGATCAGCGGCAAGGTGCTGGAGCTGAAGCCCGAAGACAGACTGATCCTATCCTGGATCGAGGAGGGCGGGGACTGGGTGCACCCAAAGCGACTGGTCATCTCCCTAGCACCAACCCAAGCCGGTACGCGGGTCACACTCACTCACGAAGGCTTCGCCGGCATCGGCACTCCGGACTGGAGAGCCACGATGGAGGACTACCGGCGTGGAGCCGATCGGCATCGGATCCTGGAAAAGCTGGCAAAGCTCGTCAATGCTAACGGCATCGTCTAGCGCGACCGACAGTCTCTTTCGGGCACTGGCAGCGCCCACGCGCCGGCGGATGCTCGATCTTCTTGCCGAATATGGGCAGCTGACGGTCGGCGAAATAGCGACGGAGTTCCCGGACTTGGTCGCCTCCGGCATCTCCAAGCACCTGATGGAATTGCGAGCGGCTGGGCTGGTGCATGCCACGCGCCACGGCCGTCAGCAGATCTATCGGATCGAAGGACGGGCCTTCGCAGAGGCGCTTGCTCCCTGGCTGGCCCTGTATGAGCCCTATTGGACGGACGCGCTCGAGCGGCTGCGCGACCTTGCGGAGGGCGGCTACCCGCAGGGATCAGGGTGAGCGGATCTGAAGCCGCTCGAGCCTTTCCTCGGGTTTGCCTCAGGAAACTCATGACCGGCGTCGCGGCCGGCGGACGCAGGGGGAAGCGTAATGGACGGTGAGCACGTTGATCGACGTCTTCTGCTTCAAAGGATGGTGGCCGCCGGTGCGCTGATGCTCAGCGGCCTTGCTGCGCCAGCCCTCGGTGGAGCACAACCGCATTTGAAGGGGGCCAGTGGAATGCCGACCTTCGAGTCACCGATGATCAATCTGTACTCGCGGGATCTCGCCCGCGCGGTCTCGTTCTACACTGACCTAGGTTTCGTTGAGACCTTTCGGACTCCCACGTCAGGCCCGCCTGCCCATGTCGAGCTTCAGCTGAACGGATTCAAGCTCGGCATTGCAACCGTCGAGGCCGCCAGGGGACATGGCCTCCGCCCCGACGGCGAGGGGCGCTGGATCGAGATCGTGCTTTGGACCGAGGACACAGACGCGGCCGTGAATGCGTTGACCGCCAAAGGTGCGCCTCTGCTCTCCGCGGCCCACGACTTCCTGGATGGCCGCCTTCGCTCGGCCTGGATTGCCGACCCGGATGGCAATCCCATCCAACTAGTTCAGCAGAAGGATTGAGGCGCTCCGCGGGGCGATTGTGCGGGTTGCGGGGCTGACGTCCTTGGCCGGAGGAGGTGGTGCTTGGGTTCCGACTTCACGAGGTCAGCGCGTCGCCTTGGCATGACGTCTGCCGTGGGGGTGGTGGCGCTAGGGATCGCCTACCTCGCCTGTCTCATCATCGGGCTCGCTTCCCTACCCTCTCCTCGAGATCCGATCGCGGATCCCTGGTTCACGGTGCTCGAGATCCTGATCCTCGCCATGATGCCCTTCATGGTCGCGCTGATGGTGTCCGTTCATGCGTGGTCGGCTCGGCAGAACAAGGTCCAGAGCATGGCGGCGATCGTGTTCATGGCGCTGGTGGCCGTGATCACGTCGGCGGTCCATTTCGCGATCCTGACCCTCAGCCGGCACGAAGCCTTCCGGGACATGGGTTGGCTCTTCTCTTTCTCCTGGCCGTCGGTCGTCTACGCGCTGGACATTCTGGCCTGGGATCTCTTCTTCCCCCTCTCGGTTCTCTTCGCGGTTCCGGTGTTCAAGCGGGGGCGGCTGGAGAATGGGATCCGGATCATGTTGGGAATCAGCGGTGTCCTCGCGCTGGCGGGTCTCGCTGGGGTATTCCTGAATGACATGCAGGTCCGGAACATCGGGATCGTGGGGTACGCCGTGGTCTTCCCGGTAGCGGCAGCGCTGATTGGGATCTTGTTTTGGGGCGCGGAGCTCTCTGAAGGAGAGGGATGAGCCAGCAGCGAGACGGTGTCATTTTTCCGCCCTTCCGGTCGTATCGATGATGCTTGAAGCGAATGCTTCGGGGTGTTCCCGACACCCCGCTGCTTCCCACTCGGAGGCCAAATGCACGAGAGCTGCCGAGCACTAGCTGCGATCGCCCGGGTGTGGCTGCTGGCTCTTCTCGGCCATGCGCTAATGCCGGCCATGGGGTATGCTCAGCCGGCACCGTCGCGGACCTGGACAGTCGTTCCGTTGCTGGGCTTCGGCGCTGTGCTGGACAATGGCAATCTAGAGTCTGCCGGTATGGAGTCCGCTCTCGACATCGAGTACGGCGGTACCGGGTGGCGGTGGAGTGGGTACTCCTCCCTTCGCGGGTTGGGAGTGGGTTGCAGTCACGCATGCTTCGACGGTGGCCCGGCCCTCACGATCGGTGTCTCGCGATCGCTGAGCGCGCTGTGGATCGGCGGAGGGGTGGGCGGTATGAAGCAACTTGGCGCATGGCATCTGCTACCGTATGGTCGCCTCTCCATAGAGGCGGCGCCTTTCCGCCTCGATGTGAGATTCGAGCTCCCGCAGGGGACCGGGCAGGGTATCTACGTCCCACTCCTGATCGGTTTTCCGGTCTCCGAGTGACGGCTCTGAGGGACCTGGTGAACTGACGTCGCTCGCGTGTCACCCTGCGAGCCTCCGTCCGAATCCTTTTCGATCGGCCGGGGTAGCCAAGGCCGCCGGAATGAAGCGGCCCGGACACCAACCGCAAGCGCTGGTCGCGGTAGTGCGCGTCGTCACGATCCCGCTCCCGCGGTCCGCGGGTGCAACCCGGCTAGGCGTGCCAGAGGGGGCCACGGCTCCTCCACCGTGACGGAACCGGGTGGACTGCTGTCCATCTCAATCGAATACAGGCGCCCGTGAATTCTAGAACGTCCAAGAGCACCCTCATGCGGGGGCGACGCCGCTTGCTGCTCCTCGGCGGCGCGGCGGTCCTCTTCGCGGCGGCCGCGTTCCTCGTGTTCGGCCCCGTGGGCGGCCCCCAGCCGATGGAGCTCACCTACACGGAGCTGCTGACGGCCCTGGACGAGGGACGGGTGACCCAGGTCACAGTCGTGGACGGCGCGAGGGTGGACGGCCAACTCGAGCTGGACGAGTCACGGGGTGAGCAGGCCGTCTCGGACTTCCGGGCGTTGCTGCCGATCCCGAACAGCGACCGCGTCATGGAGCATCTGGAAGCGGCGGGAGTGCCGATCTCCGCGCAGTCCTCCTCGCCCGACACGGCATCCCGGGTCTTTTCGGCCGTGATCGGGCTTGCCCTCGTTCTTCTCATCGTCCTCTTCCTCATGAGAAGGGGACCCGTCGCACGAGCCCTGCGCTTCGCCGGGTTCCCGGGCCGCAAGGCGCGTCCTGAGCAGAGCGAGGTGTCTTTCAGCGACGTGGCGGGCGCGGACGAGGCCAAGGCAGATCTCGAGGAGGTCGTCGAGTTCCTGCGGGATCCCAAACGGTTCACGGCGCTGGGTGGGCGAATGCCCCACGGCGTGCTCCTGGTGGGCGACCCCGGCAACGGAAAGACCCTGCTGGCGCGTGCCGTAGCCGGAGAGGCGGGTTGCGCGTTCTTCTACGCCTCGGGCTCGGATTTCGTCGAAATGTACGTCGGCACGGGGGCGGCCCGCGTTCGCGACCTCTTCCGCAGGGTCCGCGAGCATGTGCCGGCCATCGTGTTCATCGACGAGATCGACGCCATCGGGCGGAGACGGAGCGGCACGAACGGATCGGGCGCTCAGGACGAGCGGGAGCACGCCCTGAACCAGCTCCTCGTCGAGATGGACGGCTTCGAGAGGAATGACAGGGTGGTGGTGCTCGCCGCGACGAACCGACCCGACGTTCTCGACCCCGCGCTCCTCCGTCCCGGACGGTTCGACCGGCGGGTCGTCGTCGGTTACCCGGACCTGAGGGGACGCCAGGGTATCTTCGCGGTCCATACCACCACGCTTCCGCTCGCCGATGACGTCTCTCTGGAGAGCCTCGCACGAGGCACGGCGGGCATGAGCGGCGCGGACCTGGCGAGCGTCGTGAACGAGGCGGCCCTGAGTGCGGCGCGGCGGGCGTCCGCCCGGGTGACCATGGAAGACTTCGAGGAGGGCTGGGACCGGGTGCTCCTGGGGAGCGAGCGGAAGAGCATGGTGCTCACGGCGGAAGAGAAGCGTCTCACCGCCTACCATGAGGCGGGGCACGCCATCATCGGCCTCACGGTCCCCGCGCTGGACCCGGTGCACAAGGTCACGATCATCCCCCGGGAGCGCTCGCTCGGGGTGACCGCTTCCTTTCCGGTCCGGGATCAGTACACGCAGTCCCTCGCCCAGCTCAGGGCGCGACTCGTCATGCTCATGGCCGGTCGTGCGGCGGAGGCGCACCTCCTCGGTCCGGAGCAGGTGACAACGGGCGCGGGGAACGACATCGAGCGGGCCACCAAGATCGCGCGACAGATGGTCGCGAGGTACGGCATGAGTGACCGGGTGGGCATGGTGGACGTCACCGGCGAGTCCGACCCGGTGGCGGAAGACACGGCACGGATCGTGGATGAAGAGGTGCGGCGACTCGTGGACGAAGCGTACCGCTCGGCCGCAGGCGCGCTCGTGGAGCACGAGGACCTCATGCATCGCATGGCGGCCGCCCTCCTCGAACGGGAGACGCTCGGAGCCGAGGAGCTCCATGCGCTGGTACGAGACGTGGCGCTTCCGCCCCTGGCGGAGACGGAGACGCAGGTTCGCCTGGCCGAGGAGAACTCGGCGGCCTGAGGGCGTCGTCCAGGAATCGCGAAGACGGCTGACGCATATGCGCTCGATCGACCTGATTCGGGAGAACCTCGAGCGGAGCGAGGACATCGTACTCGCCCGCATCGAGGACATGCGCGAGCACTGTGTGGTGTTTCCCACCCCCAGAGGCGGCTGTCATACCCTTTGGATACTCGGCCACCTGGCGTACATCGAGTCGTTGGTCATTCGCGACTTCATGCTCGGAGGAACGAACCCTCTGGCCGATTGGGAGGAGTCGTTCGACGGAGCAGACACGTCCGGGAACGTAGAGGATTTCCCACCCTTCGATCAGGTTCTCGGGGAATGCAGGAGCGTACGGGCCTCGACGATCGAGCTCCTTGGTTCCCTGAGCGAGGATGACCTGGACCAACCGAGCCAGAGCGTACCGGACGGCGTCGAGGTTCTCTTCGGCACCTACCGGAATTGTTTCCAATACGCCGCTGATCACTGGTTCATGCATCGTGGGCAGCTAGCGGACGCGCGCCGTGCGGCTGGACTGGAGCGAATGTGGTTCTAGCCCGGGCTGCCAGTTCACATGCGTCTGCTCCTGCCGGCCGGGCTGGAAGTCTCTAGCAGCTGGAAGTCTCCTAGCAAAGGGGTGTTTCATGTCCGACGCGCTCGAACCAGCGAGCGTGCCAGCTCCCGTGGCGCTCGGGCCCGCGGTTCCGATCTTTCGGGTCGACGACCTGGACACCAGCGTCACGTACTACGTCGAGCGCCTCGGATTTCAACTCCAATGGAGAGATGATCCGCTGGCGTCGGTTGGCCGCGATGGCACCTCGATCATGCTTTCGGAGGGAGACCAGGGCCGACCCGGCACCTGGGTTTGGATCGCGGCCGGAAACGTGGACCAGCTCCATGCGGAGCTCGAAGCCCGCGGCGCGCTCCTTCGCCACCCGCCGACGAACTATCCCTGGGGATCACGGGAGTGCCAGGTGACCGACCCGGATGGGCACGTGCTCAGGTTCGGGGCGGAGTCCACCCCCGGTGAACCGATCGGGGAGTGGCTCGACGGCCGCGGTCGGACGTGGGCGCCGGGCCCCGACGGGACCTGGCATGTTGTGGAATGACCCGGACGACATCGACACGTTCCGCGAAGAGATAGTGGGGAGAGGCGCGACGGTGGATTGCGCTCCAGGGACGTGAGCGGGGGTGGGAGGAGGCGGTTGGAGGGGGTCACGATGGCGGGGCCGGGCGACGCTCGCCGTCGCCTCGAGGACCTGAGTCGTGAGTGGAGGGTCGCCCTCCACCGGACGTCGGAAACGGCGAGCTCGGTCATCGGATTCGGCGAACGATCGGGCCGGCCGGTGGTGCTGAAGGTCGCGACGCGACGGCACGACGAATGGAATGCCGGTCGGGTCGTGCAGGCCTTCGCCGGTCGCGGGATGGTGCGGGCCTTGGAATGCGTTCCCGGCGCCGTCCTGCTCGAGGAGGTGCGACCGGGCACGCCCCTGGTCACGTTGGTGCGCGAGGGCCGGGAGACCGATGCACACCGGGCCTTCGTCGGAATCATCGAGGAAATGTCCGCGGTCGGTCCCGAGCCGTCGGGCTACCGCGGGGCGGGGGAGTTGGCGACGGGGTTCGACCAGTACCTCGCAGGCAGCGAAGGGCCGGTGCCGCGGGAGCTCGCGACAAGCGCGAGGGACCTGTACAGGGAGCTGTGCGGCACGCAGAGGGAGGTCCGGCTCCTGCACGGCGACCTGCAGCACTACAACGTGCTGTGGGACGAGGAGCGAGGATGGTTGGCGATCGATCCGAAGGGCATCGTGGCGGAGCTCGAGTTCGAGCTGGGGGCCATCTTGCGGAACCCTCGAGGCGTGCCTGATCTCCACACCGCGGCGGGCATCGAGCGGCGCATGGGCGAGCTCGGAGCGCCCCTCGGGCTCGACGCGACGCGCGTCGCAGGATGGACCTTCGCGCAGGCCGTGCTGTCCGCCATCTGGATGGTCGAGGATGAGGGGCCGGAGGCCCGTGTCGCGGGCGTGCTCCGGGTGGCACGCGCTGCGCGCTCGCTCATGAACGGACCAGCCACGGGGTGGTCCGCGCGCGCTCGGTGATAGGCAGCTGGGTTCAGGGGGCGCCGGCGCCGGCCGGGGCCTCCTTGCCGGGTGAGCGAAGCTCTCGCTAACTGTTCGGTTCGAGGATGTGTCGACGACGTCCCGTCCGGGGATCGATTTCGGCGGGCTTGGAGGAGGATCATGAAGACGCGAGAGCATACACGTGGCGAGCCGACGGCAGCTGGCCCGACGGTCGGCGCAGGAGCCGCCGAAGAGGTCCGCCCCGGGCTCGCCCGGGAGATCCGTGACTTCATCCAGGGATCGCTCGCCGAGTTTCCGCACCGGCTACGGGCCACGGATTGGGACGGCAACACCTGGGAGGCGGGTTTGGGGGAGCCGCACTGGAGCGGCCGCGACCTGGAGATCCACTTCCGCTCCGAGGAGCCGGCCCGCCACCTCCTGCGGCTCGATGGGATGCGTTTCCTCGAGTCCTATCTCCGACAGGAGGTGGACCTGGAGGGCAATCTGTACGCGATGGCTTCCCTGCGCCGCCACGCCAAGCTCCAATTGAAGCTCCGCCACCTGATCCAGCGCTTCGCTCCGATCCTGGCCTTCCAGAGCCGACGCAGGGCGCGAGTGAGCGTGAAGAGCCACTACGACATTCCCCAGGAAGCGCTGAACGTCTACCTGGACCAGGTCTACATGTCCTACTCCTGCGCGATGTTCGAGGACCCGGACGACTTCGACCTACCGGCGCTGCGCCGGCCCGGAGCCGGCCGGTCCGACGACTTCGACTCGCTCGAGAAGGCGCAGTGGCGGAAGTTCCAGGACGCAGCCGACTACGTCCGCCCCGGCCCCGACGAGACGATGCTCGACGTCGGGTGCGGGTACGGCGGGCAGCTCGTGGTTGCCCTGGAGAGCCACCCCGTCCGGAAGGTCGTCGGCTGGACGCACTCGGCGAATCAGGCCCATGAAGGGCGACGTATGCTCGCTCGCTTTCCGGCCGAACGATGGGAGCTCAACGAGGGCGACTATCGGGAGGACACGCGCGTCTACGATCATGTGACCTCGACCGGCATGATCAGCCACGTGGGTCCGCGGGGCCTCATCCCATACGTACGGGAGGTGCGGAGCCGCATCCGCGAGGGGGGCCGTTACCTGCACCACGCCCTCATGATCCGTCACAGCTCCCTGCCCATCGATCTGACCATCGGGATCGCGTTCAACAAGAAGTACGTCTGGCCCGGCTTCCACTGGTTCACCGTGGGAGAGCACGTGCAGGCCCTGGAGCAGAACGGCTTCCAGGTGGAGCGACTCGTCAACCTCACACGTCACTACGCGAAGACCACGACCGCCTGGTACGAACGCATGATGGAGCACCGAGACACCATGCGTCAGTATCTGGACGAGGCTACGCTGCGCGCCTGGCAGGTCTTCCTGGCCGGGATCACCGGGAGCTATCTGAGTCGCGACATCCACGTGTACCGGCTGTACTGCGTGGCGACGTAGAATGCTCGAAGCCGCGGCGGGTCTTCAGCAGGCGCTCCCCGAGGCGCCACTGGTCGGGGGGACAGGCGCCGCCCCCAGGGCGGGAGACGGCGTCTCGCTGGACGACGACTGTCGAGAGCGAGCGTGATGGATGCCTCGCGCGCGACGCTGGTGGACGTGAGGTCTGTGAACCTCGAAGACGTTGCCGACCTCAGGGAAGCCTACCGTGCGGAAGCCGACGGCCAGATCGTCCACTACTCGATTTTGGCCCGCAAGCTCGGCCAGCCCTACCTGGTCGTGTGTGACGGTGACCCTGCTGCGTACGGGGGCGTCTGGACCGAGCACTTTCCTGGGCGAGTGATGGAGTTCTGGGCGCACCGGCGCTTCCGTGACGCTCGACGAGAGCTCTTCGCTCATTTCGTCCAGCGCAGTGGCGCGACAGAGATCGAAGCCCAGACGAACATGCCCGGAATGCTCGAGCTACTGTGCGCGGCCGGGACCGGATCCACCGAAGAGAAGATTCTGTTCCGGGATGGCGGACAGTCGGCTGTGACGTGTGCGGGTGCCATCTTCAGACGCCGCCGCACCGGTGAAGAGGGGCCCGAGGGCGAGTGGGTGGTGGAGCTCGAGGGGAAGGTCGCGGGGGGCGGTGGGATCCTGACGCACTACAACA
>Ga0299914_10000915_pt1 | contig 18740 bp, 17 predicted proteins | sample RVTome_10_FD_201361 | JGI IMG/M metagenome (GOLD analysis project Ga0299914, IMG submission 201361) | Soil microbial communities from uranium-contaminated site in the Upper Colorado River Basin, Wyoming, United States - RVT153D57 (version 2) ...
GCCCGAGGAGACCTCTCCCTCCTACCTCCGCCCTCCTTCGTCGGGCGCAGGGACCAACCTCGGCGCAAGCGGGAGGACAGCCTTCCCCCCGCACAACAAATCAGCCGTTACCCTCCGTTTATGGCTCAATTAGATGTGGACAAGATGATCGAGCGATTCGGGCGGCGCGCCCAGGCGGTGAAGGATCGGCCGCTTCCGCCCGTTGCCGGGGAGGAGCGGAAGAAGTTCGTCGAGCAGGCCGAGACCGACTACACCGACTACCTCCTGGTCTCCAAGGCCACCTGGTCGGTCGAAGACGGGAATCTGGTGCTCACCATCCCGCTCAAGCTCCCGGACTGAGGACAGCGTGCTCGACAGGCGGCTGCTGGTCGTTTCGGGCAAAGGCGGCGTCGGCAAATCAGCGGTGTCCGCGGCCCTCGCCCAGTTGGCTACCAGACAGGGGAAGAAGGTTCTCCTGATCGATATGGGAGAATCCGCCGGGCTGAGCGCCCATCTCGGAGTGAACGGCCTCAAGTTCACGCCCCGCGAGGTTCGTCCCGACCTCTTCGCCATGAGGATCGTGCGTTCTGACGCGCTCATCGAGTATCTCACCCTGCAGCTGTCGCTCCGAGGTTTGAAGACCCTCAGCCCCCTGGCACGTGCCTTCGACGCTCTCGCCACCGCGGCCCCTGCGGTGCGGGAGATCATCTCGATTGGAAAGGTTCTCTGGGAGGTGCGGGAGCAGAATTGGGACCTGGTCATTGCCGACGCCCCACCGACAGGACAGATCGGTTCATATCTCCGCGCCCCCCTCTCCATCTCCGAACTGGTACCCACCGGGCGCATCCAGAGGCAGGCCGCCTGGATGGGCGACACGTTGGGCAACCCCGACGTGACCCGGCTGGTGCTGGTGAATCTCGCCGAAGAGCTGCCGACAACCGAGACCTCACAGACACTGGAATGGCTCGAGCGGAACGATCTCGTGGCACCACCAACAGTCGTGACCAACAGGCTGGTGAGCGAGCTTTCGGCCAAACCGTCGGGGAAAGGGCCGGTGCGAGACGCGGCCATCCACCACCGCGCGGTCTACGCCGAACAGCAGCACTGGCTCGCCCGTCTCGAACCCGACCTCACCCTCCCCTACCTATTCGGCTTACTCACACCCAGTGAGGTTGCGGCCCGCCTCTCCGACGAACTCGAGGCAAGATTGTGACCAAGACGATCCTGGTGACAGGTGCGGGTGGAGTGGGCAAGACGACCGTATCCGCTGCCCTCGGAGTCAAGGCGGCACGATCCGGGATGCGGACACTCGTGCTCACCGTCGACCCTGCGCGCCGGCTGGCGTCGGCTCTGGGTGTTGGCGAGAATCTCGGCCCTGAACCGCAACCGCACCCCGATGAACCCAATCTCTGGGCGGCCATGCTCGATGCCTCCCTGTCATGGCGTTCGGTGGCGACCAAACATGCCGACCCTGATGTCGCCGACCGGCTCGTGAACAACGAGTTCTTTATTGCGGCTAGCCAACATTTCCCCGCCTCACAGTCGTATGCGGCGGCTGACCAAGCAGCCACATTTGTCGAGGCAGGCGCATGGGACATCGTCGTGGTGGACACTCCACCGTCCGCTGGTGGGATCGACTTCTTCTCCGCCCCGGCACAGATGGCCGACCTCGTTGGGGGGCGGCTGCTCCGGTGGCTGACGGGTGGACCGCTTCCCGGTCGCTTTCTCTATCGGCGAGCCGGCCGACCCTTCCTCCGGATCGCAGATTCCATTCTTGGCTCCGACCTGCTGGAGCGGGTTGCCGAATTCCTTCTCGACCTGCGCACCACGTATGACGGTGTTTCCGACCGGGGCAGACAGATCGAAGCGTTGATGGGAAGGGCGACGATCCTGGTCGTGACGACCGCCGACCCCGCCCCAATTGCCGAGGCCACCCGGTTCTACCGGGAACTTCCCGAAGCGGGCGGGATTCCCGCGGCGGTGATCTTCAACAGGACGCTCCCTGGTGAGTGGATCGGCTTCGAGCCACCTGGTGGACTGGAGCGGGAACTGGCCGAGAACATGGTCCGCTGGGGAGCAGAGAGCCTTCGACAGGGCGACGCCCGTGCCGAATTCGCCGCGGTGAACCGGTCGCACGTGGCGACCATCCCGTGGGTTCCCGAGCCTCCCAACGACCTCGATGGGCTCGGTCGGCTGATGGATAGCGCCGATGCACTTCCCGACGGACTGCTCGTAGCCCCTTAAACTGCTGAGAGATGACAGCTTCAGCTGCGTTCTTCGACCTCGACCGAACCTTGATATCGGGCACTTCGGCGCTGCCCATCGGCGTGGAAGCATGGAGGCAGGGCCTTGCCGGAAACAAGGAAGTGATGTCCTGGTTTACGTCTGCATTGACTTTCATGATTCTGGGCGACAAAGGTGAGTCGTCCGACGAAACCAGGACCGCCTTCCTCTCCCGTATCGAAGGTGCGCCGGCAGACGCACTCGACTCGCTGGGAGCAGCTGTGCTGCCACGGCTGGTGTCCCAGGTAAGGCCGGAGTCGAAGAAGCTACTCAAAATGCACAAGGAAGCGGGGCGGGCCACCTTCATCGTTTCCGCATCCCCTTCGGTGGTGGTCGAACCGCTGGCCGCTTCGCTGGGCATGACAGGTGGCCTCGGTACCCGCGGACGTGTGGTCGACGGCCACTACACAGGCGAGCTCGACGGGCCATTCATGTACGGGCCGGGCAAAGCGACAACTGTCGAGAAGCTCGCCGCCGAGCATGGATACGACCTGGAACGGAGTTACGCCTACTCCGACTCGGTGTCGGACTTGCCGATGATGGAACTGGTCGGACATCCGGTCGCAGTCAACCCGGACGGGGCCTTGAACGACATCGCCCACGAGCGGGGCTGGCCGGTGGTGATCTTCGCTCGCAAGACCAAGCGCGCCGTTGTCCTCACCTCGCTCGGAGCCGCAGGGGCGACCCTTTCGATCACGTCATATTTCCTCGGGCGGCGCCACGGACGGTCGTCGACCCTGGTCGAAGTGGCCTCCCGCTCATTGCGGAAGGGCTAACCGATCTCAGATAATCGCACTCGGCCCGAGCAGCTCTTTTAGTTCGGCCATCAGCGCAGAACGAGGCTCGACCTTGTGCGAATCGCTCAGTCGCATCACCTTCTCCGATCCGTTGTTGGTCATGTGGAGATAGACACCGGCTGAGCCGGGATGGTTGGACAGAATCGCCTTGAGCTGGGAAACCACTTCCGGCGTCAGTCGGCCTGCAGGTACCCGGAGCCGGATGGTCGAGTCGTCGCGTATCTCCAGCTCTTTGATCTCTCTTGCTACGAATTTGACGTCATCACCACGGTTGTCGATATGCCCGTTGATCAACAGCACTGCATCTTCAACGATCAGATGGCCGTGCTCTTTGACCGTCCGCGGGAAGCCAAGAACCTCAACCGAGCCCTCAAGCCCTTCGAGCTGGAAGAAGATCATCGCATCACCGTTCTTGGTCCAGCGGCGGGTGATCGCCCCCACTATGCCCCCGATCGTCGCCTTGGACTTGTCCGGATGGTCGGCCAGGTCGGCCAGCGCCACCGTGGTGGCCGCCTCGAGTGACGGGCCAACGGCAAGCAAGGGGTGATCGGAGACGTAGAGACCGAGCATTTCCTTTTCGAAGCCGAGCCTGATCTTCTGGTCCCAGCGTTGATCGGGCACCTCAAAGGTCGGGGACGACTCGTCGTCGCCCGCTTCGGCAAACAACGAGTACTGGCCCATCTCCTCGTTCCGGCGTCGTTCCAGCGTCGCTTCGAGAATCAGTTCGTGTACCAGCATCAAGCCCTTGCGGGGCTGCCCGACACCATCAAACGCCCCCGCCTTGATCAACGACTCGATCGCCCGCTTGTTCAGTGCCGAAGGGTCAACCCGGTTCACAAAATCAAGGAACGACTCGAACGGCGCATCCTGCCGGGCCTCGACGATCTTCTCGACCACCGCCTCACCCACGTTCCGTATCGCAGAGAGACCGAATCGGATCCGGCCCTGATGGACCGTGAAGTCGGAATACGACTCGTTGATGTCGGGGACCAGAACCTCGATCGAATGCTGGCGACAGTCGTTGAGGTAGATGGCGGTGCGATCTTTATTCGACTTGGTGGCGGTCAGCAGAGCGGCGAGGTACTCGGCACGATGATGCGCCTTGAGATAGGCGGTCTGATAGGCGACATAGCCGTAGGCCGCGGCGTGTGCTTTTGGAAAGCCGTAGCCGGCGAAATAGGCGATCAGCTCGAAGAGCTCTTGTCCAACCTTTTGCTCATAGCCCTGCTCCACACAACCCGAGACGAACTTTTCCTCCTCCGAAGCCATCACGGATTTGATCTTCTTCCCCATCGCCTTGCGGAGCTTGTCGGCATCAGCGACGGTGTAGCCGGCCACCTCCTGGGCCACCATCATCACTTGCTCCTGGTACACCATGATCTGATAGGTATCTGCCAGCCGTTCCGTCACCGCCGGATGTAGTTCGTCAATGGATGCCCGCCCGTTTTTCCGGTCTGCGTAGAGCGTGTGCATCTTCGCCCCCATCGGACCGGGACGGTAGAGGGCGACCAGGGCGATCACATCGTTGAACGAGTCCGGCTGGAGAGATCGAATCAGGGCCCTCATCGCGGTGCCCTCGAGTTGAAAGACCCCGATCGTGTCGGCTGCACGGAGCAACTCAAAGGTCTTCTCGTCGTCGAGTGGCACGTTGTCGATGTCGGGCCGGGTCCCCGTCGACAGCTCGACGAGCTCGAGGCAGCGCTCGATAATCGAGAGGTTGCGCAGACCGAGGAAGTCCATTTTGAGCAGGCCGAGCTCCTCGACACCGTGCATCTCGTATTGGGTGACGACCTCAGCGTCTAGACCCTTCTGCTGGATGGGGACGATGTTTATCAGCGGCTCGGGAGCGATTACCACCGCGGCGGCGTGGATACTGTCCTGGCGGCGCAGGCCCTCGAGGCCGCGTGCCGCCTCGACGATCTCAGCTGCGGCGGGATCGGTCTCGATCATGGACCGTAAGCCCTGAGCATTGGAGTACCAATCCCTGACCTCACCGTCCGCATCCGAGTCGGGGGGTTCGAGGATCTGGGTGAGGGTCGGGTCCTTACCGAGGATCGATGCGGGCATCTCCTTTGCAATGCGATCGCCGAGGCCGTACGGATGGCCGAGCACCCGGGCGGCATCACGGATCGCCTGTTTGCCCTTGATGGTGGAGAAAGTGATGATCTGCGCGACCCGATCCGCCCCGTACTTCTCGGTGGCGTATTGGATCATCTCCCCCCGGAAGCGCTCGTCAAAGTCCATGTCGATGTCAGGCATCTGGCGCCGGCCGGGGTTGAGGAACCGCTCGAAGATCAAGCCGTATTCGAGCGGGTCGATGTCGGTGATCTTGAGTGCATATGACACGATCGACCCGGCCGCCGAGCCGCGGCCAGGACCCACCCGGATCTTCTTCTCCCGGGCGTGTCGCATGAGGTCCCAGACGATGATGAAGTAGGCGGGGAACTGCATCTCCTCGATGATCTTCAGCTCGTGCTCTACACGCTCGGAGACGACATTCGACGGGCTCGTTCCGTAACGGTCGTGGATCCCGGTCTCGACCAGATGTCTCAGGTAGGTGACTTCGGTCTCTCCGGCCGGCACCGGAAAGTGGGGAAGCAAGATCTTCCCGAACTCGATGTTCACATCCGACCGCTCCGCGATAAGCAACGTGTTGTCGCACGCTCCGGGATATTCAGCGTCGGGAAAAAGCTGACGCATCTCGGCGGCGGTCTTCAAGTAGTGCTCACTGCCCTCGAAGCGGAGCCGGTTGCTGTCGCTGCGCAGTGACCCGGTCTGGATGCAGAGCAGGACATCATGAGCGTCGTGCTCGGACCGCCTCGTGTAGTGGGCGTCGTTGGTCGCCAGGAGCGGAGCGTCGATCCGGCGGGCGATCTCGAGAAGGTCGGGCATCACCCTCCGCTGCGCCTCGATCCCGTGATCCTGGATCTCGATGAAGAAATTGTCCTTGCCGAAGATATCCTGGAACTTGCCCGCGGCAGCCAGCGCCGCGTCAAAGTCCCTGATCTGGCCCTTGTTGCCTTCCTCGCCGGAGTCCGGGGCCAGAAGCTGTGGCACCAACCCACCGAGACATCCCGAAGTGGCAATGATCCCCGCCGAATGCTCACTGATCAGATCCCAATCCATACGCGGCTTGTAGTAATAGCCCTCCAGGTACGCCCTCGAACTCAGCTGGAGCAGGTTGCGGTAGCCGGTCTCGTTCTCGGCAAGGAGGTTCATATGGAAGCGCTTGTTGGCGTCGCCTACCGGACGATCTGTTCTCTTGCCGTCTGTGAAGTACGCCTCGATCCCGATGATCGGCTTGATGTTGTGGGCACGAGCCGCTCTGACGAAGTCGACCACCCCATACATGACACCGTGATCGGTAATCGCTATCGCCGGCTGTCCGTCTGCGGCGGCTGCCCCCACCACGTCGTTGATTCTCGCCGCGCCGTCGAGCATCGAATACTCGGTATGAAGATGAAGATGCGCAAACGACACGATTTGGTGACTCTCGAAGTTACAAACTTGTGGTTTCTCGAACTTAGCAGCACGACCCTCTCATGCCAGCGATCCCCGGACGGCCAAAGTGACCCCGATTCAGAGAACTGACACAACCGCCAGGATGGCGATGAGGACACCGACGAGGGTTCGGTACCGGGTGGTCTGTGGGCCACGAATTCGCGACCAGGCCTCGCTGATGAGAAAGCCTGCGATGAGACCTCCTAGATGCGCCTCCCAGGCGATTCCAGGAAGGAGGAAGGGAATCGCTGCGTTGATTGCGAGGAGGAATCCCATCTGAGACAGAATCGCCCTGCCCTGCATCGTGTTTCGTCGGCGCAATCCCCAGTTGAGCCAAACGCCGAACAGACCAAAGATCGCCCCTGAAGCTCCGACAGCTTCCAGTAGTGGTCCACCAAGATGGAAGAAGCATGCACCACCTACCCCGGCTGCAGCGACATACAAGGCGATATAGGGCCCTTTGCCGACTGCCCGTTCGATCTGTGGTCCGAGGACCCACAGTGCCCACATGTTGAACAGGATGTGAGTGAATCCTATCGGCGAGTGGAGAAGCGCGGCGGTGAAGATCCTCCACCATTCTCCGTCCTGCGCTATTGCGGGATTCGACTGCACCAGTGCTTCGAGCAGTCTGTTGGCGCCTTGAACTCGCTGGAGGAGGAAGAAGCCGGCTGAGATGGCGATGATACCGACCGTCACGGGTGACGTTGCCCGGGCGGTGCGCCTCGGCCCCGTCGGAATCACCTTCTGGGTCCCCTCCTCGCGCACACAATCGACACATCGCTGGCCTACTGCTGCGTCGACCGAGCAGTCCGAGCAGATCGGGCGCCCGCACCGGGAGCAGGAGAGCAGAGTGTTTCGATCGGGGTGCCGGTAGCAAGTAGGTGCCGTGGTGGCCGGTTCGTTACTCACGGACGGAACGGTAGAGCAGTGACAGAGTTAGTGATCTTCGGCCGTTTCGAGTGAGGAGAGCACCATGGCCAGGTCGTCAGGCAAAGGCGAGGTGACCACCACGGTCTCGCGGCTGTCGGGATGGGTGAAGCTGAGCTTGCCGGCATGAAGAAAAATCCTCGGTGTCAGCGCTGCTTCCCGACGTGACCCATAGGTTGGATCGCCGGCCACAGGATGCCCGATTGCTGCGAAATGGACCCTGATCTGATGGGTCCGGCCCGTCTCCAGGGTGACCCGGACCAACGCCAGATCGCGATCTGTGTAATTGGTCTCGACCCGATAGTGAGTCCTTGCATGTTTCCCATCACGTGCCACGGCACGCCGGGTCGGCGTTTGCGGGTCACGACCGATCGGGGCCTCAATAGTCCCGGTCGGGGGTTTCAACACCCCTTCGACGAGGGCGAGGTATTCCCGACCGATCTCGCGAGCGCGTAGCTGCGCGACCAACGAGTCGAATGCATCCTGGGTGCGTCCGACCAATATCGCCCCGGAGGTGTCCTTGTCGAGTCTGTGGACCAGCCCCCAACGCTCCACGGCCCCCACACCTTCCAGTTCTGGATAACGGTGGAGAAGCCCGGCGGCCAGCGTTCCGGTCAGCTGTCCGGTTCCAGGGTGAACCACCAGGCCCGCCGGCTTGTCGATCACCACCAGGGCATCGTCCTCGTAGAGGACTTTCAGTTCAAGCTCCTCGGCCAGCATCGCCACCGGTTTGCGCAGCGGAGGAGCGACAATTTTGGAACCGGCCCTGACCTTCGTATTCGGCTTGCACAAAACTCCGTCGACCTCCACCCCCTCGTCGACCAAATAGCGGGCGGCCGCCCTGCTCACATCGAGCATCACAGCCAGGGCGCGATCGAGTCTCTCGCCGTCGAGATCGTCAGGGACGACAACTGTCAGCGGTGAATCCATGCACCGATCACCAGCAGTGTCACCGCCACCGTGATCGAAGCGTCGGCGATATTGAATGTGGGGCTGAACCACAGGCTGATCCAGTCGATCACCTTGCCATCCAGCCAGCCGCCGCCTCTAAAGACGCGGTCGGCAAGGTTTCCGAGAGCACCGCCCATCACGAAGCCGTAAGCGGTCACCTCGATCGCCGGCCGCTCTGCGCGGAGCGAGTAGAGCAAAACAACCAGGATTACAACCGCAGCCACTGCCAGGAACGGCCCCCCTGATCGAAACAGGGAGAAAGCAGCACCGGGATTCTCGTGATAGGTGAACTCCAGGAACCCGGGAATCACCTCGAGCCGCTCATCGACAAAGTTGATCGAAGCGAGCCTCTTGGTGAAAAGGTCAGCGGCCACCACCATGCCGGCGATTCCTCCGGCTAGGAGGTAGCGGCGTGTCACCGGAGCCGCGAACAGTCCACGCAGAATGTGGTGTACGGAAGCACTTCGAGCCGGGCTACGGGGATCGCCTCTCCACAGCGCTCGCAGAGGCCGTAAGAACCAGCGTCTACCCGCATGAGAGCGTGTTCGACTTTCGATCTCAGATCGATCAGGTTCAACTCGATCGAAAGCTCCTTCTCGAGCTCAGCCTTCATCGAGCCCGCTTCGGCGTTGCCCGGATCCGGGCTGCGATCAGCCGAACTCTCGGTCATCCGCGCCTCTTCACGCTCTCGTTCGTGGTCGGCGACCATGGTATCGAGCCGTTCTCGCTCTTCGATAAGGGTCTGTTTGAACTTGTTCAATGTTGACTTGGCAAGTTTGCGCGTCATCTATCTACCTCGCGAAAGGACGGGAACACTACCAAGAAACCCGCGCTAATACCCAAGACTCCCGCGCACACCTTCAGGCGTGACGCCGGGGACAAACATGACCTTGGCCCGCGCAGTCCCACCTCGGAGGAGTGTTACGGGTTTGCCGATGGCATCCGAGAGAAGCTGGCAGACCGCGTCGTTTGCCTTGTCCCCCTCCGGAGGGGCGGACACCCGGACCTTGATCCGTCCGTCGTGAAGACCGACGATCTGGTCTCGGGAGGCTCCAGGGACCACCCAGATCGCCAGTTCACACCCGTCTCCTATCGCCCTGACCGGTTCTTTCAACTCGCTCCTCGATTACTTATCGGAACGGGGCCGTTGCGCCTACCATTCTTGGCCCCTCCCGAATGAGATTGCCACTTGTCCGAGAATAGATCCGCTTTCACCAGGGTCACCCCGGGTGTCGACATCCCCGCGATGGAACAGGGAGTGCTGGAACTGTGGCGTGAGACCGACGCCTTCGCCGAGTCGGTCCGCCGCCGGCCTGCCGATAACGAGTACATCTTCTACGACGGGCCTCCATTCCCCACCGGGAGCCCGCACTACGGCAATCTTCTCGCCGGTGTGATCAAAGACATGGTCCCCCGTTATTGGACGATGCGGGGTTACCGCGTCGAGCGACGATTCGGCTGGGACACCCACGGCCTTCCCATCGAGATGGAGGTGGAGAAGAGGTTGGGCATCTCCGGGCCCGGCCAGATCGCCGACTACGGCGTCGACCGGTTCAATGAGGCCGCGCGGTCTGTGGTCCAAGCGAACACAGAAAACTGGGAAGTGCTCACGGAGCGCATCGGGCGTTGGGTCGACTTCGCCAACGACTACAAGACGATGGACCCCGAATTCATGGAGTCGGTTTGGTGGGTCTTCAAACAGCTCTGGGACAAAGGCCTGGTCTACAAGGACTTCAAGGTCCTCCCCTACTCATGGGGCGCGTCGACACCGCTGTCCAACTTCGAAGCCAACAAGGACTATCGCGATGTCGAGGACCCTTCGATAACCGTGAGACTCGAGGTACTCGAAGGTGTAGGCGCCGTCGAGCCCGGTGACTTCCTGCTCATCTGGACGACGACCCCGTGGACGCTCCCCGCCAACCTCGCGGTTGCCGTCGGCAGCGACAATGAATATGTGCGGGTTGCCGACGACGGTGACCACTACTGGATCGCCCGGGAGCGAGCGGCAAGTGTGTTCGGTGATGAACCCACGGTGGTGGCAGCGGTCCACGGTGCCGGCATGCTCGGTGTCACTTACCAGCCCCCATACGACTACTTCGTCGGGCAGCGGGACCAGGGCGCCTTTGTGATCATCGCATCGGACGATGTGTCCGTCGACGAGGGGACCGGTCTGGTGCACATGGCACCTGCATATGGTGAGGCCGACTTCTACGCCATGAAGAACGCAGGAATCGAGGCACTGGTCGACCCGGTCGATGCAGAAGGAAACTTCACCGAGGAGGTGGCTGACGTCGCCGGCCAGAACGTGAAGGAGGCGGACGCCACCCTGATCCGACTTCTGAAGGAATCCGGCAACCTCGTTCACACAACCCGGATCACACACTCGTACCCGTTCTGTGAACGAACCGGCACTCCTCTGATCTACAAGGCAATTCCCACCTGGTTCGTCCGTGTCGAGCAGATCAGGGACCGGATGGTAGAGATAAACGACACCATCCATTGGGTGCCCGATTATGTCGGAACCCGCCGCTTTGGCAACTGGCTGGCGAATGCACGCGATTGGGCAATCAGCAGAAACCGGTACTGGGGCTCGTGCATCCCGGTATGGGAATGTGCCTCGTGTGAGGAAACGGTCGCAGTCGGCTCACTCGACGAGCTGGAACAGCTCTCAGGCCAGCGACCCGACGACCTCCATAAGCACATCGTCGACAACATCGGCTGGCCATGTGGTTCCTGTGGCGGATCGATGATCCGAGTTCCCGAAGTTCTCGACGGCTGGTTCGAGTCCGGGTCGATGCCCTACGGGATGCTCCACTATCCCTTCGAGAACACGGATCGATTTGAGGCTGCTTTCCCGGCCAAATTCATCGCCGAAGGGCTCGACCAGACCAGAGGATGGTTCTACACCCTGATCGTCCTCTCCACCGCTCTCTTCGACCAGCCCGCATTCGAGAACTGTGTGGTCAACGGGCTGATCCTCGCCGACGACGGCCGAAAGATGTCGAAGAGCTTGAAGAACTATCCCGACCCCAACGAGATATTCGACGTGATGGGTGCAGATGCTCTTCGTGCGTTCCTCATCAACTCGCCGGTGCTCCGGGCTGAACCATTGCGCTTCAGCAAGGACGGTGTCGCCGAAGTGGTCCGGACCGTGCTTCTCCCGATGTGGAACACCTATTCCTTCTTCACCACATACGCAGAGGCGGATGGGATCACCATCGCCGACCTCGAATCGGCCCCGGACCCCGCGCGCCGGCCGGAGATGGACCGCTGGATTCTGTCGGTCCTCCAGACCCTGGTCTCCGATGTGAACACCGAGATGGAGGGCTATTACCTGTACAACGTGGTGCCTCCCGTCCTCGGGTTCATCGATCATCTGACTAATTGGTATGTGCGCCGCTCGCGTCGGCGTTTCTGGGCAGCACGCGGAGAGTCCGGGGAAAGCGACGCCGACAAGCTCAGCGCATTCGCCACCCTCTACGAGGTCTTGACTACGTTCAACGATGCCCTGGCTCCCGTGCTCCCCTTCATCACCGAACACCTCTACCAGGATCTGATCGCACGCCATGATCCGGGGGCAGTCCGTAGCGTCCATCACCGTGACTACCCGGTCGCCGACACCTCAATGATCGACACCGGGTTGGAAGCCTCGATGGCATCGGTTCGGGACATCGTGAGTATCGGCCGCAACCTACGGAAGCAACAAGGCCACCGGGTGCGACAGCCGCTTGCCGTATTGACAGTGCTCACGCGTGACTCCGCGATCGCCGAGGCAGTTAGCAGGCACACCGACATCATCATCGACGAGCTCAACGTAAAAGAGGTGCGCACTTCCGGAGCCGAGACAGAACATGTGACCCTCGGGGCGAAGGCCAACTTCAGGAAGCTGGGCCGTGAGCTGGGGGCCGGGATGCGCGATTTCGCGGCCCTCATCGAGGCGATGGAGCCGTCGACCATCGAAGCCATCGTCAACGGGGGCACGGTCGTCATTGACGGACGCACCATCGGCGCCGATGACGTCGTCATAGAGCGCACTCCAAAAGACGGCACAATCGTGGAGACAGGTGACGGGTTCGCCGTCGCCCTCGATACCCGCATCACCGATGATCTCCTCAAGGAAGGTCTTGCACGTGAGGTGATCAGCCACGTTCAGCGGCTGCGCCGCGAGGCGGACCTGGAGGTGACCGACAGGATCGTTCTTGCGTGGGATAGCACCGACGACCTGATGCTGAAGACCTTCGAAGAGCACGGAGAGCGAATCGGATCTGAGGTGCTCGCAGTCGAGATCATTCGTGAACCCGGTGAGGGCGGCGAGGTTCTAGAGGTCGATGGCTACTCAGTGCGCCTGGGGATCAAACTGAGCTGAGTAGCCGTCAGGGCACTATGCCGGTCAGACGCTGTCGTCCTCGTCCTCCTCCTCGTCCTCGTCCTCGTCCTCCTCGTCTTCGTCCCCGTCTTCACCCTCGGGGAAATTGAAGTAGTCGTCCTCGGAGCCGTCATCTGAATCGGAGTCGTCCTCCGAATCGGTGTCGTCGCCGTCGGTTTCGTCGATCTCTGATCGGTGACGGCGTCTCCCACCGGACACCTCAGGGATCTCCTGGGTATCTTCCTCAACCGGAGCGTCCGCGGCTACAACGACATTCTCCGCGTCGGGGTCGCCCGACGCGGCCTCATCGCCAGCAACCAGGTCATCTCCCGATTCGGCCTGGTCGCCTGGTGAGTTGTCGAGGTCGGTGATCGCGGTGTCGATTGCTTCCGTCATCTCGTCGAGCTCGGCACCGACTGCCACTGAGAGGTCTGCCAGCTCCGACTTCACGCGATTGACGAGGCCGTCGATCCGTGAGATCTCCCGGTCGGCTTCTTCCTTTCGTCGAAGGCGGGACTCTTCGAAGGTCTCCGCCTCACTCTGTGCCCTGACCAGAATCGCATCAGCTTCCGATCGGGCGTCGGTGACGATCCGCTCGGCTGTCTCCTGCGCCGCGATCAGCGCCTTGCCGACAGCAGACTCATCGATCGGCGCGACCGGTGGCGGAGTTGGCGGCGGTTCGGCAACAGCCGTCGGGACCGCCATTGCCGCGGGGGCCGGCTCGGCGGACTCGTCCACCTCGGCTCCCCTGGTTTCCAGTTCTAACTGTGCAGTCTCCAACTCCTCATGGAGTTTGCGCATGCTGCGGACTACCTCGTCGAGGAAATCGTCAACCTCATCGAGGTTGTAACCGCGAAGCGCAGTCGAGAAAGTCTTCTGTTCAATGTCTGACGGCGTCAGGGTCATCTCGCCTCCTTGAGATCGTTGCCAGATTAAGTCAAAACCGCCGGAGCATAGGTTTATCGATTGGGTTTCTAGAAATGGTCAGCTGATGATCGAGATCAGAATCTGAATCGCGATGATCAAAACGATGGGTGAGAGGTCGAGGAGGCCACCGCCGATTCGCAGCGGCGGGATAACGCGACGTAGGGGAAGCATCACCGGGTAGATGATCCGATCGAGAAAAACCGACACCCTCGCGACGGGATGGTCCGGCGAGACCCGGATCCACGAGAGGATTATCCAGGCGATGACTGCGAACAGATAAATCTGAAGCAGGGTTACGACGAAGCCCACCAACGTCAGTCTTCTATGTCTGCGAGCTCATAGGCGCCGAGCGCCGCGAGACGGCGCTTCTCGTCACGGCTCAGGGTGACTCTCGGCGGAACGACGAGCACCAGCCCATCGCCCACTTTTCTCATCGAACCGTCGAGCGCGTAAATCAGTCCGGAGGAGAAATCGACGATGCGCCGGACCAGTTCGCCATCGATGTTCCGCATGTCGAGGACAACCGGTGTCCGATCGCGGATACGATCGGCCAGCGCCCGGGCATCGGCGAACTCCTCGACGAGGAGGATGTCGGATTGGATTTCCACGGGGCGAACCATAGGACCTGAATAGGAGGATCCGGAGCGGCTCTGGGCAACGTTGGCCGCGCGGCCGGTGGGGGGTGGCTCGACACGGCGTTCGACGTCGCTCGCCTCGACCCGCCGCGGCTCGACCCGCTGCTGCACGACACGACGCGGTTCGACACGACGCGACTCGGCCGGCTCCGGCCCTGGCGACGAGTTATTGCCTGAGTCGCCCTGGTCGTACCCGGACTGGTCCTCGTCCACCAGTCCCAGATATACGAGCGCTTTCGAAAAAAGTGAAGACATCAGTCAAATCCTATTAATGAGTTGAGCCAAAGATAGCCCGTCCCACCCTTATGATCGAGGCACCTTCCTCAATTGCAACCTCGAAGTCGTTTGTCATTCCCATCGAAAGCTGGCCCAGGGGAAGGGCTGGCGTGCTCAAGTAAGCCAACAGCTCGCGGAGAGCGACGAAGAATCTGCGACTGTCCTCGGGGATCCTCCCCAGCGGTGGAATTGCCATCAGGCCTTGCGGGTCCAGCCCCAGATCTGTGGCCTCACCAATCAGGTCGGCGGCACGGTCCGGTTCTACCCCTCCCTTCTGTTCTTCATTTCCGATATTCACCTGGATCAGGATGGGCGGAGGCTGGCCTATGCCTTTGACCCACCCCCTTGCCAGCGAGACCCGGTCGACAGAATGCAGGAGGTGGGTGCTGGCCCGGATTGCCCTGGCTTTGTTCGATTGAAGGGAACCGACAAAGTGCCATCGAATGTCGTCTGGCAACTGCGCCACCTTTTCGGCCATCTCCCCTGCGCGGTTCTCCCCGAAGTCACGGTGCCCCTCCGAATACAGGGTCTCGATCTCACCAACCGACCTTCCCTTTGACACGGCAACAACCGTGACCTCGGAGACTTCACGGTCGGCTCGGGCCGTGGCTTCGCCTACCCGCTCGACGACGTCGTGGTAGCCGGCTAGGTCCATGTGATCCCTGCCTGGCGCGATGGAGTTGCATCCGACCGGTGGCTGAACCACCCCGGTTCATGCATCGTGCACACATTGGCTGACCAGACGTCGACGCTGACCAGGGAATCGCGGACCGAGCCGAGTAGGTCTACCGATGTGGAACCCCAGGAGGTCCGGGACCGGTTTCGAGGAAATCGCTCCGCGACTTCGGGACCAACCTCGAAACAGCACAGCCCGATTCCGGGTCCGATGAAGGCTTGCTCGGGCTCAAACCCCTCGACTGTCATCGCAGTCCTCAGCGCGGAGACCACACCCGCAGCCGCACCTCTCCACCCGGCGTGGGCGATGCCTACAGCGCCCGATGCCTGGAGGGCAACTGCCAAGCAGTCGGCGGTGAAGATGGCAAGTGGGAGCCGCGGCTCGGTGGTCCAGAGAGCATCGGCCTCGCCTGCAACCCCAGGGGCGGAGACCCGGACAATCTCAGAGCCATGAACCTGGCTCACTGTCGCCCACTCGCTGGTGATTCCGGCACGTTGCGACAGTGAGTGCCGAGAGCCAGCATCGGACTTGACGTCACCGTCGCCGGAGTCACTGAAAACCACACGGCCCGCCGCTCCGGGCGGAGTGATCATCCCTGGACGAAGTTGGGGATGTCCAGGTCGTCGTCAACGCTTCCGAATCCGGTCCGCCGGGAAGAGGATGTGGACGTCTGGGCGGGGCCCCTCCTCGGCTGACGACGATCGAAGCCCGCGGCGATTACGGTCACCTTCATCTCCTCGCCGAGGTCGTCGTCGATGATGGCGCCGAAGATGAACTCGGCCTCATCATCGGCATGATCGGACACGATCCTCGCGGCCTGGGTAGCTTCGTGAAGTGTCATCGAGGTCGGGCCGGAGACCGACAGCAGAACACCTTTGGCTCCGTCCATTGAGCTCTCCAGCATCGGAGAGGAAATCGCTCTCTCCGCGGCCTGGCTGGCACGGTTCTCGCCTGTAGCCCGACCTATTCCCATGACGGCTGCGCCGGCGTCAGCCATGATCGTCCTGATATCGGCGAAGTCGACGTTGATGAGACCGGGCGTGGTGATCACATCGGTGATCCCGGTCACCCCGCTCATCAGAACCTCGTCGGCGAGGCGGAAGGTGTCTGACATCGGCGCATCGGGATCGCCCACGTCGAGGAGGCGATCGTTCGGAATAACGATAAGGGTGTCGACCGAGTCTTTCAATGCCTCGATGCCCTGCTCGGCGTGCACAGCGCGACGCCGACCTTCGAATCCGAAGGGCCGGGTGACCACACCAACGGTGAGGGCCCCGACCGAGCGCGCAACCTCGGCGACGATTGGGGCTCCGCCGGTGCCGGTGCCGCCACCTTCGCCGGCTGTGATGAAAACCATGTCCGAGCCCTTGAGGACTTCTTCGAGCTCGGCGCGGTGCTCCTCGGCCGCGGCCCGGCCGATCTCGGGGTTTGCCCCGGCGCCAAGGCCACGGGTTACCTCACGTCCGATGTCCAGCTTGACATCGGCATCGCTCATCAACAACGCCTGGGCATCCGTGTTCAGGGCGATAAACTCCACCCCGCGCACACCGGCATCGACCATGCGGTTGACCGCATTCACCCCGCCGCCACCGATACCCACCACTTTGATAACTGCGAGATAACCCGCGGTTGAACTGCTCACAAAACCTCCAACAAATTGAACCTTAAACAAGAGGTTTACACTTGTTGGACAAGTTAGTAAACCCCCAAAGTCTAAGGTATTACTTCAGGTTTAGGGTTCTCCGTCATCACCGTCCTGCCCGTCTCCTTCGCCGTCGCTACTGCCTTCGGTGGCACCTTCGTCCCCGGTTCCGGTCTCCGCGCCAGTCGCGTCCTGGCTTCCCGGGGCTATCACCGCAGGGTTGGTCGGGGCGATCATGTTGATCACCGAACCTTCAACGAGGGGCTCCCGGAGCAGAGTGGCGAGGCTCAACGCCTTGTCCGCCATATCGACCGGCCGTCCCAGACGCACCTCGAAGCCGGCCACCAAAGCCCACAACTCGCCGGAGCGCTCGTCGACGACAGCGTTCGACCCCAGAGCCACTGGAAGGGTGTCGATGAACTCGAGAGCTCCGAGCACAAGTGGTGCAACGGCAGCGTCTTCGGACGAGACCGAGGGCAGTCGAATCTGGCCCATGGTGTCATCCGGAACCGATTCTCCGGGGAGAGGTATCCCATCGACGGCACGACGGTGCCAGCCGCCAGCGGTTTCCACCCATGCCAGAGGTGACCTCTCCGAAACCGTAACGACCACCCCCCGGGGCCATTCGAGTTCGACACTCGCCTCCTTGACCCAGGGATCTCCCAGCAGTTCCTTCTCGACCGCCTCGGTCCGAATCAAGATCAGCGGCCTGCCGAGAACCACTCTGTTTGCGGCGAGCACAGCGCTCGTGTCGCTGGACTGCACACCCGACACTTCCACTGACTCAACGCTGAATGTGGGAGAGAGCACCAGCCATATGACTCCGCCCACAATCGCGATGACCGCGAGAAAGCGGAGGATTCGGTTGATGTTCCTGCGGGCACGGTCTTCGGCGACACCGCGACGCCTGTCTGCGAGCCTGGGATCAATCGTCATCATCGAAGCCCACCATCTGGATTTCTGGTTCGAGAACAACGCCGGCGCGCTCGGCGACGATCCGGCGCACTTCGAAGATGAGGTCGCGGACCTGTCGGCTCGTGGCCTTCTGTGTCGCGACGAAAAAGTTGGCGTGTTTATCCGAGACCGAGACTTCTCCCATCGCGAATCCTTTGAGCCCCGCAGACTCGATCAGGAAGCCGGCGGTCGTCCCCGGTGGGTTCTTGTAGACACTCCCCGCGTTGAGTGTCCCACCCGGCTGATTCTCCTTGCGCCAGCGGGTGATTCTGCGCAGCTCGTCGGCACTCTGGGCGGTGTCGGTCCCGGTACCGGCAAGAACCGCCGAAACCACAACCCAATCGGGCTCCAGGTTGCTCCGCCGATAACCCAGCCCGAGCCTGTCGACACCGAGGGTGAACGAGTCACCTGATTTCATGGCGACGATATCGGCACTGATGAGCCGATCGCGGGTCTCGACACCGAAACAACCGGCGTTCTGCCGGACCGCACCTCCAACCGAACCGGGCACGCCGACCAGAAACTCCAGGCCGGCGATTCCGGCATCAACACTCGCTCTCGCCACCCGGGGCAACGGCGCTCCCGCCCCGGCCTCGACTTCGAGACCGTCAAAGGAGATCTCCGCAAAACCACCCGCCATGTGGATCGTGATCCCGTCGAATCCGGTGTCGGCGACGAGGAGGTTGGAGCCACGGCCCAGGACGAGCAAGGGAAGACCCAGACCTCTCACCGCCGCCGCGACACGCGATAGATGCTCGGGCCCTTCGGGACGGGAATACAGCCGGGACGGGCCGCCCGACTTGTAAGTGGTAAGCGGTCCGAGCGG
>Ga0299914_10000916_pt1 | contig 18722 bp, 11 predicted proteins | sample RVTome_10_FD_201361 | JGI IMG/M metagenome (GOLD analysis project Ga0299914, IMG submission 201361) | Soil microbial communities from uranium-contaminated site in the Upper Colorado River Basin, Wyoming, United States - RVT153D57 (version 2) ...
TCCCACACCACGGCAGGGAGCGGGAGTCCGGGCAGAGTTAGCAGCAGCTCGGGGTCATGCAGCAGTAGCACATCGTGTTCGGATGCCTCGTGTCGAAGCATCGACCTGGCTGCTCGGAGTGCCCGAAGCCGGCGCCGACCGAACGCCCGGGGAAGATCGAGCTGCCGCATTCGAGGCTCGTCGGCGATCTCCAAGCCATACTCAGTGAACGGCGCGGCGTATGTTATGTCCCAGCCTGCATCGAGAAGCGTGGCGATCTGGCGATACCGGATCCGTGAATCCTGAGGGTGATGGACGATCGTGACTACAAGTGCGTGCATGCCAGCTCACTTCTTTGTCAGCTTGCCTGGGCGGCACCCAATGCGACTCGAAGTCGTCATGCTTTCCACCCCGCGTGATCGTGGTCGGCCACTGCACCGGGCCCGTCGCGTGTGCGATGGTATCCCACCACGGCTGGCAGCGAGCTTCTCTGGCGTTGACTCGATGCCGTGGCGCAGCACTGACGGCAATGTGCCAGTGGGGGCGATCATCACCCAATGCCACGAATCTCCTCGAGAGTCAGCAAAAACGTCGTCTACCAATGTGCGCGTTTACCCCGTTCGCGCCGACGCCGACCCGATGTCCTGGCGCAACGGAGTGGCGCGATGGTCAAGGGCGCTGCGTAGTTGGTAGCCGTACGTCCGTCCCCGACTCGCGAACCGCAAACACACGTGCGAACGTATGGCGGTGGCCGATCCGCATGTCACCGTTGGTTTGCCGGTCTATAACGATCCTGACGGCCTGGGCCTAACGGGTGCCAAGTGTGCTGGGCAAGACATGGCCAGGCGAGCTGCGGCTTCTGGTCGTGGACGACGATGCGATTGCGGACGACACCCCGACGTCCTCAGGTCGCTGCGGGCGTTCGACGATCGTGTTGAGGTCGTGCGCCTGCCGGCGAGCAAAGGCCGGGCTTCCTGCGAAACGAGATTCTCCGGCTTGCAGGCGACGGCTACCTGGCGTGGATGCCTGTGGCATCCGCGCAAGCTGGAACTGCAACTCGCAACGTTGATGGCGGCGGAACGGGAGATCCCGACACGTAGAAGACACCGGATGTATACAGCAGCAGCCTCCGCCGACCACAGCAGTGGATTTGAAGCGCTACAGTCGGCGCGCGTTATCCCCGGTTGTCACACCTCGCGTGTCGAAGAAGCGCTGCGCAATGGATGCAAGGTGATCGGCGTCGTACTCGGCATGGTTCTGGACAAGGATGACCAGATCGGCGCCCTGAACCGCGGCCTCGAGGTCGTCAGCTCGGCCGACCTCAAGCCCGTTGACGTCCCAACTGGTGACGTATGGATCGTGGTAAGAGACCTTGGCGCCGAGCGTCAGAAGGTGCCGTGCGAGCGGTACCGCCGGCGACTCGCGCTGGTCAGCGATGTTGGGCTTGTAGGTGACGCCGAGAAGGAGTACGGCCGCGCCGTTAGCCGCCTTGCCTGACTCGTTGAGCAGGTTCTGGGCCCGGTGCGCCACATAAGCCGGCATGGTCGCGTTGATCTCCTGCGCAAGTTCAACGAACCGGAACGGGTAGCCGAGCCGTGCGCGTACGTTGTGACTGAGGTAGTTGGGGTCGATGGGGATGCAGTGCCCACCGACGCCGGGACCCGGATAAAATGCCTGGAACCCGAACGGCTTGGTCGATGCCGCTTTGATCACGTCCCAAAGGTCGATGTCAAGTTCATGGCAGAACCGGGCCATCTCATTTACCAGCGCGATGTTGATGTGCCGATAAGTGTTCTCCAGCAGCTTGGCCGTCTCTGCCTCGCGGGTGCCCTTGGTGCGAACAACTGTCTCGACGAACCGCCCGTAGAACTCCGCAGCTGCGTTCGCGCAAGCCGGCGTGTACCCGCCAACGACCTTCGGCGTGTTGTGGGTAGCGAACTGGGGGTTTCCCGGGTCGATCCGCTCCGGGGAGAACGCAAGGTGGAAGTCGACGCCCGCGGTGAATCCGGATTGCTCAAGAATTGGACGCACTTCTTCATCGGTCGTACCCGGATAGGTCGTGGACTCCAGGACCACGAGCATTCCTGGACGCAGGTTCCGGGCGACAGCGGACATCGCTGAGCGAACTGCCCCAAGATCTGGCAGACCGTCGCCGGAGAGCGGAGTCGGGACGCAGACCACGGCGACGGACGCCTGCGCGATCTCTGACTCGTCTTTCGTTGCGCGAAAGCCCCTGGCGAGCATCTCATCGACATCTTTGTCAGTGAGGTCGTCGACGTGTGAGTGTCCGTCATTGAGCGACCGGACCACGTTGGAACTGATGTCGAAGCCGATCACCGACATCCCGGCATGGGTGGCTTCTTGGGCAAGGGGTAGGCCAACGTAACCGAGGCCGATGACCACCAGATCGACGGACACGTGATCGCTCCTTTGACTCAGAGAAGCCCAGATGAGGCGGACGGCGCAACCGAGCGATAGTACATCGGCAAGCGATTAGTCCCGTAATGTGGTGTTGATGCACGCAGTTGCCGCGCATTCCACCGGTCACACAGCGTTGCAGTCTACCGCTCACACCACAGCTTGTCCGTGACAGCGCGCCACCTCGCAGGTGGCCTCAACTCGTGTGCCTGCTGGGCTGGAACAAGCATGCCGGAATTGGGCAGGGGCGATCAGCGGGTACGCGTCTGGCATACTACTGAGGCCGAGCCAGGCACCTGTGCCATCTGCTGGTAGCTGCCTGCTCCCTTGGCCGCTGAATCCGTTGGAAGGCTTCAATGTCCCGTCCCCTGCCCCTCCCAGCCTCTCGTGCTGCTCGAGCTTCCGAACCGGCGTCCAGCGCTAGTGCCGCAGGTCAAGAACCGGATCTTGTGTTGCACATCACTGGAGCGCGACCGAACTTCCCGAAGGCCGCACCAGTGATACGCGCGCTACAGACGCGCGGGGTCCGGCAGGAGTTGGTGCACACCGGCCAGCATTACGACGATCGCATGTCGGACGTTTTCTTCCGCCAACTCGGGCTTCCTGAGCCGGACGTCAACCTCGGCGTGGGCTCAGGTACACACGCGCAACAGACTGCGGCGATCATGGTGGGTTTAGAGGATCTTCTCATTTCGAGATCGCCTTCGTTGGTCATGGTCTACGGAGACGTCAACTCGACGGTCGCGGCCGCCCTCGTGGCCGCCAAGCTCCAGATTCCGCTCGCCCATGTAGAAGCCGGCCTGCGCAGTTTTGATCGTTCCATGCCGGAGGAAACTAACCGGATCGTGACTGACCGGCTTTCCGATCTTCTATTCGCCACCAGTGCCGACGCGGTTGCGCACCTCGGCAACGAGGGCATCGACGCGGCGAAGATCCATTTGGTTGGTAACCCGATGATCGATACTCTCCTGGCCAACCTCGACCAGTTCGACGTCGCGAAGGCTCGAGCCAACTATCAGCTCGCAAGCCGATACGCGGTCGCCACCCTGCACCGGCCGAGCAACGTCGATGACGTTGGTGACGCTGCTGAGCTGGTCAAGGCGATGCACGCGGTGGCGGACCAGGTCGACGTGCTCCTGCCGCTCCACCCTCGTGGGCGGGCCAGGCTGGAAGGCGCTGGCATGTTCAACCACCCCAGGCTGCGGGTGATTGAGCCGCTTGGTTACGTGGAGTTCCTCGGCCTCGTCCGCGGAGCCGACTTGGTGGTGACGGACTCCGGAGGCGTTCAGGAGGAGACGACGATCCTTGGGGTGCCGTGCCTTACCTTGCGGCCCAACACCGAACGCCCAGTAACGATCACTCATGGAACGAACCAGCTCGTCACCCGAGAAGCGCTGCCGCAGGTGGCCGAGCAGATCCTAGCTGCGGGCCGAGCTGAGAACTGGCCGGTGCCCCCGCTCTGGGACGGCAGGGCTGGTGAGCGCATTGCCGACGTGGTGGAGTGCCTGGTCGGCAGATGAGTGACGCAAGGCGACTCACCTCGATAGTAGGTCGAGCTGCAAGTGAGCAAACGTACCTCCGCACTGAAGTGTTTAAGCGTGGAGTCTCGCGGAAGACGTACCGGCCGAACGTCCAGGGCCCGCTCCCATGGCGCTCGACCGGTACTTACACTTCTGAGACGCGACACTAGCCAGACGGCTTCCGATCGGAAACTTGGCTAAAGCGATACGACTCAGGCCGAAGTTGCCTCGCCGTCGCGATACTCGTCCATCCACGAACGAATTACGCCTGCGAACGTGCGTGCGACGACGGGAAGAGAGATCCGCTCGCTGGCTGCCATCGCTGATCTCTTGGCCTCGTCCGTAAGAAGCCTTTGTGCAGCTATTGTGAGAGCCCTGACAAGTCCTTCTGGATCGTTGGAGTCGTATACCTCCGCATACGAGTTGTCGACGCCCGCAGCCTCGCCCGAGTGGGTAGGAAGAACCGCAGGCAAGCCAAATGTCGTTGTAAGAGCTAGTGCACCCGAGTTGAGCGAGCGCCGGTAAGGAAATACGCCCACGTCGGCTGCGCGCAGATATATTTGCATCGCCTCATGCGGAATCTTGCCAAATGTGGCCAAGATTGTGGGATGCATCAATACACGTCGGCGGAATTCGGTTGTTTCTTCGTCATCGCTCGGATTGCCAGCCACAAGAAGGATAAATCGACCAGGATCCATTTGGCTAAGCTTGTTGAAAGCGTCAAGCAGCTCGGTCAGTCCCTTGTAGGGCTTGATTGAGCCAATTAACAAAAACACTATTGCGCCCGATGGTATACCCAACTTTTGTCGCGCCAGCGCACGTGGCATCCACGATGGATATACACCGTGGTAGCTAGGGTGCGGCACGACGAATGTTCGGTCCTCGGGTAGTTTAAACCACGAGGAGACAAGGTCAGGCGTATGGGGGCTCATGACATGAATCCGATCGACAAGGTCGACCATGCAACGCCGGAGCTCGACGTCCACGTCGGGGTATCGATCCTCGTGAGGAAGGATGTTGTGAACCGTCCAGAGCAAAGGGGCACCGCTATCCTTGATGCGCTGGAGATCGTCGACAAATTCCTTTACGTTAGCACGCGCAGCAGCCTCATCTTCTGCTCGCGCCGTGACGAAATTCAGCCAGTGCGCGTGCACAACGACTTCGACGTCTGCACCCGAGACCGCGTTAACGAAACGCAATGCGGTCTTGGTGTCGTATACGGGAGCTGCATGAAGTCCCGCCGAATGTAGTTCGCTGTAAAGCAACTCCTGGTAAGGGTTTCCACGGTAAGAAGGGAAATACGCAATCACCCCGGGGCGGCTAGGGTTGCCCGTCCAATTCAACCCCGCCAAGGTCCGAAGTGCGTCGTCAAAGGCGCTCGCCGGGTGGCGCCCAAGAAATCTCGTCACCAACACGTCATGCTTCCTTCTGTGCACCAACACCGATTGTGCCTAAGAGATGATCGTATACTTTCCCGAAGGCCGTAGCCACGGCCGCCCAAGAGCGTTCCTGCTGTACCCATTGACTTGCGGCGTTGACTAGCCGCGCCATCTCGGCTGGTGTATCGATGAGTACAGTTGCTTCGTGGGCAAGCGATTGAGAGTCTCCGGCTCGGAATGTCCGTGCACGCACGCCCGAGCCCGCGATCTCCGTGAGGGCGGGGAGGTCAGCGACCAAGACAGGCACCTTCATGGCCATGGCCTCGAATGGCTTCATTGGGGACACCAACCGGGCAGCACGCTCGTCGATACGCGGCACCACGAATAGATCGATCTGTGCGTAGTAATCGGCTACCATATCGAATGGGACATTTCCGGTAAATATGACATCGGCGCCAACACCCAGCTGCCTTGCCAGTAGCTCCAGTTCGGTACGGCGTGAACCGTCACCAACAAGGAGGCCAGCAGCAGCGTAGCCCTGTTTGCGAAGTCGAGCGACGGCATCGATAAGAATCTCCTGCCCTTCGCGAGGATGGCTAAGGTTGCTGACATACCCGAGCGTGAATCTGTTGCTGAGCCCAAGTTGTTCGCGGAGGGATTGATCGCGCTCGCGAGGGCGGAAGCGCTCCAGGTCGACAGCGTTCGGGACAACTCGAATCTTGCCGACTGGAACACCGTGCTGATTTACTATTTCCTCCCGCATTGGCCCACTGAGCGTAATGACCATATCCGCGGCGTGCATCATCCGTGTCTCAGTAGCGAATCGACGTTCGTAATACTCGCCCTGCTCGCGATAACGTAGATCGGCTGTCCACGTCGTCTCGAAGAAGCTTCTGACCTCGTAGATCCAGGGGATGTTAGCCCACCGCGCGACCGCGTTCCCCACAAGGGCTGTCTCGAAGCCACGGTGACCTGAGCCGACGTGAAGTAGACCTGGACGCTGCCGAGCGATTCGTCCAGCCAGGACCTGAGTGGCGAGACTAACGTATTCGTCGAAAGCAAGATTTCCGGCAAGTTCCGCACCGCATGGCAGCAGATGCTGATATCTGATACCTTCGACAATACTCTCGCTAGGTGGGTCGCTGACACCGATCACGGCTGGGAATCCTGGCATCGTTACGGCTCGTACCTTCCGGCCCGCGTGCGCTAATGCTCGGAGCGACTCGTGTGTGCGCGTACAGAATCCGTTGTGTAGAAATGGAGATGACTCCTTGGCCAGGTAGAGAATTCCTTCGCCGGCTGGATTCGAGGGAGGAGGGCCCGAGACGATCGGCTGCCATCGAGGATCGGTTTCACGTAGTCGGCCAGCTAGCTGACGAGCGCTCAGCCAATCCTTGGGCTTCTGAAGCTGTTGATGACGCATCATGGCAAACGTTGCGGCGTCTGTGACCTCTCCGCGCCGCATCGCAACGCGGCTTGCCAAGCGCAACGCCTCGATTTCTCCAGGTTGACGCTCGAGAGTTTCTGCCAATAAGGGCGCCGCAGTCTCGTAATCACCAGCTTGAAATGCCATTCGAGCTCGAGACAGGCTCGTGGGCCTTTCAAAGCCGAGGCGGCGCAGCAAGCCACGCCTCGCACGGCGAATGCGGTGCTTCGTCGCCGGTGAAAGATTGCGCTGAGCAATGCGCACGATGCGCTCGCGAAAATTCACACACTCTCCCTCAATGTAAAAGGATCTTCCCGTATCTTGCTTGCGGCACAGGTTTGGCCGTTGGGCACCCAGGCCGGCCATCGCCCTCTGAGCCCTTACCAGCGCACCATCATACGTACGTGGCCGTACCTGAACTAACTTGGCGCAAGGGCAAGGTCGCTGATCATCTTCGGGGGCTCGGTAGGCGCAGGTGCTCTGTTGACTGCTGGTCGCCAGATGCAGACCAGGCTTCTGGTTCGAGCGGCAGTCGCAATGAGTGCGACACACGTGGTTTACCGAAGCGGACACCTGTGTGGCGCTTGATGAGAGGGTAGGCGCGGAATCGTGCAAGTTGTGTGTTCCAACTCTTGGAGCCGCGTACCCGGTCACAGAGAGGTCCAGTAGTCATGATTTGTGCGAACCGGCGCTTACCCTCGTAGACGATGGAATTAGATCGGCTTTTGCAGAACGACTAGGAAATATTCGGTGTTAAGGTCCCATTTCGGAAATCTGCCCAACATATCTTCAAATCGTTCAAAGAATTCCGCATCAAACGTTGATCGATCGAACTTTACCGACCTAAGCCGAAAGCCGAGCCGGGAGAAGTAGCTGCGGTAGTGCAGCCAACTGAGCCGATTGACCCACGCGAGCCCCACTTCGGGCAGGCCGTGGCTACGATACCATGAGTTTATGACATCGTCAGTGAAGAGCAGATGTGGCCATGGAAAGTGAATATCTCGATATCGGTGCGAGGCCTTTGTTCCTGCATATAGATTCGCGCGGAGCCAGAATAGTCCACCCGGTTTTAGCACACGGTGAGCCTCACGAAGCATCGCGTACGGATGTGTCACGTGTTCCCAAACCGTGAATGACATAATACGGTCGAAATAGTTCTCCTCAAAGGGTTGGTCAACAGCCAGATCGGCACACAGTAGATGCACATTCGAGGCTTGGTTCAGCGTGAACCAAGGTGCGTGCTCCTGAACGTCAACCCCCCACGCATCGGCACCGAGCGCCCGTCCGGCGTACCATGTCTCATAACCGTTGCCACAGCCGATCTCGAGCACACGCTTACCAGTTAGTCCAATCATGCCGTGCACCCACCCGAGCCTTCCCTTGGCTTGGCTGGCAAGATCAGCGGCTGCGTATGTCGGTGCTGACGTTTGGATCGGTCGTTCAGCGTACTCCTTGTTAAGCTGCTCGATGAGTTCGACGTCGTAGCGCGGAGGCTTGGCGCCAGTGTCGTATCGCGACCTAGTGACACCGGTTCGACTCACGGACGGAGGTTCAGGCCATTCAATGTCTAGCAAGGGAAGTTCTCGGTCTAACTTCGGCCCTTCAGCTAGGGTCGGTTCAGCAAGGTAGTTCGGTATGTCGGGCCATTGCTCTGCCGGAGGTCCGGTGTTCAAAGGCTGGCCGAACACAAGGGCCTTGCTCCCCCGTAGGATGGTTCGTACTGCGTGGGCGCGGGTGTCAGGAAGTCGGTCGACGAGCGAGTAGACACGGTTAGATAGCGGCTTGCGAGGACGATTGGCGATTCCACTCACCTGTGGCAGGGTAGCCGAACTGGAAGTATGTGGCGTAGCCGGGCCTCCATTCGCATGCGGTGCTCGACGCGACACTCGAACATCCCGGCGCGAGATCCGTACCGTGTCGTCGATGGCGGTATACGACACAGCGTTCGTCTGGTGGGACGAGTCGTGGGCGCGTCGCCGGCGGGAGGACCGGGCATAGTATAGCTATTTACTAAAAGATGCCTCAAACTAGCGTGTAGTCAGCGAAGTGGCGGCGCGCTAGCTTGACGTCGCCATGCAGGAGGTCGGCCCACGCGGCTTCAACCAATCGTGGGTCGTGCGACCTACGTATCTCAGCCCTCGCTCGCGCGGAGCGCTCCATCCACTGCAGCTCGTCAACGCTCTCAATGACGGCGGCCGCGGCGAGGTCAAGGGAGTGGTAGATCCATTCCTTTCCGTAAATATCGTCTGCCCCAGGCCACGGGCGGATGACAGGTACGGCTCCCGAGGCCATTCCCTCCGCAACCGAGGTGTGCACACCTTCCGCGTCACTACTGGACACGATATGCCCAACCTTCCGGTACCACCGAGCCATGTCACGGCCCGGGGCATCGAAATGGACCGCACCACGGAGGAGTGGATCCCAGTCGATGCGTTCTTGACACCACTCGGCGAACTCTCGTTCGTTGGCGTCAGACCACGTGCTTCGGTTGTTCCATGGCAGCACAGACCGGACGAAGAGACAAAAGCGCTGGTCTTCTTGCCGAACTGAGGCAAGCAAATCCAAGGCCAGGTCGAAGCGCTTGATGCTGCGTTCGATCCCCACGAAGCCCAGTGCGAATCTCGCATCCGGTAGTTTAGGACGCTCGAGCCAGTCGATGTCCACGTAGTTGGGGATGTAGACGAGTTTCTCGACAGGCCAGGAGAGCTCATCCCGTATGCGTTTGCCAAACAAGGGCGCGATATAGACCATGGCATCAACATTGTCGGCGACAATGCTATACGGATATGGGGCGTCCAACTCAAATCGATGAAGGCGTACCACCAGCAGTTGGTCGGGACGCTTGCGCTGGGAATACCACACGGCGCTCGGGCGGGCCCATTCCGCAAAGATTGATTGTGCCTCATCGGCAAGGGCTTCGGAATGTTCACCCCCGCGGCTGACAGCTGGCCACTCGTCAACTGTCACATTAAGATCGGAGCGACGGTGGAGCCGCTCCGCAAGGTCCACGGCAAACTTGAGGTCGTAGCCCGCCACGAGCACAGAGCGGACGGGGCGATGCCTTACAGCCGAAACAGTGGCGTCTAGGACTGCGCGCGCGGCTTGCTCCTGTTTGTGGGCCGACCAATGTGGGGCCATACTCAGAGGCGGCCCAAGTGTGATCTCTTGCACCGGTGCGCCTTCCCAAGTCCGGCGGTCGGTCGGCTCCCACGGGCCGGAAATGCCTAAGAGGCGAGCCGCTAGGTAGGAGAACGGGATGCATATCCGACCACTTGCGCGCAGCCGTTCGCCAAGGGCACGCCAGGTCACCAGTTGCCCCACCGTCGGATCTAGGTCGGCAGGCGTGCCACCATCTGCGACCGTGTGATCACCACACTTTGGACAGACCCGATCGAGCGCTATCGGCGGGAATATCGCGATCCTCGGGCGCCTGTCTTGCACAACTCGCTCGATGGATTCCCTTGCCAGGTCACTATCCGTGAGCAGCCCGCCAAATCTCTTCGCGATTCGCGATATCTCGTCGGCGACCGTGTCCCTCGAGGCCGCAGCCATGCGGTGCTTGGGGAGCGCCAGGGCCCAGATCCGATGACTGGGCACCCGGCTGGAGTAGGCCACCAGGCACGTCTTCAACGACTCGGCGACGACAAGGTCCACTCCATTCAACTCCGAGAGGGATTCGCGTTGCGGAGGTCTCCTAGCGTCGGATCGTGACACAGAACCGAGCGTTGACTTACTGCCGTAGCCCGATTCCTGTTCTTGGCCCGATGCCTTGGTTGCACGCGCTCTGCGATCCATAGGCGCCTCGGCTTCCGGACTCCGCCCCTCCGGCATGGGTTCAGTCCGCGGTTCGCCTGGGTCGGGCCGCCACTCGACCACGTCGACTCGTGCTCCGACTGCCGAAAACGCCGCGTGAACACAGGCGCGCCAACAGCACACGCCCGGCAATTCGGGCCATCGACCGTCTCGCAATAGGACCACACGAGGAGATTGACGCTTTTCGGGCAGCACGCAGCTGAGTATATGCGTCGATCAACTGGGATCCAGGCGGGCTACCGACGTGCCGTTCAGTTCTGGTTCGAGTGCGACGCATTCTCGGCCCGCTGCTGTCAGAGCGGCATGGCCCGGCCCAGTATATTTGCGCCGGTGACCTCGTTGACTCCAAGCCCGAGTGCTACGTCGGCCGGGATTGCCCCGCTCGCAGAACGCTTCACCTATCGTCCTGCCCTTGACGGGATTCGTGCGCTGTCGGTCACCGCTGTGTTGATCTACCACCTGGGGATCGCGTGGCTGCCGGGCGGGTACCTCGGCGTAGATGCGTTCTTCGTGCTGTCTGGCTATCTGATCACTTCATTGTTGCTCGTGGAGTACGCAAACACCGGGCGTATTGTGCTGAAGAACTTCTGGACACGGCGCTTGCGACGACTCATGCCGCCAATGCTGGTTGTCGTCGTCGGCGTCGGGATCTACGCGGCGGTCGCAGCGACTGACGAGATGCGCCTCTCCGTGCGGATGGACGCACTATCGACGTTGCTTTATGTCGCCAACTGGCGCTTCATCGCGTCAGGCCAGTCCTATTTCGACGAGTTCTCCGCTCCATCTCCGCTGCGCCACACCTGGTCGCTTGCTATCGAGGAGCAGTTCTACCTTGTCTGGCCACTGCTGGCATTGGGTGCGCTAACAATCGCTCATGGCCGTGCTCGGCTACTGGCCATCATCGCCTTCACCGGAGCGCTGGGATCGGCCGTTGCAATGGCGCTACTCGCGGAGTCCAACGCCTCACGTGCGTACTACGGGACTGATGCACGCATCCATGAACTGTTGTTAGGCGTCCTGCTGGCGGTGGCAGTTCGGCGCACCGGCTGCGGCGCGCCTGGCGCTCGGTCGAAGATATGGAATGCCGTTGCAGCGGGTGGACTGGTAGCTATGCTCGTTGCCTTTCTTGGACTCGCGGATGACACTTCGCACTATTACCGCGGTGGATCCTTAGTCTTCGCCATTGCGGTTGCGGCATTAATCCTCGGTCTGGAGAAAGGCAACAACCGCGCTCTCGCGGGCCGCATGTTGAGCCTGCCGATAGTTGTCTGGGTCGGTGTCGTTTCCTATGGCCTCTACCTTTTCCACTGGCCAATCATCATTTGGCTCGACGAGAACAAGCTAGGAGTTGGTGGTTTCGCGTTGGATGTGATCCGGATAGCCCTGTTGCTTGCAGTCACCACAGTGTCGTACTACTTGCTCGAGCGGCCTATCCGTCAGGGACGCTATTTGGGTGTCACGTTGACGCCTGGTCGCGTCCTGATTGCTGTTCCAGTACTTCTCGCTCTGGCCACGGGGACGATCTTCGCCGGAACTCGTGGAGCGGAGCAACCGACCTGGGTCGAAGGCGACGTTGGTGAGATTCGCGTGCTCGGTAGTACGAACTCGAGGGCGCCGGCGGTCGCGTTCGTCGGCGACTCTATTCCGAAGAGCTTGCTGTCGGCACTCGACGAGACGGGCAAGCGCGAGAACGTGCGGATTGTCGGAGCGGCATGGAGCGGATGCGCCTTGTCCGGGACGTTCCAGCTGGACGAAGACAGCCAAGCTCCGTTCGACTTCTCTGATGACTGCGTTAAGAACGTCCCGGAGCGCTACACGGATCTCATAAATGAGTACGACCCGGACATCGTATTCATGTACAGCGTCCGAGAACGGTTTCCCATGCGCTCGAACGACGTCGTGGTCCACCCAGGCACGCTGGCGCACAGGCAATTGGTACTAGATGGCCTTGAGCGCAGTTACGACGTGCTTGCCGCCAGCGGTGCAAAGGTGGTGATGTCCAAGGTTGTACATCCAGCGCGGCGATTCAAGGGGACATGCGGCCATTCCGAAGAGGCTGAGCGTTGCGCCGCTGATGACGGTTCAGATGGTGTCTACGACAGCATGAACTCGATCATCGAGCAGTTCGCCACGGAACATCGTGAGGTCATCGTCTACGAACTCGCCTCACTGGTTTGTCCCGATGGCCCACCGTGCCCAAGCAAGATGGACGGGATCATCTTGCGATGGGATGGCTCACACTACACCGAGCCAGGCAGCCGCTGGTTGGCGCCGCTGCTATTGGATGACCTCCTTGAGATCGTCGGAATTCGCCGGTCGCACTGAGCGCGCAGGCGTACGCGTATGGCTAGCCGGCTCATCCAGGCCGTGCGATGGACTGCGAGGTCGTCCACGTACACTCATAGTGCTCGTCGGGACCTGGCTAGCGGACGGGGGGTCTCGCCGCACTACTCGGGAACGAGTCAAGCGGCTACCCTTCGCGCATCAAGCAAAGGCGACTAACAAACTCCCAAGGCGCCACACCTGTATGGAGTTAGAGTTGAGCTCAGAGGCATGACGCTTTCGCATTCGGCGGGACGTGTTGAGTGTGATCACTAGCCGGTTCGCTGGTGGGTGTCCGGGCGGCCAGTTGCCAGGCTCGCGTCGAGGTACGGTTCTGACCCACGCTTGCTGGCGTGAGTCCGATTCGTCGAGCGGAGCGCAGCTGTGCCATCATTCTCGCTGTGCAGCGAAGAAGAGTAGGTCTCGTTGGATTCTTTGGTTGGGGTAACTACGGCGATGAGCTGTTCTTGCGGATCTGGGAGAGGGAGCTCGCTCGCGTGGGAAAGCCAGACGTCGTGCATCAGACGATCCGGTCGCCGTACTTTATTGACCCGCCAGAAAAGGTCGCCAGTCGGTATGACGCGTTCGTCATCGGCGGGGGGGACCTTGTTATCCCATGGAGTGTGTCGAAGCTCTACTGGCGCCAAGAGTGGCTCAGTCGGCCGGTGTACATAGCAGGCGTGGGGGTCCCGACTTGGGGTGAGCTCAAGAATCCTGTGATAGAGCATATGCGACAGTTCTTTCGACACCCGAATGTCCGCTACATCAGCACTCGGGATCCAGAGAGCGCTGCATGGATCAATCAATTCCTTGCGCCGAGAATCCCGGTTCAGTGGGCTCCGGACCTGGTCTTCGCTCTCGATCTCCCTCCGGCCACCAAACCAGAGGGCGCGCCGATCTTAAGCGTTGTAACACGGCGTCGGCGCGGCGGGCCTGACGATTACACACAAGTTCGGCGTTTATGCGAACGCGCGAAGGAGAGCGGTTACCGGATTCGCCAGATCGTGCTCGCTACTGGCTCCACGGGCAAGGCCGATCTAGAAGTGGCTGATGACCTTGTGGTTCCAGGAAAGGAACTGATCTACAGCGAAGATCTCGATGAGATTACCCGCGCGATCGGCGAGTCGACGGCACTGGCAAGCATGAAGTTTCACGGCACAGTGGTCGCCACTGCTTATGGTGTCCCATCGATCGTTCTGTCGCCGACTGATAAGAGTCGCAATCTGTACCGGATGATTGGGCAAGAACGATTGCTATCCCACCTGGAGCACACGGACCTGCCGGAAAAACTTGAGGAAGTCAGCACGCCAATTCCAGCGAGCACGGGGGCAGACCTGAAGGACCGCGTTCGTGTCATGATCGACACTTTGATATCAGAACTCGCGGAAGTTCCTGTACAGCGACGAGGACGGCGGCTCCTGCCCGATATGTGGCACCGCGTGTCCCTGAGTGGGAGCGTTATACGTGCCGCCAAGCGAGTTACACGGGCGTCGCCACCGCGTTGAAGGCTGCCGTGGTGATCCGGTTAGCCGGTCCCCTTCGTTTGAGATCTGTTGACACTTGGCTTTTGGTGAGGGCCTGCTCGGCGGTCGTGGTCCAGACGAAGGGTGGCCGCTGGCGATGAACTCTCGGATCATAGTGCTGACGTCGTTGACGACGTGAAGGTTCCGCTGTGGACGCTTGCCGTTCAATCATGGAATGCCAGAACTCGACGAGGTTCATCCTGAGTGCCTGGATCGGAGTGACATATACGTCCACCGCCGGTTGGATGCCAGTTGCTTTTGATCTTTGGGTGCTTGTGGGCTGCGTGCTTGTCCTGGGACAAGGTGCTGGTCCTTGTCGGATATGTGCGGCAACTGCTTGTCGAGGACGCCTGAGTACTCACCCGTGTCAAGGACGCGTAGGTTCTAGATCTCGTCGCAGCACTCATGTAGATCAAGGAGCGTGCTGATGGCGAGAAGGGCCGCAAGCGGCAGCTGAATGTGGAGTTCCGGGTACTGGCAGCTGCTGCTGTCCGGGGATCGGCGCGGTCGAAGCCTGTCGGCAGGTGGGCATCGGCCGGAAGACCGGGTGCCTGTGGGCCCCGACCGTCTCCGCGATCGCTGTGTCGACATCCATCAGCGGCCAGCGGCACAATCCAGCCAGCCGCGGCGAACCCGCCCGACCCGACGACGACCGCGTCAGCAGTACCAACTTGCCCGACCAGCTTTCAAGGACGCCTGACACCCAGCACAATCAACTAAGCCGATCATTGCCCGCTTACGCCGACGACCGGACAGCCCTTGCGCAGGATCGAGCGGTGAACATTCCTCGGCCGGTGTCCCGGGCAGGTACCGTTACGCTGGTCTGCCCCGAAGGAGGACAACCTGTCAATGAAGGAACCGCGCGTAACGGTCGGTATGCCCGTGTTCAACGGCGCCGCCGGACTCCTCAGGTCGGTAGCCACTGTGTTCGGCCAAACGTGGGGCGGCAGCTTGCGTCTCGTCGTGATCGACGACGGCAGCACTGACGACACACCGGACGTGCTGGCAGCACTGACAAAGCAGTACGGCGGGATCACCGTCATTAGGAACGAGGAGAACCAGGGTCGGCCGATCGCCAGAAATATGGTGATCAGGGAAACGGGAGATGACTACCTGGCTTGGCTCGACGCTGGTGATCTCTGGCACCCGCGAAAGCTCGAACTTCAGATCAGCGCACTCCTTCGCGCCGAGGCTGCGCACCCAACCACGAGATTTCTCTGCACCGGACCGTTGCGCTGGGTGTTCGCTGACCGGGCAGACGAGCGTCTTCGAGTACCGCAGCTGGAAGGTGACCAGCTCTACAACGCGCTGACGGGAAAGCTCTTCCCGTATCTACAGGGGATCATTGGCAAGGCAGAGCATTTTCGGTCTCTCAAAGGCTTCGACGAGCGCCTCCTTAGGCGACAGGATTACGATTTCTTGGTCAGGTTTCTCGGCTCTGGCGGTAGGATGGTCAGCTCACCCGGAGATATACCTGTCTTTACGTACCTGAAATCTGACGTCGGTAATTCGGTTGATGTGGTGGCGGCGGCGAATCGCGTCATTCGAAAGAAGCACCAGCAGTACTACCGTAGGTACGGCCCCGAATTGGTCCGGCAAGTCCGCAGCAACCAAGATCGATTGGTAGCCCGCTTCTACCGGCACAACGGCCACCCCGTACGAAGTATTGCTTATCGAGTCAGGGCGAGAGCCATCGAGCCGGAGTTGGTCGACACCGCGCGGCGAACAGTCGGCCGAACTAGGTCGGTACGGCTGCCGACCCGAGGAGTGCGGCGGATCTCTATCCGACTGGCACGACCGCTGTTGCCGATCATTCGTCGGCCCGTGTTCGTAGACCTCGCCCGCCGGACAGGCGCGATCAAGCTGCTCCATGGATCGAGCGCTGGGCGGACTCTGTACGAAAAAGTGCGGGCCGAAGCCATCGACTCGAACATTTCCTACCAGCGTTCGATTCAACCCAAGGATGCGGAGATTATCGATCGGCTTGAGTCGACTGTTGACTCGGCGGGCCAGTCGGCCGCTCCGGAACTGTGGCTTCAACTCGAGAACAGTTACCGCATCAACGACATGTTGGACTCTGCCGAGTCCGCATTGCGCCGCGGCTTGAAGCTGCATCCCAATGACGCGGATCTGCTGGTTCGACTCATCGAATTGCTCGTGCTGCGTAAGAAGTGGGCTGAGTGCGTCGAGCTATGGTCCAGTCACCAAAGGCGCATCGCGGACAAGACGCGGAGCGTCACACATGCGCGTGTCGCCCGGGCCTACCGCGAGCTCGGTGAGCACAGCACGGCCTTTGCGGTCGCCAACGCTGGTGCCGCTCGGTGGTCAAAGGATCAACGTGTCCTCGAAGAGATGTATGTCAGTCGGGCCGCGGTCATCGACTGGGACCGATCGGTGTCGGGAACTGGGCCACGTGGCTCGTCGCACGGACGAGCCGGTGCAGTGGTGGATCTCGGCTTTCTCCGAGGTGGGGAAGGTCCGATCGAGGGCTGGATTGAACCTGTGGGTGACGCTGCGCCACAGGTCACCCTGCTGGTCAACGGCACGGCGGTGGCTACGTCGTACGCAGCACCTGCTGCGGAAGAGGGGCGCCTTCGGTTTGCGGTCAGCGCACACGACATACTGCTTTACCTTGGCGACGGGGACTTCATCGCTGTCGAATGCGAAGGCCGTCGCCTGCAGATCGAGAGTTATGGCGATCAGTGCCGGGTGACGACCGGTTACGAGTCTCGCTTCGCCGAAGTCGAGAAGAAGCTTGGCGAAGGTTATCGCTTCACAAAGCTTGGTCTGCTTCGCAAAGGAAACACCGCCGTTAGCAAGGGCCAGATTTTGGCCTTATACCAGCGGGTGTCCGAAGTGCTTAGGCAAGCACATGGCTATGTTGTGTACCCCTTCTACGGGAATCTGCTCGGCGCGGTGAGGGAGCATGATTTCATCCCGCACGATATTGGCGGCTTCGACATTGGTTATATATCGCGTCATCAGATGGGTGACCAGGTTCGCGCGGAATACATCGAAGTCTGCCGTACTCTTGTCGAACATGGCTTCTATTTACTCCTTCAGCCTTGGAGTGTGTATATCCTCCCGCGACGGGAATCGAAGATTTTCGTCGATCTCAATTATGCCTGGTTCAATCGAAACGATGAGCTGAACTTCAGCTACGGGTGGCGGCACGCACCTGTAGTTGATCGTGAACGTGTGCTATTTCCACGCGAAAGCGTAATCGGCAACGTGCTGGTTCCGGTACCGGGCAATGCTGAGGAAGTGTTGGCGCAGCTCTACGGCCGGACCTGGGCCATTCCCGACCAGGGCTTCGAGCTCGACGCTGGATTGAAGCGAGCTTCCGGCTATCTCTTGACAGCCGAAGAGCTGGACGCTGTCGGAAGAATCAACCCGGATCGCATCGAGGTCCGAATGGACCGTTACCTGAATTGAGTCTTCGGCCCGCTCCAGAGCGTGACCTAACCTCGTCTAGGATCGTCTAGGCCTGATACGACAATGGTCTTGGCAGGGCGATAGCAGCGATGGAGCTCAGCGAGTCGCTGCTGAACGAAGCCTTCCCAGGACCAATCCGGCCGATGTCGCTGCCACATTTCTCGATTAGGCAGGTATTCGAATACAGCACCCGATTCTGCGATCGCTGAGAAATCCGTACTGTCGGTGAAGATGACGGGAGTGTAATCACGGTTGCGACCAGGTTGACCGGCGACCCGGGAGAGCATGCGCTGAAGTTCTGCAGGAGTGGGCTCGAGCGCGACGTAGGCGTGAATGGGCCGTGCATCCACGACAAAGGGAGACCTATTTGGCGTGCTCCCGCGGCCAGGGACTCGGCGCCTGACCGAACGAGCCAGTCGCCGTAACGCGTTTTTCGCCCAGCGGATGGCATCGGTGAATGGCCTGATGTTCGATCTCGACATGTCATGCTCCAGAACCTGGTCGTGAGATCAGCTCCGCCACCCAGTCGGCGGCCGCTTGCGCACCATTAGGTGGCGAGAGTTCTAGACAGCGTTCTGAGAGCGCCTTTTGCACGATCTGATCAAGTATCGGTTCGAGCGACTCGCTTGAGGTGGGATCCTGCAACCACACTGCGGCGCCGTACTCGGCGGCATATCGCACCCTCGTGACCTGATCGTCATAGGCGGTGTTCTCGTTGGGCACGAAGACCGAGGGGACTCCGAAGCTGATCAATTCGTGGAATGAGTTGTAGCCCGCTGCGCTCACGGCGAAGTCGAATGCTCGCAGGTAAGGGCTCAGGGGGTAGAGATTCACGACAATTGCGCCGGCCGGCAAGTCAAGGGCGGTGCGGGAAATGGGCGACTGGGCGACCACAACCCGGACGCCC
>Ga0299914_10000917_pt1 | contig 18701 bp, 19 predicted proteins | sample RVTome_10_FD_201361 | JGI IMG/M metagenome (GOLD analysis project Ga0299914, IMG submission 201361) | Soil microbial communities from uranium-contaminated site in the Upper Colorado River Basin, Wyoming, United States - RVT153D57 (version 2) ...
GGTCTCGCTGGCAGTCGCATCGCCCGACCTAGTTGACAACCCTGTCTCTTGGTCCGCCTGCGTCTGGATACCACAGATCTTGGACGACGCCCAAGTTCCGGGCGATCCACGGGTGGGGTGGTGCACCACGGTGCCGCTACGAACAACGGGCTGGTCAGGCCGCTGCGGAAGGCGCAGACTGGAATGGCCTGGCGAGCCCTTGGGAGCGTCTCATGTTCCGTTCCGGCCCTCGAGTCCCAGAGCTGATCCCTGAGCTGTCCCGCGGCAAGCACCGGAACCCGCGCAAGGGCGCGTGCTTCATGGAGATGGTGTCGTACCTGGCCGGGGAGAAGTGGAGCGACCACCCGGCCTGCACCCACCCGCTTCTCGCCGCGCTGGCCCGCCTGGCCAACGACCACACCTCCGACGCCGGGCGAGGGAACCTCGTCGAGCTGGCGCCGTCGGTGATCGGGTTGACCAGCACCGATCCTCACGTGGACGTGCGGATCGCGCTGCGGGCGGCGATCACGGCATTGCCAGTCGTCTCCGAGGAGCGGCAACGCGTGCTGGCGGTGGCGGTGCTCGCCGCCGAACAGGTGCGGTGCGACCTCGACGGGCGACCCGCCGACGAGCTCAGCGAGCCGAGCCGGAGGGCACTGGCGCATGTTCCACATGCCACGCAGTGGGCCCGCAGCTTCAACCGCGACATGAGGACGACGGTCAAGGGCTTCCACCGGCACGGTGCACCCAACACCGTCCGCCACGCCGTGGTGGGCATCGCGCACGCGTGCATCCCGGACCCCGACGCGTTGCTGCGCGACCTCCTCGTCGGCGCCATCGAGGACTGCGCACCCCCGGCGGCCACCGAAGACCTACGGCGCCCGCAGGTCCCGGTCCGAGCGGATGCCGGCGCCCCGGTAGCGGACACCACCCGACTGACGGTCAGCTGACGAGGCCCGGCCTCGGGGTCGACCGGCGGCGTGGCGGCGGGGTCTTGCTCGCGGCCTCGCTCGTGTAGTGGCGTTCGACGAAGCGCGGCCACGGCACCATCGACAGCACGGCCAGGCCGGCGCCGGCCACGGCCAGCGCCACGAGCCACCACCGCTCGGTGGCCAGCTGGTCGGCCACGCGCTCGGGCTCGAGGGCGGCCACTCCCGCTGCGATCGCTGCGGAGACGCTGACGAACGCGGCCAGGCCCGGGGCGCCGGCGAGACCGGCCATGACCAGCAGCAACCCGACGCCGGCCTCGATCGCCGCCAGCAACGGGGTGTGGTGGATGCCCGCCACCTCCTCGGTGGGGCCGAACCACGTCTTGTCGACGCCCGTGCGCGCCAGCGCGACGGCTCCGAGGACCGCCAGCGCGGCGCCGGCCAGCAGCACCAGCACGCTGCCGAGGTTCCAGCGGCTCTCGACCCGGTCCCAGCGCTCCAGCCTCGGAGGCTCCTCGAACAGCTCGGGCTCCGGTTTCTGGTCGCGGGTCTCCAGGGCGGCGATCAGGTTGGGCTCTCGCTTCGGCTCGGCCCGGAGCCGGTGCGGACGGATCTCGTCCGCCCGCCGGGCATGACGGCCCTGTGACCAACGCATGAGGCACCTCCCCAGATCGGCATCCCGTTCGTGGCGGGGCTACCCGGCGCCGAGCCCGTGAAACGGCCAGGTCGGCCCTACGTCCGGACGGCCCCGCTCCCACTGCGGACCAGCCGGCCCGGCAAGGCGCCGGTGGGCTCTCCGCTGCTGTACGTGACCTCGCCGGCTGCGATCGTGGCGACGTAGCCCTCGGCCCGCTGCACCAGTCGCCTGCCCCCCGCGGGCAGGTCGTGGACCACCTCCGGTGTACGGAGCCGCAGCCGCTCGAAGTCGATGACGTTCAGGTCGGCGCGCAGGCCCACCCGCAGCCGGCCGCGGTCGTGGAGGCCGTACGCGTCCGCGGTGTCCGCCGTCTGCGCCTTGACCAGCCACGGCAGCTCCAGGCGTGGGCCGCGGACGCGATCGCGGCCCCAGTGGGCGAGCAGGGTGGTGGGGAAGCTGCCGTCGCAGATCGTGCCGACGTGGGCGCCCCCGTCGGCCAGCCCGATGATCGTGTTCGGGTGGGTGAGCAGCTCGCGCTGCGCCTCCAGGTCGCCGGCGTCGTAGTTGAAGATCGGGAAGTAGACGAAGCCGGCGCCGTCGTCGTCGACCATGAGGTCGCACAGCACGTCGACCGGGTGCCGGCCCTGCCCCTCGGCGATGGCGGCGACGCTCGCCTCGGGGGGCGGCTCGTACTCCGGAGGGTCACCGAGCGGGTAGAAGCGCTCGTAGCCACCGACCACGTGGCGAGGCTCGCCGGCCGCCTCGATCAGGTGGCGGCGCACGTCGGGATCCGTGAGCGCCGCCAGTCGGGCCGCCCGGTCACCGCTTCGATAGGGCGCCCACACGGGGTTGAGGATGAAGGGATCGACCGTCGTGTCGACGCCGAACAGGACGCCGATCGGGCGCACCGCGACCTGGGCCTGCACGGGCAGCCCATTACCGGCCGCCTCGGCGATGCGGTCGAGCACCTTGCGGTACCCGCCCCGCTTGTTCTGGTTGAGCGAGATGAAGACCCGCGTGCCGGTCTCGGCCGCCACGCGGGCGAACACGTCGAACTCCTCGTCGAGATCCTCGAAGTCGGAAACGACCTCGAACGCGCCCCGGCCGGTCTCGCGCATGGCCCGGGCGATCCCGATCAGCTCCGCACCGGCGGCGCCGAACGTCGGCGTCCGGTCGCCGCTGCTGGTGCGATGGTTCAGCGTCCTCGACGTCGAGAAGCCGAACGCCCCCGCCGCGACCCCGTCGCGGACGAGGCGTCCCATCTCACCGATCTCCTCGGCCGTGGCCGCCTCTCGGGCCGCTCCCCGCTCACCCATGACGAAGAGCCGCACGGCGCCGTGGGGCACGAGGGCGCAGACGTCGACATCGCGTGGCCGCCGGTCGAGCGTGCCGAGGTACTGGTCGAAGCTCTCCCACTCCCAGGTGATGCCCTCGTGCAGGGCCGCGCCCGGGATGTCCTCGACCCCCTCCATCAACTGGATCAGTCGCTCGTGGTCCGCCGCCCGGACCGGGGCGAAGCCGACACCGCAGTTGCCCATGACGACGGTCGTCACGCCATGCCACGACGACGGGGCGAGCCGGCTGTCCCAGGTCGCCTGGCCGTCGTAGTGCGCGTGAACGTCGACGAACCCGGGCGTGACCAGCGCGCCGTCGGCGTCGACCTCCTGCGTCGCCGGGGCGCCGACCCGACCGATCTCGGTGATCGTGCCCCCGTCGACCGCGACGTCGGCCGAGAACGGCTCGCCCCCTCGCCCGTCGACGACCGTTCCTCCCCTGACGACCAGGTCGTGCATGACACCATCGTCGCGCGACCCGACGCGGCACGGTGCAGGCCCTTCCGCCTGCCAACCGTTTGACAGTTACGCTGCTGACGGGCACGCCGGGCAACCGCAGTCCGTCAGATCCAGCCAAGGAGGAGCGGTGACCTCCCGCAGGGTGAACTTCCCCATCTTCGACTCCGACAACCACCTCTACGAGTCGCGGGACGCGCTCACGAAGTACCTCCCGGAGTCGCAGAGGGGCGCCATCGACTACATCGACGTCCACGGCCGGACGAAGATCGTCGTGCGGGGCCAGATCAGCGACTACATCCCCAACCCCACGTTCGACCGTGTCGGCCGGCCCGGGGCCCAGGAGGAGTACTTCAAGGAGGGCAACCCGGACGGACGGTCACAGCGCGAGATCATCGGACGGGGGATCGACTGCCCACCCGGGTTCCGTGAGGCCCCGGCACGGCTCGAGATCATGGACGAGCAGGGTGTCGACTACGCGCTGATGCTGCCCACGCTCGCCAGCCTCGTCGAGGAGCGCATGAAGGACGACCCCGACCTGTGCGCCGACGCCATCCATGCGCTCAACCGGTGGATGACCGAGGCGTGGCCCTTCGTGTTCGAGGGCCGCATCTTCTCCACGCCGATCATCACGCCAGGCCTCCTCGACCGGGCCCTCGACGAGCTCGAGTGGCTCCTCGACCGGGGCGCCCGCGTGGTCCTGATGCGACCGGCCCCGGCATGGGGCTACCAGGGGCCCCGATCGTTCGCCCTGCCCGAGTTCGATCCCTATTGGGAGCGGATCCAGGAGAGCGGCACGCTGGTCGTGCTCCACGCCTCCGACACCGGCTACGTGCGCTACGCCAACGAGTGGGACGGGGTGCGCACGGAGATGCAGGCGTTCGCCCAACCCTCGCCGTTCGCGCACACCGTGCAGACGCGTCACCGCGACATCGAGGACGCGGTCACCTCGCTCATCTGCCACGGGGCGCTGTGGCGGTTCCCCGACGTCCGGCTCGCGCTCATCGAGAACGGCGCCGGTTGGGTGCCGAACCTGCTGGAGCACCTCGACCATTGCTACCGGCAGATGCCGCAGGCGTACGAGGCGATGCCGTCGGACACGTTCAAGCGGAACATATGGATGCATCCGTTCCACGAGGAGGACCCACGCCGGCTGGTGGAGCTGCTGGGCGCCGACCACGTGATATTCGGGTCGGACTTTCCCCACGTGGAAGGCCTGGCCGATCCGCTCTCCTACCTCGACGAGCTCGAGGGGCTGTCCGAGGAGGACGTGCGCAAGATCATGGGTGGCAACATGATGGGCCTGCTCGGCGTCGAGGAGAGGGTGGCCGCCTGAGGGTCGCCGCGCCGGCGAGGGGGACATGAGCACCGAACCCATCCCCTATGGGTCACGCATCCGGCAGCTGGGCGAGGAACGTCCGGATCAGACCGCCATCGTCTTCGTCTCCGAGGAGGCCGCCGACCGCCTCGTACCGTGGTCGGAGCTCGACGCCCGCTCGACCCAGATAGCCCGGGCACTGGCCGCCCGGGGGCTCGGTGAGGGCGACCGCCTGGGGATCAAGCTCCACAACTGCCCCGAGCACATCTTCACCGCCTTCGCCGGCTGGAAGCTGGGGGCCGTCGTGGTGCCGGTCCGCTGGGACCTGCCCGCCTGGGAGCTCGAGCGGGTCCGAGCCGTCCTCGACCCCAAGCTCGTGGTCGAGCCCGACGACACCGAGCTGCTGGAGGGCAGCCTGGCGGCGTCGACCGATCCGTTGCCGGTGGTCACCCCGCCGCACGCGTCGGGCATCCTCAGCTCGGGGTCGACGGGCACCCCCAAGGTCATCCTCCGCAAGAGCCCGGGCGTCTACAACCCCGACGGCTCGCCCAACGCCCTCCTCGAGGCCTACGGGCCGCTGTCGGATCCCCAACTCGTCCTCGTGCCGGCGCCGCTGTACCACAACAACGGCTTCATGCACACCGCCAACCTCCTGGCGGGCGACCGGCTGCTGCTGCTCGAGCGGTTCAACGCCGCTCGGCTCCTCGACGCCATCGAGCGGCACCGGGTGACCGGCTTCGTGGCCACGACGATCATGCTGCAGCGCATCGCCCGTCAGCCCGACGCGGGCCAGCGCGACCTGTCGAGCATCGAGTGGGTCATGCACGGGGCTGCACCGCTGCCCGAATGGCTGGCCCGCTCGTGGATCGACCTCGTCGGGCCCACGCACTTCTTCGTGTGCTACGGCTCGAGCGAGGGCGCGGGCGCGACGTTCGCCCGGGGTGACGAGTACCTCGATTATCCCGGAACCGTGGGAAGGGGTGCGATCGGCACCGAGCTGCGCATCGTCGGCGACGACGGCACCGAGCTGCCCACCGGCGAGGTCGGCGGGATCTACATGCGTCAGCCCCAGGGTGTGATGTCCGAGTACCTGGGCGACGTGGCACCGATTCCCGTGACCGGCGACGGCTTCGCCACCGTCGGGGACCTCGGCTTCCTCGATGCCGACGGCTACCTGTACCTCGCCGACCGGCGGGTCGACATGATCGTGACCGGGGGCGCGAACGTGTTCCCGGCCGAGGTCGAGAGCGCGCTAAGCGAGCACCCGAGCGTGAGCGACGTCGTGGTGATCGGGCTCGCCGACGAGGAGTGGGGGCGGCGCGTCCACGCGATCGTCCAGCCCGCGGCTCCGGCCGCACCGGTGCCGGCCGAAGAGCTGATCGCCTGGTGCCGGGCGCGGCTGTCGCCCTACAAGGTGCCGAAGTCGATCGAGCTGGTCGACGCCCTCCCCCGCAGCGAGGCCGGCAAGCTCAACCGCGGCGTCCTCGTCGCGGAGCGCGACGCGGGCTGATGGCCCTGCCCGAGGAGTTCCACGAGCTGGCCCGCAAGGTCAACAACTGGGGCCGCTGGGGCGCCGACGACGAGCTGGGCACGCTGAACCTCATCACCCCCGAGGTGGTGCGCGCGGCGGCGGGACTGGTCCGGCGGGGCAAGGTGTTCTCCCTGGCCCTGCCCCTGGGCCCCGACGGCCCGCAGATCGGCGCCGTCCCGGGCCGGCTGAACCCGCTGCGGACCATGCTGGCGGTGAACCGCCCGGTCTTCGACCCCGAAGGGTTCTGCACCAGCGACGACATCGTGGTCATGGGGTTGCAGGCGGCGACGCACTGGGACGCCCTGGCGCACGCGTCCTACCTCGGGCGCATCTACAACGGCCATCCGATCGAGAGCCTCACCGAGGCCGGCGCCGCCAAGTGCGGCATCGCCAACGTCGACCGGCTGGTCAGCCGCGGCATCCTCCTCGACGTGGCCCGGGCCAAGGGAGTCGAGCGGCTCGACGTCCCCTACGCCATCACAGGCGAGGACCTGGACGCCGCCTGCGAGCTGGGCAAGCTGACGGCCCGGCCCGGCGACGTGGTCCTCCTGCGGACGGGGATGATGCGGTTGCTCAAGGCCGGTGACAAGCAGGGCTACCACGGCGGGACGGGCCCGTCGTTCTGGTCGGTCGAGTGGTTCCGCGACCACGACGTCGCCGCGGTCGCCACCGACAACCTCACCTTCGAGTACCTGGACATTGATCGGCACCCCGAGCTGCTGCTCGTGGTGCACCTGCTCCACCTGGTCGAGATGGGGCTCACCCAAGGACAGAACTTCGACCTCGAGGCCCTGGCCGACGACTGTGCCGAGGACGGCGTCTACGAGTTCCTCTTCGAGGGCTCGGCCGAACCCTTCGTCAACGGCCTCGGGTCCCCGGTCAACCCGATCGTCGTCAAGTGACGCGTCGCGTCCGGCCGGGTCTTGCCGGCCGCACGATCGGCGTCACACTTCCCTCCATGACCGTGTCGCTGCATCACATCGTCATCGACGCCCACGACCTGCCCGGGTTGGCTCGATTCTGGAGTCAGGTCCTCGGTTGGAAGATCCTCTCCGAACGCGAACGAGAGGTCGTCATCGGAACCGACGTGGACGCCCCTGTCGGGATCTGCCTGATGCCAACAGGTGACGAGAAGTCGGTGAAGAACCGTGTCCACCTCGACCTCAACCCGGGTGGCGACGCAGGGCCCGACGACCGGGAGGCGGAGATCAGGCGCATCCTCGCCCTGGGTGCCCGGCGTGTGGACATCGGGCAGACGGGCGACGAGTCCTGGACCGTGCTGGCCGATCCGGAAGGCAACGAGTTCTGCATCCTCCGACCGAAGCGGACGCTGATCGGCTGAGCCCAGCCAGGACAAGCGTGTCGCGGCATCACGCCTGGCTCGATCTGCTGGCGTGCATCTCCGACCGCCGGGGCTGCGAACCGAGCTTCGCCGCGCTGCGTGACCAGGCCCTCGGCTACAGGCCTCTGATGACGAAGTCGACGATGGTGTCCACCCCGGGCTCGTAGCCGTCTGACCCTCAGGGGCGTCACCAACCAGGTCACGCTCGACGTGACGTTCGAGGGCGCCGGCGGCGACCCTTGGGGCGGCCAGCGCATCGCCTTTTCCGCCGTCGGCGAGATCGACCGGGAGCAGTGGGGGATGAGCTGGAACCAGGCCCTCGAGACCGGCGGCTTCGTCATCGGCAAGAAGGTCAAGCTCGAGCTCGAGATCGAGGCCGTCAAACAGGCCTAGCACCCACCGAGACTGCCCAGTGCGGGCGACCGCTGGCTATCGGATCATCAGCTTTGATTCAGAGCCACAGCTTCACGAATGAGGTTCTTCAGTGCATCCTCGTCAATAGTGTCAGCTTCTTTGATGTCGATCGCACGCCTGACTTTCCCCTCAAGGCTGGAGTTGAAGAGACCTGACGGATCGTTCAAAGACGCACCTTTGAAGAATGTGAGCTTGACCACGCTCTTGTAAGTTTCACCTGTGCAAATACCCCCGTTGTGGGACCAGACCGGTGTTCCGGGGTTCGTGGCTTTCGCCCACTTCCACTCCTCGACAATATCCGGGTCCACTTCCTTGATGATTCTTCGCACCTTGCCGAGCGTCTCGCCGCGCCAGTCGCCCAGCTCCCTAATCCTCTTGTCTATCAGTTTGGAAGCATCCGTCTCGGTATTTGCCATTTGTATCCCTCACGCAGTTGAACGCAACTCAGGCAGGCTCAGGCTCGTGCTCGTGCTTGATGAGGCAGGGCAGATACTACAGACCCCGTTCCGGAACCCTGGGATCAGTCGGGGCACAACGAACGAGCCCGTACCAGCAGCTGTGTGACCAACGTCTAGACCATCCGTGGCCGTGGCGGCGGCCGACCAGGGGGCGGGCCCTCGAGCGTGCGGCCGTCGGGCGCGGTCACGACGAAGGTGCCGTCGGGGAGGAGCTTGGCGTCCCAGCCGGGCGAGTGGAGCAGGTGATGGTGGCGGGAGCACTGCAAGGCCAGGTTGTCGAGGGAGGTCGACCCGCCGTCGAGGACCCAGCGGACATGATGCGCCTCACACCATTCGGGCGGCCGATCACAGCCCGGGAACCGGCAGTGCCGATCGCGGATGACCAAAGCGTTGAACAGGTTGGCGGGGACCGTGCGGGTAGTGGTGCCGTAGTCGAGAATGCTGGACCTGCCGGCCACGAACACACGGTGTACGCCGGCGTCACAGAACAGGCGCTGCACGGTCGTGCCGTCGAGGATCGACCCGTCGAGCAAGCGGCCCTGACTGCGGCGCTCCAGGTCGTCGAGGGTGGCGACGATGTTGACGTGTGGCCGGTGGCGGCCGCCCCGGCGGTGCTGTTGGTGGTCGAGGAACCGGCGGCACACGTCGACCAGGGCGTCGCCGCGGCGCTGGGCGGGGCTGCGGGCGGGTTCGCCGTCGACATCGCGGGTGGAGGCGAGGCGGAGGGCAGTGGCGATGACAGCGCCGCCTTCGGGATCGAAGCTGCCCGACAGCTCGCGGCGCCCGTCGAGAATGCGCGACAGGTGCAGCGACCTCTCCGGTTGCGGCTTGTCGGGATCGTCGCCCAACACGGCCTCCGCGCGGCGGGCCCAGTCCTGCATGGCGACCGTTGTGTCTGCGACCGACAACCGCGCCAGCTCCGAAACCAGCTCGGCTTCGTGCCGGGCGAACAGGCCGACGGTGCGGTCCTTGAGGTTCGCGACGATCGCTTGGACGTGGCCAGCCGCCAGGACACCGTCGCGGTAGGCAGCAGCCGTGACGGGGAGTTCACGGAGTCGGCGGGCGGTCCTGGCGCACGCGGCAGCGTCGCGCCCCGACTTGCGGGTGTGGTGGCGCAGCCAGGCGGTCATGGAGGTGGCACCGTCGTTGCGCCACAGCTCGGCGGCGTCGTGCTCACCGACGGCAGCCAACAGCTTGGCATTGAGCCGATCCACCAACGCATATGCCTCAGTAAGAACCGAGCCGTCGACCGGCATGTCGAGGGCATCTATGGCAGCGGCAAGGGGTTCAAGGATGGTGTTGACCTGCCTAGACATAGCCGGGAGCGTACTAGTGTTCGTATTGTGATGCAAGACGAATTAAACGAATATGAGGTAATTAAGAACCGCCAAATGGCAGGTTGGAAGCCGGGCATGCCGATTGCCCCGGAAGCGACGCCCCAGCGTCGCTTCCTGACTGCCCGACCCAGGGACCGGAGGCGGGGTCAAGGCCGGCCGCAGGCCGCCCGCAGGGCTTGGCCTTGACGCCGACCGGAGGGACGTGGCACCGCCCATCGGCGCTACCCGCCGGTCAGCACCCCCACCGCCGCGCTCAGATCCTCCAACGTCCACCGTTCGCCCGGCGCGCGCACCGGCCGCCCGCCCTCGGGCGGCCCGAATGCGGTCAGCTCGTCCTTGGTCATCGTGAGGAGCCGCCCGGACAGCCGCCGTCCCTCGGGCGTCGCCAGGAACACCGTGACGAGTGCGACGTCCTCCGGCTGTGGCATGGACGACCGCATCGCCTCGACCTGCTCGGCGGGCAGGCCCATGGCCCCGAGGCTGTCGACGAACGCCAGCGCCGGGGCGGTGGCGGTCAGCGGGGGCGCCACCGCGTTCACGCTGATGCCGAACGGCGCCAGCTCCCCCGCCAGCGAGCGCATCAGGCCGTAGATCCCGCCCTTCGCCACCCCGTACGGGGCGAGCGTCGCGGTCCCGACGTGGAACGCAGCCGAGCACACGTTCACGATCACGCCACCGCCACCCTGGTCGCGCATGGCCCGGCCGGCCGCGATCGAGCAGTGGATCGACCCGAACAGGTGGGTCCGCAGCGTGAACTCCCAGTCGCCCGGAGCCAGGTCCAACGCCGGGCCCCGCCGGTCGGCACCGGCGTTGGTGATCATCACGTCGACGCGCCCGAAGCGCTCGAGCCCGGCCGCGACGGTGCCCTCGGCGCCCGACGGCTCGGCGACCGTTTCGTCGCTCGCGACCGCCTCGCCGCCCAGCGCAGCGATCTCGTCGACGACCGAGGCCGCCGACGCCGCATCGACGTCGTTGACGACCAGGCGCGCACCCTCGCGCGCGTAGGCCAAGGCGTAGGCCCGCCCCAGGCCGCGGCCGGCGCCGGTGATCACGGCCACTTGGCCGTCGAGGACGCCGCCCGTCACCGTTGCGCTGCGGCCTCGCGAAAGCGCGTGGTCCGATGCACCGGATCGGTGTCGATCTTGGGGATCACGTGCTCGCCCATGAGCCGGATCATCTCGAGTGTGTCCTCGTGACGGGCCGAGCCGGTCCCGAAGACCAGCTGATCGCAGCCCGCGTCCTCCCACCGCCGGCATTGCTCCAGGGCGTGGTCGGGGTCACCGCAGATGCCGCCGCGCTCGCGGGCGACCGGGATGTCCTCGGCCGTGGCATCGGCCATCAGGTCGGGCCACACCGGGATCTCCGGCGGGTGCGGGAACGTGTCGTGGTAGCGGTACACGTTGCTGGCGAGGTAGCTGTTGTGCGGCCGGGTGGCCGCCTCGACCGCCGTGTGGTCGTCCTCGGCGACGAAGGCGCCGGTCGTCACCATGATGTTGTCGTTGACGAACGCGCCGACGGGCTCGGGCTCCCTGATCGCCTTCTTGTACGCCTTCATCACCGGTTCGAGCTCCTGGATCGAGCCCACCGAGAACCCGAGCACCCCCAGCCCGCGCCGCGCCGCCATCTCGTAGCTGCTCACGTTGCCCGCGGCGTACCACATGGCCGGGTGCGGCTTCTTCCATGGCTTCGGCAGGACCTTGCGCGGCGGCAACGACCAGTACTTGCCCTCGTAACCCTCGTACTCGTCCTGGAGCCACATCTTCGGGAACTCGGCGATGACGTCCTCCCAGATCTCGCGGGTCTTGCTCAGGTCGGACATCTCCGGCAAGAACGCGAGGATCTCGTGGCTGCCGGCGCCGCGCCCGGTGCCGAACTCGAAGCGGCCGCCCGAGAGGTGATCGAGCATGGCCGCCTTCTCCGCCACCTTGGCCGGGTGGTTGACCTGGGGTAGGGGGTTGAAGATGCCCGACCCGAGGTGGATCCGCTCGGTCGCCCGGGCCAGATAGGCGAGGGCGACGTCGTTGGCCGACATGTGGGAGTACTCGTCCAGGAAATGGTGCTCGGTGGCCCACACGTACTTGAACCCCGCCTTGTCGGCGGCGATGACGCACTCGATGTCGTTCATGAGGGCGGTGTGCTCGGCATCCGGATCTGCCTCGCGCCGGTAGCTCGGGACGAATCCCTGGATGAAGATGCCGAACTCCATGGATCACACTCTCCGTTGCGGGGTCAGGTCAGGGTCAGGACGCCGCGATTGAGCGTGCCCGCCTCGAGATCGGCGAGGGCCCGCTCGATGTCGCCGAGGTCGTAGGTCTGGCTGACCATCTCGTCGAGCATGAAGCGTCCGTCCAGGTAGAAGCGCGTGATGAGTGGCACGTCGTGGTGCGGCCGGGTCTGGCCGTAGCGGCACCCCAGGATCGACTTGTCGTTGTAGAGGTTGCTGACCACGAAGCTGGCCTCGGTGCCGAGCTTGGGCACGCCCAGCAGCACGCACGAGCCGCCGGTCCCGAGCATGTCGATCGCCTGGCGGATCAGCGAAGGGTCCCCCACGCACTCGAACGCGTAGTCGAATCCCGCGGGCACGAGCTGCTTGGCGGCGGCGACGGTGTCGTCGACGGACGAGGCGTCGATGAAATCGGTGGCGCCGAACTGCCGGGCCACGGCCTCCTTGCGCGGGTTGGCGTCGACGGCGACGATCCGCCCGGCCGACGCCAGCCGGGCGCCCTGGATGACCGACTGACCGATCCCACCGGCGCCGATGACCGCGACCGTCTCGCCGGGCTGGACCTTGGCGCGGTTGAGCACCGCACCCGCGCCGGTGACGACGGCGCAGCCGATCAGGCTGGCGGCGTCGAGCGGAACCGCCGGGTCGATCACCACGGCCTGGTGCTCGTGCACGACGGTGTACTCCGAGAACACGCCGAGGTTGGCGAACGCCGGCACGTCCCGGCCGCCGGTGGTGAACCGGGTGTCGGACCAGCCGAAGGGCCTTCGGCAATGCGTCGGCAGACCCCGATCACAGGCGTCGCACTGCCCGCAGTTGCCAAGCGTGACCAGCACGACGTGGTCACCGGGCTTCACGCCGGTGACCGCGGCGCCGACCTCCTCCACGACCCCTGCGCCCTCGTGGCCGAGGACGATCGGCGGCGGCATGGGGATGGTCCCGTTGATGACCGAGACGTCGCTGTGGCAGAGCCCGGCGCGGTGGATGCGCACCTTGACCTCGCGCAGGCCGGGCTCCCGCACCTCGACGTCGTCGCGTACCTCGAGCTCGCCGGTCCAGACGATGGCTCTCATGAGGTCTCTCCTTCAGCCCGGCCAGACGATGCTCTGCAGCTCGCTGTAGGCGTGCAACGCGAACGACCCACCGTCGCGTCCGATGCCGCTCTTGCGGAACCCGCCGAACGGCGTCTCCGGGTTGCGGGCCAGGGTGTTGAGGCCGACGTTGCCGGCCCGCAGGCACTGCGAGACCCGCAGGCCCCTGGCCGTGTCTCGCGTCCACACGTAGTCGTACAGGCCGTAGTCGCTGTCGTTGGAGATGGCGATGCCCTCCTCCTCGTCGTCGAAGGGGATGGCGACGACCACGGGCCCGAATATCTCCTCACGGGCCGCCGTCATGCCGTTGTGGCACCCGGCGATGAGGGTGGGAGGCCAGTAGAACCCCTGGCCGGTATCGGGGCGGGTGCCGCCGGCGAGCAGCGTGCCCCCCTCGCCGACGCCCGATCGCACGTAGCCCTCGATGCGGTCGCGCTGAGCCGCGCTGATGACCGGGCCGACCACGATGTCGGGATCGAGCGGGTCGCCCACCTTGAGCACGGTGGCGATCTGCGCCAGCTTCTCCACCACCTGGTCGTAGACGCCGCGCTGGGCGATCAGCCGCGTGGGCGCCGTGCAGATCTGGCCCGCGTGGAACGCGAACGTGCTGGCGGTGCCCTGCGCCGCGGCGTCGATGTCGGCGTCGTCGAACACGAGGCTGGCGCCCTTGCCGCCGAGCTCGAACAGGACGCGCTTCATGTCGCGGGCGGCCGCCTCGCCGATCTTCAGCCCGATCGCGGTGCTGCCGGTGAAGCTGATCATGTCGGTCTGCGGCGCGGCGACGAGCGCCTCGGCCGGCTCCGGCGTGGAGCCGACCACCAGGTTGACGACCCCGGGTGGGAAGCCGGCATCGTGGAACGCCTCGACCATCCTGATGACCCCCAGCGGATCCTGGGGCGCCGGCTTGATGACCACCGTGTTGCCCATGGCCAGGGCGGGGCCGATCTTCCCCATGACGTTGGTCATCGGCACGTTGTAGGACGTGATGCAGACCACGACGCCGACCGGCAGCCGGACAGCCATGGCATTGACGAGACCGCCACCGCTGGAGGATGTCGTCGTCTGCAGGTTCGGCGCCGGGGGGAGCGGGATCTCCCGGGCCTCGAGCGCGCCGCGGGCATAGCGGCGCAGGCGGCCCACCGCCACGGCGACCTGGGCCGTCCGCGCCATCTGGACCGTGGAGCCGGTCTCCGCCTGCACCAGCGGGATGAGCTCCGGGACCCGCTGCTGGAGGAGATCGGCGGCCCGGTCGAGGAGCCGAGCCCGCTCCTCGGGCGTGGTCTGCGACCACTCCGGGAAGGCCTCGGCAGCTGCGGCCGCGGCCTGGCGGGCGTCCTCGGTCGTGGCCTCGGGGGCGAGGCCCACGACCTCCTCGGTGGCCGGGTTGACGACCTCGTAGGCGCCGTTCGAGCCGTCGACGCGGTCGCCGCCGATCCACAGGGAGTATCGCTCCTGGGTGGTCGTCGCATTGACTGCTCGGGTCTGTGCCACCCGGTCCGCTCCCCTGTGTGCGTCAGCCGGCCGCACGAGCAGCATGGCACACGACCTGACACCTGTGTTTCGAGTCGTGCCGATGGCGGGCGGCTGGGCGACCTTCGACTACCCGTCGCCGTCCACCAGGGGGCACACCTCGCGGCCGAAGGCGCCGATCTGGTCGATGTGCTCCTCGCAGCTGCGCGACGGGATCCGGACTGCGACGTGGTTGACGCCCAGCGCCACCACGTCGCGGACCGCCTCTGCGATCCTCGTCGGTTCGCCCGTGACGGTCCACCGTGGAACGTCGAACGAGGGCTCGCCCACATAGAGGTTGACGCCGCCACCGATGGCGAACGGCCCCTCGCGGCCGGCCTCGTCGCGCAGCCGCCGCAGCGTGGCGATGGCGGTGACCATGCCGCCCTCGGGCGGCCCTTGTGGCAGCCAGCCGTCGCCGAGCCGTGCGGCCCTGCGCAGGGCCGCCCCGGACGATCCGCCCACCCAGATCGGCGGGCCGCCGGACTGCACGGGACGCGGCTGCTGGCCGACCTCGCCGCCGCCCCATTCGTCGGACAGGGCGGCGCGGATGGCCGCGACGGCTTCGTCCGTGATCCGGCCGCGCTCGGCGAACGGCACGCCCAGCGCGTCGAACTCGCCCTCGACGTGCCCGGCCCCCACCCCCAGGATGGCCCGACCGCCGGACAGGGCGTCGAGCGTGGCGAACGCCTTGGCCGTCTGAAGCGGGTGGCGATAGGCCACGACGTACACGTGCGACAGCAGCCGCACCTTCGCCGTGAACCCGGCCAGCCACCCCAGCGTGGCGACCGTGTCGTACCAGGTGGTCGACATCGTGGGGGCCCGTTCCCGGGGGATGGCGACGTGATCGCACACCGACACCGAGTAGAAGCCGTTGACGTCGCAGGCCCGCGTCACCGCCGCCAGCTCCGCGGGCCCGGCCGCCCGCTCCCAGGGCTGCGCGACGAGGGTGGATTGGGCCTGCACCGGCAGCTGCATCGTGAAGCCGAGCAGGGACGACGAGGTGGTCACGGATCCCCTTCCCCTTGGATGACGAGACTACGTTGTCAGGAAACCGGCCCGCTCCGGGCCGACTCGGCCTGCCATGATCGCGGGTCATGGCAGTCCAGCGTTTCCCGATCGAGCTCGGGCACATCATGCTGTTCGCCCGCAGCGTCGGCGACCCGAACCCGATCTACTCCGACGAGGAGTACGCCGCCGACAGCGAGGTCGGACACGTCATCGCACCGCCGACGTTCGTACAGGCGGGAGCCCAGTTCGATCCCGACTGGCCGCTGCGGCCGAAGATCGGCGAACCGTGGTTCGGCTCGGGGCGCAATCCCACGGGTACGCCGCGACCGGAGGACGGTGGCGGCAGCGGGGGCGGAGGGGGCATGGCGCGGGGCCTCCATGCCGAGCAGCACTTCGAGTACCACCGGCACCTGCGGCCCGGTGACGTGCTGCGGGCCGAGACCCGACCGGGCAAGACGTGGGAGAAGGAGGGCCGGCGGGCCGGCAAGCTCGTCTTCAGCGAGATGATCACCGAGTACCGGGACCAGGACGACGAGCTCGTCATCACCGCCCGCAGCGTGGGGGTACGCACCGAGCGGCCCCCGGAGGCCGCAGCCGACGCAGGATCGGAGGGGTCGCAGTGACACTCCAGACCAGTGAGCTGAAGGTCGGCGACGTGCACACGGAGGTGGTGGTCGACGACCTCACTCGGACGCAGATCGTCCAGTACTCGGGGGCATCGGGTGACTACAACCCGTTGCACAGCGACGAGATCTTCGCGACCCGGGTCGCCGGCTTCCCGGGCATCTTCGCCCACGGCATGCTGACGATGGGGCTGACCGGCAAGATGGTCACCAACTATGTCGGCGATGGCCGGCTGCGCTCGTTCGGCGGGCGCTTCCGGGCGCAGGTCTGGCCGGGCGACACCTTGACGGCGCAGGCCGAGGTCGTCGACATCCGCAGCGATGACGGCGGCGCCGGCGTCGTCGAGCTCCGGATCACGACCACCAACCAGGACGGGGTCGAGGTGTTCACCGGCGAGGCGACCGCCACCATCGACTAGTGGGCGCTCGCACTCCGGACGTGAGCACGACGCCCATGGAGCCGTGGGAGCTGCTGGCCCGCGAGAGCATCCGGGACCTCGTCACGCGGTACAACGCGAACGGCGACAGCGGCCGGATCCCGCAGGTCCTCGAGCTGTTCGCTCCCGACGCGACCATGGAGATCACGAGCGAGGGTGGCGAAACCCGGACGTATCGGGGCCTCGACGAGATCAAGACGATCTTCGCCGGTGCGATCCAGACCTTTCGGGTGGAGGCCGACCGGCGCGCCCAGCCCGGGTATGTGCGCCACTGCGTCACCACCCACCAGATCGACATCGGGGATCGCCAGCACGCGACGGGCCGCTGCTACTTCTTCGTGATCCGCGCCCACGGCCTCGACCACTGGGGACGGTACCTCGACGAGTACGAGGAGCGCGACGGCCGCTGGCGGTTCACCTACCGCAAGGTGACGACCGAGGGGCGCCTGCCCGGGCCGGCATGATGGCGCCGTGCGCGCTGTGCTGCTCGATGCGGAGCGTCAGGCCTCGTCCCAGATCCCGAGGCGCTGCCACAGGCGCTTCGCCACCGGCGTGACCAGTTCGAGATCGACCAGCAGGTTGCGCACCTTGCGGAGCGAGTCCTTCGCGTCCTGACGGCTCTGGGACCCGGGACCGTAGGCCTCGCGCAGGACGGCGTCGGGGACGCCGTAGGTGCGGACGAGGTGGCGGGGCGGGCGCAGCATGACGCCCGCCTCCGTGGCCAGGATCAGTGGCGCCTCCATGGCCAGGGCGCGCCGTCGCCACGCCGACAGCCTCGGCACGTTGGTGCGGAGGTAGCTGCGGGCGAACGACAGGTGCCGCGCCTCCTCGGTGACGTGGATGCGCATGATCCGCTCGAGCAGCGGGTGGATCTCTGTGCCACTGCGCAGAACAGTGCGCTGCACGTGATCGATCGGGTCCTCCCCGCCCAGGACGAACACGAAGAACAGGGCGGGAAATCGCCGGCCCAGCCCGACGACGCGGCGGCTCCCGACGCGCATGTCCCAGGGGAGGCCGGGGGTTTCGAGGCCGGCCCGGTTGACGAACTCCTGGAACATCAGCGAGTGCTGCGCCTCCTCGATGACCTCGTGGTACACGTACCGGAACTCGGGCGAGCCATCCGGCAGACCGAACGCGTACTCCAACAGGCCCCGTTTGAGCACGTTCTCGAACTGGAGCCCGGCCTTCATGTTGCTCGTGATGCCGTGCAGCCCGATCCGGGCCCTGGTCTCCGCCGGCAAGGCGCGGTACCAGTCCGTGCGCGCCAGACCACTGCCCGAATCCAGCTCCCAGCGCGGATCGCGGGGGTCGATGGCGTTGTCGGGGTCGTCCCAGTCGACATCGGCGTAGGCGTCGAAATGCTTCACCACCGACTGGTGGCTGAGGCGCCGAAGCAACTCGGTGAACCGGTTGTCCTGCTGCTCCTCGTCGAGGGGCTGTCGGTCGAGGGCGGTGGCGCTCATGAGCTGGCTCCTAGGTCCAGGGACGGAACGATGGCGGTGAGAACCTTGAACCCTTCGATGACCGCGTCCAGCTCCCGCCGGTCGGTCCCGACGAGGCGTGCGACCGCCAGCCCGTCGAGGAGGCAGAAGGTGAACCGCAGTGCCAACCGGGCGAACTCCGGGTCGACGGTCAGTTCCGGCTGTGTCTCCTGGAACAACGCGACCGCGGCGTCGAAGAAGCGGTGCTCGAACTCCACGAAGCGGGCGCGCAGCGCGGGCTGGGTCCGGCAGGCGAGGACAATCTCGAGCCACGCCTCCAGCGTCGGGCCCGACCACACCGACCACAGCAGGTCGACGGCAGCGGCCGGCGTCCGCTCGTGCGCAGGCAACCTGTCGAGCGCCGCCCGGTACTCCCCCATGCGGCGGGTGCAGAGGTGCTCCACCGCTGCAACCACCAGGTCCTCCTTGGTGGCGTAGTGATGCACCTGGGCACCCCGGGAAACCCCCGCCCGGCGCACCACCTCGGTGGTGCTGGTGCCGGACCACCCCAGCTCGATCAGGCAGTCGATGGTGGCGTCCAGGAGCCGGGCACGGGTGGCGGCGCTGCGCTCGGCCTTGGTGCGGGGGCG
>Ga0299914_10000918_pt1 | contig 18666 bp, 17 predicted proteins | sample RVTome_10_FD_201361 | JGI IMG/M metagenome (GOLD analysis project Ga0299914, IMG submission 201361) | Soil microbial communities from uranium-contaminated site in the Upper Colorado River Basin, Wyoming, United States - RVT153D57 (version 2) ...
CGGGGCTCACATCGAAACCCTTGGGAGCAACGATGCAGTTTGAGCCTACTCGGTGGTACCGAGTCCAGCCCATCGCAGAGGCGCTTGACGTCTCGGTCGCAACGATCTACCGCGCCGTCGAAACCGGCGAACTGCCAGCCGCTCGGATCGGACGCGGCAAAGGTGCCATCCGCGTACGCGGCGATGCCGCAGCGTCGTACGTCGAGGCGTGCGAGCGGGCTGCGGCAACATCACCCCGACAGCGGAAGCCGCAGACGAGCACGTTCTGCGTGATCTGCGGTATCAACCTCGACGCCTCCCCTGTCGGCCGCTACCCCGTTGGCTGGACGAACGCCGGCGCACAGGTCTACGCCTGCGACCTGCACCGCGAGGCTGTCACCACCTCCACCGGAGGTGCCGCATGAGGGCCCGCAAGGTGCAGAACGTGGTGTTCGTGTCCGGCGGTCTCGGCCTGTTCGGCTCGCTCTTGCGGTTCGCGCCGCCCGAGCTGCCGTTGACGCGATGGTGGCCATGGCTCGTGGCGACAGCGGCAGCCGTCCTACTGGCGGCCGTGATCGTGGCGATCCGCCGCCACCCACTGATTCGGTTGTGGCTGTTCGGCGCAGGCGTGACCGGCGTCGGTATCTGGTTGGCATCGAGCCCGGTGCCCGCGTCGACCCCGGGTCAGGCGTATTGGCCGTTGATCGCGGCTGCCGGTGGCGTCGTCGTGCTTGTTGCGACGGGGTTCGGAGCGCATCGGCATGTGGGTTCGGCGGGAACGGTGACGCGGTGGTCGAACCGGTCGCGCCGCAACCGGGGTGTCGCCTCGGTGGCCCAGATTTGGCGCACGTCGTCGCCGCACGCGGTGCGGAAGAGGGCCGCGCAGCTGCGGCCGAGCTACCGCGAGCTGTCGTTCTGGCAGCGCCTTCGGGTGTCGACGAAGGAGTTCGCGACCCCGCTGGCGCGGGTCGGGCTGCAACGCGTCTGGTCGCCGATCGAGGACGTGACGTTGCGGGTCGGTGGGCCGCGGACCGGCAAGACCGGTGAGCTGGCGTGCCGCGTCCTGGACGCGCCGGGTGCGGTGATCGCGACCAGTACCCGCACCGATCTGATCGAGCTGACCGGTCCGGTGCGGGCGCGGAAGGGTCCGCTGCACGTGTTCAACCCGTCCGGTGTCGGCGGGTTGAAGTCGACCATCACGTTCGACCCGCTGTCGGGCTGCGGTGACCCGAAGACCGCGACCACCCGCGCCGCCGACCTGCTCTCCGGGGTGTCGGCGCCCGGCCGCGATGGTGGTGACCGGGAGTTCTGGGAAAACCAAGCTCGGCGTGCGTTGGCCGCGCTGATGCACGCCGCCGCGCTCGGTGAGCGCAGCATGCGCGACGTGCTCGCCTGGGTGGCCGACCCGCAGCAGGCGGCGAAGGACGTCTCGCGGTTCATCCGCCGCTCGCCGGAACCGGCGCTGGAGTCCGACGCCAGCCAGTTCCTCACCATGACCGAGAAGACCCGCTCGTCGATCTGTTCCACGATCATGCCCGCCCTCGGGTGGCTGTCGGATGCCACCGCCGCCGACGCCGCCAGGGAGGGCACGTTCGACGTCAAGCAGCTGCTCGACGAGCGCGGCACCGTGTACATGCTCGGCGCCCAGGACGCCCAGACCGCGCCGCTGGTGACCGCGCTGACCGGCCACATCGCCCGGGAGGCCCGCCAGCTCGCCGGACACGCGCCGTCCGGGCGGTTGGACCCGCCGCTGACGCTGGCGCTCGACGAGGCCGCGCTGATCTGCCCGATCCCGCTGGACAACTGGACCGCCGACATGGGTGGCCGGAACGTGACCATCCACATCGCGGCCCAGTCGCGGGCCCAGCTGCGCCAACGGTGGGGCGACACCGGCGCGGCCGCGATCATGAACAACGCCGCCACGCTGATGATCTTCGGTGGCAGCCGTGACTCCGACGACCTGCAGGCGTACTCGACGCTGACCGGCGAGCGCGACGAGAACGTACCCACCCTCTCCGATGACGGCCGGGTGACGCAGCGGTCGGTGCGCCGCGTGCCGGTGCTGTCGCCCGCGCAGATCGCCCAGCTCAAGGCCGGGCGCGCGGTCATCATCCGCCGGGGCATGCCGCCGGTGGTCGGCACGGTGCAGATGGCGTGGAAGCGCCGCGAGGTCAAGACCGCCCGCCGGGCCGAGCGGTGGGCAAAACGGGCCGAGCGCTGGCAGCAGACGTTCGGGACCGCGCTGACGTGGGTGGTCGAGAAGCTCGACGCCGCCGACCGGCACTACGAGCAGCGCCAAGCCGAACGCGCCCGGCGTCGTGCGCAGCGCCAGGCACAGCACGCCGACGACACCTCCGGGGGTGGTCGGTGATGAGCACACTCACAACGATCACCCTCGCTGTCAGCGCCGTGACCGGCCCCGCGTGGGTGCTCACCGCGCATCGTGCGCACCGGCTGTCCCGCCAGCTGCACACCGACCGGCTCACCGGGCTGGCCAACCGCGACCAGCTCGCCCGCACCTTCCGGGCGGCGTGCCGCCGCGGTGGCGGCCCGGCCGTCGGTGTGCTGTTGCTCGACCTGGACGGGTTCAAGCAGATCAACGACAGCCACGGCCACGACGTCGGCAACCGCGTGCTGCGCCACGTCGCGACCCAGCTCGCCCGCGAGTGTCGCAACGGTGAACTCGCCGTACGCCTGCACGGCGACGAGTTCGCCGTGCTGCTTGCCGATCTCCCCAGCGGAGTGGGGGCGCAGCGGGTGGCCGAACGCCGCGCCGCCGAGTTCGCCACGGCCGTCACCCAGCCGATGCCGGGCGACGGCGACCGGCTCGCCGTGACGCCATCCATCGGCGCGGCCGTCGCCGCCACCTGGCATGCCGACCTGTCGGCGCTGCTGCGGGCGGCCGATCAGCGCATGTACGCCGCCAAACGCGGCACCGTGCTCGTGGGGAGGGGGTCCTGATGACCGGACGCGTCGTTCAGGTGGCCGTGCCGGACCCGCACGAGATCGGGCTCGGCGGTCCCGAGTGGAGCTTCTCCGGGGTGTTCGGCGACGACATGCGCGTCTGCGGCGTGCCCGCCGGTGAGGACGCCCCGGCCAGCGTGGCGCTGTACGTGGCCGAGGACGTCGAGCCGTTCCCCGACGTCGACGCCTACTTCGCTCCCGCGGTCGCACGCCAGATCGCCGGAGCACTGATCGCAGCCGCCGAGCACGCCGAGAGGCGGTGGACGCGATGAGCGCCCGCATGCGGACCCGTCGCACGCAGACGGTGGCCTGGAGCGAGTACCCGATCGTGACCTGCGGGCAGGTCGCGGGGCTGCCCGCGATCCCGTGGGGCTGGGCCGACCGGAGCGTGCTGGCCACCCGCCGCCAGCTGCGCGGCATGGGGCTACGCCCCGGTGGCCAGTCGCCGGTCGCGGTGCTGACCTTCCAGCACACCACCCCCGGCCGCAGCGTCGAGCACGCCGACCTGTTCCTGATCGCTCGCGCGGTGCCGAAACGCACCGCCACCCCCGCGCAACGGGCCGCGATCAACAAGGCGCTGAGCGCGCGGCGCACCTGCCAGCTGTGCGGGCACGAACAGGACCACTACCTGTCCACCATCTCCCGGCTGTGCGTGCGTTGCGAGGACATCACCGGCTTCTGGCCCGCCAGGGCCGCCGAGCACGGATGGAGCTGGGCCGCATGAGCAAGCACGATCACGACGCCTGTGCGTCGGCCGGGTCGGTGGCCGGTCTCGCCCGCGAGGTCGAGCAGCTATCGCGCAAGCTCACCGCGCTCGACGGTCTGCACGGCAAGGTCAAGCAGTTGGCGCGCACGGTCTCACAGCTCGCCGGTGAGGTGACGCGGTCGCAGACGGCCAGCGCTGGCCGGGAGGCGGCAGTGTCGTGGCTGGACCTGCCCGACGAGGAGGACTACGCCCGCGAGCTGCTGGACGAGCTCACCGGGTGGATGAACCGGGTCTATCTGCGCTACGCCGACGCAGTCTCGCTGCCGAACTGCTGGCTCTGGCACCCGGATGTGGTCGAGGAGCTGTTGTGGCTCTGGCAGGCGTGGGCGGCCGCCTACCGCGCCGAGGATGCCACCGTGGCGATGGCCGCCGACTGGCACGACCGCTACCGCCCCGGCGTGGTGCGTCGCGTCGAGAAGCTGGCGAAGAACTGCTCGCTGGAACAACACCTCCACGACAGGCGAACCCCCGCCGGCGGGGTGCCCGCCCTGTCGGCCGTCCCGGCGATCGCGAAGTGGTGGGGCGACGGCACACAGCACTGCGGCATCCCGCCCGAACCCACCGACGAGCAGCTCGCCGAGGACGGCACCGAGCCCGCCTATCGGGGAGGTGGCCACCGATGAGGCCCACGACCTCGACGGGCGAGGATCGGCAGGCGCGCCGGGTGCCGTGGGCGTTCTGGCTTCCCGGGCTGCTCGTCGCTGTGGGTGCGGGCGTGGCCACCGCGCACGGGCTGTACGAGGTAGCGCTCGCCTCCAGCGTGCCACCCGGGATCGCCTGGCTCTACCCGTTGATCACCGACGGGCTGGCGCTTGTCGCGTACGTGTCAACCGTGCGACTGGCCGACGGCGGCCGGACCTATGCGTGGGCGGTGGTCGTGCTGTCCGCCGGACTCTCCGGGGTGGCACAGGCCAGCTTTCTCGCCGACGGTGTCGGCTCCGCGCCGCCCGCGTTGCGGTTCGGGGTCGGCGCGTGGCCCGCGATCGCGGCCGCGATCGTCGCGCACCTGCTGTTCCTGCTCGTGGCACACCGCAGCGATGACGTCCACCCCGCCGAGGTCCGCGAGCCGGAGACCGTCCAGCCGACCGTGCAGCGTGTACAGCCGGAGGCGCTGAACGCCGCCGTACAACCGAGTGTTCAGCCGTCCAGTGAACAGCACCGCGCGTTGCCCGCGTCCACACCGGACACAACGCCGGTGCCGGAGCCCGTTCAACCGCCAGCGGCGACGGGCAATGGCTCGGGCCGGGTGTCTCCGGCGCGGGAGCGTGCCCGCACGGCCGCCCGGCGTCACGCCAGCCTGCACGGCGCCCTGCCGACCGTCTCGCAGTTGATGAGCCTTGCCGACGTCTCCCGAGGCTCCGCAGGCAACGCGCTCAAGGAGCTTCGCGAGCAGCCGACCCAGCTCCATGTCGTCAACGAGACCCCCGACCTCAGGAGCGACCAATGACACCCACCACCACACCACAGCTCAGCGATCCAGTCACCACCCGAGTCAGTCAGTTCCACCTCACCCAGCAGCTCACCAAGAGCCAAGGGAAGAGAACACACCTATGCATCACGATCCGATGGCCGGTTCGGCGCCGCTGGCCTGCGGCGCCGCGTCACCGGGCGTTGATCTCGCTGCCCGCGTTGTTGATCTTGCTTGGGGGTAGCGGATGCTGACGATTTCGTCGGGTCACGGCGCCGATTATCTGCTTGGTGCGGTGGCGACCGGCCGGGAGAACTACTACACCGGCGCGGTCGCCGCCGGGGAGCCGCCCGGCCGCTGGTACGGCCGGGGCGCGGAGGCGCTCGGCCTGTCCGGGCTGGTGGATCAGCAGGACATGACCGCGCTCTACGAGCACTTCGTGGACCCGCGCGACGAGGCGTTCACCGACCCGTCCAAGTGGGAGTCCGCGTCCACGCTCGGGCATCGTGGACGCCGCTATCAGACCGAGGACGAGTTGTACGCGGCCGCGCTCGAGCGCGAGCCAGACGCCAGCCCTGAACGCCGCGCTGAACTCCGATTGGACGCGGGCAAACGCGCCCGCAAGAACGTGGCCTTCTTGGACGCGACGTACAGCGTCCCGAAGTCCATCACCGTCTTGCACACGGCGTTCGAGGCGCAGCAGGTGGCCGCGCAGCGCGCAGCCGACACGGCGACCACGGAGACCGAGCGGCAGGCGGCTGCGGAGCGGGTGCGGGCGTGGAGCGCGCACCGTCAGGCCGTCGAGGACGCGATCTGGGCGGGCAATCGCGCCGCGCTCGACTATCTCGCCGACAAGGCCGGCTACTCCCGGGTCGGTCACCACGGCGGCGCGGCCGGGCGGTTCATCGACGCCCACGACTGGATCATCGCCAGCTTCTTCCAGCACGACTCGCGCAACCACGATCCCCAGCTGCACATCCACAACGCGATCCTGAACCGCGTCCAGGGCGCCGACGGCGAGTGGCGCACCCTGGATGGTCGCGCCATCTACTCCTACCGCGGGGCTGCGGCAGCGGTGGGTGAGCGCACGACCGAGGAGCACCTCGCCCGCGCGCTCGGGGTGCGGTTCGCGACGCGGCCGGACGGCAAGGCCCGTGAGATCGTCGGCGTGCCGGCCGAGGTGATGGAGCTGTTCAGTTCCCGCCGGCGGGCGATCACCGCGCACACCCGCCAGTTGGTCGAGGCGTTCGAGACGAAGTTCGGCCGCGAGCCGAACTCGCTGGAGCTGGATCGGCTGCAGCGGCAGGCCACGTTCGCCACCCGCAACGCCAAGTCGCACGAGGCGATCGACCGGGACGTGTGGCTGGAACGGTGGGACCGCCAGCTGCGGGCCGAGGTCGCCGGTGGGCTCGCGAGCGTGGCGCAGGGAGTGCTCGACGTCGGCCGCCAGGCACCCCAACCCGGAGAGTGGTCGCGTGAGGCGGTCATCGAAACCGCGCTCGCCGACGTGCAGGCGACGAAGGCCGCCTGGACCGAAGGTGACCTCACCCGCGCGATCAGCGATGCCCTGCCGGACCGGCTCGGCGACCTCGACGGCGACCAGATCACCACACTGATCGATGGCCTCTCCCGGGAAGCGCTCGGGCTCGCCGTTCCCCTCGACGCCGACCGCCCGGGAGAGGAGGCGCTGCCCGCCGAGCTGCGCCGCGCCAACGGCGAATCCGTCTACCAAGCGCCCGGTCGCAGGGTCTTCGCCACACCGGAGCATGTCCACACCGAACGCACGCTCGCGGCCGTAGCCGCCCAGCGCGGTGGCCCGTCGCTGCGGGCAGAACAGGCGAACGCGTTCATTGGCGCCTTGGCCGAACAGGGCATCGAACTCGGCGCCGACCAGGCCGCCGCCGTGCGCGGCGTGCTCACCTCCGCTGCCCGCACTGAATCATTGGTCGGCCCGGCCGGAACCGGGAAGTCGTTCGTCGTCGGCGCATTGACGAAGGCCTGGCAGGACCCCGCCCTGTGGGAGGGCCAACAGCGCCGGGTGATCGGGCTCGCGGCCAGCCAGATCGCGGCCGAGGTACTCGCCGGGGAAGGGCTCGACGCCCGCAACATCGCCCGCTGGCTCGCCGCCCAGCAGCGTCTCGCCGACGGCAGCACCAACCCCGAGGACGAGGCCCTGCGGCTCCACGCAGGCGACCTCGTGGTGGTCGACGAATCGGCGATGGCCGACACCGCCGACCTCGCCGCGATCCACCACCACGTCACCGACGCCGGAGCGAAACTGGTGCTCTCCGGCGATCACCGGCAGCTCGCCGCGGTCGGCGCCGCCGGTGGCATGGAACTCATCGCCGACACCGGCCCCGCGTACGAACTCGTCGAGGCCCGCCGGTTCAGCAACGAATGGGAGCGCGACGCCTCGCTGCGGCTGCGCGTCGGGGACGAGACCGTGCTCGGCGAATACCACAAGCACGGCCGCCTGCGCGACGGCGGCGCGCTCGAACAAACCGAGGACAGCGCCGCCAAGGCGTGGCTCGCCGACACCCTCGACGGCAAACGCTCGCTGCTCCTTGTGGACAGCAACGAGCAGGCCGCCCGGCTCTCCGCAGCGCTGCGCGCCGACCTGGTGCGGCTCGGCCGGGTCGCCGAACACGGCGTCCCGCTGGGCCTGCAAGGCACCTACGCCGGTGCCGGGGACATGATCCAGGCCAGGTTGAACGGGTGGCACCTCGCCGGATACGAAGGCAACCGCCGGGTGCCGATCAACCGCGAGCAGTACCGCGTGCTCACCACCCGCGACGACGGCGGCCTCGTCGTCGCCCCCGTGCTCGGCCACAACGGCGACGGCGAACAGCGCGGGGAGCGGATGACGCTGCCCGCCGACTACGTAGGCGAGCACGTCGCGCTCGCCTACGCCTCCACCGTGCACGCCGCCCAAGGGCTCACGGTCGACACCAGCCATGCTGTCGTCACCACCAGCACCGGACCCGAGGCGCTCTACGTCGGCCTCAGCCGCGGCCGCGAAGCGAACACCGCGCACGTGGCCACCGTCGCCGTCCCCGACGACGCCGCGACCGGGGAGACGCTCGACGCCGTCCACAAGTCCCCCGCTGCCGTGCTCGCCACCACGCTTGAAGACGCCCGGCCCGACCGGTCCGCGCTGGCCACGGCGGTCGAGTCCGCCGCCGAGACCGAGAACGTGCGCACCCCGGCCGAGCTGCTCGCCGACGCCGTCGACCTCGCCACCGCCGGGCGCACCGCCCATTGGCTCGACCAGCTCGTCGACGACGGCCACCTCACCCCCGGCCAGCGCAGCCGCATCGCCGCCGAGGACGGCGCCAGCAGCCTCAACCGGGTGCTGCGGCGAGCCGAACTCGCCGGACACGACCCCCACCAGGTACTCGCTGGCGTCATCACCGACCGGCCGCTCGACGGGGCGCGGCAGCTGACCAACGTCATCCACCACCGCATCACCGACACGACCTCGCTCGACCCCGCCGGGGCCAGCTTCGCCGACTGGACACCCCGCGTCGACGACCCCGCATGGCGCGCCTACCTCGCCGAGCTGGCCACCGCCGCCGACACCCGGAGCCGCGAGCTCGGCGAACAACTCGCCGACCAGCCCCCGCAGTGGGTGGTCGAGTCGCTGGGTTCACCGCCTGCCGACGAAGCGGCGCTGCGAGCGTGGATCGAGCGGGCCGCGACCGTGGCCGCCCACCGGGAACTGACCGGACACGACGACGACGCAACCGCCCTCGGCGCCCCGCCGAAGCCCGGCCAGGTCGAGGCCTACGCCTCATGGCGAGCCGCCTGGCGCGCCCTCGGCCGCCCCGAGGCCGACCGCGACGAACTCGAAATGAGCGACGGCCAACTCCGCGTGCGCATCCGCGCCTACCAACGCGAACAAGCCTGGGCACCCACTTACGTCGCCGACGAACTCGCCGGAACTCACCAGTCCGCCAACGCACGTAGACAGGACAGCGCCCGTCTACGTGCCGAAGCCGACGCCGCGACCGAGGAACAAGAGCGGGCACGACTGGCGCGCGAAGCCGCCGAAGCCGACGCCCTCGCCGAGACCCTCGAACAGCGGGCCGCCGAGCTGGCGACGGTGGACGAGGCACGGGCGAACTGGCTCGCCCACACCGCCGGCACGCGCGCGACCGCCGAGCGCGCCACGGCCGAACTGGAGGCCCGCCGCGTGAAGGACGACCGCGACGAGCACTTCGTCACCGCCGAGCAGTGGCTCGCCGCCCACGACGAGCACGAACGCGCCGAAGACCCACACCGCGAGATCACCCACGAGGCCGACCTCGCCGACGTCGCCGAACAACGCGCGCACGACAGTCGACAGGTCGAGCCGGAACCAGGCACCGAGGCTGCCGAGACCGCCGTCCGCGACGTGCGCGAGGTCGCGGCGGACGAACCCGGCCGCGAACCCGACGACCAGGTGCGGGTGCCCTCAGCCGACGAGACCGCCGAGTCCGTCGAGCAAGCCCAACGGGCCCTCGCCGAGATGCAGGCACGCCGGGACATCGAGCAGCGCCGCGCCGAGGACGAGGCCCGCGCCGAACGCATCGAACGGTGGCACACCGACGAAGCGGCAGCAGCGGAACGCGAAGCAGTACGCGACGCCGAGCGTGCGCCCGGGCTGGAAATGGCGGTTGCCGATGACTAGCCAGTTATCGGTCCACGGGCGCCTGGCGCGAGACGTCGATTGGGGGCCGCCCGTTGCGCTGCCATGCCCACCCGAGGGTGGCGACGATGCCTTCGACCCAGCCGGGGCGACGTTGCAGCCAGTTCGGAACCGGTCTGCGCATCGCCAATTTCTCTGCCTGCAGGCACTCATTGGCGATCAGCTCTTCATAGGCCAACGACGTTTTCCCCGTCACCGGCGCCGAGGTCGTGTACCACGGGCCAGTTTCGGGTCGAATCGTCGCCTTGGCGAGCCAGCGGCAGGTCACGACCACGCCAGCGTTGAACCAGTCGCTCTCACCCCGCTCGCCCAACGCCTCGCTGCGATTCTCGGCGGCGCGCCAGACCGCAGCGAAGTCTTCCCGCGACACCCGGATATTGCGTCGCGGGATCTTCTCCACGTCCCGTGCAGAGACCTCCATGACCGTGATGGTCACACGGGGCACCGACATTTTCGGGCCGCGCTCACACCATCGAGAGCCGCGCTGCGCGCGGAAGGAGGACCCGACCTGGCGGTCGGGAACCGGTGCCTCCCTGCGGTCGGCGCAGTGTCCGCCCGCTTCGCGGCCCGGCTTAGCACGACCCCCTCCTCACGGGCAAGGAACCCGGTGCACAGCCGTGCGGGTGAGACAAGCCTCGCTGCGCTCCGTCGCCTCCGGCGATCCCACCCGCACGGCCGACACCGGAACCACTTGCCCGCGAGCCTCTGGGGGCCGTGCCCGGCGCCGGATAAGGGCGAGGCCCCGAGGGGCCGTCGCCCGCTAATCGGGCCGCGAAAAGACCGGGAGGCCAAGCACATGGTCCAGCCAATCAGCCGCCACCAGCAGAACACCGCGACCTCGGTTGACGCGTACGCGTCAACGCGGATCAGCACACCCATGGTCGATGCACTCGAACAAGCCTGGGCCGACATCCGCGACCGCCACCCCGAGCTGCCCCCGGCCGTGATCGTGCTCGGCGCCGGGTCCATCGGCGCGCGTTCGGGGGAACTCACGCTCGGTCACTTCGCTGCGATGCGCTGGCACACCGACGGCGACGACATCGAGCAGCTCGCCGAGGTGTTCGTCGGTGGCGAAGGACTCCAACGCGGCCCGGCCGGAGTGCTCGGCACGTTGCTGCACGAAGCCGCGCACGCCCTCGCCCACGCACGCGGCATCAAGGACACCAGCAGGCAAGGCCGCTACCACAACACCAAATTCAAGACCCTGGCCGAGGAAGTCGGCATCACTGTCACCAAGGACCCGCGCATCGGCTGGTCACCCACCGAACTCCCCGACACGACCAGTGCCGACTACGCCACCACCATCGACGCGCTCAGCCGAGCGCTGCGGCTCTACCGCGCCACCGAAGGCACCGACACCGGCACCACCAAGACGACCAACCCGCCGCCCTGCGTGTGCGAGTGCGGCCGCCGAATCCGCGTCTCCACCAGTGTCCGCGAAGCCGGACCCATCACCTGCGGAATCTGCGGCACCGACTTCCAACCCGACGAGCACGACTGACAACGAGAGGGGACAGGTCACCATGCAATTGGACGCCGACGCGCGCGAGCAGCTGCGCAACGCCGAGATCAGCCAAGCCCAATGGGCGCGACATCACTTCCAAGACGGCACTTGGCACGGGGACGCCTGCGGCTGTCCTGATGACCGCTGCATCGGACTCCACCACGACGCACACGACGACTGTCAATGCCTCCCGGCGCTGCTCGCCGAACACACCCCCGGGCGAACAGCCGCCAGCGTCACTGCCTCGCCCGCCGCCACCGTGGCCCGGCGCTGGAAGGTGCGCGAATGCACCAGATGCAGCGCCAGCCTGGCTCCCGGCGCGGAGGTCTACACGCTCACCACCCAGCACTACGAACCGATGCCCGACGGACCCGAGTGGGAGTGCGTCGGCGACTGGGCCAAAGGCCGGGCGCTTGGCGGCTGGATCTGCGCCGACTGCCTCGACGACCTGCAGCTCTGGCTCATCACCGGACGACTCACACGACGCAACGGCAACGACTGAGCGGGAAGGAGGTGAACGGCCGTGCTTACGCGCAAGCCCGTCGCGCTGAGCACCGCTGGGTGCCACAGCGGCTGCTACAAGGTCTACGACAAACGAACCCGCCGCTGGGTATGCGTCCGCTGCGGAAACTGAACCGAGGTGGACGGGCCAGGGACTAGCTGGCCCGTCCACCCGAAAGCCTACTTGTGAGGCGAACGAGACACGGAATGAAGCTACCGAGGCTGAATCAGAGAGGCCCCAAATGTCCAAGCGACGGCCGCCGATTGGCGTCAAGATCAAAGGCAATGTCGAGTTTGAAAACGGTCCTACGCCTTATCGCGCGCGAGTTCGTTGGAAGGACCCAGCAACCGGCAAGCGGACCGGTACAAGCGAGTTTTGTTCGACCGAAGACGAGGCTAATGCGTGGATAGAGAAGATGAGATGGATCGCGGCTGGTGGCGTCGATCCGGCAGCAGCAGAGATGACACTGGCAGACTACGGCAACGCGAACCTCACGTTGGCCCTGCGAGGACTCGAAGCGAAGACCACCGATCCATACACCGCCGGTTGGAAGCTCCGCGTGGTTCCCGCCCTCGGGCACATTCCTCTCAGCATGCTCACTTATGGAGCGGTCGACCGTGCCGTACACGCCTGGATTTCCGACGGCTGCAGCAAATCCACGATCAAGAACAGCCTTGCTGTGCTCGTGCGTGTAGCAGAGCAGGCGCTCCGGGACGGGATCCTCGACCGCAACCCAACGAGAATCAGTGGCTGGCAACGTGAGTTCACACATGCCGAAGATGAGCTCGAGGATCCTCGGGCGTTGGCGCTACCGGACTGGATCGCACTAACGACCCTCGCGGATGCGCTTGTTGCGAAATCAGCGGACAACTACCAGGGCTGGGGCGACGTCGTTATGTTTGCAGCCTGCACCGCTGCCCGCATCGGCGAAGTCTCAGGTTGCAGGGTCAAGGACGTCGACACAACGACTTGGACCTGGACGGTTCGCCGCCAAACAACACCCGGTCCCGGAGGACTCATCGACAAGGGGACCAAAGGCAAGCGCGCACGCAAAGTACCGATCATCGAGGAGATTCGCGACTTGATTCTGCGCCGAGTCGAGCTAGCCGGCGGAGCCGATAACCCGGAAGGACGCCTGTTCGTCGGACCTCGCGGAGGCCGGATCACGACAGCCGTCCTGCGAGACGCGACTTCCTGGGACGAAGTAGTCACCGCGATCGGTTATGAGCATCTGCGACGTCATGATCTCAGGCACACTGGCCTAACCTGGCTCGCCGACGCCGGCGTGAAGGTACATGATCTCCAAAAGATCGCCGGGCACGGCGCGATCACCACAACGCAGCGCTACCTCCACCCCGACGACAGGTCAATCTCCAACGCCGGCGAGCTTCTTTCGAAGCACCTCTCCGTGACCCGCGCCGGAAAGCTTCGCGCTGTGTGAAGCACGAGGACACGTTCTCAGCTTGGTAACCAGACGAAGCGGAGTGGAAACTGCGCTTGACCGGGCTTCTGGTAGGCCAGAGTGTGCACGGGCCTGCGGGGCGTGCGGCCTCGCGGCCGGTTCCCCGCGCCCGCGAACGCCACGCCGGGCGGCGGATCGCGGAAGGCGCCTACACGGGGAGACTGAACACTCTCGCCGGGCGGGCAAGCGCCGGGATGGACCAGCCAGGGGCAGAGCTTGCGGTGCGGGTGCGTGATGACCAGCAAGCCGATCTTAATTTACAAGGTAGTCGAACTGATCTCGCAGCAAGGGGTACGCACCATCATTGCCGGTGTATTGGAATCTCAATTTATCCAAATCGTCGTCATCCAGGTGAAGTATGAAGCCTCGGCGATCCTTCGCAGTATCGCGGCATCGACGCGCAAAGAGCTCCTTGTTTTCGATCTTCCGGCACACAATGATTCCAAAATGGGTCCTGTCGGGCGAAAACCTGCCCGCGATCTGGTCCAGTTCAGGGTTTGCGACTTCTTTCGTGTAGTTCTTACACTCAACCACGACCTGTGAAGCAGGATGGTGCATGCCGATCCATCTGAAGAATCCGTCCTGAGCGAGGTTGTCAAAGTTGATGTCGATCCTCTTTCGCCCGTCGTGCACCTCCTTCTCAATAATGACATTGCCCAGGAACGGCCAAAATATCGCAGCCAAGTAGTCTTTGACCGCCCTGTGATAGAGTGTCGCTCCCGCGCTTCCCGGCGATACAGCCTTCACCGTCTCCAACAATGCAGTGAAGTCGACGTCGTTGGACTGCGTACGCTCCGCGAGCTGCTCGTGCGACAAGGGCGGAGTCTCGGCCAGCCCAGGCGTTGCCTTGAAGGTCCGCAGGGCCTGTGGGAACTGCTCGGTGTGCTTGGTGACGGCCGACTTGGAGTTACCGTACTTCTTGATCAACGAATTTGTGTTGACCTTGCGTACACCGCTCTTGAGGGCATACACCAGCGAGCTACCCGCTTCGATCTCCTTCTGCTCGTGAAGTGGTGCGATCGCACGGCGGTAGTAGCGCGTGGAGTCGCAGATCAGGCTCACCCGAACAGTTGACCGGGGTACAAGCAGCAAGATTTGATCATCGACGACCGGAAGCGCAGCATAAATCTCCGTCCACTGTAGGCCGTTTTCATCCCATACCCATCCTGCATACTGATCGGGTTCCAGTGGGATATCGTAATCGGAACACACGTGCTGCGTGTAGCCTATGAGCGCCCCTCTGATCACGTTAGTCGTGATGTCTGAGACGATATCTGGTCCGATCCCGTCGATGAACAATGCAGTATCTTCGAGATCCTCCAAGAGTCCCGTCTTAGCGGCCCTACTTTCTTGGATGCTGTCGATCATGCGGCCCGCACCGATGCCGCCGAGACCACGCCCGCGAGAACTTCCTCTGGATACACCCAAATGGGTTTCGTTAGGCTCAGTAAGACGCCCCAATAGCCGCCATGCCTTGTTTCTGTCGTTGTCATAGATGCTAACGAGGACCTCGTGAAAAAAAGACTTCAGCACATCGATGCAACTATCGTGCCATTCGCCCTGCTGGATTCGTATCGCGCGAGGGTCGACATACACCCGAATGTCAGTACTGACGTCGACGTCGACGAAGTCGAGCGCACTTTGCTGCTCCGGCAGGTTGTATATCTGCGAGACCCGCATGGGCACCGCCCTGTGCAATCGATCTTGGCCACTTAGATGACACCGTAGTACCGCCACACGGTGCCTACAGCGGCCAGTCGGGTGATCAGGCGATCACGCTGAGTTCATTCCAGCAAGCGACATGTTCGAGGGACCGCCCTCAGTCCAATACTCGGCGACGTTTCCAGCACAACGCGCTGAGCACAGCAGCAACGCTCTCAGAGTACGCTGAAGTTGCGCAGGGCTCCGGGTGTTGTACACGTGGCCTACGCGGCCATCAAAGTAAGCGGTTGATTTCGAAGACGATGCCTCACACCGAGCCGAGAGAAGAACGCGCCAGACGGCAGGACGAGCGTGATGTCGCGCGCTGGCGTGCGGCGTTGGAAGTTGAGATCGCTCGCGCTACTGAAAGGCTCGCTAAGGGACCTTCGCGCACTGGATTTACGGAATCTAACCTGCAAAGTGACCGTGCGATTTTGGAGGTGCTTTCGCGCGGGCTCGATCCGAGCAAACGCCGTACGTTCCGAGGTCGAGTACTACTCGAAGTGCGCTGCGAGAAACGAGGTCACGTCCTCGCCCGGGTCTACCCCACCTCGATCGGGCCGCTCTTTATCCCGTCTGTCTCCCACTTGCCTATAGGTAAGAACCGCGAGAACGAACACAGGTTTGGGAGTGAAGGTTATCAGCGCGAAAAGGAGTGGAGGAAGCTCTTTCAAGGCACACCAATGCAGCACCCAGCGAGCTATCGCGACGAGTGGATCTTGGACTTCACTGATCCAGACGAGCGGGGCGGTGTTCACCTGACAATCCGTGGCCTCGAGGTGCTGACCACTCGCCACCGCCGTGAAGAGATGGTTGTTGATGGAACGCCGTACACACCGGCCTTCGAGATGATGTGCAGGTGCGGAACGGTGTGGGCGGCCACATCTGAGGTTATGAGCGCACTGGATTCGGGTCGGCGTGTCCTTCGACCCGAAGTGTTCCGTCGGGCCATATAATGCCTGCAACAACTCTATGAATCGCCCGAGCTGTTGCAGCCGAAGTTCCTGCTAGCCGATTGGGCACGGTGCAGGCTCCCAAGAGGGGCCTATCGCCATGCCTTCATCACCCCGCCATCGTTCAGAATGGGTGGCACTCATCCGCTATGTCATTGATGACGATGCCCGCGTGCGCCGCGCACGGACCCTGGTGTCACCTGTGACGCAGTGGCTAGCACTGGTCGGCCTGATCGTTATTGGTGTCATCTCGCTCATTAGCGCGGTTCCAGCCTGGACAGTTGTCGTCAGCGGCGTGCTTGCACTCCTCGGAGGACCACCGCTGTTGATCCGCCGACTACGGCGCCTGACGACCCCGAAAGACTGACACGTCCACTCCCTCCCCGTCCCCTTCGTCGTTACCCTCTCGTAGCGCCGTGGCGGTGGTATCAAGGGTGCGCCGAGCATCGCGTAGCGACGCCGGAGGCGCCCTTGATGCCGCCGCCACGGCGTTCGACTAGCCGAAGACGGAGACGGCGGGGACCTGGGTGACGCGCGGCTGCCAAAGGTGGGTCGAACGATTGTGGCGTGCTGGTCCCGCTGGGTGTGGCGGCCGCTGGCGCCGGGCGTCAGCAGGAGACAGCCATTGAAACGGTCGAGCCCCGACGGAATCCAACAGATGTCCAACATGCTGAGACCCAGGACAGGACGCTGTACGGGCCAAATCTGGCCCGTAAGCTTGCAGTCAAAAGATCAACCAGAGTGGGACACGATCCACAATACAAAAACCCCTGACCTGCGGTTTCCCGCTGGTCAGGGGCGCTTCGTGCCGTGTCGGGCTGACAGGATTTGAACCTGCGACCCCTTGACCCCCAGTCAAGTGCGCTACCAAACTGCGCCACAGCCCGGCCCGCCTTCGCTCGAAGGCGATGGAACACACCCTAGCGCGCCGATGTCGGCAGCCGCGCAGCAGGGTGCCCACCGCACAAGGTTTGTCCGATGAGACCAAGGGCACAGTGAAACCTTGGTCACAGAGCAGAAGACTTCACCCGTTGTATGCCTCATGCTCGGGAGCACGTCGCTAGGAGGCAACGTCATGGATTCCCGAACCGTCGAGCTGAACAACAGGGAAAGAGCCGCACTTCAGGCGATAGCGCTGGGCACAGCGGAGATCACCTGTAGCTGCGAGCCAGACCTGTTCATCGACGGCCTCGCCTGCTGCGACCAGTTCACCGCGCGACGACTCGCGCATCTCGACTTCGTCGCTCCCGCCCAGCACGGCGTTCCCGGCGAGCGCGTGCGCGCCGTCCTCACCGACAGCGGCCGCGCCGCGCTCAGCCAGGAGCTCGCCCACCGATCCGCGGCCTGAGCAGGCCGCCCCAAGACTAGGGCCCGCTGGCACCGCAACCCGGTGCCGGTGGGCCCGAGCCATGTCAGGCGTATTGACAACCTGACAACAAAGTCGCGATCGTAGTTTCCGCCCCACAACCCAGCGAAAGGAACGGCGGATGCTGTCCACCAGGTTCACCGAACTGTTCGGCGTCGACCATCCCATCGCGCAGGGCGGGATGCAGTGGGTCGGCCGCGCCGAGCTGGTCGCCGCCGTCGCCAACGCGGGCGCGCTCGGCTTCCTCACCGCGCTCACCCAGCCGACACCGGAGGAGCTGGCCAAGGAGATCGCCCGCACCCGCGAGCTGACCGACAAGCCGTTCGGCGTCAACCTGACCATCCTGCCGTCGATCAACCCGCCGCCGTACGACGAGTACCGGCAGGCGATCGTCGAGTCCGGCGTGACGATCGTCGAGACCGCCGGCTTCAACCCTGCCGAGCACCTCCCCTCGTTCCAGGCCGTCGGGATCAAGGTCGTGCACAAGTGCACCAGCGTCCGGCACGCCGTGAAGGCGCAGTCCATCGGCGTCGACGCCGTCAGCATCGACGGCTTCGAGTGCGCCGGTCACCCCGGCGAGGACGACATCCCCGGCCTCGTGCTCATCCCGGCCGCCGCCGACAAGATCACCATCCCGATGCTCGCCTCCGGCGGCTTCGCCGACGCCCGCGGTCTCGTCGCCGCCCTCGCTCTGGGCGCGGACGGCATCAACATGGGCACCCGCTTCCTCTGCACCCGCGAAGCACCGGTGCACCACCGTGTCAAAGAACAGATGGTCGCGGCGACCGAACGCGACACCGAGCTGATCTTCCGCCCGCTGCGCAACACCGCCCGCGTCGCCAGCAACGAGGTCAGCCGCAAGGTCGTCGAGATCCTCGACGGCGGCGGCGAGTTCGAGGACGTGCGCGAGCTGGTCGCGGGCACGCGTGGCCGCACAGTATTCGAGGCCGGCGATCTCGACGCCGGCATCTGGAGCTCCGGCATGGTGCAGGGCCTGATCCACGACATCCCCACGGTCGCCGAGCTGGTCGACCGGATCGTCACCGAGGCGACCGAGCTCATCCACGCTCGCCTGGGCGCGCTCACCATGCGCTGACCGACGACTGGCGGCCCGCGATCCCTGCTGTCACGCTGGGAAACCCAGCGGCGACCATGTCGACCGGGGGAAGGGAGCGGCCATGCCAGCCAACGTGTTCGTGCTCGGCCACGACGAACACAACCAGCGCGTCCTCGACGCCATGCCGTCAGCCGCAGGCTGCCACTTCCACCCGCTGCTGACCTTCGAGGAGATCTGGGGCGAGCGGATCGTCTTCCGCGACGTGCTCACCGAGGCGCAGCGCCAGCTCGACGCCTTCGACGGCAGCATCGACGCGA
>Ga0299914_10000919_pt1 | contig 18665 bp, 41 predicted proteins | sample RVTome_10_FD_201361 | JGI IMG/M metagenome (GOLD analysis project Ga0299914, IMG submission 201361) | Soil microbial communities from uranium-contaminated site in the Upper Colorado River Basin, Wyoming, United States - RVT153D57 (version 2) ...
AGTTAGATAATAAAATACAACTAATAGGTATTATACTGTTTTTATTTCGACTAATAAAGCCAAAATGTCCGCATTGTGATAGTCAGAATAATAAAATAGAGCGTTACTCGTATGCTGCCAAAATTAATGGAAAGAAAAGACAGGCTGGGAGGTGGTGTATGGATTGTGGGTATTTTTGGTTTTCGGCTCATAATAATATTATTTTAAAAGTTGAAGAAAGGCATGTTTATTAGTGGGATAACGTGCCGCGTATATGGCGGGGGCAGTGGGAAGTGGGGAGGCCGCTCCGCTATATGCGCTGTTATATACTGTATGGCTTTCAGAACGAAACTAAATTTTTGAAAACGTGAACTTAGAAAAAATAAAAAGCAGCGTTGGCCTTCCTTTACTGATCTCTTTCTCCGGGGGAAGGACCTCTGCTTTCATGGCGAAATTCCTTTTAGAACACCCGGCTTTTAAAGGTCATAAAAAGGTGGTATGCTTTGCTAATACAGGGAAGGAATTTCCGGCCACCCTCGATTTTGTGAATGAATGCGACAGGCGGTGGGGGTTGAATGTGGTATGGCTGGAAGCTGACGTAACGCCAGATAAAGGAATAGGCACCACTTACCGGATAGTTACTTATGAAACTGCCAGCAGGAAGGGCGAGCCATTTAAAGCCGTGATTGCTAAATATGGGATTCCGAACAAACAATTTCCCCACTGCACCAGGGAGCTAAAGCAAATGCCTATTAAGAAATATATGCAGGATTTGGGGTTTCGGGAGTGGATTACAGCCGTGGGGATTCGGGCAGACGAGCCGCACCGCCTTAACAGGGGCAGCGATTCTAATTTTATCAATCCGTTTTTTCCTTTAAATGACTTATTGAAAGTTGACGAAAGATTTATAAGGCGGTGGTGGGAAGGGCAGGATTTTGATTTAAAGTTGAAAGACTATCAGAGCAACTGCGATCTGTGCTGGAAGAAAAGCAAAAGAAAACGGCTCACCCTAATTAATGAAGATAGGAGTATTGCTGATTGGTGGGAAGAAATGGAGGGGCGGTATGGTGGGGAATATCAATTTGACCAGCGAGAAGGGCTGACAATTCCTGATCTGGTAAAAATGGCTGAATCGCCTTTTCTAAAGGCTAAAGATAAATATGAAATGAGCAAAGCGCAAAGCAGGCTTTTTGAACCTGATATGGATTTGGAATGGGATTGTCTTTGCAAGGTGAGTTGAGGGGTGGCGGCTTTTTATTTTTTCTTTTTTAGCAGATATGCAAATTTGAAAAACGCTGCCGCCATATTGTATATAACGGGTTCGGTATATGAAACGAAGCCAAGCACATCGCCAAATGTTTAGCACTGACCTTAATAGGCTTTGTTTTATATACCGTGTTATCTGCTGCCGCTTCCACTGAACTTAAATCGAAGCACAAGAAAAAAGAAAAATTTTAGCGTGGGAATTTTAATCATTTAATCATAAATAAAAACAATAAAAACAATGAAAAATCTAATTGAACTATCAAACGAAGAAATCTGCGAATTTCTTTTAAGCAACAAAAAGGCAGATGCCTTAGAACTTAATCCAGACAGAAGCGGAGAGCGAAAATCTGACTTCATAGAGAGGACGGTCTATAAAGACAAATCAATTGAGATAATTTTCTCCTACTTAAAAATTGCAGATGATGATATTATTCAGCAATTCTTTATCTACTCAAATTGGTGGGGTAAAATAAAAAACTCTTTTTTCACGGTTGAGGGTTTCAAAGGTAAATCAGAACTCAAGTGTGGAGTAATAAATGTTGATGAACTCAAACCTTTTAATAATAATGGGCAATCGGTAGCAATAAATAATAGAAATGAAACAGCTAAAATAGAGATAGCTGATTTTAATTCTCTTGTGGCTTATTGTCAAAGAAAATTCAAAGCATCTCCGAGTTATGAAACAGTAGAGGTTATTTCTCAATCTCCGTCACTGGTGAAAATTAAAATCACTATGCCCGATGGTAAAAGTCATTTTGAAACAGGAGGTTCAAAAAAAGAAGCAGCAAATAAATTTGCATTAAAATATAAAATTTGAGCGTTGGCAAAAGTTTTCTTTTTTCTCGTTCAATTTACTGCCAAACTTCGCTACGGAGCAAGGCGGTTGCATATAACGGATGGCGGTAAACTCTCGTAGCCGAGCTAAATACGAGAGATAAATTTTTAAATTACAATAAAATGAAAAACGAAGCAGAAAAGATTGATAATCAACAAGGCAATGGAGTTTTACCGTGTGTTAGCGGTTCGTTGCCATTGACATTGAAACCAACAAATGGATTAAAAAAAGGTGATGTTTTTCTTTGGAAAAGTGGAATGACTGGAAGATACGAAATACATACATTTCATTCAGATGCTGGATATGGTGTGAAAACATTCACCGACTACAATGAAAAAGATGGTAGCTCAATGCTTGTTAATTGGTCGGGAGTTTGTGGTGTGTTGGAAGGCAATGACCGCTAACGGTAGGTATATGAATAGGCGTGATTTCCGTTAGGAAATCCGCCGTACCCGGCAAGCGAAAAGATTACCAAAACAGCAAATTAACAAGCCCGCCAACGCTTATTTATATACAATGTTAGCGCAAGTACGGAATATTAATTAAAAAATAAAATAAAATGAAAACAGAATAATTTGGAACAAGTTTAACAGGAGATTTAATTGAAGGTAATTGGACTTTTGAAGTTGAAGATTTAGAACTTAGCGCAGGTGAATTTGCGATAGTGAGAAAGAATTATTACAAAAACCTTAAAAAGAATAGAAGCGATTTATTAGATACGTTGATAACCATTAAGGAAATTTTAGAATCACCTAAATTAATTGATGCGGGTGATCTAAGAAGATTAGTCAATTCTACTCTGGATGATAATAAATTTACCTAAGTATTTGCGCTAACGTATCGCAGCTATGCGCAGCCTTGTGTTGCGCCTGCGGCAAGGTTGAGTATAGGTGCTGTTAGCTGCTGGCACGGTAAATTATAGCAGAATGTTTAATCGAAGCAATAAAGAAAAGTTTTTAAAATGAGCGAAGGAAAAGTAATATCATCAATAAGTTACGACCAACACGAGATTATTCGTAACATAGTAGAACTTCATTGCCCGCAAGGTATTGAATTAGACCCTACATATTCAAAGGGTAATTTTTATAACAAGGCAGGAATTGACGAACCTTTGGAAAAGTTTGATTTGTTTCCGCAAACAGACGATACCCTACAAGCAAATGCAAATGATTTGCCACATTTAGATAGTAGCATTTCATCAATAATGTTTGACCCGCCTTTTGTGGCTGGACACACTAAACAAAAGCCATCTGGAATAATTGGCGAAAGATTTCACGGATTTAGATACATTCAAGACTTATGGAAATGGTATAGCGAATGCTTGGAAGAGTTCTATCGAATACTTGAACCAAATGGAACGCTAATAGTGAAATGCCAAGACACTGTAAGTAGTGGTAAAAATTGGTTTTCGCATTTATACATTATGAATGAAGCTGAAAGGATAGGATTTTACAACAAAGACCTTTTTATTCTAATGGCAAAGAACAGGATTATAGGACACAACCATAGTAATCAGCAACACGCAAGGAAGTTTCATTCATACTTTATTGTTTTGAAAAAACAAAAGCGGGCTGGGGAAATTTTAAAAACTTTTCACTCACAATGTTTAATCGAAGCAGTTCAGTAGTGTTTGCAGCTAACGGACAAGAATAAACAATCGTAAAATTATGGATAAAAGAGAAGAAATATTCCTTAACAAAGCACTTGAATACAAAAAGCAGTATAGAGAATGTGCTTGGTGGAAATTTAGGAAAAGCAGAGAATTATACAAAAATTGGCAAAGTGCATTAGACCTTATGGTTAAGTACGGAAGCAAATAATTTTATGTTGTTTATTTATTGTTGTGCTTTCGTTTTAATGAAGCACAACTACTAAATATAAACAACTTAACTTAAACAACTAATTATGAACACAAAAGAACAGACAATTTTAAAGATTTGTAGCGAAAAACTTAATTATCTGAATTATGCCGAAAATACCATAAAATGCTATTTAAGCTACATACAAAAATTTTTAGAAAAACAAGAAAAAAACTACCAACACTTAAACGCTGAAGATTTTACCAACTACTTACAAAACTATAAATTCACCTCCGTTTCTCAGCAAAACCAAGTAATAAACGCTATGCGGTTTTTATACAAATACGCCTTAAATAAAAAATACAATAAAGTTTCTTTTGAACGCCCCCGAAAAAAAAGAAAACTACCAACCGTTTACAGCGATCAGTTTTTAAAATCTAAAATTGATCCTATTAAAAACATAAAGCACAAAACTATTTTAATGCTAACTTATAATACCGGAATGAGGCGAAGCGAAATAATTAACCTTAAAATTGCCGATATTGATAGCGACAGAATGGTAATAAATATCCGCCAAAGTAAAAATAACAAAGATAGAATAGTGCCACTTTCTAAACCATTGCTAAATTTACTAAGAAAATACTATACAGAGCATAACCCAGCTATATATTTATTTAACGGACAAAACAACTTACAATATAGCCCTACCAGCTTACAAGCTATTTTTAAAAAATACATAGATAAAAAAGGAAAATTCCACTCATTAAGACATTCTTTTGCTACCACTTTACACGAAAACGGAGTAGATTTAAGAAATATACAAGTTTTACTAGGGCATTCCTCCAGTAAAACAACAGAAATTTATACCCACGTTAGCACATTTTCGTTAAATAATGTATTTTTGCCCTATAATTAATTGTAAATGAATAAAAATAGTTGCCGATACGAAATATTGGATAAAGAGCCTTGGTATAAAAACCACCCCTCTCCAATGGCTAAGTGGATGTTAAATTTAAGTCTTTTGGGTTTTTGTTGGTTTGGAGAAACTGGCGGAATTATTTGGTTTCTTTTATTTAATCCTATAGTAGTTATTCTTTACATATCAGCGTGTATTGTTTTTACGCTTATGCTATTCTAAACTTATGAAAAAATGTTAACAATAAATAGAAAGGAAAAGCCACTTGCTTGGATAGAAGAGCAAGTTATGGAGATAATGATTAATTTTGGTCCCGATGGTCATACCGATGGCTCTGAAATTATTACTCAATTTATTGTGGCTATTTTAACCGGTAAAGAAGATGAATTTATTACCCAACTTCAGAAAGATATTGAGAAAAAAGAAAAACGATGGGAAAAATACCAAAAACGAAACAAATGAAAACCCTCCTACCCTTCCTTTTGGCAACACTAATACTAAGCTGCAACCCTTTTATAAGTAAAGAGTTAAGGCAAAAAAACCGCTGCAACCGAAAATTAGAGCGGACTATTAAAAAATGCCCAGAGCTACTTAAAACAGATACTGTAGAAAAAATTGTAGAAATTGAGGTACCTAAATTAGAAATTAAAGACAGCATAATTTTAAAGCTAGAAATAGACAGTTTTACGGTAGATAGTCTGCTAAACTACATAAATACCCTTAAAACGCAAAAAGAACGCACAAAAACGCTTACAGAATACGTTTTACAAAGTTTTAGTTTAGACACCACTATTACCGATTCTCTTTACTCCCTTACCTTTAAAATTAAAAACGGTGTTTTTTCTCATAACATTGTAATAAACGAGCAAAAAATAAAAAAAACCATACAAATTGAGCAAAAAACAATATCAAAAATACAATTAACGCCATGGGAGAAATTATTAAATACCATTGGTAAATTTTGGTGGATAATTCTTGTTTTTGTATTAGGTAGTTTTATATTATTAAAAATGATGAAATGACATTACAAGAACTTTACATAGAAGAAACAGGAAACGAACTGCCAACTAACCAAGAGCTACCAACTAACCAAATAGCACTACTTGAGTGGGGATTTAATTATAGATTATGGTTAGAGAAAAAAATAATACAACACTGTATAGATAAACAAAACTATAAATATTGCCCTAATTGTGGAGATAAAAGGGAGTTTGTTTTAAAATGTGTGGAGGGTGGAGACAGAAAGTGTCATAATCAATTATGCAGCCATCCATAGCCATATAAAAAAGAATAGGGCTTTTTTAAATAATTTTTGTATTTTTGTTTAAATTTAAAAATTGATATTATGGCAAAAAAGAAAAGTTTAGCATTAAGACTTCCAAAGTATGACAGTGGTTCAAAGGGACCAACTTTTTTTAGTTTTTCAGATGATTTTAAAAATTATCCTGAATTAATTAAAGCAGCTAAAAGCTTTGGATTTGGAAGTGATGGTGTGGGGGGATATAATTACAAAAAAAATGAAAAAGTAGCTTTAGGATATATTGATTTAACTAAAAAATATAGTAGTGCGATTGACAAAAGTTTTAGAGTGAATAGGTATATTCCTTTTGAAAAATTAATGAAATAAAATACACTTAATTTAAACCAAACAAAAAACATGAAAAACGCACAAATTAATGAAGAGCAAACAGCATTGTTAGAAGTATTAGCTAGAGAATTTAACGAAGATAAAAACGAAATTGCCTCTGTAATTTTTGAATTAGGGTTATTTTTTGTAATTAACGTTAGCAATAAGAATGTTAACGCAGTAGAAGAATTTTTAAATACTGAAGAGCTATACCCAACTATTAAAAAAATAATTGACAGAATAGCTGAATTTCATAACGCTGGACTATCGAAATAATAATTAATTTAAACCAAACAAAAAACATGAAAAAATTAGAGCAAAAAGTAATCGTTTTAAACAACAAAGACAATAAACCTGTACGCACTATTGATGATTTATACATCCTTAAAAACGGAAAACCGTTTATGATAAGCAGCAAACCGGTAAAAGCAATAGAATTATTTATAAAAGGAGCTTATTTAGATACCAATAATATTATAGGTTACACTCCTTTAATGTTTGTAGAACTCGATAAGCAAAAACAAGCTTTTGTAGATAAAAATGGTAATGAATATTATTTTTCCGATTCGGATAAAAACTTTTTCTTTGTAAAAGAGATAAGAAATAAATGGATCCAGATGAATGATAAAAATCTTACTCCCGAAGTTGCTGAAGTATTTACCGAAATATTTAGCGAAATACAATATCCGCAATTTACGGAGCTGGAAGAAAAAGGCTATGAATGCTTTAAAAACAAAGATTACCGCTTTTTCTACCATCCAGAAGAAGAAAAATATTTATTCCTACTAAAAGACGGCAACCCTGTTAATTTAGACATTGAAGAAGTTTACAATAATGAGGATGCTTGTAAATACAATATCGCTAACATGAGTAAATCTTTTATATTCGATAAGAATAAAAAGGAGCTATTAATTAAATAAGTTGCTGCATGGCATTATTTATATTGGTAGGCATATTTTTATTCCCGATGTTTACATTAGGCGTTGTGTTAATAGAAAGTGATTACCCTTTACTTGGAGGAATAGCATTATTTATTTCGCTAATTTTAAGCGATAAGTCGTTATTAAATAGTGAGAAAGAAAAAAAAGTATAATTAAGCAATTTATAAATTAAAATTTTAAAGTATGTCATAACAATCAGTAAATATTAAAAGTGAATTAACTATAGACGAAAATAGTAATATAGAATGTAATTATACCATAAAAGGGAATGTTACAGACTTAGCTTTAATAATTCAAAATGTATTTAACCAGGTTCGTTTAAAAAGAGATGAGGCATTCCCTCCTTTTCAATGGGACGAACCAATTATAGGAAAAAAACCAAGAAAACCGTCAGAAAATGAAGTAAAAGAATAATTTTACCTATATTTACAGCGTTAGATTATCATGTAACTATTTTTAGTTAACACAAATTCACAAAAAAGCCTCCTAATTTTAGGAGGCTTTTTTATTTATCCATTAAACAATGCCTTAAATCTTGGTTAATAGTTCTTACTGCCTCAACCAGTCTTTTAAGTTCTTCAACATCTTTTTCAGACAAACTCTTTTTAGCAGTTATTTTAAGTATTTTGTCTAAATATGGGCAGCTGGTTGGAATATCTCTAGGCATAGTTCTTATAACATAGTAATTCTAATACATAATGAAATATATAGCAGAATAGCCATTAAAATAACAAACCTTAAATTTTTACCTATGTCGGCAATGAGATTGTAAAATTCAAAATCCCAAAAAATAAAAGAAATGCCTAAATAACCTATAAAAATTCCTCCAAAAAAAAGAATAAGAAATGTTTTTAAATTCTCTCGTTTCATAGTTCAGTTGTTTTAGTTCTCAGGAAGTTTACAATGGTTTTTAAAGAAAATTACTAAAAGACATAGCAAAAGAAGGTTAATTAATAAAATTAAAGTTCTTGCAGCATTACTAGTGTTTTTCAGATGATTGAAACTTATTAAATCAAATTCTATAAAACACCAGGAATAATATTGTACTATTAAAAGACAAAAATAAAATAATAGTAGCGTTAGAATTAAGAATAAATTGTGTTTCATAGTTTAGTTGTTTTAATCCTCAATTTCATTACCTGTAAAATCTACAGAATTATACTGTTTTAGTTCCGCAGCAACATCGGTAGTATTTTTGTAAAATCCAGACAAAGCCCCCGAACCATTAGAAATGGCAAAGTTAGCCACAATCCTATAAACTTCTTCTTCAGTAAATTGCTTATTTGTTTTATTTTCATCTAAAAAAAGAGGTTGTACATAATAGCCTCCAGATTTTAAAAATGAGCCACACGGAACATAACCCATATCGGCATATTTATTTACCATTACCTGAAAATTGGCTAAATTATCTTCGTTGACTAAAATGTATTTTATCATATCAATAAAAAATTAACCAATAAATATAAATGTAAAATAAAACGCTAAAAATCCTTTTAGCATAAAAAACGAACTCACCTAGCGTTTCAAAAACTATTTCAATTTGCTGTAAAAAGCCATAAAGCATAAAAATATCGGCATCACCATCTTTTGTGGCTTCTTTACTTAATTGATTTACCTTGTAAAACAATACTGGAAGGATTATCACAATAGAAATTTTATCTTAATCATATCCAATGAAATTTTATTTGCTTCCCGTAAGCGGTAATATACCTACCCATAAAAAAAACCATATTGTCTTTTTCAGCTTCATCTTCTGGTTCCTCAATATAAACATTAATAATTCTCTCTTTATGATCTTCTTTAGCTATCTTAAAGTAATCATCAAAAAATATTTTAAAGTTTTTTCGGTGCGAGTGAATTGTCGCTCCACCTACATAAGATACTTTTCCACCCATTTATACTATTGTTTTAAATTATTAAGGCTTATAGGTAAACCCTATAAGTTTTACATTGTTTCGCTGTAAAATTAAAAAAAGCATTTAAAAAACCATTACTTTTGAGCAGATATTTTACAAAAATAGCACAAACTTACAAAAATAGCATGAGTACAATTATAGTAGAAGATGTTGCCGAAATCGAAAACGAGGCTATAATCCTAGATTTTGATGATGATGATTTTAACCAAGAGCTTGAAAAACCCACAAATGTAGAGACCAGAGGTTACGAGCCCCCCAAAACCGAAAATGTAGATTATTTGCAAGACGATGAGTTTGATGAACCTGAAGAAATAGAAGATACCACCGCTGAAGATTTAAGCAGCTTTACAAACGAAAGTTTTAAAGAGAAGATAGACAAAGAAATGGCAGATGCGGCAAAAGAAATGTCGCCAGAGGAAATGCAGCTCGTTGCCGAAATTTTAGTAGAAATTATTGATGCTGGTATTTCGTTAGGTTTAATGTTTTTAGCAAAAGATACTAAAGACACCGCCTACTCACTAAGTAAAGAGCGTAAAAACAAGCTTACTAAATTACTTACCCGTTATTTGGTCCGACAAGTAATTAAAGTAAATATTCTTACCTTATTTATTATAACGCTTATAATTGCTTATGCCGTTCCTGTGCGTAATGCCATTGCCAACCGTAAAGCAATCACCAAAAAAGAGAAGGAAATAAAAGCCGAAAAAGAAAAGGAGACCAAATTCGCTCAGGAAGCTAAAGAAGTAAAAGTAGAGCCTAAAAAAACCACAAAAGTAGATTTAGGCATTGAACCAGATGATGTAAAAGATTTAAAAGAAGATTTAAAAAACGCACCAGAACCAAAAACTGAAAAAGGTAAAGACGGTAAAGCAAAACTTAAAAGATTACCAGGGCGAACAAAAAAGAGTTAATACGCTATGATAGACACTAGAAAAGTAATGTGTGTGGCGGTGGTTGGAGAAAATGAGAGCGGCAAGTCAGTTACAGTAATGAAAATTATACGCCATTGGAAAAAAGTAAAGCCAAAAAGCTATAAAGTAGTTGCGTTTGATCCTAAAAATGACATGGATAGTTCTTTAATAGATTATAGAATTAAACCAGGGGACAAAAACTGGGCGTATAAAGTCGCCAAAATGAAAAATATTTTATTGGTTATTGATGAGTTACGAGTTTTAAACAAACACCATCAACCAATGAGAGGGTGGGAGGAATTAATGGCAATGCGTTATTCTAAAAATATAGATATAATTTACATAGTGCATAATCCGGAACTAATACTAGAGTATTTAACAGGATTTACCAACTATTATTTTATTTTCTATACAAACAGTAAAGAAGGCGGTTTTGCTAAAAGAATACCCGGTTATATGTACGCATATACGGCAAGTAAATTAGTAAACAACGAAGTAATTAAAAATGGTGGTGGTGCGTACCCTAATTTTCCTCATGTAGTTTTTAATGTGAAAAAGAAAAAATTAACGGCTAAAAATTTTAAAGATAATAAAATATAATGTCGATGTTTAAACATAATAACTTAACCGATTATGAAAAGCTATTGTTTGCTAAAAGCCATATTGATGAATTAAAATTAGATAATAAGCAGTTGGCATTAAAAAATGGAGAATTACAATCTCAAATTGATGAATTAAAGCATGTTTTGAAAAATGAAAACCCAAGTGCTGATAAGTTGTTGAAGTACAAAGAGCAAATTCTTCATTTAAAAACGAAATGTAAAAGATTTAAAACATTATACGAAAAAACAAACCAAGAATTAATATTAATTAAACTATATAAAAAATGAATTTTGACGAATTACAAGAACAGATCCCTGGCAATTTAAAAGATGCGGATTTTAAAAACGCACAAGGCAGCCTTATGGCAAATATGGCAACCGAAACCATAAAATCTACACACCCTATTATTTTACTAAGCAGTTTAGTAGCCTTAATTTGCGTGTTAGTAATACTTATTGGCGGTAGTGTAGTTTTATTTATTAACTACGTATTTTTTCAAATAATACTAAGTATTTTTGCAATCTCAATATTAACCATTTACATAAAAATTAAACACAATGGAAAACAACGAAGAAAAAAACAAGCAAAAGCCAGAAAATAACGTAATTAAAGAAATGCAAGATAGTATGGGTGGCGACATGATTAAAGGAGTGTTGGGTCCCTTACTTGGAAAAATTAAGCCATTTATACCCATGGCACTAAAAGGTTTAGAAACTTCCGATGAGTTTTTAAAGCAAGATGAAACCATAGTAATTGGTAAAAACAAGGATAACAAGTTTGTTATTCTAAAAGGTAAAGGAATTAACTACACATTAAAAAGCGAAGAAGATAAAAATAATCTTCAAAAAATTAGCCTAGGCGGTTTAGTAGAACAATTATTAGGCATGATAGTAGAAAAAACGGAGGAATAATGGACTTTTTCTCCATATTTTTTATAGTTGTTGCTGTAATTATGGCAATACCCTCCGCTATTCTTTTAGCGTTGGTTATTGCCGTTTTATTTAAAAGTTTTAAGGAAAAATGAGTAAAAATGCACATAATATTGTAATTTCAGGCATTATAAAGGTCGTTTTATGCCTTCCTTACATTCTTTTTGTAGCTATTTATGTACAATTCTTATCAAAAAGCAAGAAAAAAGCATTTTTAAATAGAGATTGGGACTTACTTGCCGAAATAGGCTCATTCATAACCATACTTACCTTACTCCTACTAGCTTTAAAAGCACTATTTTTTAGCTAAAAACCCAAAAAAATACATTTTTTTAAATAGGAAAAACCTACAAACATTACGCTTGTAGGTTTTTCTTGTAACCTTTTTTTTACAACCCCTCCTTATTGTTTCTCAAATTTGGAACTCAAAATTGAAATTAAATTATTTACAAACATTAAAATTCAAAAACGATGAGTTTAGACAAATTAAGAGCGATGTCAACAGGAGCTAACATGTGTAGCACAGAAAGACAAGCACAAAAAATAGTGATGGTTAAAGAGGACCCATGCGATATGCAACCGTTACCACCTACAATTAGTAACGATATTAACCTGAATAACCTAAACCAAGCTGGTGGAGATGTTGTTCAGTTTGCTATTGAGAATACAGGAGAAGCAGATGCTACCGTAATTGTAGGTTTAGGTATTTATGGTACAGAAGGCTTTGCCGGATTAATTGATATTGATGATGCTGCGGCTGATTCTGATTTAATTGAATCTGACGGAGAGCCAAATGTAAAAACGATTCAGGCATTTAACTTTAAAACTAACGGACACTCCGTAATTGGTTCTAAAGTACAAGTTTTTAATGCTTCTAACGATGCACAAAAAGGAAAACGTCCTCAATTAATTAGAGTAGATTTAAACGGTAACATTAAAAATGTTAAAACTCAATTTGTGGAAACAGATACAGAGACTAACTTTGTTACTATCTCTCATACAGTACCTTTTTCTTTCTTCCAAGGATTAAAATACACCATTTTAGCAGGTCAGTCTGTAGATTTCGAGATTGAAGTACTAGGTGTAGGAGCAATTGAAAACTTTACTCCAGGTATTTCCTAATTAACCATTTTAAGAAAACTAATTTAAAACAAAACACTTATGTGCGAATGTCAACAAAAAGTTTTCTTGGTTAAAGAGAAATTTAATCAAGGCGATTTAACAGAAGTAGCATTGCTTACTTATGCGTTAAATCGCCCTGGTTTTCTTGAAGCAATGAAAGCTAAAGGATTAGAAGTTTCTGCCGATACAGTAAGAAGCGACATGGAAATGTACACCGAACTTAGTAGAAATGGTGGCGATTTACGTGGCGACCTTACCGACAAAAACGGAAATCCGATAAAATTTAATTTTAAAGAATTGGTATTATCTATACCAGTTTCTTTAAAAGAACTAGAACAAAAGATCCAATTTAATTAAGTAAGTCATGAACCAAACATTAATATCAGTATTAATAGGAGTTGTAAGCATTTTTATAATGATGTATTTGCTAAAAATGCACATGAAAAAAATTAATTGCATGTTAGATATGCCTAAAAAGGCATGTACTTGCAGCAAACCAAAAACGCCAAAAACACCTACAAATAATAACGATAGTACTTTAACGGTTTCCGAAGTGCTTGAGCAAATGGGAGTAACCACTATAAATTAATTATTATGAAAAACATAAACAAAACTACCTGGATATGGTTAGCAGTTGCAGCAGCAGCCATTATTTTAATTTGGTACTTCTTTATAAGAGAAACCGAAACTGAAGCAGCTGCTAGGGTAATGCAAAATGAAACGCAACGTAGAATGGGTTCATTTAGTAATGTTATTGTTCCTAAAAAAAGGTATCCGATAGATGTAAGAGGCACTACACAATATTGCGATAGCCCTATTGAAACAAACGCAAATGGTGTTACTTATTGCCCAGGACAGCTTTACGATAACCCTTAATAAAAACCTTTAAAACCTTAAAATTATGAAATGGTATTTATGGCTATTAATAGCCTTAGCAGTAGTAGGAGTAATAATGTATTTTTGGAGACCATGGGAACCAAAAACAACTACTTCAGCAAACGGAAGTAACGGAAGCTCTACAGGAGCAACCACAACAGTAGAACCGGGTAGCGAACCTTTAGATGACGATGCTTAATTAACAGAAAATGAAAGAGTTTTTAGCCACATATTGGAAACAAATAGCAATAGTAATAGGAATTATTATCGTAATTCTTATTATCTATTACTACGGCAAAAGTTCTGGAACGGTAAAACAAGTTCCATTGCCTGGCGATGATCCAAACAATCCTACTCCATTAACTGAAAGCGAAAAACAACGCATCAGAGAAATTGCAACTCGTTTGCATAAAGATATGGATTCGTGGTTAGTTTCTGCTGGTACAGTTCCAAGAGATGCTGAAGCTTATAATTTTTTAGTTACCGCTAGCGATACAAAAGTAGTAGCTGTTTATAACGATTTTAATACGCTTTATTATGATGATAGTAAAGAAACATTAAAACAATGGTTAGATGCTGAATGGTTTATACCTACTGGATTAGTTACTAACGAAACTAAAAACGCAATTTTAAACAGATTTGCTAAATTAAATCTGCAATAAAAAGTAAAAATGATTAGACTGCAAGAGATTTTAGAATTTTTCGCATTTTTTAAAACGATAAAAGCACAAGACGTGTTATTGTTTTTAGCGGTTTGGGTAGTAGAGCCATTAGCTTTTATTGTTGGGAGTGTAGTTTATAATTCGGCAATAGGAGAGTTTTTAGTAGATTTTAAAGAATTAATAAACGTTTGCACCTCAGTAGTAATATTATCTATTGCAGTTTTAAGGTACAGAAAGAATAAAAAAGAAGCAAAACCAGAAAAAAAAGAAGAATGAAAAACGCATTAATAACCATATTGATTATACTCGTTACTGCGGCAATCTTCCTTTATTTTTGGACTAAAAACTTACTTAAAAAACTAACATTTGGAGCAAAACCCGACTTTAGTAAACTAAATTTTATTGACATTAATGCAAGTTTGGCCGGCGTAGAATTTCCGGTAAATGTAAGCATCTTAAACCGCTCAAAATACGAACTAAACATTAAACAACTAGATTTAGAATTGTATTACAACGGTACCAGAGTAGGACAAACAATTGAAAAGCACGATTTAAACGTGCAAAAAAGAACAAACAACGAATACAGCATTATTTTTTACATGGAAAATAACGCAGCAACCAGACAACTAATAAAAGACTATCTAGCAGGAAAAGAATTAAACTTAGAATTAAAAACAGATTTTAAAGTACTAAACGGCACAATAGGCTTAAAGTACACAGAACTTTTAACAATTAAAAATTCATAAAATGAAAACATTACTAATAGTAGGCGGTTTAGCCGTTTTGTTAATTTTTGCTTACATCATGCTCTCTAAAGATGATGATAAAGTAGTAAGCACCAGTACAACCACCCAACAAGGAAGTTCACAAGGCGGCTTAGTTGATAGCTTAGGAAGCGTTTTTGGAGGCTTAGGAAATTTTATAGGAAGTTTCGGAGGTGGTTCAAGTTCAAGCTCAGGTTCAGGAGGTGGTTCAAGTTCAAGCTCAGGTTCAGGAGGTGGTTCAGGAGCTGAAGCAGGAGATGTTAGATCATAATTTTTTAAAAAAAAAAACAAAAATGGAAGCAAAAGACATTAAGGCATTTATCAAACTAACAGTAGATAATAACCGTGTGGGCATAATTAGCCAACTATTAAAATATAAGTATTTAACTACTCCAGTTAATATTAGCGATGCAGATTTAGTAGAATTACTTTATAATTTGTACGATAATAATGTAGGAGCATTTTACACCATTATTAAAAATGCTGGTTGGGACACAAGTAATACCAATTATACTAACTCTACCGAAGTGCGTAATTTCTTCGCTCCAAAAGTAGGCTTAACTCAGCTAAGTGTATTTAGCAGATTAACACCAGAAGAAGAGCAAAGAGAAAACGCGGCCACTATGAAATCTGTTTGGGAAACGGCTGCCGATTTATTGTTAGGAGGTTCAGAAGAATCTAGTACAACAGTAACCGTAACTGAATCACCTGCCCCTGGTAGTCAATTTAAAAATGTTGCCATTTTCGGAATAATCGGACTTACAGTTCTTCTTATTATTTGGCTAATTTCCACAGGAAAATTAAAACTAGGATAAAAAAAATTAAAACAAAAATTAATATAAACCATAAAAATTAAAAAAAATGAGTTCAAAATTAAATATAGCCTCAGTAGAGGATTTAGCGTTAAAAAATGCTTATGATAATCCAGGTTTAGTAGATGCTTACATCCAAGAAAATGTAGATGGCGAAGGTAATTTAACCTACACCATTTCATTTATTCAGCAAGATGCTGAAGATGCGTCTGAATCTAATGTAATAGAATTAGATTATGCTCGTGCTTCAGAAATAGCAGCTGCAAGAGATTTTTACGAAATGCGTGTTGTTTGTACAGATACTTCAGGATCTGGCGGGCAGCTAGACATTATTTCAGAATATGGCGATGCTGCTTTGTTAGATTTAGGCGAGGAGAAACCAGTATTAACAAGACTTACTGAAGGTAGATATGGATTTGTTGCAGGAGGTTTAGATTTAACTGACGCTCAAGTAATGGTAGGAGCTATCGAAGGAGTTGTTTTAAACGAATCGTCTGCTAGATTTCAAACTAAAACCATTACCGATGATGGATCTAACAACATTGTTTTTACTGCTGCGGATGATTTGTTAGTATTAACTAATGTTATTTTAACAGTTCCGAAATCTGTTGTAGATGCATTAGCTGAATAATAGATTTGTAAAAACAAGATAAAATGAGTTCAAAATTAAACATAGCAACTCCAGCACAGTTAGCAGAAAAAGAAGCTTATCCTAATTCGGACTTAGTAAGGACTTACATTCAAGAAAATGAAGATGGTGAAGGTAATGTAACTTATACGATATCATTTATTCAGCAAGATGCTGCCGATGCTTCGGTATCTAATGTAGTAGAATTAGATTATGCTAGACCTTCAGACATTCCAGAACAACAAGTAAACGAATTAGTTTGCGTGTGTACCGATAATAGAGGCACAGGTGGCGATTTTGAGGTGGTTATAATTTCTGCCGATAGTACACTAGAGGCTGATATAACTGTAGAAGCTAGTGCTATAGATCCAGGAACTTATACTTGGTTAGGAACTGGCGATTTTACTGATTTAAGTGGAGCAAGTTTACAAGTAGGAGCTCTAGAGGGAATGGCAAGCGTAGAAATACCAGCGGTAGAAAATGAGCCGATAGAAGTAGTAATTAAAACACCAACTCTAAATGAAGATGGTGGTGTTTATACATTAACTAATGAGCCTACATCAGATTTATTACAAGAAACAACATTTGTATTAAGAGTCCCTATCGGACTGTAATAAAAAAAATTAAAACCAATTAAAATGGCAACTCCAAAAACAAATTATGATGATGCTTTAGATTATGAAAATGTTTTAAAACAGCGTTTAGCATATCTTAAAACGCAATTACCAGCTTTAAAGCAGCGTTACGATAGTTGGAGACTTAGAGTAGATGCTCATATAGTTGGTAATTGTACTATTGGGAATTATTTAGTGCGTGTTCATCCTGCAAATGTAACTAATCCGTCTGAACAGGCATTTATTAGCGGTTGTCAGGTAAATGTTATTAATAGCATGACATCTGACCATGTTCGTCAAGCTATTATTGAAGCTAATAACGAGTTATCAACTTTTAATAATGCCAAAGCTAATTACGATGCCGCAGTTGCAGAAATAAATACTTTAGAAACTATTGATATACCAGCAGCCGAATACGATACTCAACAAAAGTACCAAGAATGGCAAAAATGGATTTACGACCAACTTACACCAGCAGAACAAGCAGAATTAAACCAAGTTGCCTCCGATGCCGAATATTTAGAAATTTTAAACCAAGGTAGAAAATACGCCATTTATGCAGTAATTGCTTTAGGTGTAATAATAATACTTTGGGCTTTTTACAAATTTGTAATTAAAAAAGGAGCTTAGTTATGGCAGTAGAAATATTTAGAGTAGAAGGCGGTTCTAATGCAGATGATGTAGTAATAGTTGCACCTGGTGGAGAAAATGATGCTATAATTAATGGCGATGAAACCGAAACGCAAATAACCACTACGGCTACTACACCCGAACCATCTTTTATAGACAAATATGGAATTTAAATATTAATTGGCGTTGTTGTATTAGCAATGGTTCTAATGTATGTTTTCCGTAAAAAAATAGCTTAAAACTTAAAAACTATGTGTTGGATTAAGATAATAATATTAATAGTTCTAATTGCTTTAGCTTATTTCTACCTAAAAAATAAATTAACTTTTTTTTAAAAAATTATGAAAAAAGACACTCAATATATCTGGATAATTGTAGCAATGGTAATTTTATCGGTAGGCTTGTTTGTCTGGTTTACTTATTTCAATAAGCCATCAACTGGTGGTTCAGGTGGAGGAACAAATACAGGAAATACAGATACAGTAGTGCCACCACCTCCAAACACCCCATCTACAGCAATACCCGGGACACGAGTGTTGAAATACGGAACGGCAGGGAGGAAAGTAGCAGTTTTACAAGCCTTATTAAACCATTATAAAGGCGAAAATTTAAAAATTGATGGCGATTTTAGATATAATACCTCACAAGCATTAATAAGAAATGGATATTGTACAAGTACAGGATCATGCGAAATGTCGTTAACAGATTTTGTCTCACTTTTAGAGCTATCTGCCAACGATAATTCATTTAAAACAAAATATAGCCCGAATACTAACGCAGACATGAAAGCTGTTTATGCTAAATATTCTTCTTAAATAAAATGAAAATAAAACCG
>Ga0299914_10000922_pt1 | contig 18632 bp, 18 predicted proteins | sample RVTome_10_FD_201361 | JGI IMG/M metagenome (GOLD analysis project Ga0299914, IMG submission 201361) | Soil microbial communities from uranium-contaminated site in the Upper Colorado River Basin, Wyoming, United States - RVT153D57 (version 2) ...
CTCCTGTGTCACCGGGCGAATCCACCACCGCGGCGCCGTTCGCGGCGCCGGGCGCCTCCGCCACCTTCTCGTCGGTCGTCACCTGCAGGAAGATCTCCTCGAGGCTCATGCGCATGGGCCGCAGCTCCAGCAGGCCCCAGCCACGGGTCACGACCGCTCGCGCCAGATCGCGCCGGACGTCCGCCCCCCGCGCGCTCTCGACCTCGAACCCGCCCGGCGCGCCGCGCCCGTCGGACGGCACCACGCGCATCACGCCAGGCACCGCCGCCAGCGCCGCGCCCGCGTCCTCCCCCCCGGCGTCCACCTGCACGTACATCGTCTCGGCCCCTTTCAGCCGCGCGGTGAGGTTCTCGGGGGAATCCACCGCAACGACGCGGCCCTTGTTGATGATGACGACGCGCTGGCAGGTCTGGGCGACCTCGGGGAGGATGTGCGTGCTGAGGACGATGGTGTGGTCGCCGCGAAGGCCGCGGATCAGGTCGCGCGTCTCGATGATCTGCTTCGGATCGAGCCCCGCCGTCGGCTCGTCGAGGATCAGCACCTCAGGGTTGTGGATGAGCGCCTGCGCGAGCCCGACGCGCTGGCGGTAGCCCTTCGACAGCTTGGCGCAGTGCCGGTCGGCCATGTCGGCCACGAACGTCCGCTCCATGACCGACCCGACGCGTTGCCGGCGTTCGTTCGGCGGCACGCCCTTGATGCGCGCGACGAAATCGAGGTACTCGCGCACGGTCATGTCGGGGTACAGCGGCGGGACTTCGGGGAGGTATCCCGTGCGTCGCTTCGCCTCGATGGGATCGGTGAAGACGTCGTGCCCGGCGACGACGGCGCGTCCTTCGGTTGCCGGCATGTACCCGGTCAGGATGCGCATCGTTGTCGTCTTGCCGGCGCCGTTCGGGCCGAGGAAGCCGAGGATCTCCCCGCGCTCGACCCTGAAGCTGACGTCGTCCACCGCGGTGACGCGGCCGTAGCGCTTGGTGATGTGCTGGACCTCAATCACGAAGACTCTCCAGTAGAACTCTGGACGCTGTTGACTTCCGTTTGACGCGGTCCGCTCGACAGCCGTGGGGGCCGAACTCGCCCCTCGGGCCGCGCGGAGACGCACCAGTATCCGTGAGCGGAGCCTAAGGTATAGACAGAAAAACGATTAGGACCGATCCCGGATCGTAGCCATACGGTGAAAACAGTGTCAAGACGGGTCAGGCCGCTAAAACGCTTTCCCGCCTCAACGGGGCTTGCCGGACCCGGGTGGATTGCGGTACGATATATGAGCGTTTGCTCATACATTCATATGTCACGACCATCTGCAATGGTTCGCGCCGTCGATCCGGCTGATTCCCAGGTCTGTGAGGCGCCGACTCACCTCGGCGAAGGCGGCCTGGCGGCGCGACGGCGCCTGCTCATGCCGGCCAGGACCGTCCAGGGGCTTGCCGACACGTTTCGTGTGCTCGGCGACCCGACGCGTGTGCGCATTCTCGACGCGCTCGGCGCGGGCGAGCTGTGCGTATGCGATATCGCCGGGCTCGTGGGGCTCAGCGAGTCGGCGGTTTCACATCAGCTCAGGCTCCTCCGCGGGATGCGGCTCGTCCGCCCGCGACGCGCCGGACGCCTGGTCTACTACGCCATCGACGATCGGCACATCATGGAACTGCTCAGGCAGGCGCTTACCCACATCGAGGAGCACCCCGGAGGAGGGGCCGAAGGCGACGCTCGCGACCGGCACGCGGCCGAGGAGCGATCGTGAGCACCGCCACGGCGTCCTGCCCCGTCTGCGAACTGCACGCGGAGTCCGTCTTCAAGATCGAAGGCATGGATTGCCACGAGGAGGTGGCGATCCTCCAGCGCCGGCTGCAGAAGCTGAACGGGCTCGAGGCGCTCGACGCCGATGTCCTGGGTGGGCGGCTCCGCATCAAGTACGACGCGGCGAAGCTGACCACGGCCGGGATTGCCGAAGCGGTGGCGCAGACGGGCATGCGCGCCTGGCTCGAGCACGAGGCCTCGCGTCCCTCGACGGCGTCGCCCTGGCGCGAGCGGCTCGTGATCCTCTCGGGCGTCGCCCTCGCCGCCGGGCTCGTCCTCCAGTTGACCGGCACCGGCGGCGCGCTTCGCTGGATCCCGTACTTCGCGGCGATCGCGCTCGGCGGCATCTACACGGTGCGCCGCGCGATCGGATCGCTGCGGGCGCGGATCCTCGACATCCACGTCCTGATGATGGTGGCGGTGGCCGGCGCGATGGCGCTGGGCGAGTGGTCCGAGGGGGCGTCGGTCGTCTTCCTCTTCGCGCTGGCGCAGGTGCTCGAATCGCGCGCGATGGAGCGGGCGAGGGGCGCCATCGGCGCGCTGATGGATCTCGCGCCGGCCGAGGCCGTCGTGCATCGCGCCGGCGGCGACGTCCGCCTGCCCGTCGATGACGTCCGCGTCGGCGACGTCGTGGTCGTGCGGCCGGGCGAGAAGATCCCGCTCGACGGGCGCATTCGCGCCGGCGAGAGCCACGTCAACCAGGCGCCGGTCACCGGCGAATCGCTGCCCGTCGAGAAGACTCCGGGAGACGACGTGTTCGCCGGGACGATCAACGGCCGCGGCGCCCTCGACGTGGAGGTCACGCGGCTGCGCCGCGACTCCACGCTCGCCCGCATCATCCACCTCGTCGAGGAGGCCCAGGCGCAGCGGGCGCCGAGCCAGACGTTCGTGGATCGCTTCGCCCGGATCTACACGCCGATCGTGCTCGCGCTCGCGGTGCTGGTTGCGTTGCTCCCGCCGCTCCTCGCCGGGGCCGACTGGAGCACGTGGATCTACCGCTCGCTCGTCCTGCTCGTCATCTCCTGCCCCTGCGCGCTCGTGATCTCGACCCCGGTGTCCATCGTGTCGGCGCTGGCGGCCGCGGCGCGCAAGGGCGTGCTGATCAAGGGCGGCGCGCGGCTCGAACGGCTCGCGGAGGTGCGGTGCATCGCGTTCGACAAGACGGGCACGCTGACGGAGGGACGCCTGCATGTCACCGACGTCGTGCCGCTCGACGGCATCCGCCCCCGCGATCTGCTCGCGCTCGCCGCGGCGCTCGAGACGCGCTCCGAGCACCCGGTCGGGGAGGCGATCGTCAGGCACGCGGCATCCGAGGGGATCGAGCTGCAGCCGGTCCAGGCGTTCCAGGCGCTGCCTGGTCTCGGCGCCGAAGGGGCGGTCGGCGGTCGCCGGGTGCTCGTCGGCAGCTATCGCCTGTTCGAGGCGCGGGGGCTGTGCCTCGACGGGACCGGCAACGGCGCCAGGGGCGCGGTCGAACGCCTGGCGGCGCAGGGCCATGGGGCCGTCGTTGTCGCCGTGGACGGCAGGCCGGTCGGCGTGCTGGGCGTGGCCGACGAGATTCGGGCGGCGGCCGGTGAAACCGTGCAGATGCTGCGCGAGCAGGGAGTGGGCCGGGTCGTGCTCCTGACCGGCGATCACGAGGCTGCCGCGCGCACCCTCGCCGACGCGGTGGGTCTCGACGAGTACCGCGCCGGCCTCCTGCCGGATCAGAAGCTCGCGGCCGTCGAGGCGCTGCGCCGGGAGCACGGCGCGCTGGCGATGGTCGGCGACGGCGTGAACGACGCGCCGGCGCTCGCCGCCGCCGACGTCGGCATCGCGATGGGCGCCGCCGGCACCGACGCCGCGCTGGAGACCGCCGACATCGCGCTGATGGCCGACGAGCTGCCGAAGATTCCCTACGCCCTGCGCCTCAGCCGCGCGACGACGAGGAACATTCGCGCGAACATCGGCTTCTCGCTCGCCCTCAAGGGCGTCTTCCTGGTCATGGCCGTGATCGGCGCCGCCACGCTCTGGATGGCGGTCGTCGCCGACATGGGCGCGTCGCTCGTGGTGATCGGCAACGCGCTGCGGCTCCTGCGGGAGTAAGATAGTCATCCCGATCGCGCCCCTCGCGCCGCGGGACGGATGCTCGAGCTTGCATTCACGTCCGCCGCCGCGCATAGTGCGGGCGCTATCACGCAAGGAGGCAGCAATGGCTATTGCGAAGCGACCCGTGCCCGAGGGCTACCAGACCGTGACGCCGTACCTCGTCCTGGACGACTGCGCCGCGGCAATCGAATGGTACAGGAAGGCCTTCGGCGCCGAGGAACTGGGGCGAAGCCTCGGTCCGGACGGCAAGGTGATGCACGCCGAGATCCGCATCGGCAATTCACGCGTCATGATGAGCGACGCGGTGATGGGGAACAAGGGGCCGAAGGCGCTCGGCGGTTCACCTGCGTCCCTGTTTCTGTACGTCGAGGACTGCGACGCCTGGTTCGACCGTGCGGTCAAGGCCGGCGCGGACGGGAAGATGCCGCCGACCGACCAGTTCTGGGGCGATCGGTTCGGCTCGCTCGAGGATCCACACGGCTACACCTGGTCGGTTGCCACGCGCAAGGAGGATCTGACGGCCGAGGAAACCGAACAGCGCGCGGCGGAGTTCTTCAAGCAGGCGCAGCACCAGCCGGCCGGCAGCTGATTCGTGCGGATGGGCCGCGCGGTCGTGCTCGTCGGGGTGCCCTGGGACGATCAGTCCTCGTTCATGCGGGGAGCGGCCGGGGGCCCCGACGCCATCCGCCGCGCGCTGGCCAGCCCGTCAGCGAACCAGTCCACGGAGCGGGGATTCGATCTCGCGTTCGGGGCGACCCTGATCGACGCGGGCGATGTGTCCCTGCCGGACGCCGGGCCGGGGGAGGTCGCCGACGCGATCACCGCGCGCGTCTCGGCGCTCGTCGACGACGAGCGTCCGATCGTGGCGCTCGGAGGCGATCATGCGGTGACGTTTCCGCTCGTCCGCGCGCATGCGTCCAGGTTCCCCCGTCTCCACGTTCTCCACCTCGACGCGCACCCCGATCTCTACGACGACTTCGAGGGCAAGCCCTATTCGCATGCCTCGCCGTTCGCGAGAATCATGGAGTCCGGGCTGGCGGCCCGGCTGGTGCAGGTGGGGATCCGGACGCTGAACGAGGCGCAGCGCGGGCAGGTCCGGCGATTCGGCGTCGAGCAGGTGCCGATGCGCGACTGGACGGGACGCGAGCGCCTGACGTTCGACGGACCGGTGTACCTGTCGGTCGATCTCGACGTGCTCGATCCCGCGTTCGCCCCCGGCGTCTCGCATCACGAGCCGGGCGGATTGAGCGTGCGCGACGTCCTGCGGCTGATCGAAGGGTTCGAGGGACCCCTGGTCGGCGCCGACGTCGTGGAACTGAATCCGGTGCGCGACCGTGATGGCGTCACGGCGATGGTCGCCGCCAAACTCGTGCGGGAGATCGCGGCGCGGATGCTCGCCACGCGATGAGGCCTCCGGTCAGGCCTTGCGGTTGCTGAAGAAGTGCTGGTCCACGAACTCGTCGATGGACGCCTGATCCATCGGATCGACCTTCTCGAACTGTACGCCCATCCCGATCCGCCGATCGCTCCACGCAATGCGCGACTCGGCCTCGATGTCCCGCTTCGATCCCGGCAGCCTGAAGCGCACCCGCACTTTCGATCCCCCCTCCAGCGGGCTCATCGTCCGGATGGCGAGACCGCCCTTGCTCAGGTTGAGCGTCAGCGCCGCCGCGATGGTATTGCCGAAGCGGTAGTTGACCGGGATGCCCAGCACCACGCGCGGGCTGCCGCGCCGGTTGAAGTTGTCGGGGAAGAGGTGCGGCGCGAGCGACGGGAGGATGTGCTGGACGGCGCTGTACTCGTTGACATATCCGGTCACGCCGAGCGCCGCGAGCTCCCGCACTTCGTCGGCGCTCGCAATCGTCCCGCTGAAGACCAGGATCGGCAGCCGCCCCTCGTCCAGCTTCCGGATCGCGCGCACGAGCTCGACGCCGCCGGCGTGGGGCAGCCGCAGGTCCAGCACGATGAGATCGATGCGCTCGCGCTCGGATCGGACGCGCGCCAGCAGTTCCGCCGCGCTCTTCACGGTGAGCGCCGTGTGTCCGGCGCCGAGCAGCGCCGTCGCGAAGCGGTCGCGCACGAAGGCCGTGTCATCGGCAACGATGACGGTCTTGATGGTGGCCACTGGTACAGCCGTCACGTGTCAGGTATCGGCTCCGGCGACGCGACACGTTAGCGTTCGGCGATCCTCGGCGGGCCGGCGCGCACGTCGCGAATCCGGACGGTCCTCCACGGCGGTGATCAGGGCACGTCCCTCCCTCGCGCGGCGCCGATCGACCCGCTCGCAGGGCGGTCGGGCTCGTTGCAGAATTTATCAGGTTCTCGCTATAATCCGAAGTCTTGCCGTGTCGTCGGGCGAGTGAGGTTCGCCGTCGATGCCGCCGAGCGGGATGCGTCCCGCCCGCGCCGGGACGTCCCGGCCCGGAACGTTCGAGGAGCGTGTATGGCCACCTGTCCGGAATGCGATGCCGATATCGAAGTCGACGAGTTCGACGTCGACAAGGGCGATCTGATCAGCTGCCCTGAGTGCGGCTCGAATCTCGAGGTGACCAGCACCAGCCCGCTCGAACTCGAGCCGGCCGACGAGGACGACGACGAAGAGGACGACCGCGAGGAAGAGGACGACTTCGACGAGGACGACGAGGGCGACGACGAGGGCGACGGGGACGGGGAGGACTGGGAAGAGTGACACGGGCCACGCCGGCGGCGGATCCGTCGCGGTCCCCGGCCGGCAGCGCGGCGCACGCCGCGGTGCATGACCGGGAGGCGGCGCTTTCCCGGGCCCTCCGGGAAGTCCCTGCCCTGATCGTCGCCTACAGCGGCGGCGTCGACAGCGCGTATCTGGCCTGGGCCGCGACGCGAGTCCTCGGCCCGCGGGCCCTGTGCGTCACGGCCGACAGCCCCAGCTATCCCGAGCGTCACCGCGAGCTGGCCGCCCGCGTCGCGCGCGACTTCTCGCTCAATCACGAGATCATCCGCACCGGCGAAATGGCGCGTGCCGAGTACCGCGCCAATCCCGCCAACCGGTGCTACTACTGCAAGCAGGAACTCTACACGCGCCTGGCGGCGCTCGCGGCCGATCGCGGCATTCCCGTCATCACCGACGGCAGCAACGCCGACGATCGCGGCGACTACCGGCCCGGCCGCCAGGCCGCGCGCGAGTTCGGGGTCCGCAGCTTCCTCGACGAGGCCGGCTTGACGAAGGCCGACATCCGCGAACTGTCGCGCGCCGCCGGTCTGCCCACCTGGGACGAGCCGGCGTCGGCCTGCCTGTCGTCCCGCATTCCCTACTTCTCGGAAGTGACCGACGAGAAGCTCCGCATGATCGAGCGCGCCGAAGCGGTGCTGCGCAATCTCGGCTTCCGCGTCTGCCGCGTGCGCCATCACGAGACGATCGCCCGCCTCGAGATCGCACGGGACGAAATGGCCCGGGCCCTCGAGCCGGAGGTGGCGGAGACGCTCGATCGCGAGCTGCGCGCGATCGGGTACCAGCACGTGACGCTGGATCTCCGCGGCTACCGCCTCGGCAGCCTGAACGACGCACTCCGGCTCAGCCCCCTCTGAGCCGCCGCGGTCCCTCGCCCGACGCGCAGCGCCCTGCTGCTCATCGCACTCGCCTGGCCGCTCGGCGCACCTGGCATCGCTCCCGCGAGCCTCGACGCGTGAACGGACTCGAATTTCGCCATGGGGCGCGCGGGCTCGAAGTGGCTCGGCACCAGCCACACCCGCCCGTCTGTCGCCCTGGCGAGAATCGCGGCGGCCGCCTCCGGCATGCGTCTTGGTCGTGGCAAGACAGTAACCACTTATAATCAGGGCAGATCTCAGCTATACTCCACGCCCGTAGGGCTTAGGCTGAGGGCCAGCAGGGAGCTGCCCAGGGGCCCGTCGCACAGCCGCGGGGCCAGCGCTTCGATGGCCCGGGCCGCCGGGGAGCACCGCGTTCAGCGGCCGAACAGGCACGCCGATCTCACGATCCGACTCGCTGTGGCCGATAAATCGTTGCGCGAAGGGGACGCCTGCGACGAGCGGCACCAGCGTGAAAATTCGTGTCAGCAGTGATCGCGCCCGTTGCGCGCGGTGGCTTCGAGCAGGCGATCCATCGGCGGTTGGTGAAATTGACAGGGTGCAGTACGGACGGTAAGCTCCCATTCTAGCCTGAGGAGAAGACGTAGATGATTCGCAGCTTCCGATATGGCGCCGCGCTCCTGGCGATCGCCGGCATGGCGACCGCCGCGTGCGGCAGAAAGCAGCCCGAGGTGCCGCCGGCGCCGCCGCCTCCCGAGGAGAAGCCCGCGACGACGCCCGCGCCGCCGCCGCCCCCTCCGCCGCCTCCGACGCCGGAGCCACCGCGCGTGCCGACCGAGGACGAGATCTTCCAGAAGATGACGAACGAGGAAGTGGCGCAGAAGTACCTGACCGCCGTGTACTTCGCCTACGACTCGATCGAGATCGACGAGCAGTCGCGCGCCGCGCTCCAGAAGAACGTCGAATTCCTGAAGACGCGCGAGTCGGTCCGCATCCTGGTCGAGGGGCACGCGGACTCGCGCGGCACGAACGAGTACAACCTGGCGCTCGGCGAGCGGCGCGCCGACGCCGTCCGCGACTACATGGTGAGCCTCGGCGTTCCCACCGAGCGGATTTCGGTCGTGAGCAAGGGCGAGGAGCAGCCCTTCTGCCAGGAGGAGAACGAGACCTGCTGGCAGCAGAACCGCCGCGGCCACTTCGTCGTGACCGCCAAGTAGACCCTGCGACGGCGGGCGCCGGATCCGTCCGGCGCCCGTTCAGTTCCGCGCCGCGCGCGCGATGGCGTCGGCGGCCGCCCGCGGATCCGGCGCCCCGATGATCGGCCGGCCCACGACGATGTGGCTCGCCCCCGCCGCCAGCGCCTCGGCCGCCGTCATCGTCCTCACCTGATCGTCGCCGCGGCCCGTGGCGGCCCCGGCCCCGCGGATTCCCGGCGTGACGATCGCGAACTCCGGCCCGCAGCGCGCCCGGATCACCGCCGTCTCCTGCGGGGACGCGACGACCCCGTCCAGCCCGGAGGACTGCGCGAGCATCGCGAGCCGCACGACGTGATCGAGCACCGGCCCGCGGACGCCCGACTCCTCGAGCGCCCGCGCGTCCATGCTGGTCAGGACGGTCACGGCGATCACCAGCGGCCGTGTCCGTCCCTCGCGCGCCGCCGTCTCCTGCGCCGCTTCCAGGGCCGCGCGCATCATCCGCGCGCCGCCGCCGGCGTGCACGTTGAGCATCCAGACGCCGAGCGACGTCGCGGCCGCGACGGCCTGCGCCACCGTGTTGGGGATGTCGTGGAACTTCAGGTCCAGGAAGACGCGCTCGCCGCGCGACGCCAGACTCCGGGCGATCTCGGGCCCCTCGGCCGTGAACAGCCGGCTCCCGATCTTGAATCCGCCCGCGACGCCGTGGAGGGCGTCGGCCAGCGCCAGGGCCTTGGCGCCGCTCTCGACGTCGAGCGCGATCAGGAGCTGATCCACGCCCGTTCCTTCCGGCTGGTGTCGAGCGTGCCCGTGAGGTCGGCCAGACGCGTCATCCCGTGGCGCCCCATGTAGTCGCGCATGCCGTCGATCAGCCCGTGCCAGATGAAGGGGTCGACGAAGTTCGCGGTGCCGACCTGTACCGCGGCGGCGCCGGCGATCATGAACTCGAGCACGTCGGCCGCCGTCGCGATGCCGCCCATCCCGACGATCGGCACCTTCACCGCCTGGCGGCATTCGTACACCATCCGCACGGCGATCGGGCGGATCGCCGGTCCGCTCAGCCCGCCGACGATGTTCGAGAGCTTCGGGCGCCGGGTCTCGACGTCGATCGCCATCGCGAGGAACGTGTTGACGAGCGAAATCGCGTCGGCGCCCGCCTCCTCGGCGGCGCGCGCGAGCGACGCGATGTCGGTGACGTTCGGCGTGAGCTTCGGAATCACCGGGAGGGGCGTGACCTTGCGGACCGCGCTCACCACCGCGTGCGTCCCTGGCAGGCTGCAGCCGAACGTGATCCCGCCCTCCTTGATGTTCGGGCACGAGATGTTCAGCTCCAGCGCGGCCACGCCCTCCTGATCCGACAGGATCCGCGCCAGCTCGACGTACTCGTCGAGCGTCGTCCCGCAGATGTTGACGAACACGGTGGCGCGCCGCTCCCGCAGCTCCGGCAGCTTCTCGCGGATGAAGCGGTGGACGCCGATCCCCTGGAGGCCGATGGCGTTCAGCATCCCCGACGGCGTCTCGACGATGCGCGGCGGCGCGTGACCTTCGCGCGGCTCGAGGAAGAGGCCCTTGACGGCGACGCCGCCGAGCGACGAGAGATCCACGACCTCCCCGTACTCGACGCCGTAGCCGAAGCACCCGCTGGCGGCGATGAGCGGATTCGGCAGGCGAAGCGGGCCGATGTCGACCGAGAGGTCCATGTCAGTGGGCCAGCCGGATGCTGAGAAACGCATCCAGCATGGAAGATGGCAAATGGAAGGTGGAAAAACGCCCCGATTCACGGCTCTCTTCCATTTGCCTTCTTCCGTTTTCCATGCAGGCCGGCATTCGTCAGCGGCCCGCCAGAGCGTCCCAGACGATGCGGCGGGCGTCGAAGACGGGCCCGTCGATGCAGGAGCGGACGAAGTGCGGGGCGCCGCCGTCGTCGCGCGCCAGCACCACGCAGCTGTAGCACCCCCCGAGGCCGCAGCCCATCACCGGCTCGAGCGAGACGTCGCACCGGCGTCCCGCCGCCTCGGCGAGCCTGGCGACGGCCCGCATCATCGGCGTGGGACCGCAGACGTAGAGTTGAAGCGCCTGGAGCTGGCGCGCGGCATCGCCGGCCCGCGGCCCTGGATCGCCGGCGTTCCGGAGATGATCGAGCGCCTGTTTCAGCGGATCGGTCACGAAACCCTTCACGCCGCGGCTGCCGTCCTCGGTCGTCAGCACCACGCGGACGCCCAGCCGCTCGAAGAACTCGACGTAGTACAGCTCCGAGGCCCGCCGGGCGCCGTAGAAGAGCGTGGTGGGCGTCCCACGGGTGCGGAGCGCTTCGGCGAGCGTGGCGAACGGCGCCAGGCCGACGCCTCCCGCGACCATCCACGCGTCCGCGGGCGGGTCCACCGGCTCGAACGGACGGCCGAGCGGGCCGAGGCACGCCACGCGCGCGCCCGGCTCCGCTTCGTAGAGGAGCCTGGTGCCGATCCCGACGCGCTTGTTGAGCAGCGTGATACCCGAGGGCGCGCCGCCGCCGTCCCGCAGGATCTCGAAGATCGAGAACGGGCGCCTCAGCAGCGGATCCATGCCGCGCGACGTCCTGACCATCACGAACTGCCCGGGCCGCGCGCGCGCGGCGATCTCCGGCGCCGCGAGCGCGAGCACGCAGTAGTCGCCCGACAGCCGCGTGTTGGCGATCACCGGCGCATCGATGTCGGCGGGCATCATCGAAGTATACACTTGGCTCATGCGGTTCCTCAGGATGCTGACGAACGCGCTGCTCGCCGGCGCGCTCGGCGCGTCCTATCTCACCGTGCTGGCGCTGCAGTTGAATCCGCACGTCCCGCTCTTCTCGGACACGACGTGGCGCTGGTTCGCGACGCTCGGCCTCTTCTACGGCGTGCACCTCGCGGCGCTCTTCTATCTGCTGATGATGGCGCGCGAGTTCTTCAGTCTCGAGCCGCTGTCACCGGGCTGGGCCAGCGTGCGGGTGCTCGCGTGGCTCGCCGCCGCGCTGGCCGCCGCGGCGTCCGCGTTGATGTGGCTCAATGTCAGGGGCTTCGAAGCCGCGCTCGGCGAGACCGCCACGCGCCGGATGACGGCCGGCGCCGCCGCCACCTCGGCTTCGACGGTCGTCCTGCTGGGGATTGCCGTCGCGCACTACTCCTTCGGCCGCCGCGGCAGCCGCGTCGGCGCGTCGCTCTTCGCCATGGCGGCGTTCGGCTCGATCGCGCTTCCGCTCGCCGCGCGCGGCCCGGCCGTTCCCGACGAGCCGCTGCCGTCCGGTGCGCCGGTGGCCCGCCACGAGGAGGGGGCCGCACGCCGCGTCGTGATGATCCTGCTCGACGGCGCCTCGCTCGAGTACATCTGGCCGCAGGCGGCCGCCGGCCGCCTGCCGAACTTCGCCCGGCTGCTCGAGACCGGCGCGACGCTCGATCTCGCGACGGTGCGGCCCACGGGTCCGGGGCCGGTCTGGGCCTCGGCCGCGACGGGCGTCTATCCCGACAGGACGGGCGTGCGCTCCGGCGCGCACTACCTCGCGTGGGGAGCGCGGCAGCCGCTGGACCTGCTGCCCGACCACTGCTTCTCGCACGCGCTCGTCCACCTCGGCGCCGTGCGTCAGCTCCGCAGCTCGTCGGAGGCCTGGCGGTCGCGTCCCGTCTGGGACATCCTCTCGGCCGCCGGCATGCGCGTCGGCGTCGTCCGATGGCCGCTGACGTATCCGGCTCCCGGCGTGGACGGCTTCGTCGTCAGCGACCGCTATCACGAGCTGATCGGGTCGATGGGAGAGCTCGGCGCGGCGGCATCTCCCCCGGCAACGCTCCCGATCGTTCGCGCGGCGTTCGAGGACGCCGCGGCGGAAGCGCGGCCCCTGGTGGCGCCGGCGGTCGCCGGCGGGCCCCGGCCCGACGCGCCCGAGGTGCAGGCGGGCCGGCGCGACGCCGCGTACAGCTTGACGATGCGGGAACTGCGGGCGCGCGGGGAGGTCCAGTTCGCGGCGCTGCGCTATCAGGGGCTCGACACGATCGGCCACTACTACATGGGAGACACGCAGCCGGCGATGGTGGGCGATCCGGACGATCACGATCGCCGGGAGCACGTGGAGGTGCTCGGGCGCTACTACGCCTACATCGACGCGGAGATCGGGGAGGCGATGGACGCGCTCGCGCGCGAGGACCTGCTGCTGGTCGTCTCGGGCTTCGGCATGCAGCGGCAGAACCCGCTCAAACAGATTGCGGGCCGGCTGCTGGGCGACCCCGACATGACGGGCACGCACGACCGCGCGCCGGACGGGTTCCTGCTCGCCTACGGCGCCGACGTGGCGAGCGGCCGCCTCCAGCGCGGATCGATCGTGGACATCACGCCGACGGTGCTCTACTACCTGGGCCTGCCGGTCGGCCGCCACATGGACGGGTATGCCCGCACCGACCTCTTCACGCGCGAGTTCACCGCCGATCGGCCGATCACGTACATCGCTTCTTACGACAGGTGAACCGTGGTCCGTGGCCCGTAGCTCGAGGCCCGTGGCCCGCAGGTCAGTGGTCGTCAGGAGTCGGCCGGAGTCCGGTCGGCGGTCGTCATCGAGATGACCGTGACCCACGACTGGCGACCACGGACCACGGACCACGGACCACGACTGTGATATCCTCATCCGTGACTCTTTAACGGACGCCCTGTGAGGCGTCCAAGAGGTGCATGGTGACAACTTCCCCCGGTTCACGCCAGCGGCGTCCGCCGCGAATTCCCCGCGTCCCACCCGTGTTCCCGAGGCGACGGCCATGCCCCAGGTGATGGACGCCGACCGCATGTCGCGCGCGCTCACGCGCATCGCCCACGAGATCCTCGAGCGCAACCGCGGACTGGACGAGATCGCGCTCGTCGGCATCCGGACGCGCGGCGTGCCGCTCGCCCGGCGGCTCGCCCACGCGCTCAAGGAGATCAACGGCGACGACGTGCCGACGGGCGCGCTCGACATCACGCTCTACCGGGACGACCTGATGCGGCATCCCGTCGGTCCGCAGCCGGTCGTACGCCGCACCGAGATTCCGTTCTCGATCGACGATCGCAAGATCCTGCTCGTCGACGACGTGCTCTACACGGGGCGGACGATTCGGGCGGCGCTCGACGCGCTCATCGACTTCGGGCGCCCGCGCGCCATCCAGCTCATCGCGCTGGTGGATCGCGGACACCGCGAGCTGCCCATCAAGGCGGACTACGTCGGCAAGAACCTCCCGACGTCGCTGAAGCAGAGCGTGCGCGTCCGGCTCCAGGAGATCGACGGCGCGGACGAAATCGTGATCGAGGAGGAGGCATGACCCCGCGCGCACTGGATCGCGGCGCCCGGGCGGAGCTCCCGGACGTGACTCCTGCCGGGCGGCTGCGCTCGCGGCACCTGCTCGGGATCGACGGCATGGACGCGGGAGAGATCGCGCTGATTCTCGACACCGCGGAGGCCATGCAGGAGATCGCCGCGCGGCCGATCAAGAAGGTGCCGGCGCTCCGCGGCCGCACGGTCGTCAACCTGTTCTTCGAGCCGAGCACCCGGACGCGGACGTCGTTCGAGATTGCCGAGAAGCGGCTCAGCGCCGACTCGTTGAGCATCGCGTCGGCCACGTCGAGCGTCACGAAGGGGGAGACGCTCCTCGACACGGTCCGCAACCTGGAGGCGATGGCGCCCGACATGATCGTGATGCGGCACGCCTCGTCGGGGGCGCCCCACCTGCTGGCGCGCACGTGCCGGTCCGCGATCGTCAACGCCGGTGACGGGACGCACGAGCATCCGACACAGGCGCTGCTCGACGCGTTCACCATCCGCCAGCACAAGGGGCGCCTCGCCGGGCTGAAGGTCGCCATCGTCGGGGACCTGCTGCACAGCCGGGTCCTGCGGTCGAACGCGCTGCTGCTGAACATCATGGGCGCCGAGGTCTGGGCGTGCGGTCCGTCGACGCTCATGCCCGCCGGCATCGACCGCCTCGGCGTGCGCGCGACGACGAGCGTGGACGAGGCCGTGGCCGGCGCCGACGTGGTGATGCTGCTGCGCATTCAGCACGAGCGCATGCACGGCCACTTCGTCCCCTCGGTTCGCGAGTACTTCACGCTGTTCGGGATGACGCCCGAGCGGGTCCGCCGCGCGAAGCCGGACGTGATCATCATGCATCCCGGACCGATGAACCGCGGCGTGGAGATCGATTCGGAGGTCGCCGACGGGCCGTACTCCGTGATTCTCGAGCAGGTGTCGAACGGCGTGGCCGTGCGGATGGCCGTGCTGTACCTGCTGGCCGGGCCCGACGGGCAGGACCTGCGGGACGGAGGGATGCGCTGACCAGCGGCATGGCACGGCCCGCGCCGATGCACGGAAGAACACGAAGACACCCAGCGCGGCGAAGCCGCAACCGAACGCTTCGCGGGGGGCGGTCACGCCCTGGCGCTTCGCGCCGGACGATCACGACGAGCACGACGGCTCATGGCTCTTTCGCGTCGTGGTCGTGGTGGCCGTGGTGGTCGTCCGGCCTGCCGCTCGTGTACGTGGCGGTGTCAGCGCCTGTGAAATTGGGGCAACACCTTTGCCAAGAAAACAGACTTAGTCACCGTCTTCGTGGTCTGCGTCTCGTCGTGATGTTCGTGGCGCGCCGTCGGCGCGTCCAGGTGACAGTGCCGGTGAGATCGGGCGGAGGAGGAAGTTGGCAAAGCTGCTGCTGAAGGGCGGGCGGGTCGTGGACCCGGCGAACGGCCGCGACGGCCAGTTCGACGTGCTCATCGCGGAGGGGACGATCGCGAGAATCGGGCGGAACCTGCCGGCCGACGGCGCCGAGGTGTTCGAGGTCGCACCGGGCTGGATCGTCGCGCCGGGACTGATCGACATCCACGTGCACCTCCGGGAGCCGGGCCAGGAACACAAGGAGACCATCGCGACCGGAGCCGCGTCGGCGGCCGCCGGCGGCTTCACCGCCGTGGCGTGCATGCCGAACACGGATCCGGTCAACGACCACGCCGGCATCACGCAGTTCATCCTGAAGCGGGCGGCGGAGGCCGGCCTCGCGCGCGTGTACCCGATCGGCGCCGTCTCCATCGGCTCGCGCGGCGACCAGCTCGCGGAGCTGGGCGAACAGAAGGCCGCCGGGTGCGTCGCGTTCTCGGACGACGGCCGTCCCGTGGCGACGGCGCTGCTGATGCGGCGCGCACTCGAGTACGCGGGCATGCTGGGCGTGCCGATCGTCGACCACTGCGAGGACCCGTCCCTCAAGGCGGACGGCGTCGCGCACGAAGGGGCCCACGCGACCGCGCTCGGCCTGCGCGGCATTCCCGGCGTGGCCGAGTCGCTGATGGTCGAGCGAAACGTGTCGCTCGCGGCGCTGACCGGCGCCCACGTCCACGTGGCGCACATGAGCGCGCGCGAGTCGCTGCGGGCGGTGCGGGACGGCAAGGCGCGCGGGGTCCGCGTCACCTGCGAGGTGGCCCCGCACCACTTCGTCCTCACCGACGAAGCGCTGCGGGGGCCGGTCGCCTACGACACGAACGCCAAGATGAACCCGCCGCTCAGGGAGACCGCCGACCGGGACGCGATGCTCGAGGGCCTGGCCGACGGCACCGTCGACGTCATCGCCACCGACCACGCCCCGCACCACGCGGACGAGAAGCTGGTCGAGTTCGACCGCGCTCCCTTCGGGATCGTCGGGCTCGAGACGGCCGTGCCGCTGGTGTTCGACCGCCTCGTCCACGCCGGCCGCATCAGCCTCGCCAGGATGATCGAGCTGCTCTCGACGAACCCCGCGCGGGTGATGGGGATCCCCGGCGGGACGCTCGCCGACGGCGCGCCCGCCGATCTCACGGTGCTCGCGCCGGACATGCCGGTGACGGTGCGCGCGGCCGATCTCCGATCGAAATCGAAGAACACGCCGTTCGACGGCTGGCAGCTGCGCGGCGGGGTGGCCGCCACCATCGTCGGCGGGCGGCTGGTGCATACCGCCGCGGGAGGACTACGGACGTGAGCCGTCGAGACGAGCTGCGCCAGCGGGCGCTCGCCAAGCTGCAGGAGTTCGAGGTGCTGATGCGGAACGGGCACTTCGACTACGGCAACGGGTTCCACGGGCGCGTCTACCTGAACCCTCACCAGCTGTTCCGGTACCCGTCCACCATCTGGCAGCTCGCGCAGGATCTGCTCGACATCCTGCCGGGCGATCTGCTCGACAGGACCGAGATCGTCGCCGGCCCCGCCACGGGCGGGGCGCTCCTCGCGCATACGCTGGCCGGGCTCCTCGACGGCCGGCGGGCGCTCACGCATCCGCCGTGCAGCTTCGCGCCGTTCACGCACGGCGCGGGCAAGTTCGTGCTGCGGGACTACTACGCCCGGCAGATGAAGGGCCGGCGCGTCCTGCTGGCCGACGACGTGCGCAATACGGGGAAGACGTTCCAGCGCTGCGCCGACCTCGTGCACCAGGCCGGCGGCACGGCGATCGCGACCGTGGAAATCTGCGATCGCCTCGAAGCCGTCGTCGATCTGGGCATCCCGAACTACGCGCTGGCCGAGTACTCCGCGCCGGAGAACTATCCGGTGGGGCAGTGTCCGATGTGCCGGGCGGGGGAGCCGATCACGGCGTTTTGAGGTTCATCAGGTTCATGAAGGTTGATGAGGTTCATTGGGTCGGCTCCTTGATGTCCAGCGATTCGGCCGTCGGCGCGTGATCGGGCTGGCTCCGGCCCTCGACCGGCTCTACACCGACTACAACCGGGAGGATTCGGCGAGCGATCCGGTGCACCGGGTGCGGCCGTTCGTGTCGGGCGCGGATCGGGAGATTGCGGGGTTCTGCGCGGCGGCGCTGGCGTTCGGGCGCGTGGGGAGCGTGCTCAACTCGATCGACACGCTCTTTCGCATCATGGGGCCGCATCCGGCGGAGTACGTGCGGCGGTTCGATCCGGGCGCGCCGCATCCCGAGCTGCGGGCGATGGTGCACCGGTGGACGACGGGCCGCGATATCGCCGCGCTGCTGTGGATCCTCCGGCAGATGCTCGAAGAGGGCGGTTCGATCGAAGCGTTCTTTGCCGGCGGATTGCCGGAGGACGACGAGGACGTCGGGCCGGCGCTGGATCGCTTCTGCGCGCGCGCCCTGGCGATGGACGTGCGGCCGGTCTACGGGCGCCGGCCGGCGCGCCCCGGCGTGTGCTACTTCTTCCCGCGCCCGTCGGCCGGCAGCGCGTGCAAGCGGCTCAACCTCTTCCTTCGATGGATGGTGCGCCGCGACGCCGTCGATCTCGGGGTCTGGACCCGCGTGCCCGCGTCGAAGCTGATCGTGCCGCTCGACACGCACGTCATCCGCCTCGGCCGGTGCCTCGGGCTGACGCGCTACGCCAGTCCGGGATGGAAGATGGCGGCCGACATCACGGCGTCGCTGCGGGCGCTCGATCCCGCCGACCCCGTCCGCTTCGATTTCGCCATCTGCCACGTGGGCATGATGAACGCCTGCGGCTTCGGCCGCCGGCAGGGAGACGCGCAATGTCCGCTCAAAGGCCTGTGCCGGCCGCGCCGCCGGCGCCGCGCGCGCTGACCCGCGTCGCGTGGACGGCGGTGGCGATCGCCGCGCTCGCGGCGGTCGCGGTCCTCGTGTGGGGCCGTCAGGCCGCGCACGAGTGGGAGGTGACATCGGTCCGCGCGCCGCGCGGCGACCGGGTGGCGTTCGTGCGCGCCAGCCGCTGCGACAGCCCTCCCTGCCAGACGCTCTGGATCGGCTCGACGCGCGAGGACGCCACGCGGGTCGCCACGCTGGCGCCCGGCGCGGAGGGCTGCACCGAGATTGCCTGGACCCCCGACGGCGCGCGCGTGGCGTTCGTCGTCAACGGCTATCAGCTGCGCATGTACGACGCGGCGACGCTCGTCCCTGCCGGGCAGCTACGCCTGCTCGAACCGGAAGGCGACCCGCCCGCCCGCATCGCGCGGGGCGTGACGTTCTCGGAGAACGGCCGCGCGGTGACGTTCGACGACTGCCCGCGCATTCGTTCCGGCTGCCGCGCGGGGCTGGCGGCGGTCCCGGCAGGCCGCTGAATTGTGACGGCCCGCCG
>Ga0299914_10000923_pt1 | contig 18620 bp, 18 predicted proteins | sample RVTome_10_FD_201361 | JGI IMG/M metagenome (GOLD analysis project Ga0299914, IMG submission 201361) | Soil microbial communities from uranium-contaminated site in the Upper Colorado River Basin, Wyoming, United States - RVT153D57 (version 2) ...
AGCCCGGTGCCGGTGGCGATCACGTCGCCCGGCTCCAGGGTCATGACCTCGCTGAGCGTGGCGACGAGAGTAGGGACGTCGAAGATGAGGGCGCTGATCGGGGCCTCCTGACGGGGCTCCCCGTTGACCGTGGTCCGCAACCACGAGCTGCCGATATCGGGGAGCTCGTCGATGGTCGTGATCGAGGGTCCCATCGGGCAGAAGGTGTCCGGGCTCTTTCCCACGAACCATTGGACATGTCTCTTCTGCAGGTCCCGGGCGGTGACATCGTTGACGATGGTCCATCCGAAGACATGGCCCAACGCGTGTTCGGCCGTCACATTTCGGGCGGTCCGGCCGATCACGACAGCCATCTCACCTTCGTAGTCGGTGGTGCCGGTGGGGTCGTTGGCCAACACGATGGGATCGTCGGGACCGACCACCGACGTCGGCGCCTTGGTGAAGATCACCGGATGGTCCGGGATCATCTGCTTCTCCGAGGCGTCGAAGCCGGAGTCGGAGAACTCCCGGGCGTGGTCGCGGTAGTTGCGACCCACGGCCATGATGTTCTTCCGGGGGGAGAGGGGGGCGAGGAGACGAATCTCACCCATCGGGTACCGGGGCGACGTGGCGACAGCTTGCTCCACCTTGGCCGGATCCCATTGCGCGATCAGGTCGACGGAGTCATTGGGCAAACCCGTGTTAGACAGGTCGACGACATTTTCCTGCTCGATGACTCCGAGACGACGTTCGCCTTCGAGCTCGAAATTGCCTAGCCGCATCAGCTGATGGTACATGATGCATGATGCATCCTGTCAGAGGAGCAGCGGAGGGATGTTGCACAATATATTTGCGCTCGGTGACCACCCCTATTGCACCCTCCCCACCCACCGACGCCCCCGACCAATGGTGGCCCGAGCTGGGGCCGAAGTGGGAGCCCACCACGGCGGTCAAGCCCCCCTACCCCACCATCGACATCCACACCCACCTCGAGGTGCCGGCGGCGGCGGGCATCGCCGCCGCGCTGTTCCGCCCCGAATACGACCCTCGGATGCAGGTCCAGCCCGAAGAGAGCACCAGGTACAACCGGGAGCTGAGGGCAACCCAGACCGCCCAGTTCGTCGACACCGGAGCCCGGCTCGCCGACATGGACCTCCAGGGCATCGATGTGCAAGCCCTTGCGATCGCTCCACCCCAGTACTTCCACTGGCTCGACGAGGCGACCGGCCCAACTGTCAACAAGATGCAGAATGACGCCATCTTCGCCATGACCGAGGAGGCGCCCGACCGGTTCGTCGGCATCGCCAACCTGCCCATGGACCATCCTGAGGCGGCGGTCGCCGAGATGACGCGGGTCCAGGCCGACCTCGGCTTCAACGGGTTCGAGGTCAACGCCGATGTGCGGGGAGGGGACCTCGACGATCGACGCTTCGACCCGATCTGGGCCAGAGCCGAGGAGCTGGAGATGCTGGTGATCCTCCATCCTCACGGCTGGACCGAGCCGCGGCGAATGGACGACTACTACCTCATCAACGTCGTGTGCATGCCGCTTGCATCCACCGTTGCGGTGTCACGCATGATTCTGGGAGGAGTTTGGGAGAGGTTCCCCGACCTGCGCATGATGGTGGTGCACGGCGGCGGGTACCTCCCCTTCTACTTCGCCCGGACCGACCACGCCTACCGGGTGAGGCCGGAGACGAGGCGTCACATCCCGCGGCCCCCGAGCGAATACCTGCACAAGCTCTACTTCGACACCACGGTGTTCGCCCCGACGGCGGTGGAGTACCTGGTGAGCGAGTTTGGAGCCGACCATGTCCTGATGGGCACCGACTATCCCTTCGACATGGGACCGACCGACCCCCTCGGGTTCCTCGCCGACGCCCGGCTCACCGAGGCGGAGCACGCCCTCATCGTCGGCGGCAACGCGGCACGCCTTTTGCGGATCGCGGTCTAACCGCCGTCGGCCAGCACTTCGATGACGGCGCTGATGTCGCTGTCCCCCCATCCCCGATCCCGGGCGAGTCGCAGGATCTCCGCTCCCGCCGCCGAGACCGGGCCGGGCGAGCGACGGGCATCGGCCAAACCGAGGTCCTTGGCCATGAGGGCCACCGTGAACAATGGGCTGTGGTCCCGCCGGGACATCGGTTCCGCCTTGTAGTCGAGTAGGCGAGGAACCGCACCCTGCCGGAGCAGCTCGAGACAAGCCGTGGTGTCGAGCCCGGCGTCCTCCATCGCCAGGATCGCCTCGGCGATGGCGACCACATGGGCATTGAGCAGCCGGTTGGTGATCAACTTCATCTCCAGGCCCGCCCCGTTGGGCCCGATGTGATGGACCGACGAGGCGAAGGTGTCGAGAAGCGGGCGGGCTTCCTCCACCGCCTCGGGATCGCCACCCACCATGACCGCAAGGGTCCCGGCTTGGGCATGTACCGAGGTTCCGCTGACGGGACAGTCGAGGAATTGAAGGCCGGCCTCACCCGCGGCCCCGGCGATGCGACGGGAGAGTTTCACGTCGATGGTGGAGAGGTCGATGCACAGGGCTCCCGGCTCCAGACTCTCGAACAGACCTCCCAGATACACTTCCTCGACCTCGGAATCACCGGGCAAGGAGCTCATCACAACCGGGACCGTCAGCTCCATGGTCGATTCCAGCACCTCCACGCCATCGCTCTCGGCCGCCGCCCTCGCCTCGGGCGAGGTGTCGATTCCGAGGACGCGATGACCGGCAGCGGCCAGGTGCCTGGCCATCGCCCCTCCCATCCGTCCCAACCCGACGAACCCGATTGTCGTCATCATGAGCCTCCCTTCACTGCCGGCTTCGCTCCAACGCCTCCCATACCCAGGCCGTCGCCGAACGGAGACCGGGATGTGCCGGCGAGATGCCGACCCGGGGCCGCTCGGCGTCGACCTCGATGGTGTCGATCAGCGGGCCCGGACCGTCCCGCATCACCGAAACTCTGTCGGCGAGCATGATCGCCTCGTCGACGTCGTGGGTGACGAGGAGGATGGTGCGCGGGTCCATCTGCCAGTGGGTCTCGAACTCCTCGTGGAGTTTCCTCCGGTTGAGTGCGTCGAGATGGGCGAAGGGCTCGTCGAGGAGCAGGATCTCTGCGTCGTGGGCGATGCCCCGTCCCAGCCCGGCCATGGTCTGCTGACCCAGCGAGAGAGTATCCGGCTTCTGGGAACGTAGCCGTCCCAGACCCATCCGCTTGGTGTGGAAGTCGCGAATCTTCTCGTACATCTCCGACGGTTTGTCGCTGAACTCGGCGCTGATGGCGATATTCCGTTCCACCGTCCACCAAGGGAGGAGACGGGGATCCTGGAACACCAGGGCGGTCCGCTTCTCGTGACGTTGCGGGCCGATGAACTCAACCCGACCGGTGGTGGGGGTCTCCAGACCGGCCACGATGCGGAGCAGGGTGGTCTTACCGCAGCCGTTGGGCCCGACCATGGCGTGGACGCTCCCGCTCTGCACCTCGAGATCGAGATGGGACAACACCGGTCCGCCGTCATCTTCCCCTGCGTAGGCGAAGCCGAGATCGCGAATTCGCACCTTCATTTCGCACACTCTGCAATCGATAGCGGTTTCACGCTACAAAGTATCGATTGTCTGATATATGATCGCAGTGGTCTCGCCCCATTGTGGGCAGGACCGAAACCACAGCGACGAGTCGGGAGGTAAAGGTGCGACCGAGATCGAGAAGGCTGGGCGTAACACTTGTTGCAATACTGGCAATGGTGATCACAGCCTGCGGCAGTGATGGAGACGGTGAAGGGACGGGCAGCACGACCGCCGAGGAGGCACGCACCGTCATCCGCTTCTCCTTCGCGCCGGACCCGGTGTGGGATTACATGAACGACTCCGGGATGATCGTGGAGTGGGAAGAGGAGTTCAACACCCGGATCGTGACCAGTGCGACCTGGGACGAGTTCACCTACTTCGCCGGAGGGCATGGCGACATCGTCTCCATCGGCACCCAGGAGATCCCGGTGGTCGAGCAGGAGACCGAGATCAAGACGGTCACCTTCGGAAAGTACAACTTCCAGAGGTCCCCGATGATGACCCGGGCGGACACCGGCTACAACGAGTTGCCCGACGTCCCGGCCGGTTCGCCGATCTGTGTGAGCAGCCCGGTGTCCAACACCCAATACTGGTCTGTGGCAATGAAACAGCTCCACGACATCGACTACTTCGTCGGTGGCGGCGACTACGAGCTGATCGTGAATGACCATTTCGTCAACCCGCAGAACCTGCTCAACGGCGACTGCGAGGCGGCGGTGATCATCCCCGAGGCGGCGGCGCCTTATCTGCGGACCGGTGAGATCGTGCTCATGTACGACGGGCTCATGCCGTTCCAGCAGTACACCCAGTTCTCAACCGTGGATGATGGTGAGAACCACGTCATGTCCAACCTGTTCACATCGACAGAGGCCTTCTACGACGAGAACCCGGAGGCGGCGGCGGCGTTCCTCGCCCTCTGGGAGCGTGGTATCCAGGCGTGGGCAGATCCGGAGATCCAGGCAGAGATCATCGGCACCTACCCCCAGCACTTCTCGGTCGAGGAGGACGAGGACATTGCCTTCATCCAGGACTTCATGTCGGGTGACGGCAACTGGTTCGTCGACTCGGTGTACCTGACCGAAGAATGGATCGAGTCGGAGCGAGCGATCTGGGACTTCATGACCGAGTTGCACGAGGACAATCAGAACCGGCTAGAGCCCGGCTTCGAACAGCCCAGGTTCGAGGCGGTTGCGCCTCCGTCGAGTTGACACCCCGGGAGGTGGGTGGGCGTAGGCTCACCCACCTCCCCTGACCCCTGGAAGGAACAGAGGGAGCGGAGGACACACCGTGGCCACGACACTCGAGCAGACGGCACCGGGCGTGCGATCGGCCGAAGAGGAGCGTCTGCTCGTCCTGCGCAAGCGGGACACAAGACGCAAGTGGTTCTGGCGGATCGCCGGCTATGTGGTCGTGCTCGGAGTCTGGGAGATCCTCTCCGGCCGGCTGCTCAGCGAGAACCTCCTCCCCGGCCCGACCCGGATCGTCGAGACCTTCCCTCAACTGATCGAGACCGGCCGATTCTTCAGCAGCTTTGGCGCCACCCTGACCCGGATCGGGGTCGGGTTCGGCTTGGCCTTCCTGTTCGGGATAATCCTCGGCATCCTCACCCAGAACCGGTGGGTCGACGGGTTCTTCAAGGACGCCACCACCATCAGCCTGACCTCGCCCGGGTTGATCTGGGCATTGGTCGGGCTCGTCATCTGGGGCTTCGAGCCGCAGGGCTGGATATTCGCCATCTTCATGACCACCTTCGCCCTGGTCACGGTGAACATCGCCGAAGGGATCAGGGCCCTGCCCAAGGACCTGATCGACATGTCGAGGGCCTTTGGCGTTTCGACGTCTCGCCGGCAACGGGAGATCGTGATCCCCTTTCTCGCCCCGTTCATTTTCACCGCCCTCCGCTTCGGCTTCTCCATCGGCTGGAAGGTGACGGTGCTGACCGAGGTGTTCTCCTCCAACGAGGGGATCGGCTTCGAGATGCGCGTCGCCTCCCAGCTGTTCCGGATGGACGAGTTCTTCACCTGGGTGCTCTCTTTCTTCGTCTTCGCCTTGTTCCTGGAGAAGGTGGTCTTGCAGAGGTACGAGGACAAGTTCTTCAGATGGAGAGCGGAGGTGAGCGCATGACCACCGTCGTGGCCAAGCCGCCCAGCCCGAGTCGAGGAGTGATGCGGGTCCTCAAGTCACCACTGACGGCGCGGATCCTGTTCCCCTTCGCCGTGCTGGGTGTCTGGTACCTCATCTACTACACCATCGACTCCCGGATCTTCCCCACCCCACAGCAGGTGTTGGTGTTCATGTGGGAGGAGGTGACCCTGACCAGCGGGGTTCGCTACGGGAGCGTGGTCTCCAACCTCTTCGGGATGTTCGCCATCTCGCTCGCCCGTCTCACGGTCGGGTTCTTCATCGCGCTCGGCATCGGAACCGTGATCGGGTTGGCAATGGGCCTGTCCAAGTCGGTGGACGCCTTCTTCCACGACTGGGTAATGGCGATCCTGGCCATGCCCGCCCTGGTCTGGGCGCTGTTCCTCGGTCTCGCCTTCGGGTTCGGCCACGAAGCCCCGGTTCTCACCGTGATCCTGTCCGGGATCCCCTTCGTCATCATCAACGTGCGGGAGGGAGTGCGTAACACCCCCAAAGAGCTGTTCGACATGGCGCGCGCCTTCGACGTGCCTCAGAACAAGATCACTCGTCACGTCCTCCTTCCCGCACTGTTGCCCTTCTTCTTCGCCGCCATCCGCTATGCCTACGCGATCGGGTGGAAGGGGCTGGTCATCGCCGAGGTGTTCGGCTCGGACCGGGGCATGGGATGGACCATCAAGTTCTGGTACGACGCCCACCGGGCGCACGGGGTCATCGGCTACGCCCTCTTCTTCATCATCTTCGCCCTGGCATTGGAGAAGCTGGTCTTCGATCGGCTGGCGGATCGGGCGTTCAGGTGGCGACCGAAGATCGACGCGGTGGAGATGGCGGAAGGGGACTTCGGCGCGGTGAGAAGCGAGGCATTCCTCCTGACCGAAAGTCAGGAAGTCGGTGACGGTGTTGCATTGACGAGCATGGAAGGCGAATCCAGGGATGGCTGAGATCAAAGTCGAGAACCTGCACAAGGAGTTCGGTATCGGTGACGACCGAGTGGTCGCCCTGGAGAAGGTCAACATGGAGGTCTCGGGCCACGTCTTCGTCTCCATCGTCGGGCCCTCGGGTTGCGGCAAGTCGACCCTGCTCAACATCCTCAGTGGCATCGAGACCCCCAGCTCGGGGACCGTGACCATCACCCAGGACAACCGTGATGCCGAGCCGGGTTACGTGTTCCAGGCCGCCCGCCTCCTCCCCTGGCGGACGGTGCTGGACAACCTCCTCTTCGTCCAGAAGGATCGGAGTGAGGAGACACGGGCTCGCTGTCAGAAGTACCTGGACATGGTCCAGCTGGGCGACAAGGTGGACAAGTACCCCGGCGAGTTGTCGGGGGGCATGCAACAGCGCGTGGGGATTGCCCGAGCGTTCTCCATCGAGCCCGACGTGCTGTTCATGGACGAGCCGTTCAGTCATCTCGACGCCATCACCGCCCGCACCCTGCGCCGCGAGCTGCACGAGATGTGGCGACAGACCCGCAAAACCGTCCTCTTCGTCACCCATGACGTGGGCGAGGCGGTCGAGCTGTCCAATCGGATCCTGGTCTTCGCCAAGGGAGGGCGACTCGAGGACGATCTCCAAATCGACCTCCCCTTCCCCCGGGACCCGGCCGAGGAGGAGGTGGCCGTGGCCAAGGCCCAGGTCCTGCGCAAGTTCGAGGAGCTGGACCTGGTCGCCAGCTGACCACCTCCAATAGGGCGCCAGCCAAAATCTTGACCCGACACGAGAAGGTTCGGACCACTAGGCCCGAGCCCTGCATCCAATGGAGGAACTATTGAGACGACGGACACAGAAGTGGATGATCCTGCTCACCTTGCTCGCCCTGGTAGTGGCGGCGTGTGGTGACGACGAGGAGGGCGGGAGCGACGGAACCCAAGATGATGGCGGCGAAGCGCGGACCGTGATCCGCTTCGCCTTCGCCCCCGATCCGGTGTGGGACTTCCTCAACGACAACGGGCACCTGGTGGAATGGGAGCAAGAGCACAACATCCGGATCACTACCAGCACAACCTGGGACGAGTTCACCTTCTTTGCCGGCGGACACGGCGACATAGTGTCGATGGGCACGCTCGAGATCCCGGTGCTGGAGCAGGAGACGGGGATCGAGACGGTCACCTTCGGCAAGTACAACGCCCTGCGTGACTCGATGATGACCCTCCCCGACAGCGGGTTCGAGACCATCGCTGACATCCCGCCCGGATCGACCCTCTGTGTGGCCAGCCCGGTCTCGGCCACGGGCTTCTGGGCGGTGGCGGCCAACCAGCTGCACGACCTGGACTTCCGGGTCGGCGGCGGCGATTTCGAGCTGGTCGTCAACGACCATTTCGTCAACCCGCAGAACATGGTGGAGAACGAGGACTGTGTCGCCGGCATCTTCATCCCGGAGGCGGCGGCGAGCTACATGCGAACGGGCGACATGGTGGTCATGTACGACGGGCAGTCGCCGTTCCAGCTCTACAACACCTTCTCCGGGTTCGAGAGCGACGAAGCCCACATCATGTCGAACTTGTTCACCGCCACCGAGTCCTTCTACGACGCCAACGAAGAGGCGGCAGCAGCTTTCCTCGAGCTATGGCAGCGTGGAATCGAGCTCTGGGCCGAGAACCAGGCCGCCATCATCTCCACCTACCCCCAGCACTTCGCGGTGGAGGAGGACGAGGACATCGCCTTCATCCAGGAGTACATGGCCGGGCCCAACGACTGGTTCGTCGACTCGGTGTACTTCACCGATGAGTGGGTCGAGGCGGAGCGGGCCATCTGGGACTTTCAGACCGAGCTCAACCCGGACAACGCCAACTACGTGGAGGCCGGGTTCGAACAGCCCCGATTCGAGGTGATCCCCGCACCCTGAGTGTGTGCGTCCCCCTGCCCCGCAGGGGGACGCTCTAACCCACCCCCAGCGCCCGCCGCAGGTCCTTCACCCTCCCGGCATGATCGGTGTGAGCGACCGGGGGCAGCGGCTCGGAATTGGTGACCGGGAGCACCACGAAGTGGGGGCCGGGCTCGGCGAGGAGCCGGGGAAGCTCGGCCTCGACCGTGACCAAATCTTCGATTCGCTCCACCTTCTCGATCCCGGCGCCCCTGGCCACGGTGACGAAGTCGACGTCGGGGGCGAATTGCTGGCCGCCGGTCATCTCGTAGCTCGCGTTCTCCAGGAGGAACACCAGGAAGTTGGGCGGGCCGTAGCGACCCATTGTCACCAACGAACCGAGGCTCATCAGAAGTCCGCCGTCCCCCTTGAGCACGATCACTTTCCGCTCGGGACGAGCCAGGGCGAGACCGAGCCCGAAATCGGAGGCATGGCCCATGCCGAAAGCGAGAAAGTCGAAGTCGAGCTCGTGCTCTGACACCAGGGGCCATTGCAGCGTTGCAGTCATGGTGGTGATCACGATCTGGTCGCGGCGGACCGCGGCGAGAACACGGAACAGATCGAGGCGCTCCATGGTCATTGTCTGAACCCGTGCCCGTAGATCACCGCAGCCGGCTTGGAGGCGTCCGCGGCGAGGGTCGCCATCTCCTCGATCACGTCGAGATCGTCGTCTCCCATCAGTTGACGATGGGGAAGGCCCCAGGCGTCGAGAAGGGGCTCGGTGTAGGGGTAGGCCGAGTCGATGGGAAGGAGCCCTTTCATCGCCCCCGGATATCCCCGCCAGCCGACCAGGAGCAGCAACGGTATGCCGGGGCCGATCCCACAGCCGCGCAGAGCGTCACCGGCCTCCATCAACCCGGTGTTCTGGATCAGCAGGAACGGCTTCCTCCCTCCGACCCAGAGACCGGCGGCGAGGGCGATCCCCTCCCCCTCCCTGGTGGGGAGATAGACGTCGATGTCGGGATCGTCGATCAGGGCCTGGTAGAGATGACGGCTCTCCGCGTCCGGGATCGATACGACGTCGGTGAAGCCGAGCCGCTTGATCAGCTCGAGGGTCCTCGCCGCGCTGGCCCCGCTCATCTCGGCAGGGGCTCCACCCCGAGGATTCCGGCCCATCGGTCTAGCTGCGCCACCACGCCGGGACCAACCGGGATCCCTTCCCGGCGATGGCGAGCCGCAGCCTCCGCCTCCGGCTCGCCGTGGATGTAAATGCGATCCCTGCCCGGGGACCGGGACGACTCCCGGATCACCTCGAAGGTGGCCTCCATGTCGCTCTGGACCTGCTCCTCCGGGCGGAACCCATCGATCCTGATGGCACCCATGAGGTGTCCCATCGCCGGCGGCGCCTCGCCGGTCGCCCCGGCGATCCGGGCGGCGAAGTCGGTCCCGCCCAACGCACCGCACAACAACTCGACCATGAGCGCCAGGCCGTACCCCTTGTGGCCACCGGTCTCCGATCCCTCCCCGCCCAAAGGCAGGAGCGGCGATTCGAAGGAGAGGACTCCGTCGGCGTCGAGATGGGGGGCGCCCTCCGGGGCGACCCAACCCGGTGGGATGGGACGGCTCTCGCGCAACGTCGTCTCCACCTTGCCCACGGCCACTGCCGAGGTGGCCATGTCGAGAAGGAAGTCGGTCCCGCCCCGAGCGCCGGGGATGGCCACCGCCAAAGGGTTGGTGCCGAGGATGGGGTCGGTGCCGAAGGTCGGGGCCACCCTTCCCCCGCTGTTGGACATGCTGATCCCGATGAAGCCGGATCGCATGGCTCGCTCCGCCCAGAAACCGGCATACCCGAAGTGGCTGCTGTCCTTGACCACGACGAACCCGCAGCCGTGCTCGGCCGCCATGGTCATCGCCTCGTCCATCGCCCGGGAAGCAGCCACGATGCCGATGCCGTCATCGGCCCCGAGCACCCCGGTAGTGGGAGACCTCGCCTCGAAGTCGAGCCGGGGCCGGGCCCGAATCACTCCTCGCTGGAGACGGGTGAGGAAGTAAGGGACCCGGGCCAGCCCGTGGCTGCGGATTCCCCTCAGATCGGCGCCGATGAGGACTTCGGCGACGAGATCGGCGTCCTCCTTGGGGACGTCGACCGCCCGGAACAGACCGCTCACCCAACGCTGCGCCCCCTCGAGCTGGACACACAGGGAGCCCGGATCGACCTGTTCACTCTCCACCTCACCGATCATATAGGATGCATGATCGCCGAGATTGGACCGAGAGCACATGGCCGCTTCGTCGGACACCATCGTGGAGATCCCCCCTCCCGAGGTTGCGCCGAACGATCGACGACGCTGGGGGCTGCCGATCATGTTCCTGGCCATGGTGGTGGGGCTGTCGGTTTTCATCTCGGTCACCTCCCCGGAGATACCACCGCTGGATTGGGCACCGCGCACCGGCCCGGACGGCTCGGTCAACCTGGACAGCCTGGCGGCAACCGGTGACGGGTTCGCCATCCTTTCCGGCATGACCGTCGACGGCGTGTTGCTCTGGTCGTCGGCCGACGCCGACTCCTGGCGCTCTCACCCGCTCCAGGGGGCGCCCTCTCAACTGGCCACCATCGAGGACGGGCTCATCGCCTACGGTGTCCGCGGAGGTCGCATGGTTTCCCGGGACGACGAGGCGTGGGTCGAGGCCGGGGAGGGCATCGTCTTCCCCGACGAGATCCGCTCCCGCCAGGGCTCGGGCCGGCCCAGCCTGATCGGCGGAGACAACGGGTTCGTCGCTTTGTCGCTCTATGGAGACGTTTGGTGGTCGGCGGGCGGGGACGAGTTCGACCAGGTGGTGTCCGACCCGGAGTGGGGCCCGGGAAGCGAGGTCGAGCTCGCCTTCGACTCGGCCTGCCGCCCTCCCACGCGGACCTCGCCCGACGTCCCGCCCATGGTCGAGACCGATTCCGGCCTCGTCGCCATGATCTCGAGCAACCCGGCCGAGCCGTTCGGGGTCTGGCCGGTGTGCGAGCCGAAGGTCTGGTTCTCCGAGGACGGCCGATCCTGGGCCGAATCCGCCGTCACACTCGGGGACGGCGCCTACGTCTACAACCTTGCCTGGCGCGATGGGCGTTATACCGCGGTAGGGGGATATGGGATCGGGATGCCCACAGTGTGGACTTCGACCGATGGGAGCGAATGGGATCAGATCGAGGAACTCACCTCCCTCTCCGGCATCGACCTGTACACAGTCGAGGCCGGCCCGGCCGGTTGGGTGATCTTGGGGAGGGACAGCCAGGGCGCGGGAACGGTGGGCTGGACCTCCCTGGACGGGCTGTGCTGGACGTCACTGCCCCCATTCGTGTCCGGTGGAGACACCGCAATCGCCTCCGAGCACATCGCCGTCCTCGACCGGACGACATATCCCGACGTCTGGGTCGGAACCATCACCGGCGGAAGCGGCTCCTGTTGACGACAGGACGGAGCGGGGCCCACGTCCTCGTCGAGTCGCTGCTCGCCGAGGGTGTCGAGCTCCTCTTCGGTATCCCCGGCGTGGGGACGCTCGCCGTCTATGACGCCTTCGTAGACCATCCCGAGTTGCGGCACATCGAGGTCCGTCACGAGCAGTCGGCAGTGTTCATGGCCGACGGTTTCGCCCGCGCCTCGGGCCGGGTCGGGATTGCCTTCACCTCCAACGGTCCCGGCGCGCTCAACACCATCACTGCCATGGCCACGGCGCACAACGACAGTGTCCCCCTGCTCCATCTGGTCAGCGAGAACCCACCCGAGGTGCGTCGCAAGGGAAAGGGCCACTTCCACGACATCTCCGACCAGTTCGGCATCTTCCGGCCGGTTTCCGCCTATGCCGCCCAGGTTGCCTTGGCCGACGAGATCCCCGCTGCGGTGAACAGCGCCTTCTTCGCCCTCCGCAACCGCAGACCACGACCGGCCCTGGTCGAGTTCGCCAACGAGGCGTTCACCACAACGACGGAGGCATCTCCCCTTCCAGTAGCGAAGACCGTGGCGCAACCCATCGACCCGGACGCACTGATCCGGGCCGCGGAGATACTCGCCGGGGCGGAGCGGCCCCTGGTTTGGGCCGGTGGTGGCATCGCCACCGCCGAGGCCGCGGCCTTGCTCACCCGGATCGTGGAACGGCTCGGGGCACCGGTGATCACCACCCAGAAGGGTAAAGGGGCAATGCCCTGGGACCACCCGCTCCACATCGGGAACTGGGCCAACGAACAGCCCACCCGGGACCTAATCGCCGATTGTGACGTGCTGCTCGCCGTCGGCACCAGGTTCTCCTACTTCCCCACCGGCGGCTGGTCGCTCCGACTCCCCGAGCGCATCGTGCAGATCGACATCGACCCGGCCGAGATCGGACGCAACTACCGGGTCGAGGCCGGGGCGGTCGGCGACGCAGGCGCGGTCCTGGCCGCCCTCGAGGGCGAACTCGACCGGCTCGGGCATCGACCTCTCCCCTGGCATGACGACGAAGTGGCCGAGGTCCTCTCCCGGATCACAGAGGCGGTGGGCACCCCGGTCGAGATCGAGGTGCTCGACCAGTTGAGGTCCGCACTACCCCAGGATTCGCTGGTGTTCAACGACCCAACCACCATCGCCTTCTGGGCCCGCTCCCATTGGAAGGCGGATCGGCCTCGCACCTGGTTCGTCCCCTCCGGCTTCGGCACCCTCGGCTTCGCCCTGCCCGCCTCGATCGGGGCCCGTATTGCCCGACCGGACACCCCGAGCGTCGCCGTCATCGGCGACGCCGGGATCATGTTCACCATCCAGGATCTGATGACCGCGGTTCAGGAGAACGTTCCCGCTGTCGTCCTGGTCTTCAACGACGAGGGCTACGGGGTGGAGCGGAGACATCAGGACCACCTCTACGGGAGACGGAGCGGGGTGGACGTGCGTCCGCCCGACTTCGTCGCTCTGGCCCACGCCTTCGGGGCCAGGGGGATCCTGGTCGAGGACCTGAGCCGGGTCGGGGAAACGGTGGCATCGGTGCTCGACGCCGACCGCCCCACCCTCGTCGAGATCCCCAACCGGTTCAACCACCCCGGGTACGGGTCCTTTGGCAACTACGAGAAAGGAAAGAGTTGACCACGATCGACATCCACGCCCATGCCATCGTGCCCGATGCCCTGGCCGCGATGGCCTCCAGCCACCCCGACCATGGCCCCACCCTGGTCGAGGACGACGGGCGCCGCTATCTCCGCTATCCGGGACGGGAACGTCTCGGCCCGCTCCCCGAGGCCATCTTCGAGCCGGAGATCCGGCTGGCCGACATGGACCACCAGCGCGTCGATGTCCAGGTGATCGCCATCCCCCCGCCCAACTTCCACTACCACGTGCCGCCCGACGTCGGAGCCGACTTCGCCTCCATCCAGAACGATGCCCTGATCGCACTCAGTGACAGCGAGCCCGACCGATTCCACATCTTCGCCACACTCCCCCTGCAGGACATCGACGCCTCCCTCGCCGAGATCGCAAGGGTCGCCCCCTTCCCCCGGATGCGTGGGGTGCAGATCGGCTCCAACATCGACGGCACCGACGTCGACGACCCGTCGCTGGAGCCGGTGTGGGCCGACCTGGAGAGCCGGGACATGCCGGTGTGGTTCCACTCCGACCAGCGCTCGATCGCCGGGGCGGAGAGGCTCAACTCCTACTACCTGCAGAATCTGGTCGGGATCCCGCTCGAATCGACCATCGCCGCCGCCAAGCTGATCTTCGGAGGCGTCCTCGACAGGCACCCCGATCTCCGCATCGGGTTCACCCACGGCGGAGGTTTCTCCCCGTACCAGATCGGACGCTGGGAGCACGGTTGGTCGGTACGACCCGAGCCCAAGGTGAACATCACCGAGAAAGGGCCGAGGCACTTCTTCGCCACCATGTACTTCGACAGCCTCACCCACGATGCCATCTCCCTCGAGATGCTGGGTCGGCGGATGGGCTGGGACCATGTCGTCCTGGGCAGCGACTATCCCTTCGACATGGCCTCGACCGATCCCGTGGCCGGAGTGGCGGCGGTGGAGATGAGCGACGCCGATCGTGCCCTGGTGCTCGAGGGCAACGCGGCCCGGTTCCTCCGCCCTCTCGGGGGCGCGTCCTGATGCGCACCGGGCGGATCGGGGAAGTCGAGGTGTCGGTGGTCGGGCTCGGCTGCAACAACTTCGGGCGGGCCCTGGACCGGAACCAGTCGGCGGCGGTGGTCGACGCCGCTCTCGAGGCCGGGATCACCCACTTCGACACCGCCAGCAACTACGGGGAAGGCCAATCCGAGTCGTTCCTGGGGGCCGCTCTGGGAAGTCGTCGTGACCAGGTCGTAATCGCCACCAAGGTGGGTGTCGCCATCCCGGGCTGGGAGGGCAGCGGCGGCGCCGACCCGCAATACGTGCGTCAGGTCCTGGAGCGGAGTCTCTCCGAGTTGGGCACCGACTACGTCGACACCTACATGATCCATTTCCCCGACCCGAAGACCCCGATCGAGGACACCCTGGAGGTGCTCGCCGACCTGGTCGCGGAGGGGAAGGCACGGCAGATCGGATGCTCCAACTTCGATCCGGCCCAGCTCACCCAAGCATTGGCCGCCTCAAAGGCGAGGGGATGGCCCGCCTTCGTCTGCGACCAGGTGCACTACAGCATGGTGCACCGGGAGCCGGAGACCAACGGACTGGCCGACATCTGCGTCGAGACCGGGGTCGCGCTGCTCCCCTACTACCCCCTGGCCAGCGGTCTGCTCACCGGCAAGACCAAACGCAGCGGCGAGCCGCAGGGCCGTCTGAAGATGGACCGCTACCAGGAGTTCCTCACCGAGGAGAACTTCGACCTGGTGGAGGGGCTGGAACAGTTCGCCTCCGAGCGCGGTGTCAGCATGGTCCAGGTGGCCCTGGGATGGCTGCTGGCCCAGGATGCAGTCTCCGCGGTCACCGCCGGCGCGACCAGCCCGGAGCAGGTAGTCGCCAACGCCGCCGCGGCGGAGTGGGCGCCGACCACGGACGACCTGACCGAACTGAGCTCTCTGCTCGGGCACTAGACGAGCCGATGGTCTTCATGACCTCCAACCCGATGTCCCTCGGTCAACCTCTGACCCGCCCCAGCGAGCGACGGCGGTTCTTGGTGTGCCGACGGCGGCTCATCGCCCATTGCAGTCCCAAAATGCCAAAGACGACGCCGATGGCTATACCGAACACGGCCATGGCGCCACTGACCGAGCTCATCGCCTCAGGTGTGAAGATCAGTGTCCCGGCCAGGACGATCATCACCACTCCCCCGATGAGCTTGAGGAGCCGCCCCGCTCGCTCTTCCAATTTCATCGCTCGCATGGCAAACAGGGCGACACCGAACACAACCAGTTCGTCGAGCAGGAACACCAGCATGTACAGGGCGAAGAGGGGAATGCTCCCGACCAGGCTGATGCCCTGCTCTGCGAGCAGATTCGTCCACAGCAGGGGGTAGCCGGCGGTGCATGGCGTCTCCAGGACGGAGACTCCCACTGCGAGGACGGCGGTCCCGGCCAGGGCCGCGGGGAGAGCCCTGTCACTCGCCGCCACCGACCGCATCCTGCGATACAGCCACGGCTTCCTCTCGTCGGGGATGCTGAGTGTGAGCCCGCGACGGAACCAGAGGTAGTCCTTCAGATTGATCACCCCGAACCCGAGAGCCACCCCGGCCATGGCCAACCGGATCCAGGTCTCGTTGGCGGCGATGGTGAGGAACCCGTAGATCCCTGCGATATAGAGCCCGTAGAGAAGCGTGGTGACAGCCAGGAAGACGCCGCCGATGGCCAGGACCCGTCGTCGCGACCCGGTGCGGAGGACGAGGGCGAGCAGGATCGACAGTGCCCACAACGAGCATGGGTTCACCCCGTCGACGAGGGCGATCAGGAACGTTGAGAGCACCAGAGAACCGCTGCCCACGTCGACGGCGCCGACGAACGGGAGATCTATCACAGCGGAGGGCTCTGGCTCCGGGATCGGAGCCGGCGCCGGGCCGGCCAGGGTGGCAGCGACGGCGGCCCGGATCTGGTCGCCGGTGCCCGCATCGAACCCCTCCCACACCCGGTCTCCGAGGAGGGTGGTCGGGATCGACCGCGCTTCGAGACCACGTTCGCTCATCGTCGAGTTGAACAGGTCGAGGTTGGCGGGCTCGTACCGCACCTCGTAGCTGGTGATCACCAGCTCGGGATAGTCCTCAACGAGCTCCTCGAGGAACTCGAACTCCTGGGCGCAGTAAGGGCAGCCGACACCCCAGAACACGATCAGCTCGACCTCGGCGTCTCCTTCGGCGGCCGCTGCTGCAGGGGCCAAACCGACGACGAGGAGGAGGGCGAGCAGAACCCTCCGGAGTGCGGTCATATCGAAAGTTTCGGCCGCCGACGCCGCCTGCAACAGGTCCGCAAGTCACAACCTGATGGGACCCCCAAGCGGGGCTCAGCCGGAGTAGGTGTTGGCCCAGTAGAGGGCGCATCGCTGGTCGGCCGAGCACACCTGCACGATCAACGGCTGAGACGGCTCGGGGATCTGAACCGCCCAGGTGTTGACTCCCTCCACCGGAGCCGGGTCCACGGTCGCGTCCTCGTTCCCGACCCGGATCTCCACCGTGGCGCCGGTCTCCAACGTGACCTCGACCTGCAGTCGCCGCTCTCCGTCGGGGCGAACCGACGGGGGCGGATCGATGGTGTCGGAGTGGAAGTCGTCACAGGTCCAGGAGATATGGGGAACCTCCACCGGCTCGGCACCGGTGACCAGGATGTGGTCGGGAGGGAATACTCCGAGAGACTCCTCGCATGGCGCGCTGCAGGCGGCGACCAGAGCCAAGCCGAGCAAGGCAAGGCCAACGCAGATGCGGTGAACGACGACCAAGACAGGTCAATCTAGGAGTCAAAGGAATCTCCGAATCCGTGGTCGAGCATCTTGAATTTCCGAAGCCGCCGACCAGCTCCCAGCCCTCCCCGACGGAACCAGAGGGGACTCCTCCTGGCGGAAAGCCAGCGCCCTCACCCAACTCTGCATCACCGACCATCCCCCACCAGCCCAGACCACCGTGTTCATCGACACCAACCACGCCGTCCCCAGCAACGGAGAGGCGGGATTGGAACTGGAAGCCGGACCCCGGATCGGACGTGACACCCTCGAAGCCATCCTCTGCGACGCGGTCACCGAAATCACCATCCAAACCGAACACGGCGTCCCGATGGCCTACGGGAGACACAGCCGGACCATCTCCCCAGCCCTTCGCCGGGCCATCATCCACCGCGACCACAACCGGTGCGCCGCCGACGGCTGTAACAGCAGAACCGGCTCCAAATCCACCACATCACCCCCTGGAGCCAAGGCGGGCCAACAGACCCGGACAATCTGATCATCCTCTGCTGGAAGGACGTCGAAGCTGAGGACCACGTCTGCACACGTGGTCCTCAGCACGCAGCGCACCAGGTGTGACTATCCGTCGGCCAGGTACTCGTCGATCAGGGCAGTCATCTCCGGCACGAGATCCGGATTCATTGGTGCATACGAAAGTTGGATCTCCACGCCGTTGATCGATCCCGGTGTTCCCGGCCGAACCAGACGCCGATACTCGTCGGGGTGGGTCTCCTCCAACCAGGTGTTGAACCCGGAGAGATCGGAGACGTTCAGGGGTTGCGGGCCGTCCCCAGGCATGGGCTCGGTGGCGAGCAGCGAGATTCCGCCCGACTCGTCGATGGCGATCCTCATCGTTTCCAACCCGCCCAGCCGCAAGGCTTCGAGTGCAAACTCGATCTCGCAGCCAAAGATGCGCTCACCCTGGCTCTCACAATCCCGAATCGCGATTCGCCGGTCGAGGACCGCCCCCCAGGCGAAGTCGGCCTCGAACCCGGCGGCGTCCGTCACCGGGATCGGTTGGCCGGCCTCAACCCCCTCGTGATAGGGACGGTTCAGACCGGTCTCGAAGCCAACCTGGCCGTCGGCGGCGAACAAGGACCGGAAATCGTCGAAGTCCTCGCCATTGATGGCAGCCACCACATCGGATACCAACGCTGCCTGTTGGGTGGAGAGCCCCTGCAACGCCGGGTCGTCTGCCACCGGGTCGGTCGAGCTACCGGTGAAGATGAGCACCGGGATCGCGATCAGAGCAGCGAGAGCGAACCCGGCCGCAAAGCCCATCC
>Ga0299914_10000926_pt1 | contig 18587 bp, 14 predicted proteins | sample RVTome_10_FD_201361 | JGI IMG/M metagenome (GOLD analysis project Ga0299914, IMG submission 201361) | Soil microbial communities from uranium-contaminated site in the Upper Colorado River Basin, Wyoming, United States - RVT153D57 (version 2) ...
ATCTGTCATGGCGTCCAGATTCTCGCCGCCGCGGGGCTCGTGAGCGGACGCCGCGTGACGGCGTACGAGAACTGCCGGTGGGAGATCGAAGCGGCCGGGGCGACATACGTCGCGACGGATCAGGCCGTGCGGGACGGCCGGATCGTCACCGGCCAGACCTGGCAGTCGCACCCGGAGTTCTACCGCCTCGTGTTCGAGTGTCTCGGGGCCGCGACCGTTCCCGGCGGGAGCGTCGCCCGGTAGATTACGCAGAGGGTTATATCCACAGATTACACAGATTACACAGATTCATCTTTCTGTCAGGGTGGCTCGCCGGTTCTCAGCTCAATCCCAGCGATGACAACCCGTCTCGACCGAACGGATCGGCGTCGCTCGGAATGTGCAGAGAGCCTGGCTCATCAATCAAGCCAAGCAAGAAGATCATCTGTGTAATCTGTGGATACCCCTCCGCGTAATCCAACAATCCGTGTAATCGTCGTGCAAAGCGGCTTCAGCGACCTGTCGGGTACACGCCTCTTCGTGCAGGAGTGGGGCGAGGGCTTCCCCCTGATCGGCCTGCACGGCCTGGGCGGCGGCGGCCACTTCTTCGCGCCGCTCGGGGCCGCGCTCGAGGCGCGCGTCCACCTCATTGCCCCCGATCTCCCCGGCTGTGGCCACAGCACGGCCGCCTCATCGTTCTCGTTCGACGAGTGCGCGGAAGCCGTGGTGGCACTCGCGCGCAAGACGGGGTGGTCGCGGATCGGCGTGCTCGGGCACTCGATGGGGACGATCGTCGCGCTGGAGGCCGTGCGGCGCGAGCCGTCGCTGGCAGCGGCCCTCGTCCTGGCCGGCGGCCTTCCCGAGCCACTGCCGCAGGCCCGCGCGCGATTCGCCGCCAGGGTCGAACGGGTCGAACGATCCGGGCTCGCGGGCCTGGCGCAGGAGGTCGTGGACGCGAACTTCTCCGAGCGGACACGACACGAGCGTCCCGATCTGACGGCCTTCTTCGGCCGTGCCTTCGAGCTCCAGTCCGCGGAACGCTACCTCGAGGCCACGCGCGCGCTCGCGGCGTGGACGGCGCGGCCGCTGCCGCCGCTCGAGCGCGTGGCGTGCCTCGTGGTGACCGGCGAGGAGGACCGCTATGCGCCGCCCGACGCGGTCCGCCGCTTCGCGGCCGCCCTGCCGGCGGGGACTCGAACCGAGGTTCTCGGCGGCTGCGGACACCTTCCGTTCCTCGAACGGCCCGTGGCGTTTGCAGACCTGATCGGAGGCTTCCTCGCGGAGCTGCGCGTTCGCAGCTGACCGGACGCCGATGGCCGAAGCGGTTCGGCGACCCGCGCGCTGGACGCCCGTCGGCGTGGCGCTGATCGTCCTGCTGGGGCTGGCGCTGCGCCTCGATCTCGCGCGCGACGTCAACCGCACGCAGCCCGATACGCCGGCGCGGCTCACGGCCGACGAACCGGGCTACGACAACCTCGCGCGAGGCCTGCTGGACGGCTACGGCCTCACCTGGCCTGGGCGCGTGCCGCTCTACCCCGCCTGGGTTGCCGCGCTCCACTCCCTGACCCGCTACTCGTACGCGAAGGCGATCTACGTCCAGTCGTTCGTCGGCGCGCTGGTGGTCTGGCTGACGTTCGTGCTGGGCCGGGATCGCTTCGGTCCCGGCGCCGGGCTGCTCGCGGCCTTCGGCGCGGCCGTCCACATCGCGCTGATCCGCCAATCGGTCCGGCTGCTGAGCGAGATTCTCTTCACGCCGGCGGTGCTCGCTGTCGCCATCTCCTTCTCGCGCGCGCTGGATGCGCCGACGATGACGCGGTTCGCGTGGGTGGGAGTGTGGATCGGCGTCGCGAACCTGATTCGTCCGACGCTCGTGGGCTTCCCGCTCTTCGCGGCGCTGACGATCCTGTACGTCTGGCGGGTCCGCGTCCGCGAGGTGCCGTCGGGCGTCGCCTGGCGGCACGCTGCGGTCCTCGTCGCCGCGTCGGTGCTCGTCGTGAGCCCGTGGATCGTGCGCAACTACGTCAGGTACGGCGCCATCTATCCGCTGGCGACCAGCAACGCCATTCTCTGGCAGGGCAGCCCCGAGTACTTCCATCTGATTCGCCACCGCGGCTACACGTACCTGGACGTCTGGAACAAGGTCATCTACGGACCCGAGGGCCAGGGCCACGACGCGGGGTCGATCGAGGGGGATCGCTACTGGACGCGCCGCGCGCTCAGGTCGATTGCGGCGGAGCCGCTCGTCTACGCGCGGTTCAGCGCAGAAAAGGCCGTGACCTACTGGATCGGCGACCCGAACGCGGACTGGGGCGACACGTTCGTCTTCAACTTCCGTGCCCTGAGGCGCTTCGGCTACTCGCGGTGGGAAACGCTGCAGTACATGCTCGTGCGCGCTTTTCCGATCCTGGCGTTCGCCTGCCTCATCGCGCTGGGCCGGCAGCGGCAGCGCGTGATTGGCCTCGTCAGCATCCTCGCCTACTGCACGCTGCTCCACGCGCTCACCCATGCCGAGGCGCGCCTCAGCGAGCCGCTGCACCCGCTGCTGCTCGTCATCACGGCCGGGGCGATCATGCGATGGTGGAACCCGGCTCTCGTGGATCCTTCACGAAGCCGGCGTTGACGGCTGCCGGCCTCAACGCTCTGGTGGCCGCAGGCGCCAACTGCCACCGCCAGCGGCCAGCTCCGGGTTACGATTGATCCATGCAGCGCGTCAACGGCCTCCACCACATCACGGCCATCTCCGGTCCCGCGCAGGAGAACGTCGACTTCTATGCGGGCGTGCTCGGCATGCGCCTGGTGAAGCGATCGGTCAACCAGGACGATCCGGGCACCTACCACCTCTTCTACGCCGACGCCGAAGGGCATCCCGGCACCGACCTGACGTTCTTCCCGTGGACGCAGCTGGCGCCGCCGCGGATGGGGCACGGGCTCGCGGTGGAGGTCTCCCTGGAAGTGCCGTCGGGCAGCCTCGAGTTCTGGGGGGGCCGCCTCGAAAAGTACGGCGCGAAGATCGACGCGGTCGAGCAGCGGTTCGCAGACCGCGCCCTGCCGCTGGTCGACCCGCACGGCCTCCGGCTCGCGCTCGTCGAGAGCGGTGATCCGCGGCCGCGTGCGTTCGCGCCATGGGATGGGAGCTCCGTCGCGCCAGAGCATCAGGTGCGGGGACTCTACGGTGCGCGGCTCTGGGAGCGTGAGGCCCAGGCGACCGCCGTATTCCTCAGCGGCGCGCTGGGGTTCACGGCGCTGGCAACCCACGGTGCGTGGACACGGTACGGCTTCCCGGACGCCGCCGGAGGCGTCGACGTCCGCGAGACACCCGACATCCGGCGCGGCGCGTGGGGCGTCGGCAGCGTCCACCACCTCGCCTGGCGCGTGGACGATGAGGCGCACCAGCTCGCGGTGCGGGAGCAGGTGGAATCGGCGGGCGGACGCGCGACGCCGGTGATCGATCGCTTCTGGTTCCGATCGGTCTATTTCAAGGAGCCGGGAGGGGTGCTCTTCGAGATCGCGACCGATGGCCCCGGCTTCGCCGTCGACGAGGACGCCGCGCACCTGGGCGAGACGCTCGTCCTGCCGCCGTGGCTCGAGGGCGCGCGCTCCGGGATCGAGGCCGCGCTGCCGCGGATTACGCTGCCGTCCCCCGCAGGAGAATTACGCGGATAGATCGTCCGTCGCCCGGCGGATTACGCGGAGGGATCGATCCGCAGATTACACAGATGACACAGATGATTGTTCGATAGGTGTACTGGTCAGTTCAGGATGGACGACCAACGAGCACACCGCTGGGGGGCTGACGCAGGTCGCCTGCATGACTCATGTGGGCAACGGATCTTCAGGCGACGGTCGTACGCGAAAAAAAATCATCTGTGTAATCTGCGTAATCTGCGGATCAACCTCTCTGCGTAATCCCTTCCACCAATCACAATCAGCGTAATCGGGCGTGCTCGCCCGCAATCCACTCCTCCATCATCCTGTCGAGCACGTCCAGCGGCACGGCGCCGGAACCCAGCACGGCGTCGTTGAACGTCCGCAGGTCGAAGCGCTCGCCGAGCGCCTCGGTGGCGCGGGCGCGCAGCTCCTTCAGCTTCAGCTCGCCGACCTTGTACGCCAGCGCCTGCCCGGGCATCGTGATGTAGCGATCGATCTCGTTGATCACGTCGAGCTCGGTCTTCGCGGCGTTGTCGAGGAAGAAGTCGATCGCCTTCTGCCGGTCCCATTTGTAGTGGTGCATCCCCGTGTCGACGACGAGGCGCACCGCGCGCCACATCTCGTAGGTGAGCTGGCCGAACTTCGCGTACGGATCGTCGTACAGGCCCATGTCGTCGCCGAGCGACTCCGCATAGAGCCCCCAGCCCTCGATGAACGCCGTGTAGCCGCCGTACCGTCGGAACTTCGGGATGTCGCCCAGTTCCATGGCGCGGGCCAGCTGCAGATGGTGTCCGGGGACGGCTTCGTGCAGCGAGAGCGCCATCATCTCGTACTTCGGGCGCGTCTCCGGCTTGTACAGGTTCACGTAGTAGTATCCGGCGCGCGACCCGTCCGCCGCCGGCGGGTTGTAGTACGCCGTCGTCGTGTCGGGCGCGATCGTGTCGGGAATCGGAATGACGCCGTACGGCATCCGCTGCGGCGTGGCGACCACCTTCACGATCTGCGGATCGATCCGCTTGGCGATCGCGCGGTAGCCTTCGAGCAGTTCCTCGGCCGTCCCGTAGTAGAACTTCGGCTCCGTCCGAAGGTGGGTGAAGAACGCCTTCAGCGTCCCGGAAAAGCCCACCTGCTGCATGATGCGCTGCATCTCCTCGCGGATGCGTGACACTTCCGAGAGCCCCTTCTCGTGAATCTGCTCGGGCGTCAGATCCGTCGTCGTGTAGCGCCGTGCGAGGAACGCATACGCCCCGGCGCCGTTCGGCCACTGCCAGATGCCCACCGCGTCGAACGAGGCCGGGAGGTACTCGGCGACAATCGTGTTCTTCAGGTCGCGATAGGCCGGGACGACCTGCTGCGCGATGGCGCCACGCGCCGCCTGTGACAGCCGCGCGCGGTCCGCTTCCGCGAGAGACTCCGGGAAGCGGGTGAACGGCTCGTACAGCGGACTCTTCTCGGGGCTCTCGACGATCTGCTTGTCGATCTGGCCCGGCACCCGCTCCATCGTCACCTTCGGCCAGAGGATGCGCGCGCGCACGCCCTCGCGCATCAGGGCCTGCGTCTGCTCGATCACCTCGGGGATCGCGCGCAGGCGGGCGATCCAGTCCTCGTAGTCCTTCACGGTCTCGAAGCGCAGCACCTGGGTCAGCGAATCGGCCGTCTGGATTCCGCCGCGCTGATTCAGCGGCAGCAGGTACATGCGGAACTCGTGCGCCTCGATCGCCCGGGAGAGGTCGGATTCGAACAGGTCGTAGTTCAGCTGGTCGGCCGGAGACAGCCGCGCGCGATCGATCTGCCGGAGCCGATCGAGGAACGCCACGCGGTCGCGATGGCGCTGCTCGACCGCCGCCAGGCTCTCGTCGGCCCAGCGATCGTTGTAGCGGCGGTCGCCCAGGAAGGACGCCTGGACGGGATCCTGGCGCATCTCCCATTCCCAGGCCTCGTCGAAGAGCGCATGGAGCGTCTTCGCGGGCTCGCCGCCCGGCAGCGACGCCGGCTGCTGCGCCCACAGCGACACGACGCCGCAGGCGAGCAGCGCAGTGAGAAACATCCGTCCAACGAGTCGTGTCATCGCAAGACTCCGCGGAAGAAAGCGGAAGGCTATCACTCCCCCGGGCCGTTTGTCAGGAACGGGGCCGCCGGTTGCCTGCGCACGCCGGCCGCCCGGGAATGAGGCCGGACGGCTCACGGGACGATCTGCAGCGACAGCGCAGCGGCAAGCGGTTCGAAATGACGGCGATCGGTCGTGGCGATGCGGGACACGCCCAGCGTCTCGGCCAGCGCGACGACGGCGGCATCGACGAACCCGAGGCCGAGCTCGGCGAAGCGCCGGTTCAGGTCGGCGACGCGCGTGTAGCCCGGGGCCGGCAGGTCGGCAATCAGGTAGTAGCCGTCGATGATGCCCGTGTAGAAGGTCTGCCGGCTCTTCGATCCGAGCCGGTGCCCCAGCAGATGGTCGACCTCCGGAACGACCGGCGCCGGCAGAATCAGCCCGCGCCGCTCGCCCTCGATGAAGGCGCGCGCCCTCCCATGCCAGCGGTCGCTTCGATCGTAATAGGCGTAGACGATGCCGGTGTCCAGCAGGACGCTCATCGGCGCTTCGGGCGGGACTTCCGCCGCGGCGCGCGGGGCGTTCCGAAGCCGGTCTCCGCAAGCACGTCTTCGGCGCGCTCGGCGGTGTCGGGATGACCACTGGAGAACGCGCCGGCGCCGGGAGGCGCCGGGCGGGGGTCGCGGCTGACGTACGCGTGAACCGCCTCGCGCACGATGTCCGCCATCGGACGCTTCTGCCGCCGCACCTCGAGACGCAGCAGCACCTCCAGCTCCGCGTCCAGGTAGATGGTCGTCCGCTTCATATGGCTGATGCTAGCATATATGTCCTCATTGACTCCCGGCAGGAACATTCCGGACAGCTCGAATGGCCAGGCTCGGCCCGGCATTTGCGTCGTGCCGGTCCGTGCCGCAGGCTCCTGCCGAACCGCCCCGCCGGGACCGCGCCGCCGCGGGAGAGGCGTGGGTGGCCCACATGCGCCGCGGCGAGTTCGAGCAGGCGTGGACCATCAGCGACGCCCTCCTGAGAGACCGCGCCTGGCTGAAGCGGCGCGACGTGCTGCGGTGCGAGCAGAGCGTGTGGGACGGCACGCCAATCGACGGCCGGCGCGTGCTCGTGCGCTGTTATCGCGGACTCGGCGACGCCCTGCAGTTCATCCGGTATGCCCCGCTGATCCGGGCGCGCGCCGCGAGGCTGATCGTGTGGGCGCAGCCGGCGCTGCTCCCCGTGCTCGCAGGCGTGGACGGCATCGACGAGCTGCAGCCCGTCCACGACGGCGACATCGACGTGGACTACGACGTCGACGCCGAGGTCATGGAGCTGCCATACGTCTTCCGGACGTCGCTCGAGACGATTCCGGCCGATGTGCCTTATCTCCACGTCGACCGCGCGGCCCTGCCAGCCTCGGATCGGGCGAAGGTCGGCCTCGTCTGGAGGGCGGGCGACTGGACGCCGCACCGATCCATTCCCTTCGCCCTTCTCGCTCCGCTCCTGCGGTTTCCGATCGCGTGGTACGTGCTCCAGAGCGAGCCCGGTCTCTCCGAACGTCCCGACGGCTTCGGCATCGTCGCCGGCTCGGACGACATCCTCGAGCTGGCGCAGGTCATAGGGTCGCTCGATCTGGTCATCACGATCGACTCGATGACGGCGCATCTGGCCGGCGCGCTCGGGACGCCTGCCTGGACGATGCTGCCCGCGCGCGCGGATTGGCGATGGCTGGAAGGCCGGAACGACACGCCGTGGTACCCGAGCATGAGGCTGTTCAGGCAGGAGCAGCGGGGGGAGTGGGAGGGGGTGGTGGAGCGGGTGGCGGAGGAACTGTCGCGCGTGACAAGGGAGAAGGGATAAGGGAGAGGGGAGAAGGGAGAGGGCTCGCGTTGCGCGCGATGCTGATGCCGCCGACGCAGGCAGGGCTGAAGCCCTGCCCCACACTGATGCCGATCAGAGCTCGTCGAGCAGCGGCACCGCGTGCTCCAGCAGCGCCTTCGCCGCGTCCGATACGGCCGGATCGCGCTGCGCGAGGCGCAGGTGATGCACCGCCTGGCGCAGGCGCTGCTGCGCGAGCTGGAACCGGGCGTCTGCAGCGGCAGCCTCAGCAGCCTCGAGTGCCTTCAACGCGACCAGCACCTGACCGCGGCGAGATGAACCGCCCAGCAGGCGCCCGGCGGCGGCTCTGAGCCCGGTAAGGCGTTCCTCGACCGTCATGCTCAGCTGCCACAGGGTGGGATGCCGGCCGTCGGCGGCCTCGACATACCCGACGATCCGACCGAAGTCGTCGACATCGAGCGCCCGGCCGGCCGGCAGCCGCACCGATCCCCGGGTCTCGTGCCAGACGAAGCCGCGCGTCGTACCCCCGTCGGTCAGCCAGCCCACGACGTAGCCGGGTGTGTTGACCGCAGTGGCGGTGCTCGGTTCACCCGCACCCATCGGCAGCACCGTCTCGACACCGTCGCGCCAGACGACGGCGCGCCCCTGCTCGACCACGATGTTCGTTGCGCCGACGATGACGCCACGATCGTTCATGTCCCGTGCGACGCCTGGGCCGAGGTCCTCCCGGCGGCCGTCCGGATGCCAGACCACCGCGAGACCCTCACGCATGCCGGTGATCCGCCCGGCCTCGTCGATCGACCAGGCCTCCGCGATCGGCGAGAAGAACGACCACGGCACGGCGCCGGTATCGAGGGTTTCGAGGTCCTGCAGACCGGCGGCGGGCGTCCAGAGAAACGCATGGGGAATCTCGTCAGGCGTCACGTGAAAGCCGACCACCATTCGACGATCGGTGACCGAGCGCGCCGGACCGCGCGACAGGGTGATTGCGTCGTCCGCCGTCCAGAGCAGCCCTCGCGAAGCGGGAACTGCGGCGTCTCCCTCGCCAGCGGCGTCCCCCTGATTGTTGATGTCGTGGGCCACGCCCGGGCCGAGATCCTCCAGCCCGCCTCCGGCGGACCACCGGAAGGCCCATACGAGGCCGAACCTCTCTCGAGCGCCGGCCAGATCGCCGAAATCGTTGATGGCTTCGACTCTGGCGTCGAGGCCGATCTCCGGCGCCAGATCGGAGGTGCCGGCGACGAGCGGCGGAATCGCCTGAGCTTCGATGCGCAATGGGCTGCCGACCGCTGAGACGAGAACGGCGACGGCGAGTGCGGTGAATCGCGGGAAGGTCATGGAGACTCCTCCGAGGTGTGCCAGCGATGCCGGTGCAAGCCCCCCTCCAGGTGCGCGGCCTCGCCCGCACGGGAAACGATGTCGCGGCCCGCGAACGGTGGGCAGGTTTCCGCGCCGGGTGCGGAAGATCTTCAGCTCGAGAGGGAGAAGGCTCACCGGGACACGCAAGGGACGTGCGCCATTGACGGCTGTCGCGCCCGCCCGTAGAGTCGAGGAACATGCGCGCCGCCATCGCGGTCTTCCTGCTCATCGTCGCGTCGCTTGCCGCCGCCGTCGCCCGGGAGGATCAGCCCTCCCCTGCCCGAGACTGGCCGCAGTTCCGCGGCATCGCCGCGCGGGGCCTCTCCGAAGGCGCCCCGCCGCCGACGACGTGGAACGCTCCGGAGGGACGAGGCGTGCGTTGGCGCACGCCCGTCCCCGGCCTCGGCCACTCGAGCCCCATCGTCTGGGGTGACCTCGTCTGCGTCACCAGCGCCATCAGCGGCAAGCCCGACCCCGAGCTGAAGGTCGGCCTGTACGGGAACATCGATCCGGTCGTCGACGACACCGTCCATACGTGGAAGGTGTACTGCGTCGATCGCCGGACCGGCCGCATGCGGTGGGAGCGCACCGCCGCGCAGGGCGTGCCGAAGGTGAAGCGCCACACGAAGGCGACGCACGCCAACGCGACACCCGCGACCGACGGCCGCATCCTCGTGGCGATGTTCGGGTCGGAGGGTCTGTACGCCTACGAGCTCGCGACCGGCAAGCCGCTGTGGGAGAAAAACCTCGGCCTGCTCGACGCGGGCTTCTTCATGGTGCCCGAGGCGCAGTGGGGCTTCGCGAGCTCGCCCGTCATCCACGAGGACCGCGTGATCGTGCAGGCGGACGTCCAGCAGGGCTCCTTTCTGGCGGCCTTCGACGTCCGGGACGGACGCGAGATCTGGCGCGCGGCCCGTGAGGACGTGCCCACGTGGAGCACGCCGACCGTCCACGCCACGGCGAAGGGCACCCAGATCCTCGTCAACGGCTGGAAGCACATCGGCGGGTACGACCTCGCGACGGGACGCGAGCTGTGGCGCCTCACCGGTGGCGGCGACATCCCGGTGCCGACGCCGGTCGTCGCCGGCGATCTCGTCTACATCACGAACGCGCACGGCAAACAGGCGCCGATCTACGCCATCCGGACGGGCGCGCGCGGCGATCTCACCACGCCGGAGGGCGAGGTCTCGCCGTACCTGGCCTGGTCGCAGATGCGCGAAGGCGCCTACATGCAGACGCCGCTCGTCTACGACGGGCTCCTGTACAACTGCCGCGACAACGGGGTGTTGAGCGTGTACGACGCGAAGACCGGCGAGCGCCACTACCAGCAGCGGCTCGGCGAGGGCAGCGGGTTCACGGCGTCACCGGTCGCCGCCGGCGGGAAGGTCTACTTCACGAGCGAGGACGGCGACGTCTTCGTCGTCCGCGCCGGCACGTCCTTCGAGCTGCTCTCCCGGAACGCAATGGGCGAGGTCTGCATGGCGACACCCGCGATCTCGGAAGGCGTCATCATCTATCGGACGCGGAGCCACCTGATCGCCCTGGGATGACGCGCACGGCGCGGCGCTCACGAAGCGCCGCATGGTAGGTCGCGCTCGAAGCGCCGCATGGTAGGTCGCGCTCGAAGCGCCGCACGGTAGGGCGCGCTCGCCGAGCGCGCCGTTCTCCGCCAGCATGGAGCCACTCATGAAGGCTTATCGCCGCACCGGCCTCACCGCAGCCGTCCTGGTGGTCACCGTCATGGTCCAGCCAGCGAAGCCGCAGGAGAACGTCCTGCCGACCCCGGACAACCTCCACGTCGAAGGCATCCCGCCGATCCCGAACGAGCTGATCGAGTCGGTGAACCGCTATACGGAGTCGCGCTCCGCGACACCGGTCGGGTGGCACCCGTCGCGCCGCGAGATCCTGATCCTCACGCGCTTCGCGAGCACGAACCAGGTGCACCGCGTCGCCATGCCGGGCGGCGCGCGCACGCAGCTCACCTTCTTCCCGGACCGGGTCTCCAACGCCTCGTATCCTCCCGTCGATCGCGGCTTCCTGGTCGTCAGGAAGGACATCGGCGGCGGCGAGTGGTTCCAGAACTACCGCCTCGAAGAGGCGACGGGCGAGGTCACCCTGCTGACCGACGGCAAGTCGCGTAATTCGCTGGGCGTCTGGTCGCGCGACGGGCAGCTCATGGCGTACACGTCGACGCGGCGCACCGGCCGCGACAACGACATCTACGTGATCGACCCGGCCGACCCCGCCAGCAACCGGCTCGTCGCGGAGGTCGAAGGCGGCGGCTGGACCGTGGCCGACTGGTCGCCGGACCGCCGCTCCCTGCTGATCTTCAACTACGTCTCGATCACCGACACCGAGCTCTACCTGCTCGACGTCGAGACGGGCACGAAGCAGCGGATCACACGCCCCCCCGCCGGCGAGACGGTGGCGTACCTGGCCGCGGCGTTCGCGCCGGACGGCCGGATTCTGGTCACGAGCGATCGGGGATCCGAGTTCCAGCGGCTGGCCGTCCTCGATCCGGCGACCGGCGGCGAAACGGTGCTCGTCGGCGACATCCCGTGGGACATCGCCTCGTTCGAGGTCTCGCGCGACGGCCGGACCGTGGCGTTCCTCACCAACGAGAACGGCACGAGCGTCCTGCACCTGCTCGAGCTCGAGAGCGGGCGCCGGCAGCGCGTCACCGGCCTGCCTCCCGGGATCGCGACCGGCGGAGACGGGACGATCGAGTTCCGCCCGGACTCGAGCGAGGTGGCGGTCGGCATCGCGTCGGCGCGCACGCCGGGCGACGTGTTCTCGGTGGACGTGCGCACCGGCCGCGCGGAGCGGTGGACGTTCAGCGAGGCCGGCGGGCTGAACCTGGACCAGTTCGCCGAGCCGGAGCTGATCACGTGGAAGAGCTTCGACGGCCGGGAGATCTCCGGTTACCTCTATCGTCCGCCCGCCCGGTTCACCGGCAGGCGGCCGCTCATCGTGAACATTCACGGGGGTCCCGAAAGCCAGTACCGGCCCGGGTTCCTGGGACGGAACAACTACTGGATGAACGAGCTCGGCATCGCGATGATCTTCCCCAACGTGCGTGGCTCGAGCGGGTACGGCAAGACCTTCGTGAGCCTCGACAACGCGCTGAAGCGCGAGGACTCGTACAAGGACGTCAACGCGCTGTTCGACTGGATTGCGGCGCGGCCGGACCTCGACGGCTCGAAGGTGATGGTCGTGGGCGGCAGCTACGGGGGATTCATGACGCTGGCGGTCGCCTCCACCTATGCCGACCGCATCGCCTGCGCCGTCAGCCTCGTCGGCATCTCGAACCTGCGGACGTTCCTCGAGAACACCGAGGCGTACCGGCGCGACCTGCGGCGCGCGGAGTATGGCGACGAGCGCCAGCCGGAGATCCGCGCGTTCATGGAGCGCATCGCGCCCGTCAACAAGGCCGCGTCGATCACCAGGCCTCTGTTCGTCGTTCAGGGCAAGAACGACCCCCGCGTCCCGTGGACCGAGTCACAGCAGATCGTGGACACGCTGAAGCAGCGGGGTACGCCGGTCTGGTACCTGCTGGCCGAGGACGAAGGGCACGGCTTCGCGAAGAAGGCCAACGCGGACTACATGTTCTACTCGTCAGTGATGTTCGTGCGGGAGTTCCTGCTGAAAGAGGGCGGAACTCACTAGGGCTTCGCGAAGACGAGCATGTACCAGCGTCCCTCCCCAATGCGCTCGGCGACCGGCTGAAGCCCCGCCGCCTGCATCTCGCGCGAAACGGTCTCGGCGCCCACGCCGTGGGATCCGTTCTCGTCGCGGTCCGACGGGCGAGCGGCCTCGTCTCCCGTGGGCCGGAAGTCCACCACCGCCACCCGGGCGCCGGCCCGCAGAGCCTCGACGAGCGACGCGTTCATCGACGCGGGATCGCCGAAGTGATGGTAGACGTTGCGCATGAACAGCGCGTCGCAGGCGGCCGCGGGCAGGTTGGTTCCGTCCGGATCGCCTTCCAGGACCGTCACGTTCTCCGCTCCACTCCTCGCGACGTTGGTCCGGAGCGTGCCGACGCGCTCCTCGCCCAGCTCGCTGGAATAGACGCGGCCCTCCGAGCCGACGAGCCTCGCCGCTTCGAGGCTCAGCTCGCCGTCGCCGGCGCCGATCTCGCAGACCTTCATCCCCGGGGCCACTTCGAGCGCCTCGAAGATCTCCGGCGTCGGAATCGTCCGCCCGTTCCCCTGCGCCGCCGCAGTCCCTCCGGTGAGGACGAGCAGAACGCCAATCGCCCGAACAAGCCGCCACTGCCGCACGAGCACCTGCAGCCTCCACCGCCAACGGCTAACGCAAACCGCCAGCCCCAAACCGCTACTTCTTCGTCAGGCTCACGTAGACCAGCTCCACGAACTGCTCCCCCTTCATGAAGCCCTGGCCCCACTGCGCGTCGTACTCCTTCGAGGGCTGCGCGGCCTGGACTTCCTCGAGCGTCTTGCCCTCATCGATCAGCGTCTTCACGCGATCGCGAACGGTCGCGACGACGTCGCGGAACCTCTGGAGCGCGGCCTTGTCGGCAAGGGCCCCGTGCCCCGGGATGATGCGAGTCGTGTCGTCGCCCATGGCGAGGGCCTTGTCCGCCGCGCCGATCACGCCGTCGACGTGGCCGCCGGACCAGACGTCCACGAAGGGATAGCCGCCGTTGAAGAACAGGTCTCCCATGTGCAACACATTCGCCTTCGTGAAGTGAATGATGGCGTCGCCGTCGGTATGCGCCGGCGGCACGTGCGCGACGTGGACCGTCTCGCCGTTGAGGTGCAGCGTCACGGCGTCGGCGAACGTCACGACGGGCAGCGCGGCCCGCGGCGACGCGGGAATCGTCTGCTTGAACCGTTCGTTGAAGGTCTCGACGCTCATCCGCTGCCTGACGTTGTCATGGGCGATGATGACGGCGCCCGCCTTGCCGAAGTTCTCGTTGCCGCCGGTGTGATCGCCGTGCCAGTGCGTGTTCACCACGAACTTCACCGGCATGTCGGTCACCGTCCTGATCGCCGCGACGATCTTGTCGGTCAGCGGCGCGAACTGGTCGTCGACGATGAACGTGGCGTCCTCGCCGGCCGAGAGGCCGATGTTGCCGCCGGCGCCCACCAGCATGTACAGGCCCTCGCTCAGCTTCTCGACCTCGATCTCGACCTTCGAGAAGTCCTGCTGGGCCTGTGACGGCGCAGCTGCCAGCAGTGATGCCGCCATCGCTGCCACCAGGGTGCAGATTCTCATGCTTCACCTCTCAGGATCAGGTACGGGCGACGCCTGCGTCGCCCCTGCCGCGCGTCCCATGGCAGTCGGCATTCTGTCCGATACGCCCGCAAGCTGGCGAGCGTTACAGCACGGGACGCGGTCGGAGGGCCCGGGGCCGCCGCGTCCGGACGATTGACGCGGTCGCACGTCCCCTCTTATAGTTCGCCCACTGAACCGCGGCCGGACCGCCGGCACGACCCGCCCTCTCCTGGAGATGCTCCATGTCCGGACAGCTTCGTCGTCGTGAGTTCCTGGCCAGCGGTGTGGGTGTGGCGGCCGCGGCCCTGTCTTCGTCGAGCACGCTTCGGGCGCAGGGCGCCAACGATCGCATCGGGCTGGCAATCATCGGGTGCGGGGCCCGCGGACCCTACCTGTTGCAGCAGGCGCTGAACGCGGCGCCCGGCAGGATCCAGGTCGTGGCCATCTGCGATGTCTGGTCCGTCGCGCGCGAGCGGCTGGCGGCCCGCGTGTCGGAGGAGCTCGGACAGAAGCCGCGGCTCGTCTCGCGGCACGAGGACGTCATGGCGATGCCGGACGTCGACGGCGTGATCATCGCGACGCCGGACTTCGGCCACTGCCCCCAGCTGATCGACGCCGTGAAAGCCGGCAAGGACGCCTTCGTCGAGAAGCCGCTGACGAACCGGCTCGAGGACGCCGTGGCCGCGCTCGACGCCGTCGAGCAGAGCGATCGCATCGTGCAGGTCGGCACGCAGCGGCGGAACCTCGCCGACTTCCAGTTCGCCGCCGACTACGTCGGGTCGGGCGCCCTCGGGAAGATCTGCAAGGTGGAGACGGCGTGGAACCGGAACGTGGCGAGCTGGAACCGGCCGTACGACATGGTGCGGCGCGAGGACGTCGACTGGGAGCAGTACCAGGTCTACCTGCCAAAGATCGAGTTCAATCCGGAGCGCTACCGCCGCTGGCAGTGGTTCCACGACTACACCACCGGACTCGTCGGCCTGCTCGGCAGCCACATGATCGACGTGGCGGCCTGGTTCATGGACGATCCGTTCCCCGTCAACGCGGTGGCGCTCGGCGGCATCAAGACGTGGAAGGACGGCCGGGAGATCAGCGACACGACGGAGTATGTCTTCGAGTACCCGAAGGAGTGGATCTGCACGTTCTCGTCGCGGCTCGGGTCGGGACCCGAGGAGGACTTCGAGGTGTTCTACGGGCTGGACCGCAAGCTCGACTCGCGCGACTGGGTGAGCCGGCCGGCCAGTCACGTGCGGCCGCCCGACGCCAAGGACATCCCGCTGGACGTGCCGAAGCAGGTTGAGCACGCGCACGTCGGGAACTGGCTCGATTGCATGCGGTCGCGGAAGCAGCCCAATGCACCCATCGGGGCTGGCTACGCGCACGCCGTGGCGTGCTGCCTCGGACGCGAGGCGGAGCGGACCGGGCGGAAGATGAAGTACGACGCCGCGACGCGGCAGATCGTCGAGGCGTAGATGGGTGCTGGCAGGGCGTGGCCGTCACCCGGTCTCATGCCCTTCTGATGACTCCTACCTCCCTCCCCCATCGTCCCCTCGGCCGCACGGACATGACCCTCTCGCCCGTCGGCTTCGGCGCCTGGGCGATTGGCGGCACGTGGGGACCGGTCGACGACGAGGAGTCGATGCGGGCGCTGAACGCGGCGGTCGATGCCGGCGTCAACTTCATCGACACGGCGGACGTCTATGGCGACGGCCGCAGCGAGCGGCTCGTCGCGCGCCTGAAGCGCGAGCGTCCCCTCGAGCGCATCTGGGTCGCGACGAAGGCGGGACGACGGCTCCCGCAGCAGACGCCCGAGGGCTACTCGCGCGAGAACCTCACGGCGTGGGTCGATCGCAGCCTGCGCAACCTCGACACCGACGCGATCGACCTGCTGCAGCTGCACTGCCCGCACCCGGCGGTGTACGACATGCCCGAGGTCTTCGGGTATCTCGACGACCTCGTCCGCGACGGGAAGATCCGGTACTATGGCATCTCGGTCGAGACGGTGGACGAAGCGCTGCGCGGCATCCGTCATCCGAACGTCCAGAGCGTCCAGATCATCTTCAACATGTTCCGCCTGAAGCCCGCCGAGGCGTTCTTCCCCGCCGCACGGCTGGCACAGGTCGGCATCCTGGCGCGCGTGCCGCTGGCGAGCGGCATGCTGACCGGCAAGATGCGCCCCGATTCGACCTTCGCCGACGACGATCACCGCCGGTTCAACCGCCAGGGCGAAGCCTTCGACATGGGCGAGACGTTCTCGGGCGTCCCCTACGAGGTCGGCCTCGAGGCGGTCGAGCGCCTCGAGCGGCTCGTCCCCGACGGCGCGACGCTCGCACAGCTCGCGCTGCGGTGGATTCTGATGTTCGACGCGGTCACGTGCGTGATCCCCGGCGCCAAGACCCCCGCGCAGGCGCTCGACAACGCCGGCGCCGCCCGCCTGCTGCCACTGCCTGACGACACGATGGCGTCGGTGCGCCAGGTCTACGACGAGCTGATTCGCCCGCACGTGCATCAGCGGTGGTGACGATCGGTCGGCCGTTGGCGGTTAGCGGTCAGGGCGGTTGGCTGCCTGCCGCCAGGCGTCCCGCGTACAATCGCCCCGTCGCCCATGCCCGGTTCCCACCGTTCCGCAGCGCCTCCCTCGTCATCGTCTCCGCCCGGGCCTGACGATCAGTCCGCGCTGCCGATCGCACGGCGTCTCGCGCAGGCGGCAGAGCGATCCGGGGCCGGGCGCTTCCCGTTGTGGTGGCGTCCGGACGCCGGGACCGAGCGCCTGCCGATGGTGGACTGGTTCGAGCCGGTCCAGCTGCTCGACACCGCGGTCAAGACGCTCCTCGCGATGATCGTCGGCCAGCGATCGGATCAGCGGATCGTGCAGGCGCTGGCCTCCCGCCGGCCCGATTACTACGACTACACGTACCGGTACCGTGAGGCCCGCCACGGACCCTTCATCGACCGCGCCAGGCCCCGGGAGGAGATCTGGATCGACTACCTGGCGGACACCGGCGACGGCTGGAACTCCACCTACGCCGTGGCGTATGCCGTGTCGCAGCCGAGCCTCGACGTACGGGCGGCGGACGGCGCGGATCCGCTGCGGCTGCCGCGCGCGAACCTGCTGGTCTTCGGCGGCGACGAGGTGTATCCCACGCCCAGCCGCGAGGAGTATCATCGCCGGCTCATCGTGCCCTACGAGGCGGCGTTCGGCGATGCGCGCCCCGACGAGGCGCCGCACGTCTTCGCCATTCCGGGAAACCACGACTGGTACGACGGCCTCACCGCGTTCGCGCGGCTGTTCTGCTCGCGCGTCGGCGGACGGCACTTCGCCGGGTGGCGCACGCGGCAGCGCCGCAGCTACTTCGCGCTGAAGCTCCCCGGCCGCTGGTGGCTGATCGGATCGGACGGGCAGCTGCAGTCGGACATCGATACGCCGCAGATCGAGTACTTCCGGCAGATCGCCGACCGCTACATGAAGGCGGGGGATCACGCCATCGTCTGCCTCGCGGCGCCTGTCTGGGTACAGGCGCACAAGTACCGGCAGTACGGCGGCCTGTTCGACGAGACCGACCTGCTCTACCTGCGTGACGAGGTCTTCGCGCGCCGCGGCGTCCGCATGTCCGTGTTCCTCTCGGGCGACTACCACCATTACCGGCGCCACGAGGAGGTCGGGCCGGCCGAGCCGCGGGCCCCCATCCAGAAGATCACGTCCGGAGGCGGCGGCGCGTTCCTCCACCCGACGCACGACGAGGACGTGAGCGTGCTGGAGGAGGAGCGTGTCACGAGCGACGAGCCGCGCCGGCAGTTCGCGCTGAAGGCGAGCTATCCGTCGCCGCGGGCCTCGCGGCGCCGCGCGTTCGGCAACCTGCTCCTTCCCGTGCGCAGCCCGCGGTTCGGGCTCGTTCCGGCGGCGATCTACACCATGACGGCCTGGATGGTGAGCGCCGCGATGGTCGAGCCGCGTCCCGCCGGCGTCCGCGAGGCGCTGGAGCTGACGGCGCATGCCTTCAACCGGAACCCCAGCCTGACCCTGTGGGTGCTCTTCCTCGTCGCGGCCCTCGTCACCTTCACCGACACGCACTCCCGCGTCTACCGCTGGCTCGGCGGCCTCGCCCATGCCGCGGCCCACTTCGCCTGCCTGTTCGCGCTCGGATGGGGCGCGCTCTGGCTCACGCTGGCGATGGCGCCCGACTGGGGTCCTGCGCGGTTCTCGGTCGTCGCGCTGCTGGTCGCGGCCGGCGGGTGGCTCTTCGGGTCCGTGCTGATGGGCCTGTACCTGCTGATCTCGCTGAACGTCTTCGGCCGCCACAGCGGTCAGGCGTTCTCGGCGCTTCGCATCGAGGACTTCAAGCACTTCCTGCGGATGCACATCGCGCCGGACGGCGCCCTGACGATCTATCCCATCGCGATCGAGCGCGTGCCGCGGCGGTGGCGGCGGCGTGCGGCAGGCGACGTCCACACGCCGTCACGGATCGTTCCCGAGGAGCCCCTCGAAGCC
>Ga0299914_10000927_pt1 | contig 18578 bp, 14 predicted proteins | sample RVTome_10_FD_201361 | JGI IMG/M metagenome (GOLD analysis project Ga0299914, IMG submission 201361) | Soil microbial communities from uranium-contaminated site in the Upper Colorado River Basin, Wyoming, United States - RVT153D57 (version 2) ...
TCCTATAGCCTGTTTGCCGTCGTGGTCGTCGTGCCTGGGGCTCGTGTCCGTTTGCCAGGAGCATACACTCTCGACGGTCAGTGTCACGACGTTCACGACGGAGAAGAGATACCCCAGTTACCCGTCGTGGTCTTCGCGGCCGTCGCGATCGTCCGGCGCGAAGCGCCCGATGTGGACGTCCGTATCGGCGAGCGAAATCAATGCAGCGGCACCAACAGACCCCGGCACTGGAATCCGGCCGCAGGCGGTTGCTCGATCCGGCGCTGCTCACCGCCCTTGCCGATCTGGAACTGGTGGCGCGCGTCACGGTGGACGGGACGGTGTCGGGCCTGCACCGCAGCCCGTTCCACGGCTACAGCGCGGAGTTCAGCCAGTATCGCCACTACCGGCCGGGCGACGACCTCAAGTACGTGGACTGGAAGCTCCTCGCCCGGACGGATCGCGTCTACACCAAACAGTTCCGCGAGACGACCAACCTGCTCGCGCAGATCGCCGTCGATGCGAGCGCGTCGATGGCATATCACGGCGCCAACGGCGTGTCGAAAGTGGATTACGCGCGGATTCTCGCCGCCGCGCTCGCGCACCTCGTCACCGCGCAGGGGGATGCGGCCGGCCTGGTCGTGTACGGCGACGGCATCCGGCACTACATCCCGAGCCGGGGAGGCCAGGTGCACCTGCGCCGGATTCTCGTGGCGCTCGATGCCGCCGAGGCCGAAGGCGGAACGTCCGCCGCGGCCTCGCTCGCGCGCGCCATCGATCTGCTCAAGCGCCGCGGGATGCTCATCGTCATCTCCGACTTGTACGACGACGAGGGGCGCGTGGACGAGGAGCTGCGCCGGGCGGTCCGGATCGGGCATGACGTGGCGCTCTTTCACGTCCTCACGCGCGAGGAAGTGGAGTTCCCCTTCGCGGGCGACGTCGAGCTGGACGATCTGGAGACAGGCCGGCGGGTGATGGCCGGCCCCGCATCGGCGGCCGAGTACCGGCGCGCGATCGCCGCCTTCCTCGAAGGCTGGCGTACTCGCTCGGCCGCGGCCGGCATCGACTACACGCACGTCACCACGGATACGCCGCTCGACGCCGCGCTCCGCCCCTACCTGCTGCGCCGCGCCCGGGAAGCCGCACGATGATCGGGTGGCTGCAGCCGTCGGCATTCTGGGGCCTCGGGCTCCTGGCCCTCCCGGTGGCCATCCACCTGCTGCGGACGCGGCACGCGCGCCGGGTGCCGTTCCCGACTGTCCGGTTCGTGCAGCCGTCAAGTACGGCATCCGTCCGAATCAGGCCCCCGTCGGATCTGCGGCTGCTCGCGGTCCGCCTGTTGATCGTGGCGGCGGCGGTCGCCGCGGCCGCGCAGCCGCTATGGCTCTCGCCGTCGCGGCTGGCGGCCTGGCACGCGCGGGTGGCGCGCGCGGTGGTCATCGAGACGAACGGCGGCGTCGGCGCGGCGGGCCCGGAAGCGCGGCGCGTTCTGGCGGAAGCGGAAGCCGCCGGCGCTCTGGTGCACCGGATCGAGCAGGCCGACCTGCGCGAAGGCCTCCGCCGGGCGCGCGCCTGGCTCGACTCGGCGCCGCCCGCCCGCCGGGAGATCGTCGTCGTGTCCGCGTTCCGGCCCGGAACGCTGACCCCTCCCACTGTCGCCGGCATCGAGCCTGACATCGGCCTGCGGTTCGTCCCGCTCGATTCGGATCGGCGATCGGCGGATCTCGACGGGATTCCGCTGCTCGCCGCGCCGGACGGTCGCGCGCGGGCGCAGCGGATACGCATCGCCGCGGACGGGACGCACGTACGCCTCGAGGAGAACGCCGCTGCGAAGACAGGCTCCGAGGGCCTGCGCGTTCACGGCGAGCGCAGCCAGGCCGACGCGCGGCGGCTCGTGGCCCCGCTCGCCGCGGCAGGAACGCCGGCGCCGGACCCGGCGCAGCCGATCGCGCTCGTCTTCGACGGCACACCGGCGCCCGCCGCCGCGAATCCTTCGTTCGACCGGTGGATGATCGCGACCCTGGCCGGGATCGAGCGCGATCGCGAGCTGGCGGCGCTCGCGCGGGAGACGGAGGCTGCAACGCTGGAGCACTCGGAGGCCTGGACCGTACTCCTGGCCGATCGCAGCGGCCGCGCGCTCGTCCGCGCGGCCGCGCTCGACGGCGAGCTGCTGCTGGCGGCGGCGGTTCCCGCGTCGAGCTACTTCGCCGCGGCGCTCGCGCGCGCAGCCCTGGTGTCGCGCTACGGGCCCATCGAGCGGCCGGAGCAGGAGGTCCTGACCATCCCGCGGGAGAGGCTGGCGTCCTGGAGCCGCCAGCCGGGCCCCGTCGATGCGCAGGCCTGGAGGAGATCGGATCGCTCGGACGCGCGCTGGCTCTGGGCCGCGGCGCTGGCGCTGCTGGTCGCGGAAGCCTGGCTGCGCGCGCCGGCGCGGACCAGGACGGAGGAGTCGCATGCAGCGGCGTGAGGGTGAGGCGTCCACGGTCTCAGGGTTCACGGCGCATGTGGAGGCCGTTGCCGCGAGAATGCGCCTCGCGATTCTGCTGGCGGCGGGGGCATACGCCGCCGGGGCGGCGCTGGCGGTGCTGATCGCGATGATGGCGGCCGGCACCGGCCGCCGTGCCGCGTGGCCGCTTTCCTCGGCGGCCGCGGTCGCCGTCCTTGCCACCCTCGCCGTCACGGCCCGCCGATCGTGGACGCCGGCCGCCGCGGCGCGGCAACTGGAGCGCGCGCACCCCGAGAGCCGCAACGTGATCGTGACGGCGGAGGAGCTGCTCCGCAATCCGGACGCCGCGCGCGACGTGGTGCGCGCGCGCGTCGTGCGCGACGCCCTCGCCGCCGCGCGCGGTGTGGAGCCCGCGCGCGCGGTGCCACTCGGTCGTCCGGCCCGGCTCTTCGTCCTTGCGATGGCCGCCTGGGGGACCGGGGCGGCGTGGCTGACGCCAGTCGCCGCCCCAGTGACGCGCGATGCGCCACCCCCGTCCGGCGTGGCGCGAGTGGCCGATCGGACGGCGCCTCTCCGGATCCTCGCGACGCTCGTCCCGCCGGACTATCTCGAGGCCGGCGTGCGGCGGCTGGAGAATCCCGAGCGCATCGAGGCCGTCGCCGGCACGCGCCTCGAGGTCGCGCTGGACGGCGCGGGCGGCCGCTGGCGCATCCGCCTTGGCCCCGCGAATCTCGAGACCGTGCGAACGCCCGCCGGGATCACAGCCGAGACGACGCTCGTGGAGAGCAGCTATCTCGCGATCGAAGAGGTGGCGGGACGCGCCGATGGCCGCCGGCTCATTCCCGTCATCGTGACGCCCGATCGGGCGCCGGCAATCCGGATCGAGCGGCCGGGCAGGGACCTCCGGCTGCCCGAGTCGTCCGGAACGATCCGCGTCGCGGCCGCGGCGACGGACGATTTCGGCCTGTCCTCCCTGGAGCTGCGCTACACCAAGGTGTCGGGGTCCGGTGAGCAGTTCGAGTTCGAGGAAGGCGTGATTCCGCTCCAGCTGGATCGCGAAAGCGCCCGCGCCTGGACGGGACGAGCGGCGCTGGACCTGTCGAACCTGCAGCTCCAGCCGGGCGACGCGCTCGTCTATCGTGCCGTCGGCGCGGACCGGCGGCCGGCCGGTGCGGGCGCGGCCTCGTCCGACACGTTCGTCGTGGAGATTGCCGGGCCGGAGCAGGTGACGCTGGCCGGGTTCGAGCTTCCCCCCGACCGCGAGCGCCATGCGCTCAGCCAGCACATGATCCTGCTCAAGATCCAGCGGCTGCGCGCGCGCGAAGCCGGAATGTCCCGCGAAGCCGTCACGGAGGAGGCCGAGGCGATTGCCGTCGAGCAGCGGTCGGTCCGCGCCAACTTCATTTTTCTCACCGGCGGGCACGTCGAAGACGAGGAGGAGGAAGCCGAGCACTCGCACGAGATTCAGGAAGGCCGCCTCGAGCACGGCGCGCGGCGCGAGATCGCCGCGGCCATCGGGCACATGAGCCGCGCCGAGCAGGCGCTGATTGCCGTGGATCCCCGCGCGGCGATTCCGCCGGCGCGCGCCGCGGTGGAGGCGCTCCAGCGCGCGTTCGCGCGGAATCGGTACTTCCTGCGGACGCTGCCGGTCCGGAGCCGCCTCGATCCCTCGAGGCGGCTGAGCGGCGATCTGGGCGAGGCCGCGGACTCGCGAAGGACCCTCGCGGAGCCGGAGGCCAGTCCGGCGGTGAGCGCGGCACGCGAGATCCTGGCGCAGCTCCTGGACGCAGCCGCCGGGGATCCGCAGCGGCTCGATGCGGGCCGGCTCACGGCGCTCGCCGAACGCGCCCTGGCGGCGGATTCAGCGTCGGAGCCGTGGCAGGAGATTGCCGCCGCGCTGCTGAAGCTTCGGGATTCGGCAGCCGGCGCGGGACCGGACGAGGTCGACACGCTCCTGGCGGATCTCATCGGCAAGGTTCGCGCCGAGGCGGGCCGCGGCGCGATCCCGCCCGTCCCGGCGGATCCCCGAGGCCGGACGCTGAATGGCGCGTGGGCCGGCGAGGCGGTCCGGCGATGAACGCGGCCGCGCTCCTCAGGGCCGCCGCGATTGCCTCGGCGCTGACGGCGTTTCTCGATCCCGGCTGCACTGTCACCCGCGACGCGCCGCTGAGCGTCCTCGTCCGTCCCGGTTCGATCGGCGAGCCTGCCGGGTCGGTAACGAGGCAGGTGCGGCAGCGGCTGGCATCCGCCCTCGAGGCCCGCATCGATCTCGATTCGCCCGCGCCGCCCGCCGCAGTCGTGCTGGCCGGGCCCGTGACCGGCATCGAATCGCTTCAGGAGGACGTCCCCATCTCTCTCGTCGGCAGTGCCGATGGCGCGCGGCCGGACGTGCGGGTGACCGGCGTGTCCGTCCCGCCAGTGCTGCTCGCCGGGATGACGGGATCGATCGCGGCGACCGTGAGGGCTGCCGGCGCGGCTGGGCAGACGTCGGACATCGTGCTCGAACATCAGGGTGTGACACTCGGGCGAATCGAGCACGCGTGGACCGCTGATGACGAGATCTTCGAGGCGCGCTTCGCGCACGTGCCTCCCGCGCCCGGCGTTCGCGCGATGCGGATCGTCGCGCGCCCCCTCGAGCGAGAAGCGGTGATAGCCGACAATCACGCCGATCTGCGGTTGATGGTTCAGGACCGCCGGCTCAGGATTCTCGTGTACGAGCCGAGGCCTTCCTGGTCCACGGCGTTCATCCGGCGCGCGCTGGAAGAGGACCCGATCTTCGAGGTGGCCTCGCTCGCGCGGCCCTCGCGCGGGGTCGCCGTACGCGCCGGCCAGGCCCCGGCCCGGTTCCGGCCGGACGCGCTGGAACGATTCGACGCTGTCGTCGTGGGCGCGCCAGAGGAGCTGCGGCAGGACGACGTCGACGCGCTGTCCCACTTCGCGCGGCAGCGTGGCGGCACGTTCGTCCTCGCGCCGGATCGCCGGCCGTCGGGCGCGTACCTGGCCCTGATTCCAGCAGCCTCCTTCCAGGAGCGCCTGTTGGAGAGTGCCGTCCGGATTTCAGCCGGTGCCGGCTCGCTGCGAAGCAGCGAGCTCGTGGTGCCGGCGGAGCCCGGGCCGTCGATCGAGGCGATCGCCGGACTCGAGGAGACGGCCGGTTCCCCGGCGCCCGTCGTGTTCGGCTGGCCGGTCGGCGCCGGGCGCGGCGTGTTCTCCGGCGCGCTCGACGCGTGGCGCCATCGCGCCCGCGGCGAGGAGTTCGGTTCGTTCTGGCGCGCCCGGATTGCCGCCGCGGCCCTCGCGTCGCCGTCTCCCGTCGAAGCCGCGGTCGAACCGGGCACCGGGGCGCCGGGCGAGCCGATCGCGCTGACCGTCCGGGTCCGGCCGACCGAGGCCCGCCCGGAGGGCCGGACGATCGAGTTCCCCGCGGTGTCAGCGCAACTGACGCGTCCCGACGGCGCGGTCGAGCCGATTCGCGTGTGGCCGCACGCTGAGCCTGGCGTGTTCGAGGGGCGTCTGGAGGCGCCCGCGGAAGGCACGTACCTCATACGGGCCTCGATCCCCGGCGCATCGTTCGAGACCGCACTCGTGGTCTCGGGCGGCGCGAGAGCGGCGCGCGCGGTCCTGGGGAAGAGCGCGCGGCTCCTCGCGGGGGCATCCGGCGGCGTGGCCGCAACGGTTGACGATCTCGCGCCGCTCGTGGCGCACCTCGACTCGCTGCCGGCCGCGCCGGCGGCACGCGCGGTGCATCCAACCCGGTCGCCGTGGTGGATGGCGGGCGTCGTGGCGCTGATGTGCGCCGAATGGACGCTGCGGCGGAGGAGGGGGCAGCGCTGATGTCCGCGCGCATCGACATGTATCTCACGTACCTGCGCGACGTCCGGCGCGTGTCGCCGAACACGGTGTCGAGCTACGCGCGTGACCTCGCGGGGCTCGGCGCGTTCGCCGCGAAGCGGGGCGTGGACGTCGAGCGCCTCGAGCGGAGGGACCTCGACGCGTTCGTGCGAAGCCTGATGTCGAGCGGCCTGGCGCCGCGGTCGGTCGCGCGCGCGGTTGCCTGCGTGCGCGGTTTCTACCGCTTCGCCGCCCTCGAGCGGCCGGATCGACGCAGCCCGGCGGAGGACCTCCGCGCTCCCCGCGCGTGGCCGTCGCTCCCGAGGTTTCTGGATCTCGAGGAGGTGGATCGGCTCCTGGCGCAGCCCGACTCGTCCACCCCGCGCGGGCTCCGCGACAAGGCGCTCATCGAGCTGCTGTACGCGACCGGGATGCGGGTCTCGGAACTCGTGGGCGTCAAGCCCGGCGACCTCAACCTGGACGACGGGTACCTGACGTGCACCGGCAAGGGGGACAAGCAGCGGATCGTGCCGATCGGGCAGGAAGCCGCGGAGTGGGTGCGGCGATACGCGCGGGACGGCCGGCCGCGGCTGCTCAGGAGGCGCACATCACCCTGGCTGTTCGTCAACGCGCGCGACGGCGGGCCGCTCTCGCGCGTCGGCTTCTGGAAGGTGCTGAAGGAGTACGGCGTGAAAGCCGGCATCTCGCGCGACCTGAGCCCGCACGTGCTCCGGCATTCCTTCGCGACGCACCTGCTCGACCGCGGCGCGGACCTGCGTGCCATCCAGATGATGCTCGGCCACGCGGATCTGTCCACGACACAGATCTACACGCATGTGCTGGAGGCGCGGCTCCGGGCGGTCTACGATCGATTTCATCCGCGCGCGTGAACGGCGGATCATCGAAGGACGACTGCCGACAGACGGACCACGGAGTACGGGCCACGGACCACGGCACAGAAGAGGGAAGTGAGGACTGACATGGAACGAACGTGGCGTGAGAAGGTCGAAGGCACCACCGACCAGATCTTCGCGCAGATCCGGAAGCTCATCGATGAAGGGAACATCCGCCGCGTCCTCGTGAAACACCAGGGCCGCGTCATCGCGGAGTTCCCGCTGACGGTCGGCGTGGTCGGCACGGTCATCGCGCCCGTGGCGGCCGCCATCGGCGCGCTCACGGCCGTGCTGGCCGAGTGCACGATCGAAGTGGAGAAGACCGCACCCCCCGACAGCAGGACGGAGGAGGGTCCGGCGGCCGACGTGTCGGCGATTCCGTGAGCCGCCGCCGGGTGGTTCGGGGCGCCCGCCCGGCGCATCCAGCCGGGCACGCTGCTTGCTGCCCGGAGGGCGGTCTGCTAGATTGGGGAGATCGCGAAATCGTTCGACCACCCGCTCTAGGCACGTCCCCGGAACAGCGCCGAGCACGAGCGCCGATTCTCTGCAGGAGCTCCAGCATCCATGAGCCGCCACGGCCGCTATCTGTTCACGTCGGAGTCGGTTACCGAAGGCCACCCCGACAAGATCGCCGACCAGATCTCCGACAGCATCCTCGACGCCATCCTCGCGCAGGATCCCGTAGGCCGGGTGGCCTGCGAAACGCTCGTCACCACCGGCCTCGCCATCATCGCGGGCGAGATCACGACGAGCTGCTACGTGGACTTCCCGAAGATCGTCCGCGAGACCATCAAGGACGTCGGCTACACCCGCGCGAAATTCGGCTTCGACTCGGAGACCTGCGCGGTGCTTTCGTCGATCCATGAGCAGTCGCCCGACATCGCGATGGGCGTGGACCCGGGCGGGGCGGGCGACCAGGGGCTGATGTTCGGCTTCGCCTGCACCGAGACCGAGGAGCTGATGCCGATGCCGATCATGCTCGCGCACAGGCTGGTCAAGGGCCTCTCGTGCGCGAGGCGCGACGGCGTGCTGGACTACCTGCGGCCCGACGGCAAGTCTCAGGTGACGATCGAGTACGACGGCGGGCGCCCGGTCCGCGTGGACACGGTCGTGGTCTCGACGCAGCACAGCTCGCTCGTCTCGAGCGATACGCTCCGCGAGGACGTGGTGGACCAGATCGTCTCCCGCGTCGTGCCCGGCGACATGATGGACAGCAAGACCCGGATCCTCGTGAACCCCACCGGACGCTTCGTCGTCGGCGGGCCGCACGGCGACGCGGGCGTCACCGGACGCAAGATCATCGTGGATACCTACGGCGGCGCCGCGCCGCACGGCGGCGGCGCCTTCTCCGGGAAGGATCCGACGAAGGTCGACCGCTCGGCGAGCTACATGGCGCGCTACGTGGCGAAGAACGTCGTGGCGGCCGGGCTCGCCGAACGGTGCCTCGTGCAGCTCGCCTACGCCATCGGCGTGGCGGAGCCCGTGTCGATCCTCATCGACACCTACGGCACGGGCCAGATCTCCGACGACCGGATCGCCGGGCTGGTCCGCGCGCATTTCAAGCTGACGCCGCGCGGCATCATCGAGATGCTCGATCTGCGGCGCCCCATCTACCGGAAGACCGCGGCCTTCGGCCATTTCGGACGCACGGAGCCGGAGTTCACGTGGGAGCGGACCGACAAGGCCGGCGCGCTTCGCGCGGACGCCGGCGTCTGACGCGTGCCGCAGCCCCGATCGCGCGCCCGCGCGGCGCCTGATGCGGGCCCGCCATCCATGCGCAGGATCGCACTGCTGACGGCGGCCGCCCTGGCCGTCCTGTTCCTGTTCCTCCTGGCCACGGCGCCGCCCCTGCCCGTGAGCGCGTCGCCCGTCTTCGACGAGGCGCTCCTCGCGCGGACGATTCCCGGCGCCTGGCACGTCCACAGCCGCGTGTCCGACGGCGCCGCCGATCGCGACGACATCGCGGCCGCCGCGGCACGCGCGGGCCTCCGCTTCGTCGTGTTCACCGACCACGGGGACGGCACGCGCGTCCCCGAGCCGCCCCGCTACGCGCAGGGCGTGCTCCTCGTCGACGCCGTCGAGATCAGCACCAACGGCGGCCACTACATCGCGCTCGACATGCGGCGCGCGCCGTTTCCGCTCGGCGGGGAAGCGGCGGCCGTCATCGAGGACGTCCGCCGCCTCGGCGGCTTCGGCATCGCCGCGCATCCATACTCGGCGCGGTCCGATCTCGAATGGACCGACTGGGATGCGCCGTTCGACGGACTCGAATGGCTCAACGCCGACAGCGAGTGGCGCGACGAATCCGTCCTGCGCCTCGCACGCCTTCCGTTCGACTATCTGCTCCGGCCCTCGCAGGCCCTCGCGTCCGCGCTCGATCGGCCGGTCGCGGCGCTCGAACGCTGGGACGCCATGATCGCCCGCCGCCCCCTCGTGGGGCTCGCGGCGCACGACGCGCACGGCGGCCTCTCCGCCCGCGAGGACGCCGGGTTCGGCCTGCCGGGCCTTCCCTCCTACGAGGCCGGGTTCAGGGCGTTCGCCATCCGCGCCATCGTGGACGCCGCTCTCGAGGGATCCGCGCCGGACGATGCCCGGCTGGTGCTCGATGCGATCCGGCGCGGGCGGGTGTTCAGCGCGATCGACGCGGTGGCGGCGCCCGCACAGCTCGACTTCGTCGCCGCGGCCGGCGCTCACCAGGCGCGGATGGGGGATGCCCTGCCGTTCGATACGGGCATCGAGCTGATCGTCCGGACGACGCTGCCGGACGGCGGGTCGCTCGTGCTGCTGTGCGACGGGCGGGAGGCCGGCGTGTCGGGTTCCGGCGAGCTGCGCCTGCGGCCCGGCGGCCCGATGGCCTGCCGTCCCGAGGTGCGCGCGCCGGGCGCGCCCGGGGCGCCGCCCGTGCCGTGGATCGTCGGCAACGCCATCTACCTGCTCTCGGCGGTGATCGAGCCGGTCGGCGCGGAGCCGATGTACGAAACGACCCTGGGGCTGGATCACCTGGACTGGGCGGTGGAGAAGGACCCCGGATCGGAGGGGGCGCTCGCCCCTGAGAACAGGGCGTTCACCCTCCAATATCGCCTGCGGGATGACGTCCGGGCGAGCCAGTACGTCGCGGCGGCCGCCTCGCTGGCCCCGCCCGTGCCGCCGTTCGATCGGATTCTCTTCACGGCCGAAGCGTCGGCTCCGATGCGGGTGTCCGTGCAGCTCAGGTTCGACGGGGGAGAGCGGTGGATTCACTCGGTCTTCGTCGAACCGGACGCCAGGCGCGCCATCGTTCCCGTGTCGGCGCTCGTCCGCGCTGGTGGCGGCGATGGCGTGCGTCCCGACTTCCGCAACGCGTCGTCGATCCTGTTCGTCGTGGACCTGGTCAATGCCGTGCCCGGCGCGGCGGGCGTCCTGCGAATTTCCGACCTGGCGTTCGCGAGGCTGGCGGGGTCTTAGCAAGCCGCTGAGACTTGCCGGCCTGACTCAAGAACTCTTCGTGTCCTTCGTACCTTCGTGCTCTTCGTAGTGCCGTCGGCGCGGGTTCCGTGACAAGCAAGGTGAAGCGCAGGGGGTAGACCTCTCAACCCCGCCGGCCGGGCGCGATCTCCTCGAGGGCGGCGATCAGATCGCTCGCGAGGATGCCGTGGCGATAGGCCTCGCGGAGCATGCGCTCGGCGATCTGCCGGGCGACGGCCGCCTGGCGCCCGGGAGGCGGCTTCGCGCCGGGGGACACGAACGTTCCGAGGCCGCGCTTCACGTAGACCGTGCCCTCGGCCTCCAGCGTGCGATAGGCATGCTGGACGGTGTTCGCGTTCACCTTCAGTTCCGCCGCGAGCTGCCGGACCGCAGGCAGCGGCTCGCCGGCCTTCAGCACCCCCACTGCAATCGCCCGCTGGATTTCGTCGGCGATCTGGCGAAAGACGGACCGGGGGTCGGCGGGGGAGATGGTCACTAGCATACTAGAGCGCTAGCATACTATAGCAGCGGGACGGCTGCGGCGGGTTCGAAATGGAAAATGCAACATGGAAAATGGTAAAAGCCCACCCAGGCGGGAGGGCTGGCCACGATGACGATGAACACGATGAGAAACGCTCAAGAAGTCATCGTGCTCATCGAGGTGCCGTCAGCGTCGGGCTGAAGCTGCTGCCGGCTCCCTCCTACGTCCTCGTCCGCAGGAGCAGGTACCCGGCAATACCCAGGGCGAGGATGTTGGGCGCCCAGCCGGCGAGGAACGGGGGAAGGACGCCGCTGCGGCCGATGGCGATGAAGGCGCTGCTGACGATCCAGTAGGAGAGCGCCAGGATGATCCCGAGCCCGATGCCGTAGAGCGTGCCGCGGCGGCCGGTCGTCACCCCGAATGGGACGGCGAGCAGGGTCATGATGACCGTCACGAAGGGGAAGGCGAGCTTCCGCTGCAGCTCCACGGCCGCGGGCACGGCATTGAGGCCGCTCGCGGACAGATCCTTGATGAACTCCCGCAGCTCCGGCACGGTCATCAGCTCGGTCAGCGGCTGCTCGGTCGCGAAGTAGTCGGGCGCTTCGAGGTGGGGAAGCGGGCCCCGCGCGAGCGGCGTGGAGGCCGGCGGGTGGTGCGTGAAGTCGTGCCGCCAGCCGGAATCGCCGCGCCAGACGCCGTCGGCGAACGAGGCGCGGCGGACGAACGTCTGCGCGCGCAGCTTCCAGGCGTCCTGGTCCGTTTCGTAGATCGTCAGCCCGGTGAGCTGCTGCCGGTCCGGATCGAAATAGCCGTAGTGATAGATGGCGCCGTCGCGCCCGAGCACCCAGCGGCGGTTCATCGGGCTGAAGGTGCGCGGCGGCCGGTTGCGGATCCTGGAGTCCAGGATCTCCGCGCGGCGGTTCGCCGAGGCCAGGATCCGCTGCTCGATCGAGAACAGGGCGGCGCTGAGCAGCAGCGCGAGCAGGATGACCGACGCGGCCGCGCGATACAGGCTCACGCCGCAGGCCTTCATGACGGTCAGCTCGCTGCTGCGGGACAGGAGCCCGAACGTGACGAGCACGCTCAGCAGGGCCGCGATGGGGATGATGAAGTAGACGAACTGCGGCGTGAAGAACAGCAGCAGCTGCATCACGTCTCCCGTGGTCGCCTGGCCCTTGAAGATCTTGTCGGATCGATCGATGAACGTGGAGATGTAGAAGAGCCCGAGGAGCCCGAGGAAGGAGACCGCGGCGACGCGCAGGTAGATGCGGCTGATGTAGCGATCGAGGATGAGCGGGCCGGGAAGCGACAGCCGCGGGACGCGCACGACGACCAGGACGCGGCGCCGCGGCGCGGGCTCGCGGGCGGGCCTGGCGCCCGGCGCGGCGAAATCCACGGACGCCGCATCCGGCCGCTGCCGGCGGGCGAGCCAGGCAGCGGCCCGGCGAGGCACGGGGATGGTGAAGGGGAGGCGCCCTTCGGTGTGCCGCGCCCGCCAGACGAGCGCGAGCACGCCGAGCGCGCCGAACACGAGGTTGGGCACCCAGCGCGAGATGTCGGCCGGCAGGTGCCCTCCCTTCGTCGCCGATTCCGCGAGCAGCATCACCACGTAGTAGCCGAAGATTACGCCCACGCCCACGACGAAGCCGGAGAACCTGCCGTCGCGCGCCACCGAGAGGCCGAGCGCGACGGCAATCAGGCCGAAGACCAGGCAGGCGGCGGGAATCGAGAACTTCTGGTGGATCCCCAGGATCTCCGGGTGGGGGGAGACCGGCGGGTCCATGGCCTGCTTCTCGGCGATCGTCGCGCGCAGCTCCGCGATGGTCTTCTCGGTGACGCCGTGCGGGAGCTGCATCGGGGGGAAGATCACCCTGGGGTCGAGCTGGAGCTCGATGTCGCCCGGGAACTCGTAGGTCGCGGTCCCGCCGCCCTCGCGCGTGGTATAGCGGATGCCGCTGGTCAGGACGAGCGTGGCGCGCTGCGCCTCGTGGTCCAGATCGAGGCGGCCCGCGCGCGCGAGCCAGAGCTGTGCGGCGCCCGGCTCCGAGGTGTTGGCCACCATGAGGTCCTTCCACCCGGCCTGCCCGGGGGGCGCCTCGTCATTTGGAAAGAGCACCCAGGGCGGGAACTCGTCGAAGAACACCCGGGGCCGGATGTCGCTCTCCGCCTTGTTGACGATGATGCTGTAGAGGATCTGCTGGTAGCGCTGGTTGCCGGCCGGGAGCGCCCAGATCATCACGGCGAGCGTGGCGGCGGTGGCGGCCAGCGCGATCGCCAGGACGGGCCGCAGCAGCCGGTAGGGGCTGACGCCGCAGGCCAGGAGCGCGACGGCCTCGCGGTCGCCGGACAGGCGTCCCAGGCCGATGAGCAGCCCGACGAGGAGGCCCATCGGGATGGTGAGCCCCAGCGCCTGGGGCGCCAGGAGCATCAGGATCTTGCCCACGGTGAGCCAGGAGACGCCCTTGGCGACCAGCTGCTCGAGCTCGCGCATCAGCGGCGGGAGCTGCAGCAGGAACGTGAAGATCAGCACCGCGATGAGGAACGGCGGGATGACCTCCCGAATCACGTAGCGGTCGAGCGTTCTGAGCATGGCGCGGGTCGCGGTTCAGGATAACAGTTCTGCCTGCCGTGGCCCGCGGTCCGTCGCCCGTGGTCCGTCGTTCCGTGTTCACGGGGCGCGCCCGTCAGAGCCATCTGCCAACCCGACCGCGCGCTGAGGAGCGGCTCGAGGTGCGGCGGCCTGGTGGGGCCCGATTTAGGGCGGGGCCCCGCGTCAGGCATCCGCAGATCTTCCACAGGGGGCATTTTCAGGGGTTTTCGGCTGAGTCTGATAATGAGTGTTATGTTAACTTCGTGGCCCGTGGCCCGTGGCCCGTGGCCCGTGGCCCGTGGCCCGTGGCCCGTGGCCCGTGGCCCGTGGCCCGAGCCCAGCCCGTTAGCGCGTTATCCGCGATCCATGGCCTCGCGCATTTGCGCGGCTTCGGCGAGCCGCCAGCTTTCTGGTCTCCCGGCCGTTTACAGTCGTGCAGGGTTCCAGGGTTCGAGGTGTGGTACGACGGGTACGATTTCGCGCGCAGTCTGGAAATTGCCAGCGCGGGTTCAAATCAATCGCTGCAATCGTTCCCGGCCGAGACCTCCCCGATACGGGCCACGGGCCACGGGCCACGGGCCATGGGCCATGGGCCACGGGCGACGGGCCGCGGGCGACGGACCACGGACTACGACTGCGAACGCAGTTCTCTGATGATGGCCTCCAGGGCTGAAATCACTTCCTCGCGCTCGACGCGCGACTTCGTGAACCGGAGCTGGAGGTTGAACGCCTTGGTGGGCGCCTTGTAGCTGAAGACGAACGCCTTCGGCCGTCCAGGCTTGGGCTTCGCGGTCTCCTTGCGGATGTCGGCGCGGGTGGCGCCGTCGTCGCGGGACAAACGCTCGACGAGGGCCACCATTTTCTCAGGGGCGCCCTGCCTAACTACCTGTAAAAGCAGAGACTTGGAGTGAATGTCGGCCAGCCGACAGAGGTTTTTGACCTCGTCCGGCATGTGGTTCAGCGACAGCGACTCCGTAATCGCCGTCCGCGACTTCCCCAGCCGCCGTGCCATGTCCTCGTGCGTGTAGCCGCAGCGCTCGGCCAGCGAGTGCAGCGCTTCGGCTTCCTCGAACGCGGTCAGGTCCTTCCGCTGGAGGTTCTCGACGAGCGCGACCTCGATGATCTCGTTGTCGTCCACCTCGCGGATGACGATCGGGATCTCCCGCAGCCCGACCTGGACGGCCGCCTGATACCGGCGCTCGCCCGCGACGATCTGAAACCGCCGCGCACGCTGCCGGACGATGATCGGCTCGATGATGCCCTTCTCGGCTATCGAAGCCATCAGCTCCGAAAGGTCTCCCATGACCTGGCGGGGCTGGTTCGGATTCGGATCGATCTGGTCGATGGGCACCATCCGGCCGATCGGGGTCCCGGCGGAACTCGTCAGCGCCTCGACGTAGTGCTCGTCGTGGCGCATGCGGACGGTCTGCGGCAGTCCTCGCTTACTCACGATCCATGACCTCCTCGCACAGGCGGTAGTACTCCGCCGCACCGCTCGAGTCCGGCGCGAACGTGAAAATCGATTCCTTGTAGGCGGGGCTCTCCTCGAGCCGCACGCTCTTCGTGATGACGGTCTTGAAGACCTTCTCCCCGAACACCTTGTCGATCTGCGACCGGATGTCGCGCGCGAGCGCCGTCCGCCGATCGTGCATCGTGATCACCACCCCCAGGATGCGCAGCGACGGGTTCGCCCGCGCCCGCACCTTCTCGATTGTCTCCAGCAGATCGTCCGTGCCTTCGAGCGCGAAGTACGACGACTGAATCGGGATCAGGAGGTGCGTGGCCGCGACCAGCGCATTCACCGTCAGCAGCCCCAGTGTCGGCGGACAGTCGATGACGATGTTCGGATACTGCGGAAGGATAGGCTCGAGCCGATCCTTCAGGCGAAAGTGCGCGTCCAGCTCCCCCACCAGCTTCGCTTCCAGCTTCGCGAGCGCAATCCGCGCCGGCGCCACGAACAGGTTCGGCATCGTCGTCGAGGGCTGGATGACCTCGGCGAAGGCGCAGTTCGGCTCGGCGATCGCGTCGTAGACGCTGCGCGTGACCTGCGTCACGTCCAGATACGACATCGAGCTGTTGCCCTGCGGATCGAGGTCGATGAGCAGCGTGGGCCGGCCCCGCAGGGCCAGCGCCGCAGCCAGGTTGATGGCGGTCGTGGTCTTCCCGACCCCACCCTTCTGGTTGGCGAGGGCGACAATCATGTGGTCTGCAGACGGGAGGTGTGCACTGGGACGCGAATTGCCCGCCATTGTAGGGGGCCGCGCGGGACGAGTCAATCAACGGTTACAGATTTGCGGCATTGCGCGAACTGGCGCGGGGTTTCGTGGTTCGACCAAATCGGGAATCGATAACCCGGATGGCCGGTTCCACCGCCAGGACGCGGCGCTGAAGCGCGGCGCCTCAGACGATCCGAATCAGCAGCCAGGCCATGCCTACATCTTGTACTTGCCCATGTCGTCCGGATCCAGGCTCTCGAGCCACTTCTGCAGCCGCTCCGAGTCCCCTTTCTCGGGAGCGAAGTCCAGCGTCTTGGCGCTGTCGATCACGCGATCCTCGACGAAGATCGGGGCGCGTGCCCGGAGCGCCAGCGCGATCGCGTCGCTCGGCCGCGCGTCGATCGCCAGCGTGTCGCCGTTCACCAGCAGGTGAATGAGCGCGTAGAACGTGTTCTCCTTCAGATCCGACACCACAATCTTCGTGATGTCCGCCCGCAGATCGTGAATCACGTTCCGCAGCAGATCGTGCGTCATCGGCCGCGGCGTGGTCACGTTCTCGATCTGCAGGGCGATGGCGTTGGCCTCGAAGACGCCCACCCAGATCGGCAGCACCCGCCCGCCATCCTTGTCCCGCAGGATGATGATGGGCATGTTGGTGATCGGATCCACCATCAGCCCCTTGATCGTCATCTCGATCTGCATTGAGCCCTCGCTTCGCCTTGCGGCCTGAACTGCCCGCCCGGCATTGCCCGGCCCGGGACACGCTTCTCGCGAAGGTAGGTCCGCCCGGGTCCCATGTCAAGCCGGAGCGGCCGCTTCCCCGCGCAGGCTGTTCGGGTTCGCGGCGGCGATCCGGACCCGCACCAGGCGGCCGATCCACGACGGAGCGCCAGCGAAGTTCACGACGGTGTTGCCGCTCGTCCGGCCCGAGAGCTCCCAGGCGCGCCGGCGGCTCCGCGCGTCCGCCAGGACCTCGGCCTCCTGCCCCACCATCCCCGCGAACAACTCCCCCTGGATCCGCTTCTGCTGCGCCTGCAGCGCCACGATCCGCCGCGTCTTCACGCCCTCGGGCACGTCGTCCGGCAGCCGCTTCAGCGCCAGCGTGTTCGGGCGCGGGGAGTACTTGAAGGAGAACATGCTGTGATAGCGCGCGGCCGCGGCCAGCGTCAGCGTCTGCTCGAAGTCCGCGTCGGTCTCGCCGGGGAAGCCGACGATCATATCGGTCGAAAGCGCGAGGTCCGGCATGGCGTCCCGGAGGCGGTCCACGAGATCCAGATAGTCCTCGCGGGTGTGCCGCCGGCGCATGGCCCTGAGCACGCGGGTCGAGCCGGATTGCACCGGCAGGTGCAGGTGCCGGCAGACCTTCGGCAGGTCCCGCATCGCCGCGATCATCCGCGGGGTCACGTGCCGGGGATGCGGGCTCGCGAACCGGATGCGCAGGAGCCCGGGGATCTCGTGCAGACGCTCGAGCAGACCGGCGAAGTCGCACGCCGGATCGTCCGGCGCCTGGTAGTGATTGACGATCTGCCCGAGGAGCTGGATTTCGCGCGCGCCGGCGGCCACGGCCTGCCTGGCCTCCTCCAGGATCTCCGCGGCGGGCCGCATCCGCTCGTGCCCCCGCGTGTAGGGCACCACGCAGAACGCGCAGAACTCGTTGCAGCCCTCGATGATCGTGACGTAGGCCTTGAACGGATCGTGACGCCGCGCGATGCCCAGCGGGAACGAGACGTCATTCAGCGGATCGATGTCCACCGTCGCACCCGCGCCGTCCGGCCGTCCGGCCGCGGCCTCCACCAGCATCGGAAGGCGCTTCAGATTCTGCGTGCCGATAACCACGTCCACCCCGGATGAGCGTTGAAGAATCGACACACCTTCCTGCTGGGCGACGCAGCCGGCGACGGCCACGACCGGACGCGCGCCGGACTCGATCGCGGCGTGGCGGATCTCTCCAAGCCGTGTGAAAAGCTTCTCTTCGGCGCGCTCCCGGACGCTGCAGGTATTGATCACGATGACGTCCGCGTCGCGGTCGTCCCGCGTCGGCTCGTAGCCGGCGCCCTCGAGGAGGCCGGCCATCCGCTCCGAGTCGTGCACGTTCATCTGGCAGCCGTGCGTTTCGATCAGGTATTTGCGGGACACTTTCGCTTTCGCCTTTTGCCTTTGTTTCGCCTTTCGCCCAGGCCGCAGCCCCAATCGCCGCCTTCCTGGATGGCACGGGCCAGGCCGGCCCGGGCTATCGGCCGCCCCGTGACGGTTCCGGCCTGGACGGCTTGCCCGCCCCCGCCTGGGTCGAGCCTGCCGATGGACCCCGCCCTGAACGTGCCGACCGCGTCGCCAGCATCTCCCGCGCGCCTGCCAGCACGGCGCCGGACACGTCCGTGCCGCCGATCATGCGGGCCAGCTCCTCTTCCCTCTCGGCCGGGCCCAGCCGATCGACGCGCGTGATCGTTCGCCCGCCCTGCACCGCCTTGACGATACGGCAGTGGGACGTGCCGTGGGCGGCGATCTGCGGGAGGTGCGTGATGCACAGCACCTGGCAGCGGCCGGCGAGCACCCGAAGCCGCGCGCCGACACCGTCGGCGGCGGCGCCGCCGATGCCGCTGTCCACCTCGTCGAAGATCAGCGTCTTGCCCGGCGCGTCGGTCGAGGCCAGCGTCTTGAGCGCGAGCATGATGCGCGACAGCTCGCCGCCGGAGGCGAT
>Ga0299914_10000929_pt1 | contig 18557 bp, 24 predicted proteins | sample RVTome_10_FD_201361 | JGI IMG/M metagenome (GOLD analysis project Ga0299914, IMG submission 201361) | Soil microbial communities from uranium-contaminated site in the Upper Colorado River Basin, Wyoming, United States - RVT153D57 (version 2) ...
GAGCGCGAACTCGACGAGCGCGACGCCGGCCTCGGAGTCGCCGCCGGCGGCCGTCCGGATTCTGAGAGCCCGCAGCAAGGGCTTTCCTCAGAGTCCGTTCGCCATGTTGGTGATCGCCGTGCTGACGTTCACGCCGATCGAGGTGAGCGCGGCGACGGTGACCAGTGCGATCAGGAGCAGGACGAGCGCGTATTCGACGAGCGCCTGTCCGTCCTCCTGGCCGAATGCGATCTTGGTTTCTCGGTCGATCATTGCTTCACTCCTTCTCTGCACGGGGAGCCTCCAGCGCCGCCTCTGCGACCCTCGATTTCGTTGGTGCGGTCAGACGGCGGCGGCTGAAGGCCCCGCGCGGACGACATCCCTCCTAGAGGGCGCCGGCGATCTGGTTGAGGATGTTGTTGACGTTGCCGCCGAGCAGCGTCAGGGCCCCGATGCAGACCACGGCGATGAGGCTGAGGATCAGCGCGTACTCGACCAGCGCCTGCCCCTCCTCACGGGTCCGAAGAGTGCTGATGAAATCCATCATGTTCAGAATCACCTCCTCCCCATCCGGTTCTCCTAGCCCAGACAAGTAACTGCTGGCTCTTCGCTCGGAACCGATGAAAAGGTGGGTTCCAACCAACCCTTCTGGTGGTGAGGACGGCGGCCCGGTGCGATACGAGTTGTGTGAATGGCCCGTCGTCCTGCTCAGCCGCCCCTGAACGAGGCGACCCATGGCGCCTGAGGCGCCGGGCCGCCTTCCGGCCGCCGTGCGCCGGCTTCACGCCGTGCGCCTCCTGCTCGTTTCGGACGACGGCAGCTTCCGCGGGGTCACTTCGCTGCTGCTCGAGCGCATCGGGTACGTCGTGAGAACGACCAGCCACGGCGCCCCTCTGCGGCTCGCCGAGCTCGCGCGCGAGCACCGGGCGGATGTCGTCCTCATCGACGAGGCCCCTACCCGCGCGCGTGCGGCGCGAACGGTGGCCGCGCTCGACCTTCTCTATCCGCGCGGGCGGCCGCTGCTCCTCTGCGAGGAAGACGGCACGCTGTCGCTCGTCTCTGTGCCTCACGTCGGTAGGTCGAGCCCCATCGCCGAACTGAACGCTGCGATCGAGCGCTGCTACGCACGCGAAAGGCCTCATGCCGCCCGCTGACTCCTGGGCCCTCCCGAGCATTGGCGTGCGCGGAGTCGTCGTCGCCGTCGTCGGCGCTGGCCTCGCCGCGGCCGTCCTGCTTCACCACGGCGCGACAGGTCGCGGAGCGGTGGCTGCTTCGCTCGCGGCGCTGCTCGTCGTGCTGTCCGCGATCGATCTCGAACGCCGGGTACTCCCCAACGCGATTGTCCTGCCCGCGATCGCGGTCGTGCTGCCGCTTCAGGCCCTGCTGTCCCCCGGCCGCTTGCTCGAATGGACGCTCGCCGCGTTCGGGGCGGCGCTAGTGTTGCTCCTCCCGCTCCTTGCAGGCCGGGCCGGCGTTGGGATGGGCGATGTGAAGCTCGCGTTCCTCCTCGGGCTCGTCCTAGGCCAAGACGTCCTGCTCGCCATCGTCGTCGCCTCGCTCGCTGTTCTGCCGGCGGCGCTGGCGCTCCTCGCGCGCCACGGAGCGACCGCCATGCGCATGGGCGTTCCCTTCGGCCCTTTCCTCTCGCTCGGAGCCGTCGTCGCGCTGCTGCTGGGCTAGGCGCCCGTCGGGCGTTTGGCGGATCTGCGCATACGGCTCACGACACAAGCGGCCGCCGTTGTGGCCCGCGCCGCGCTCCGTAGTTGCCCGTGGCGCGAGGCGGATCTAACCACTGACGGGCCACCCGGCACGTGGGAGCCGCACACCAAAAACCCGCCGTTTCCAGCGGGTTTCTTAGGAGCGGATGATGGGACTCGAACCCACGACCTTCTGCATGGCAAGCAGACGCTCTAGCCAACTGAGCTACATCCGCACGCGGGGCGGATTATAGCCGCGCGTAGGGATTCGGGACGGCCAACCAGAGAACGACCGCGGGCTCCGTCTCTGAGGGGTTGCGCCAGGTGTGCGGGTCGCGCGGCGCGTACGTGAACGACTCGCCTGCCTGCAGGAGGTGGGTCGTCTCCTCGACCTGCAGCTCAAGGGCACCCTCGACGACGTGGACGATCTCGACGTCGGCGGGCAGCGTGTAGAGCTCGGCGCCGGCGGTCGCGCCGGGCTCGATCCGGGACTCCGTGACGTGGAAGCGCATCTCGTCGGGCCGCGAGAGGAGCAGGTGCTCCTGGCCGCGGAGCTCGAGGGTCGTCTGCGCCTCGCCCGGCGGCGTGCCGTCCACGAGGTGGCCGAGGCGCACGTCGAGAGCGGCGGCGATCCGCGCGAGCGAGGAGAGGGACGCCGAGGTGAGGTCCCGTTCCAGCTGGCTGATGAACCCGTTCGTGAGGCCCGTCGCAGCCGCGAGCTGGGGGATCGTCATCCCCCGCTCCTTGCGCAACGCCCGGAGGCGATTGCCGACGGGGACGGCGACGGTCACGCCGCCGGCCCGGATGCCACGAGCATGGACTCCACTCCCTTCGTGCAGGCCGAAGCATGAGGCCCGCGGGAGCGTGGTTCAAGTGGCAGCGTCAAGCGCCTCGTTGACGAGGCTGTCCGCGAGCTCGTTGTGCTCGCGGCGCACCGCCGTGTAGCGCACGTCGCCGATCTCGCGCGCGAGCTGCCCCGCCCGCAGCGAGAGCTCGCGGAGCGCCGCGTTCTTCACCTTGTACTCGCCGCGCATCTGCTTGACGAGCAGCTCGGAGTCGGAGACGACCTCGAGCTCGTCCACCCCGACGTCGCTGGCCTTCTCCAGCCCGGCGACCAGCGCCCGGTACTCGGCGACATTGTTCGTGGCGACGCCGATCGCCTCGCCGTGGGCGGCGAGCACGGTGCCGTCGTCGGCCTCGAGGACGTAGGCGGAGGCGGCCGGCCCCGGGTTGCCGCGTGCGCCGCCGTCCGTGAACAGCCGCGCCTTCACGCAGGCGGCTCGAGCAGCTCGTACAGGTCGAAGGCGGGCTCCTCGTACGGATGCGCCGCCCGGAGGGCGGCCACGACCTCGGTCTCGAGCTCGATCGGGTACACGGTCTCCAGACGGAGCTCCGCCACCCGCTCCTCGCGCCCGGCCTCGCCCAGGGAGGGCGACGTCGACGCGCCCCCCTGGAACGTGCCCGTCCCGGCCGTGTACCACGAGCAGCGCTCGTAGTCGCCGATCCGGCCGGCGCCGGCAGCGAAGAGCGCGTCGCGGACGGCCGCGAGCGCTTCGCGCGGGACGAAGACGACGAGCTTCCGGTTCAGATCTCGACCTCCGGCGCGGGCTGGGCGTCGGCGTCGCCCGTGTTCGGCGTGCCCTTCAGCTCGAGCAGGAGGACGTGCGCCTCCTCGTCGGCCATCGGCCGGTGCTCGACGCCGCGGGGGACGACGAGCAGCTCCCCCTCCCCCAGCTCGACGGCGCCGTCCCGCAGCTCCACGCGCAGGCTGCCGGCAAGCACCAGGAAGAGGTCGTCCGTGTCCGGGTGGGAGTGCCAGACGAACGGGCCCTTCGTCTTGGCGACCTGGATCTTCGTGTCGTTGAAGTAGCCGACGATCCGGGGACTGAACGGCTCGTCGAAGCTCGCGAGCTTCTCGGCGAGGTTGACCTTCTCGAGAGCCACCGGCTAGTCGATCTGGGCGCGCTGGAGCTTGCCGGAGTAGTCGACGTAGATCGACTTCCACTCGGTGTAGAAGTCGAGCGCCGCCTGGCCCGCCTCGCGGTGGCCGTTGCCGGTGCCCTTCGTGCCGCCGAACGGCAGGTGCACCTCGGCGCCGGTCGTCCCCGCGTTGATGTACGTGATGCCGGCGTTCAGGTCGCGCATCGCCTTGAACGCCTTGTTCACGTCGCGCGTGAAGATCGACGACGACAGGCCGAACTCGATGCCGTTGGCGATCCTGATCGCCTCATCGACGTCCGTCGCCTTGATCACGGCGGTGGTCGGGCCGAAGATCTCCTCCTGGGCGATCCGCATGCCGGGCTCGACGTCGCCGAAGATCGTCGGGCGGTAGAAGGAGCCCCGGTCGAGCCCGTTCTCCGTGGCGATCTCGCCGCCCGTGAGAAGCGTGGCGCCCTCGTCCTTGCCGATCTCGGTGTAGGCGTGGATCTTCTCCAGGGCCGAGCGGTTGACGACCGGCCCGACGTCGGTCGAGTCCTCGAGACCGTCCCCGAGGCGGAGCTTCTCGGTGCGGTCGACGAGCTCCCCGACCAGGGCGTCGTAGACCTGCTTGCCCGCGATGACCCGGCTCGCGGCCGTGCAGCGCTGGCCGGAGGTGCCGAACGCCGACCAGATGATCCCCTCGACTGCGAGGTCGAGGTCGGCGTCGTCCATCACGATGATCGCGTTCTTGCCGCCGAGCTCCAGGTGGATGTGCTTGAGGGAGGCGGCGCCGTTCTCGGCGGTCGTGATCCCGACCTCGCGCGAGCCGGTGAGCGAGATCAGCGGGACGTCCGGGTGCTTGACGAGGCGCTCGCCCACCTGCTCGCCGCCGCCGTGGACGATGTTGAGGACGCCGGGTGGGAGGCCGGCCTCCGCGAAGATCTCCACGAACCGGTGGCCGAGCATCGGCGTGTCGCGGGCGGGCTTGAAGACGACCGTGTTGCCGCAGACGAGCGCGGGCGCGATCTTCCAGCTCGGGATGGCGATCGGGAAGTTCCAGGGCGTGATCGCGCCGACGACGCCGACCGGCTGGCGCACGCTCATCTGGAACTTGTCGGGCATCTCCGACGGCGTCGTCTGGCCGAACAGCCGCCTGCCCTCGCCGGCCATGTAGAAGGTCATGTCGATCGCCTCCTGGACGTCGCCGCCCGCCTCGGCGCGCACCTTGCCCATCTCGCGCACCATCAGCTCGGTCAGCTCGTCCTTGCGCTCGACGAACCGCTGCGCGACCCGGAAGAGGACCTCACCGCGCCTCGGCGCCGGGACGAGCCGCCAGCCCTCGTAGGCTTCCTTCGCGGCCTCGACCGCGCGGTCGACGTCGCCGCCGGTCGAGCGCGGAAAGGTGCCGATCGTCTCGCCGGTCGCCGGGTTGGTGGTGTCGAACGTCTCGTCGCCGGAGGCGTCGACCCACTCCCCGCCGATGTAGTTCTTCGAGGTCTCTGTCGCTGCGGTCGCCATCTCGCTCCTTGTCGTTTTCCTCCGGCGATTCTAGGAGGGATTGGCGAAACTCCGCTCGCCGACAGGGCGTGATGGTCGTTCCGAGAGCCCCTGGGGTCAGCCCCCGGGGTCAGATCTTGCATCAACGCATTCGACATGTCCTTTGCGCGATTGCAAGATCTGACCCCGGGACGTGGCCGGCGGGGACGCTTAGGCTTCGCACGTGCCCACCGTCGGCGACACGGCCCGGCGCACCCGCAGGGTGCGCGCCGAGGACATCGCGCTCTTCACGGAGCTGACCGGCGACCGCAACCCGCTCCACTACGACGAGGAGGCGGCGGCGCGCTCCCGCTTCGGCGGGATCATCGTCCAGGGCGGCGTCACGACCGGGCTCCTGAACGCGATCGTGGCCGAGGACCTCCCCGGCCCGGGAAGCGTCTTCCTGCACGTGGACTGGAGCTTCAAGGCGCCCGTGAGGCCGGGAGACGAGATCACCGCGGAGGTCGAGGTGCTGGAGGCGCGGGAGGACAAGCCGATCACGCGTCTTCGGACGACGATCTCGAACCAGGAGGGGACGGTCGTCCTCGACGGCACGGCGCTCGTATGGACGGAGCCCCTCTAGCGCCCGGCCGCCGCCGGGCGCTGGCGCTGCTGGCGGCCTCGCTCGTCCTGGGGATGACGACGTGGTTCTCGGCGAGCGCGGTCGTGCCGCAGCTCCGGGACGACTGGGGCCTCGGCGACACCGCGGCCGCCTGGCTCACGATCGCCGTCCAGCTGGGCTTCGTCGCCGGCGCCCTCCTCTCCGCCGTCCTGAACGTGGCCGACGTCGTCCCGCCGCGCCTCGTCATCCTCGCCGGCGCCGCCGGGGCAGCGGCCGCGAACGCCCTCCTCGCGACCGTGTCCGGAGCCGGACCGGCGATTCCGCTCCGCTTCCTTACGGGGTTCTTCCTCGCCGGCGTGTATCCGCCCGCGCTGAAGCTGATGGCGACGTGGTTCCGCAGTGGCCGCGGCACCGCACTCGGGATCCTCGTCGGAGCCCTGACGCTGGGCTCCGCGACCCCGCACCTCGTCAACGCCCTCGGCGGCCTCGACTGGCGTACCGTTGTCTACGCCACGTCCGCGCTGACTCTCGCCGGCGGTCTCGTCGCGCTCGCCGTCCGCGACGGGCCGTACCCGTTCCCGCCGGCGACCTTCGACCCCCACCAGGCGCGCCGGGTGTTCGCAAACCGCGGCGTGCGGCTGGCGAGCCTGGGCTACTTCGGGCACATGTGGGAGCTCTACGCCATGTGGGCGTGGTTCGTCGTCTTCTACTCGAACGTCGTCGAGAGCGGCACCGCGGCCGCCTATGCGACGTTCGCGGTGATCGCCGCCGGGGCGGTCGGCTGCTGGGCCGGCGGCGTCCTGGGCGACCGGATCGGCAGGCCCGAGACCACTGCGCTCGCCATGGCGGTCTCGGGCGCCTGCGCGCTCCTGATCGGCCTCTTCCTGGACGCGCCCGCCTGGGTCGTGCTGGCGATCGGGCTCGTCTGGGGCTTCACCGTCGTCGCCGACTCGGCGCAGTTCTCGACCCTCGTCACCGAGCACGCCGACCAGGCCTACGTCGGGACGGCGCTCACGATGCAGCTCGCGGTCGGCTTCACGCTCACCGTGGCGACGATCTGGCTGATGCCGCTCTTCGCCGACGCGGTCGGCTGGCGCTGGGCGTTCGCGTTCCTCGCCCCCGGCCCGGCGCTCGGCGTCCTGGCAATGCTGCGGCTCAGGGCCGCCGGCTAGCTCTCGCCTGGAGGATCGGTCGGGAGGAAGGTCGGGCGCGCCCGGCGGCGGTCGCGGATCGTCCGCTTCTCGCCCACCGGCGGCCCGGCGCCGTTTCGCCGGCGATCGGGACCGGAGCGGCGGTCGACGATGACCTCCACGTTGGGGTTGTCCTTGTAGTGCTCGACGAGGCGCTCGTAGAGCTCCGCCTCGAGCTCCCGGGGTATCACGCAGTAGATCATCTCCCCGGTCCTTATCGGCAGCTCGGCCTCGGCCCTACAGGCGCGGGATGTCGGGGGACACGCCGCCGTCGCCCCCGAGGTGGCCGTTCCAGGTGGTGAAGCGGGGGTCGAGGTCGTCGAGCTCGTAGCCGCGCTCCGCCAGGCGGACGTGCTGCGGGGAGTCCGGCGAGACCCGGTACTGGTACCAGGAGATGTCCCAGGCGACCGTGATCACGACCTCGGGGTTGACGCCCGAGAGGGAAAGCAGGCTGACGCGCGCGTCGCCGAGGCTCTTGGCGATCCCGGCGATCGTGCGCCGGTAGGCGCTGTCGTTGAAGAGGTCGGCCGCCTCGACCATCGCCTGCTCGTCCGGCGAGAGGCGGCGGTACACCGGCTCGGAGCGGTGTGCCTCCGGCTCGGCACGCCGCGTCTCGAGCAGCGACGCCAGCCCGCCGAAGCGGCGGCGGCGGCGCGCCTCCGGGACGATCGGGGTCGTCGGGCTCCCCTCCTTGATCCAGCCGTGGTCGTCCGCGGCGGTGGTGCAGAGAGCGCAGACGTCGACCCAGTCGTCGCCGCCCGGCGTGAAGCGCACCGCCCGCTCGCCCATGAGGAGCGTCCGGTGACAGATCGCGCACGACCGCTGGACGTCCTGCTTGCGGACGACGGTCACTCCTCGGCCTCCTTCTTGGCCTCCTCCATGAGCTTCTGCGCGATGTGCGAGGGGACTTCCTCGTAGCGCAGGAAGGCGAGCGTGTAGTCGCCGCGGCCGCCGGTGAGCGACGTCAGCGACTGCGAGTAGGTGAGCACGTCGGCCATGGGCACCTCGGCCTTGATCGAGGTCATGCCGGCGCCGGTCGGCTCCATCCCGAGCAGCCGCCCGCGCCGCGAGTTGAGGTCGCCGTTGACGGCGCCCACGCTGTCGTCCGGCACGGCCACCTCGAGCGACATGATCGGCTCGAGGAGCACGGGACTGGCCTTCTCGTACGCGCTCTTGAACGCCATCGAGCCGGCGATCTTGAACGCCATCTCCGACGAGTCGACCGTGTGGTAGGAGCCGTCGACGAGGAGGACTCGCAGGCCGGTGACCGGCGCGCCGGCGAGCTCGCCGTGCAGCATCGCCTCCTGGATCCCCTTGTCCACGGCCGGCCGGAAGCTCTGTGGGATGACGCCGCCGACGATCTTGTCCACGAACTCGTAGCCCTGGTGGCCGGGGAGCGGCTCGAGGACGACGTGGCAGTCGCCGAACTGGCCGCGGCCGCCGGTCTGCTTCTTGTACCGGCCCTGCGCGCGGGACTCCTTGCGGATCGTCTCGAAGTACGGGACGCGCGGCTGGTGCAAATCGACCTCGACGCCGAAGCGGCGCTTCAGCCGGTCGACCGCGACCTCGACGTGCATCTGGGAGAGACCCCCGAGGAGCTGCTCGCCGGTCTGCTCGTCGCGGCGGAGCGTCAGCGTCGGGTCCTCCTCGTGCAGCCGCCGGAGCGCGGTCGCCATCTTCTCCTCGTCGCCCTTGGCCTTCGGCTCGACCGCAAAGCTCATCACCGGCTGCGGGAAGTCGAGCGGCGCCAGCTCGATCGGCTTGTCCTCGGTGAGGAGCACGTCGCCGGTGCCGGTCTCCTTGAGCTTGGCGACGGCGCCGATGTCCCCCTCGCCGAACTCCTGCGCCGGCTCGTGGTCCTTCCCCTGGAGGAGGAGCAGCTGGCCGACGCGCTCCTTGCCGCGCGTGCGCGAGTTGACGAGGTTCGAGTCCGAGGAGAGCGTGCCGGAGAGCACGCGGAAGACGTTGATGCGCCCGGCGAACGGGTCGGCCACGGTCTTGAAGACGAACGCCGCGGGCCCGCTCCCGTCCACGCCCGCCTCGAGCGGCTTCTTCGCCGGCGACGGGATCCCCTCGACGAGCAGGTCGAGGAGACCGGTGGTGCCGAGGTTCTTCGTGGGAACGCCGCACGCGACCGGGAAGAGGTCGCCCGCCACGACCGCATTCTTGAGCGCGGCCGCGAGCTCGTCCCCGGAGACCTCACCCTCCTCCAGATAGCGCTCCATCAGCGCCTCGTCCGTCTCGACCACCGAGTCGACGAGCCGCTCGCGGTACGCGGCGGCCTGCGCGGCGATCGAGTCGGGGATGTCCACCGGCTTCGCCTCGCGCTCGCCGTTCGGGTCGAGGTACGCGCGCATGTGGAAGAGATCGACGATGCCCTCGAGCTCGTGCTCGTGCCCGATCGGGATCTGCACGGCGACGCAGCGGTCGGAGAGCTGGGAGCGCAGCTGCTCGAGCGTGGCGAAGAAGTCGGCGCGCTCGCGGTCGAGCATCGTCACGAAGACGACGCGGCAGAGCCCGAGCGCCTCGGCCCGCTCCCACAGGCGCGTGGTCTGCACCTCGACGCCGTTGACGCCGTTCACGACGAAGAGCGCGCCCTCGACGACGCGGAGCGAGGCGAGCGTGTCGGCCTGGAAGCCCGGGTCGCCGGGCGTGTCGACGAGGTTGATCTTCCGGTCCTGCCACTGCGCGTGGCAGACCGAGGCCGACAGCGACATCTGCCGGCGCTGCTCGTCCTCGTCCCAATCGGACACCGTCGAGGACCCCTCGACGGAGCCCAGGCGGTTCGTCGCGCCTGCCTGGAAGAGCAACGACTCGACGAGCGAGGTCTTCCCGGTCCCTCGGTGGCCGACGACGGCGACGTTCCGGATCTTGCTCGGCTCGAACTGCGGCACGGGCTGGCGAGTTTACCGACTTACTCGCTCTGTGCAGGGACGTTGGGAGGTCAGTCGCGCGTCGCGTGCGTGAGCGTCGCGGAGAGGCGGGCCTTCAGGCGGAGGATCGCCTTCGTGTGGAGCTGGGAGACCCGGGACTCGGTGACGCCGAGCACCTCGCCGATCTCACGGAGGGTCAGCTCCTCGTAGTAGTAGAGCGTGACCACGAGCTTCTCGCGCTCGGGGAGCCTGGCGATCGCCTCGCCGAGCGCCTCGCGGAGCTCGGTATGCGCCATCGCCGCCTGCGGCTCCGCCGCGCCCGGGTCCGGGATCGTATCGATGAGCGCCACCGGGTCGCCCCCGTGCGAGGAGCTCGTCCAGAGCTCGTCGAGCGCGGCGATCGACGTCCGCGAGATCTCGAGCAGCGAGTCCTGGAACTCCTCCTCGGTGATCCCGAGCGAGCCGGAGATCTCCTCGTCGGTCGGCGCCCTGGCCAGCTTGGCCTCGAGCTGTGCGATCGTGCGCTCGATGTCGCGCGCCCGGGCGCGCACGGAGCGCGGCACCCAGTCCATCGAGCGGAGCTCGTCGATGATGGAGCCCTTGATCCGCGCGATCGCGTACGTCTCGAACTTGATGTCGCGCGCGGGGTCGAAGCGCTCGATCGCCCCGATCAGCCCGAGGAGCCCGTAGGAGACGAGGTCGCCCTCGTCCACGTGGGCGGGCAGGCCGCTCCCGAGCCGCCCCGCCACGTACTTGACGAGCGGCGCGTACGTGAGGATGAGCCGGTCCCGCGCGGCCTGGTCGCCCGTGCGCTTGTATTCCGCCCACAGGGCGCCGGTGTCGTCTTTCCGCTCGGCCACGTCGCAGAGGATAGAAGGAAGAGCGGCTTTCGCGAGATATCGGTGCTTTTCCTACTTGAGCGCTTTGTAGGCGAGCTCCCCCATCCAGACCCCGAGGAAGACCGCGGCGGCCGCGATCACCCAGGCCGCGCCCCCGGCGTCGGCCGCCCAGGCGCCCACGAGCAGGAACCCGACGGCGAGGACGGCGAAGAGAGCTCCGAGAGGCCTCCGGCGCACCCCGGTACAATGCCTCCTCGCCGAGGGCCGTAGCTCAACTGGCAGAGCACCGGTCTCCAAAACCGGGGGTTCCAGGTTCGAGTCCTGGCGGCCCTGTTCCTCATGGTGAGACGGAAACCCGCATGATCAGCGGGTTTTCTTTCTTTCTTACTTACCACAGGTCTCCTTCGTTACCGGGTGCTGAAGCAGGCTGAAATCCGGTTCTGACTGTGGCGCGACTGTGGCGCCGATGTCCGACGGCCTCGTTAGCGTGGCTCTCGTGAGCCCCGGAATCCGCGTCCGCCACTCGAAGATCTGCCCTTCCCGATCGGGTCGGGCCTGCCGGTGCCGGACGACCTACCAGGCGAGCGTCTGGAGCGCCCGCGAGGGGAAGCGACTGTTCAAGACGTTCCCCACCGTCGCCGAGGCGAAGGCCTGGCGCTCGGAGGCTCAGGTGTCGCTCCGGAAGGGGACGATGCGGGCCGGCTCGTCGGAGACGCTGGGCGCGGCGGCGGAGGCGTGGCTCGAGGGCGTGAAGAGCGGCGCCATCCGCAACCGGAGCGGGCACGCCTACAAGCCGTCGGCGATCCGGGGCTATGAGACGGCGCTGGTCGCTCGGGTTCTCCCCGTGCTCGGAAGCCTGCGGCTCTCGGAGGTCCGCCGCGTCGATGTGCAGGACTTCGCCGACCGCCTGTGCGCAGACGGGCTCGATCCGAGCACGGTGCGGAACACCCTGATGCCTCTACGAGCGATCTTCAGGCGTGCTGTCGCCCGCGGAGAGGTCGCCGTGAACCCGACGTCGGGCCTCGAGCTTCCGGCCATGGAGGGGACGCGTGACCGCATCTCCTCGCCGGCAGAGGTGGCCGACCTCCTCGCGGCGCTCCCGGAGCGAGACCGTGCACTCTGGGCGGCGGCGATGTACGCCGGCCTCCGCCGTGGCGAACTGCTCGCGCTCCGGTGGGAGGACGTCGACCTGCCGGCCGGCGTCATCCATGTCGAGCGTTCGTGGGACGCAAAGGAGGGTGTGGTCGCGCCCAAGAGCCGCGCCGGTTGGCGCACGGTGCCCATCCCGGCCGTCCTCCGCGACTACCTCGTCGAGCACAAGCTCCGATTGGGTCGGCATGTCGGCCTGGTGTTCGGGACGGGCTACGCCCAGCCGTTTACGCCCTCGAGCGTCCGCAAGCGCGCAAACGCGGCTTGGAGTCGCGCCAGCCTGGAGCCGATCGGCCTCCACGAGTGCCGCCACACCTTCGCCTCGCTCATGATCGCCGCCGGCATAAACGCGAAGGCACTGAGCACGTATCTGGGCCACTCATCCGTGACGATCACCCTCGACCGCTACGGCCACCTGATGCCCGGCAATGAGGGCGAGGCAGCTGCACGGCTCGACGCCTATCTCACCGAAGCGGTGGCCGGAGCGCCGACCGGCGTGTGACTAGCCTGGCCCCCACTCTCAAGCTACGGTGTGCTCGATGAGCGACACGCTTCAGCTGACGATCACGTACGACGACCCCGACGCGGACGGGTGGATCGTCGCACGCGTCGTCCAGGTGCCCGGCGCCATGAGCCAGGGCCGAACGCGCGAGGAGGCACGTGAGAACGTCATCGACGCCCTCCGCCTCATGCTCGCGCCGGACGACGATGCGGACGCGGGCAGCAGCGAGCCGCTCGAGCTCACCTTCGCTCCGTGAAGCGCCGCGACCTCGAGCGGCACCTGACCGCTCACGGCGCCCGCAAGGTGGGCGAAGGCGGGAAGCATACGAAGTGGCGAAGCGCGGACGACAGTCGCGCCACGGCTGTTCCGCATCATCGTGAGATCGGCCCCGGGCTCGTCCGAGCGATCTGCGCGCAGCTCGAGATTCCGGCCCCGCCCCAGCCCGGCTAGGGCGGCGTGCCGCCTCGTGCCGCGGAAATGGCTTCCGGCAGTGACCCGGTCAGGTCAAATGACGCAGGTCGTCGCGCTGCAGTAGGCGACGAACGTGACGAGCAGAACGCCGAGTGAAGCGAGGCCGCTGCCCACGCCCAAGGCGATTGTCGGCAGCCACTTTCAACTCGCTCCACGACCGCGCGAACACCAGTGAAGTCATGGCAGGAAGGCCGACGCCGAGGATGAGCCCGAGCGCGAAGACACCGTTCGTGGGGTCATCATCGAGGGCGTCAGCGATACCGGTACCGACGAGATAGATCGGAATCGCCAGGAGCGGGAGCAGGACCAGCGTGAGGGCGACTGTTGTGCCCGTCCTGTAGGGACCCTTTCGCCTTCGTTCCGCCAACACCGGCCTCTCGCGGTGCGGTATCGGCAGACGGAGGCCGGCAGACGGAGGCCGAGACCAAAGCGGCTCCGCCCGGAGCCGCGCGCCACATCCAAATGAGCGGCCCCCTACACGTACACGAACTCTGGAGCCTGCTGCATCGATGATGCATATGTGCCCTGCTGGCTATTGCGCTTCGGCGAAGCTCCATCGACGAACCGAAGAGCTTCCACCCGGGCTCCTTCAGGAAGGCGTCTGCGACGACGATATTTCAGGGATAGGAGACGGTGATGGAAGGAGCCCAATTCGAAAACGACATTCGACACGGGCCAGGCCTCCCCCGGACCATGAAGCGTTTCGGTGCTGCTTGGCTGCGGGAGCTCGCCATGGGGATCGAAACAGAGTTTCAGGGCCGATTTGAGGCGCACGGCGCCCGCCTTGCTGTTTCGCCCCTCAAGGTTTCGGGGCTCACAACGGTCGGCGAAGGCGTCGCCCTAGTGCTGATCCCTCGCGACCCGAAGGCCTGGGACTACTGGGGGGACTTCGAATCTGAACTCGAAGTTAGGCGTCGACGGCGCTTCAGCGGAGAGTGGCAACACGTCACCAGCGCGGAAGACACCGAGACCTGGGTTCGGTCCGAAGCGGATCGCTATCTCAGGCACCTCGACGGCGGAGCAGGCGCCAGCGCGTAGTTCAAAGTCGCGCCACGCCAGCCGGGGGATGCCCCAGGACTGTGGCGCGCGTTGTGGCGTCGATCCCGAGAAGCGCATAACCAAGCGAAAAACCGCCCGTCTCCAAAACCGGGGGTTCCAGGTTCGAGTCCTGGCGGCCCTGTCCCTTAGTTCATGCGGCTTCCCCGCATGGGAAGTGGGTTTTCTTCGCGTCGACGGAGAGAGACCGACTTCTCGGCCCCGAGACGTGGGGCACATGCGCGCACGACGGGTTACCGCGCCGGGGGCGGTGAACGCGGGCTCTGCGGTCCGAACGCGCCTTGCCGACCGCCGGTGGCTTTTCTCGCCGAGTAGCGTGTTGCCATGGCCACGGCGAGGACCGACAGGACGATCGACGCCCTCTACGCCGCTCCGCCGGGCGAGTTCGTCAAGCGGCGGGACGCCCTGGCCAAGGCTCTGCGCGAGCAGGGCGACCGCGAGGCGGCCGAGCAGGTCAAGGCGCTGCGCAAGCCTACGGTCGCCGCCCGGGCCGTGAACCAGCTGGCCCAGAAGGAGAAGATGCGGCTCCGCGGGCTCTTCACGGCGGGCGAGCGGCTGCGCGCGGCGCACGAGGACGCGCTGGCGGGCGGGGTCACGCCCGCGCTCGCCGAGGCGCGGGACGACGAGCGCGCGGCGATCGAGGAGCTCGCGCGGGCCGCCCGGGCGCTGCTCGAGGAGCAGGGGCACCCGGCCAGCGACGCCGTGCTCGACAAGGTCCGGGACACCCTGCACGCGGCCGTCGTCGACGAGGAGCTGGGCGAGCGCGTGCGCGCCGGCCGGCTGGAGAAGGAGGAGCAGGCGACGGGGTTCGGCTTCGCGCTCGCCGCCGGAACGCCCCCGGCGAAGCCCAGGCGGAACACCACCGCTCAGAAGCGGAAGGCGGAGCAGGCCCGTACACGAAAGCGCCGCGAGGCCCAGGAGCGGCTGCGGGCGGCCCGGCTCGAGGCCGAGGCCGCCCGGAAGGCGGCCGAGCAGGCAGCGAAGAACCTCGAGCGCGCCGAGCGCGCGCTCGAGGAGTCGCTCGCCGCGCTGGAAAAGGCCCAGCGGGACGTCGAGGCGAACGGGCCTCGCTAGTACCGACGCACGCGGTTGTTCCGGTTCACCGGCCGGATGGCAGCGCCCTCGACGAAGATGCCGTACGAGCGGTGGTAGCCGAACACCGAGTTGCGCGCGCCCGACTGGATCGACCTGCCGATCCGGAGGTTCTGGTTGTAGGTGGCGAGGCGGCAGCGGAGGCAGATCAGGTTCTTCGGGATGGTCCCGTTGGCCCAGGTGATGTACCAGCCGCCCCCGGCGCCCCAGCAGGTCCAGCGGCCGGTGCCCGGGTTCCCGGAGGTGAAGTCGCGGAAGAGGATGTTCCGGCCCGAGAGCGCCTGGACGATGTCCTGGTGGATGTTCGGGTCGGTGTGCTTCCGCCCGCACTCGACATCGCCGGTCACGACGAGGTTCCTCGCGCTCTGGCCGATGCGGACGGCGTCGAAGGCGGTGCCGCGGTCGCGGCCGTTGCCGTTCACGTCGAGGATGAGGTCGACGGTCCGGCGCTTGCCGTCGCCGTAGCAGCCGATCAGGCGGATGGCGTCGCCGTTGCCGGGGTTCGGCATGTTCGAGATGACCTTGATCGGGAGGCGGCCGTAGCGGCGGAGGGAGCCGCGGCACTCCCAGCTCCGGCGCGTCCTGATGACCCGCCCGGGGACGAGCCTGGCGGTGCTCGAGGCCGTGGCGGCGGCGTTCGCCCGGGCCTCGCTCACCGAGGCGCTCTCGTGCAGGCCGGCCGAGGCCGACGCGGGCACGGCGAGGAGGACGAGGACGAGCAGGGGCAGGAGGCGGCGGCGGGACATGCGGCTGGGCTCCTCTCGGTCGCGGGCAGGGATCCGGCCACCGTAGGGACCAGGTGTGAGCGATTCGTAAGGTCCGCGGCGGCCGCTAGAAGCGGCCGTGCTCGTCGAAGAACTTCGTCAGCTCGTACAGGTGCCTGAAGCTGAAGCCGGGGCCGGGGTCGGTCCGCGCGAACGAGCCGATCAGGGCCGAGACGTTCTGGTGGGAGGTGTGGCCGCGGCGTTTGACGCCCACCGGCTTGTCGAGCACGAATGTGTTGCCCTCCTTGTGCCCGGCTCCGGGGGTAAGGATCGCGCGGCGCGGGGGGATGCCGAACGACCTCCAGGCACGATGGGCCAGCCACGCCGCGGCGCGCATCTGCTGCTCCGTCCACACCTTCGCCGTGGTCGCGTGCATGTGCTCCGCCCCGCACGCGACTCTGTTGGCGCCCAGGTGGCCGAAGCAGAGCTCGTCGAGCCGCGTGAAGAGGGCGACATTCCCCTCGGCGTCGGTGGCGGCTTGGATGGAGAGGCCCTGGGCTTTCAAGGTTCGCCCGAGCTTCTCGAAGTCGGCCGTCCCGGGCAGCTGCTCGACAACCGGGATGTGGTTGACGAACGCCAGTGGCCTGAACCGCCCGCCGTTCGGTGGGCAAAGGCCAGTGCCCCGGTAGTCGAACACCTTCCCGCCCATATTCGCGACTTTGTGGACGTGGCGAGGCCTGGTCATTCCTGCGGTTCCTCGAGGTTCGCGAGCACCTCGTCGATCTCGTGGATGTCGCGCTGCTCGTCGTCGAGGTTCACCTCGACCACGAACTCCGTCTCGCCGAGCTCCGGGTGGAGGGCCTCGTCGAACTCGGGCCCCTCGTCCTCGCCGTGATCCTCTTCGAGGCTAATGTCACGAGGCTCGGTCACCGCGCGTTTGTACACCCTCGACCGCCTGGCGTCAAGACGTGGGAGGGGCGCGCCGCCCCGGACGCCGCCGGCTACCGGAAGACGAAGCCGTCGAGGCTGACCGTGCCCGACTGGGCGACGATCACGATCGTGTGCGGCCCGGGGGCGAGGCCGGTGCGCTCGAAGACCTTCGTGCGCGGCCCGGCCGCCGAGGTGTCCAGGAGCTCCGGAGCCCCGCCGTCGATCGCCACCGTCGCCGTCCCGCCGGTGGAGGCGATCACGGCGACCGACGTGCCCTCGAACATGTGCGTGAACGTCCCGGCGACCGGGTTGCCCGTGTCGGCCGGAAGGAGCAGGTGGAGCGAGTCCAGGAAGCTGTCGCCCCCGGCGCCCACCGTCACGTTGCCCGTGTACGCGGCGGCGAACACCGCGTTCGCGTCGTCGAACGGCACCGAGACGACCCTGATTCCGCTCGTGCGCGTGTTCCCCGCCCGGTCGGTGGCGCGGATGCGGAACTCGTACGTCGCCCCTTCCTCGCCCGTGACCTGCGGCGTCTTTGGCCCGGTTCCGGCGCCCTGTGCGACCGTCGTCCAGGCCGCCGACCCGGCGGGCCGCCGCTGGAGCTGCCACGTGCGGATCCCCGACGGGTCGGCGAGCGTGAAGCCGACCGGGAAGTCGAGGGTGGCCGAGGCGTTCGTCGAGGGGTCGGGGAAGCTGAGCTGGGTGATCGACGGAGCGGTCAGGTCGTGGAAGACGACAGAGCGGTTCGGCGCGACGTCGAACCCCCGGCCGCCGGGGAAGAAGGTCGCGGCCAGCCACCGGTAGCCCCGGCCGTTCAGGAGCGCCTTGCGCACGGTGATCTTCACGGTCCGCGCGTTCGGCCGCGAGACGCGCACGCTCGCGACGAAGCGCGTCCGCGTGGCGAGGGCGGCCCGAAGTCGCCCGTTCCCCCAGAACACGAAGACGAAGCGCTCGAAGGTCGTCAGCGGGTCAACCCACGCGAGAGGCAGCGGTCAGGCCGCCGGGTCGACCATCCGGCCCAGGAAGAGCACGGCGCCCGTCTCGGCGTCGCGGATGAGGTAGAGGAACGGCCGGTCGGCGCGGATGACCGCGTCCGGGGCCGGAGGACCCGAGACCGCAAACGCGAGGGCGGTGGCCGCGGCCGCGACGGTGCCCCGCTCGTCGACGTCGATGTCGGCGGCGTGGACGCCGGCGTCGACGAAGGGGTTGCTCGGCGAGATGCCGGTGAAGTCTCCGCCCGCGAACGGGAGAGTCAGGCCGAGCTCCGGCAGACTCTCCGCGAGGTCGAGCTCCGACCTCGCCGACCACTTCGGGAGGTGGAGGTCGACGATGCCCTCTCTGGCGGCAGCGTCGATCTCGGCGAGCAGCTCGGCGCCGAGGCGCCGCTCGAAGGCGGCGAAGTCGCGCGCCGGCACGACCACCAGCATCGACAGCTCGCCGTTCCCGTACGGCAGCTCGACCGCCTGGTAGTCGGCGGCGGCGACGTACCGGGTCTGGAGCTCCGCGTTGTGCATGAGCGGGACCCGGATCCTCGACCCGTCGGCGCGCGTGAAGGGCTGTCGCTCGGTCGGGTACTTGCCGAACGGCTGCGACCACTCGGCACGGAGGAAGAGCGCGTTCACGAGCACGAGCCTGGTCTGGCGGTCGACCGTTCCGGAGCCCAGGAGCTCGGGGATCCGCTTCTCCGTCCGTTCGGAGACCCACGCGTTGATCCGCTTCCGGGCGCCCTCGGGATCGCCGGCGAAGTCGAGCCGCTCCGCGGGCGCGCCGTAGGACGCGGCCAGCGTCTCGACGAAGTCCGGGACGAGCTCGTAGCCCACGGCGGGATAGAGCCGGTTGGCGAGCCGGAGCGTCGACTCGCCCGAGTCCGCCAGCGCCTGGTCGAGCGCGTTGAACGCGGCGTGCAGCTCGTCCCCGGAGGACGGCAGGTGGAAGACCTCCTCGATCTGCGCCGCGGTCTCCCCGCGCGCGCCGGCATCGGCCATGCCGAAGGCGATGCCGATCGAGAGCGGCGAGAAGACGAGGTTCTCGCCCGGCGAGCGCTCCGCCAGGAGCGC
>Ga0299914_10000930_pt1 | contig 18550 bp, 14 predicted proteins | sample RVTome_10_FD_201361 | JGI IMG/M metagenome (GOLD analysis project Ga0299914, IMG submission 201361) | Soil microbial communities from uranium-contaminated site in the Upper Colorado River Basin, Wyoming, United States - RVT153D57 (version 2) ...
CTCGTTTTTGTTCTCTTGCCCCACTACTCCACGGATCGACTCTGGATCGCGGCATTTCAGGCCAACCTCTCGGTCGGATTCTATTTCTTGAGTCTCTACGCGAGTCTCCGGGCGATTCGCTCCGGAGGAATCGCTTTTTGGGCCTGGACTATCTCAGCTACGGTGGGCGTACTCGGAACCGTGCTCGCCTATGAAGTGGTTGCGCCGCTGTTTTTACTAAGTGTGTTAATCGTTCTATATCGGACGTGGCAGATTCGAGTCGCCGATGGTGAGCCGCGGCGGCCTTCATGGAAGGCGCCGATTCTGGTCGGCGGTCTCACGCTGCTGATACTGGGCCTCTCGGTGGTCTACAAGCTGACTACCACAGACCGGGCCGGCGGGCTGGGTGGATTCGGAACCTACCTCTGGAACATCAAAAGGACAGTGGTAGGGGCCGTGTCCACCAGCTACGGCAGCTATGGATTGGCACTGCCGCAGAAGGTTTGGCTGATCCTCACGGAGCATGCCGATACGGCAATATTAGCGGTCGGCGGACTTCTGGGACTCCTGATCTTTGGGTACCTGTACTACGTACTCGGACGGACGCAGCACACGGTTTATGATAGACGCCGATGGTTGGCGATGGCCGTCGTCGGAGTGGTCGCTTTCGGATTGGGCTACGCCATCTCGTTAATTACCTTCGACATTGGATTTTCGGCCACCGGAATCAATAACAGAACAGCGATTGCGGCCGCCATTGGAGTCGCTGTATCATTCGTCGCGGGGATCGGTTGGATGAGCTCGTTCGTTCCGCGGATCGACCTCAGGCATGGTATATTCTGCGCACTGATAGCCGTTCTTTGTACGAGCGGCTTTTTAGTGATTAACACAATCGCCGATTATTGGGTCACCGCCGCTCGCCGTCAGCAGGCCGTCATCGCGTCCATCAGCCGTCTGCAAATCCCGTCGGAAAGTGTGCTGCTTCTGGATGGTCTCTGTTCCTACGAAGGACCCGGAATAGTCTTCGAAACGAACTGGGACGTTAGCGGAATGCTACAGATAAAATTCAACCGATCATTACAGGGAGACGTAATCAAATCTACCACTGATGTACGAGAGGATGGCGTTCACACGCTGTTGTATGACGACGTAATCCACGTCTACCCCTTCGACGAGAATCTATTTTTATATCATCTGGAAAGTCGCGAGCTGTACCGCTTACGCACGCTGGATGATGCAAGTCGTTACTTCGAAGCCCGGGATTCCACCACGGGCGACCCTTGCGCCACGGGGAGTGAGGGACAGGGAGCATCGATCTTTTGACAACGACGCGACATGGTTGAAATAGTGTGCGCGCTTAGTGCTGCTGCCGTCTGGGCACTGCTCTTCGTACTTACGGTGGTTATCGTCGACAGGCAGAGAAACACGGCGGTGTTTTGCCTCTCCTCGGTGCTGGTGGGTTACGTCCTCTTCTATTTCTTCCAGGTCCTTGTCGTAAAATTGCTGAACCTCGTCCATCTGCTCTCCAGCCCGGCGCTCTGGACAGCATATCTGCTGGCAGCAGCTGCGGGATTCACATTTCTATATGTCAAACGAGGTGGCGCCAATGCCGCATTGCCTACCCGAAAAATCCTGGCGAGTGCAGGACAAGGTCCGCTCATCGAAAGGATCGTAGGAGCATCCGTCGCTGCGGCGATATTGGGACTGGCGGTATTCTCTTTCGTGGCGCCCACCGCGGTATGGGATGTCCAGGCATATCACATGCCGATGGTTGCGAGCTATGTCCAGAATGAAAGCTTGACGATCGGTGCAACTCAGGATCTGCGGCAGGTCTACCGCGTGAACGGAGCCGAGCTGCAGATGCTGAACATCGCGCTGCTGGCGCGCTCCGACGCCTGGATGGAGCTGCCCAACATTCTAGCGCTGATGGTGAGTCTCGTGGGCGTATTTTTGATGGCGAAGATTGTACTCCACCGTGATGCTCTCGCCTATCTCGCCGTAATCCTGACCATGACCGCTCCGCAGATTCTCTACGGGTCGGCATCCGCAAAGAATGACGTCGTCTTCCTTGCGCTCATCCTCGGCGCCTTCTACTGGATCGTCCGTATTGCTTCAGACCCTGAAACGCACCTACGGGAGCGCCTGATAATCCTGGCTCTGACCGCTAGCCTGGCCGTCGCCACAAAGGTAATCGGATTGAACGTAGTGGGCACTGCGGGGTTGGTACTGCTCATCCTGGTGCTGTTGCGGCGCCTCCCGCTTCGCGCCGTAGCTCTTTATTCCGCTTTCACGGTCGCGGGAGTGATGGCTCTCGTGGGAGATGTGTACTGGAATAACATGCATATGACGGAGGTGCCGGTCGGCATCAGACCGGGAGAGGTCGACTTCGTTGCTGGACCCGCGAACATCATCGCCGCGGTCAAATTTTACGTTTACGATCTTTCATTCAGGCGGCTCGTTACGGAGCAGATTTTCGAGCACGACTTCTCGCACTTTGGCTATTTCTTCCCATTTTTGTTGGTGTTCGGTACGGTTGCCGGCATGCGGCAATTTATCATGTCTCGAAGGCGGCGTGAGGAACTGTGGGTTCTTGCATTGCTCGTAGTTGTCTTGCTTCTGTCGGTCATTATTGCACGGCGGCCCATCCAGTGGGACCAGCGGTTCATGATCTGGATGGTGCCTGCATTTGCCATTCTTGCCGTATCCAATCTAGATAAAGCCCACCGTCCAACGCTTTTGGCTCTGGTTGCATTCGGCAGTGCGTTCTGCATGCTCAATGTCATTCAGATCGTCACAAACGCATCGGGTGGCATATTCGCGAAGTCGTCTCTCCACATCATCGAGCACGGAAGATTGCCTTATTTGTCCGATGTGCCGCACGAGAAGTATCTGTACAAAATTGATGGATTTAATCTTCTCGGTGCGGCATCCGGCGAGCGCGATTCCGTGCTGTATGTGGGTGCGGAAGACACGTGGATGTATCCTGGTTGGGGTCGCCGCTTCACCCGCTACGTCATCGGCGTGCATGATTCAGCGGATGTCATACGTAAGGTTCGTTCCGGAGCGTTTGCGTTTATTGTCGTCGAAGCGGACGCCGCGGAGGGTTTGCGGCGGGCGGCCCTTGGCCCCGCATCAGCGGGAAACTACGCCGATCTATATAAGGGGGAGAACCGTAGAATTCTCCAGCGGGGTGATGTACCGGATCTCGAAAGTGAACTCGATGGGAGGCGGCGCCAGGGCGTCTTGCGCGATCTTAGAACGCATACTATGAGCCATGATTGAGTCACGTGCCGACAAGGGACCGCCGCCGCTGGTTTCGGTCATCATCATTTTCTTCAACGAGGAACGTTTTCTCGAGGAAGCGATCGAGAGCGTGTTCGGACAGTCGTTTTCGGATTGGGAGCTTCTACTTTGCGATGACGGCTCGACGGACCGAAGCACTGAGATCGCCGCAAGCTATGCAGAACGATATCCCGATAACGTCCGCTACCTGGAGCACGCCGGACACGTAAATCTCGGCATGAGTGCGACGCGGAATCTGGGTCTTCGACACGCTCGCGGGGAACTGGTCGCCTGGTTGGACGGCGACGATATCTGGACGTCTGAGAAGCTCGAACGGCAGGTGGGGCTTCTTGAGGCGCACCCGGAAACCGCCATGGTTTACGGGCGGCTGCACGTATGGTACGGCTGGACGGGTATTGAGGCGGACGCTCAACGCGATTTCATCCAGGACCTAGGTGGTTCCGCGAACACGTTGATCGAACCTCCTGAGCTTCTTGAGAGATTCCTGCAGGACGATCTCTATACGCCCGGTGGCGCGCTGGTGCGCAGATCTGTGTTGGAAGAAATTGGAGGCTATGAAGAGTCGTTTCGTGACATGCACGAGGACGGAATCGTCCACGCGAAGATATGTCTGAAATGGCCTGTCTATGCTTCCGGAGAGTCATGGTACAAGTATCGGCAGCATCCGAATTCTCGTTGCAATGAGTCCATAGCGGCGGGAACGGATCGCGCCGCCCTGGAAGCCTTTCTGACCTGGCTCGAAGGCTACCTCGAAGAACAAGAGCTGGAAGGTAGTAATGTGTGGCAGATCGTGCGTCGCCTGAACCGTGCCGACCGCACTACACGTTTGGGTGCATGGTCGACTCAGGCGAAAGGCCTGGTTCGTGCCTCGCTGCGCCGAGGAAGGGAAGTGGCAGATCGTACGATGCCCCGATTTATCCGAAGCTGGATTGGACTCCTTGCATTCCGCGGCCAGTTCCGCCCGCCCTCGGGCTGGCTGCATTTAGGCAATCTCAGGCGAGTAACGCCCATTAGCCGGACCTTCGGTTTCGACCGCGGAGTTCCGGTCGACCGCTATTACATCGAGCAGTTCTTGCAAGCTCATGCATCCGATATACGGGGCCACGTCTTAGAAGTAGGGGACCGCAGCTATACGACCCGATTCGGCGGAGACCGCGTCTCAACGTCCGACGTGCTTCACGCCCGGCACGGCAACCCGGAGGCGACGCTTGTCGGGGATCTGTGCACGGGTGAGGGAATCCCCGAAGAGGCGTTTGATTGCATCATACTTACGCAGGTACTTCCGTTTCTATGGGACTTCAAAGCTGCCATCGATATGCTTGAGCGGGCGCTGAAGCCTAACGGCGTTCTCCTGGCGACGGTACCTGGAATTTCTCAGATCAGCAGGTTCGATGCCGATCAATGGGGAGATTACTGGCGGTTTACGTCGATATCGGCCCGCCGTTTATTCGAGGAGCGCTTCAAACCCGAGCAAATGTCCATGAATGTGTACGGAAATGTGCTCGCCGCAACGGCATTTCTACACGGCGTGGCCGCGCAGGAGCTCCGCGCGGACGAACTGGACTATCTGGACCCGGATTATGAAGTAACCGTTACCGTTCGCGCCCAGAAGACGAGCCGAGCCGGCAGCGAGTCCCCATGAGTACGAACGTCGGGACGATTCTTCAAGTAAATGCCCGAGACGTAGGCGGCGGGGCAGAACGAGTGGCCGCCGCCTTATCTGAAGCGTACCGACGCCGCGGGTTGCACGCATATTTAGCCGTCGGCCACGCCTTTGGTGATGATCGCGATGTGCTGCGTGTCTCCATGGGGGAGGGCCACTCACAATGGTACCGCTCGTGGCGTCGGATCGCCGACAAATTCGGTGGTGCTTTCCGTGCGCTCGACGAATGGCGCGGCATCGAGAGCTTTCATTACCCGGCGACGTACCGTTTGCCCGATCTGCCTCCGCACCGGCCTGACGTCATTCACGCGCACAACCTGCATGGCGGCTTTTTCGATCTGCGCGCATTGCCGTGGCTAAGCCGACACTACCCGCTGGTCTTGACACTTCATGACGCATGGCTTTTGAGCGGTCATTGCAGTCATTCTTTCGATTGCGAGAGGTGGAGGAGCGGATGCGGTTCCTGCCCGGATTTGACGATCTATCCTGAGCTTCGGCGTGATGAGACGGCCTATAACTGGCAACGAAAGCGCGAGATTTACGCGCAAAGCCGACTATTCGTCGCGACGCCCTGTAATTGGTTGATGCAACGTGTGGAGCAGTCCATGCTCGCTCCGGCTATCGTGGCGTCGAAGGTGATCCCCAACGGTGTCGATACGACGATTTTCAAACCATCCAATAAGTACGCCGCCCGAAAATCGCTGGATATTGAACCTGACGCACGCGTTCTACTGTTCGTCGCGAGCAGGATGCGGGAGAATTCGTTCAAAGACTACGAGACGATTCGCGCTGCCGTTCGATCTCTCGTTGAAGGTGCCGACGGAAGCAGCGTGTTGCTTCTGGCGCTTGGCGACGCCGAAGAATCGATGCAGGTAGACGCCCTCCCCGTGCGATCCATCTCCTTCGAGTCCGATCCGGTCAAGGTGGCGCGATATTATCAGGCTGCCGACCTTTATCTTCATGCTGCGGGCGCTGATACCTTTCCTTTATCCATACTCGAGGCCCTCGCGTGTGGCACACCCGTCATCGCGACGGCAGTGGGAGGAATACCGGAACAGGTAAAGAGCCTGCGGGGCGATGATCAGGCGGGAAGATGGCCAGAGCATCCCGAGCAAGATGCAACGGGCATGCTCGTGGCCCGGGGGGACAGCGCATCAATGGCCGACGCAGCGAATATGCTTCTCGATAACGATTATCTGCGCAAGCAGATTGCCCGGAATGCAGCCCAGAGTGCTCGTTCACGCTTCGATATCGAACACCAGTGTGACAGCTATCTGAACTGGTATGAGGAAATCTTATGCCCGTCCTGACCTTGAGCGACATGCCCGCTCCCCCCAAAGGCCGTGCCGGTTGGCCGTGGACGGAACGCGCCACAGACGGGACCCTCTCAGGCGGGTCCCGAGCTCTCGAGACAGGGAAATCCTGGCCCAAGATCAGCATCGTCACGCCGTCGTACAACCAGGGAGCCTATCTCGAAGAGACTATTAGATCCGTGCTGCTACAGGGGTATCCAAATCTCGAATATTTCGTCATCGACGGCGGAAGCACGGACGAGAGCATCGATATTATCAGGCGTTATGAGAGCCATCTCTCAGGGTGGCTGAGCGAAGAGGATCGCGGACAAAGTCATGCTATCAACAAAGGATTCGAACGGGCGACGGGAGATATCTACGCATATCTCAACAGCGATGATCTCTACGAGCCCGGAGCGCTTTTTGCTTGTGCCGAAGCATATCGTGACGGCCACGAATGGATAGCAGGTGACGTGCGCTGCTGGCAGGAAGGAACTGGATCGTGGCCGTTTCCAGAGCTGCCGGGCAAGGGCTTCGCGAAATGGTTTATGGGATGTCCGATTTCACAACCGGGCTGCTTCTGGAGCGCACGATTGCATCGGGCCGTCGGGCCGTTCCGCGAGGACCTGCACTACGTCATGGACTACGAATTCTGGCTCCGATTGCGAATCGTCAAGCGCTTGACCCCATTTCTACCTCGGCGGCCGATCGCCAGGTTTCGGTTGCATCCGGTTTCGAAAACCGTGGCGCATCAGGATGCAATGCGCCGGGAAATAAAGTCCACACTGTCTGAATACGAACGACTTGTCACGCGAACAGAGAGGATCTGGCTCCGGATCGCCCGGCGTCATCGCAAGGCTCGGGTACATGGACAGAGAACGGTGACGCACCTGAAGCGGCGTAGGATGCGCGCGGCATTGAAGGAGGCCGGATCTGCGTTCAGGCAGTGGCCTCTCCTTCTCGTCGATCCTGGTTTAATCCTTGCAGTCAGAGAGCTCATCCGGAGCTCTCCCGGGAAGCCCCCTTTCCCGGATACCTGGTCGGAGTAATATCATTCAGTCCGAGATGTGATCTCGATGATGCTCGTTCTGGGGCCGCTCCTTCTTCTAACGTACCTGGCTGCCGTCTATCTCACAGGTGCGGAGATGCTGCGGGTTTGCCTGGGAACCCGCGACACGTCGGGACTCCACGCTCCGACGTCATTGATGCTGGGCCTCTGCCTCAGTTTCTTCATTTTTGTTCTGATGGGCCCGCTTTTTCCGATGGTGGCCATCTATGTGAGCATAGCAGTCCCCTTTGCAGCGGGACTGGCACTTGCCTTTTTACGTCCAAAAACGCTCCAGGCGCTGCGTCCAAAGTTCACGCGTTCATGGGTTCTGACAGTCGCGATCATTTGGACGCTTCTACTTACCCAGTACGGCATCGAGTGCTCCACACTGCTTACATCGGTGGCACGGGGGGACGGAGTGATCTATCAGGATATCATTTACCACGGCGGAATTGCCCGATCACTCGTTCTGAACGGATTTCCCGCCCAGAATCTACAATATTCAGGGGAGCACATCGGCTATCACATCTTTTCGCATTTCATCGCTGCGCAGCTTTCGACTCTTCTCAGCGCATCTGTTCAAGTAACGTATTCGTTTATCGTCACTCCGCTGTTTTTTCTCCTTATCGCCGCCTCCGCTGCGTCTTTTATCAGTGTCGTAAGCGAATCAGAAAAACCACACTTCGGATTCAAGGCGCTGATCATTTACGCGTCGTTGTATTCCGTCTTCCTGTTGTCGGGAACTCCGGATCCGGCGACGCCACTCTATCTCAGCCATTCGTATCAACTCCAGATAGCTTCGCTGCTAATCATTTTCTCGTACTTATATCTGCTTGCTAATGGAACCGTGCATGCGACAGGCAAAGTCGTATTTATGGTGAGTGTTCTGTTTGCGCAGGCAGCCCTTATCAAAGGATCGTCAATGCCTCTCGTGATGGCGGCATTCGGAGCGTGGGTCACATCCGAGGCGATCAGCAGGAAAAGGCTGCGAGGGTGGCACGTACTCATACTCGGCTCACTTACAGCGTCGGTCGTACTGGTTTATCTTGTCTTCTACTACTATCCCGGTTACGCCGTCGCGCCATCCGACTTCACGATATTCACTCACAGGTTGTACGAGATGGATATCGTTCGTGAGGCCGTTGAGATGATCGGGGACCGCCCGGTTATTGTATGGATGGCCGCTTTCGTCTCTATCGTATCCTTTCGATTTATACTCGGTCTAGTGCCCTTCAAATTATACACAGGCGCTATACTCGCGGCCTTCGCAAGTGGCGTCGCTATGTATATTTGCATCAGGTATGCCGCCAACTACTATTTGTTAGCAGTCGTGTGCGTGGCGAATATGTACGCGCTGACGCAGCTCGCGCTACATTGGAATCGCATTGCATGGGTAATTAGAATTGCGATTGTGCCGGCGGTTCTGCTCTCGATCTATCCGTTAAGTAGCGGAGGAAGGCCGACGGCACACATTACGCTTTCCAGAAAAGCTGACACTTACTTCCCCCTGACGCCTGAGAAACGCCGGTTGTATGAGCGTCTCAGGTCGGTTTCGAATAGAGAATCGCTAATCTTTACGTCGTCGATCGAGGGGGCGCCGTCGGGCGTTCCGGATAACTACTATCCCGCCGCCCTCTCTGGCCGGCAATTTTATCTCGGTGGATACCGCCTCAGGATTCAGGAATTGCCCGGATTGCAGGAGCGCCTGGATCTCGTCAAGAGTTTCACAGCTGTATCGCCCGCAGACCGCCGCCGTTTGGACGATCTCGGCATCGATTTCGTCTTGATCGAGACAGCCGACCTGGCAAAATCGGAGCGGCAATCGACGCTTGCCGCTATTGAGTCTTCGCCGTTTTATCGCATTGTATATCAGAATAGCGCGGGTGTCATTTTAGCACCTAACGTCGCAAGCCCATGACCCGCGTTGAATTTTCTGTCGTGATACCGACGTATAATCGCCCGGGGCAGTTGAGGACGTGTCTTGTGGCGCTCGCCGAACAGACGTTTCCCTCGGGCGGCTTCGAGGTTATCGTTGTGGATGATGGGGGCAGTGTGCAACTCGATTCGATCGTGCATCCCTTTCGAGATCAGCTCAAGGTTCATCTTCTTCGGCAGGTCAACGCCGGTCCGGCGACGGCTCGCAATCGAGGCGCAGCCTCAGCATCAGGTATATACGTCGCCTTCACAGACGACGACTGCCTCCCCGACGTGCATTGGCTCGAATCATTCGATAGGAAATTTACCGAGGTACCAAGATGTCTTCTGGGCGGAAGTACCGTCAATACACGAACTGATAACCATTTCGCCGAAGCCAGTCAGCATCTCATCGCGTATCTCTACCACTACTATGGATCGGATGGTAGCCGTACCGCATTCTTCGCGTCAAATAACATGGCGATGCCGCTGGACGTCTTCCACGAGATTGGCGGCTTTGATACGTCATTTCCTTTCGCGGCGGGCGAGGACCGGGAGTTCTGCGACCGCTGGCATGCGGAAGGGCAGCCCTCTGCGTATGTGCGCGACGCCGTCGTGTACCACGAGCACGATTTGGACTTCTCAGGATTTGTCCGGCAGCATTTCACATACGGCCGCGGAGCGTACCATTTTCACCAGGCGCGGCGCCGGCGCGAAGGCGGCTCGTTCACCGTCGAGCCGCCATCCTTCTATACGGGGTTGGTAGGCTATCCTTTGAATGTGGGCAGGAAGGGGCGGGCATGGCTCCAATCGGGGCTTCTTGTTTTATCTCAGATTGCCAACGCGAGTGGATTTTTCTGGGAGCGATTCCGAGCTGCCAGGTCGCGGCATGGCGGTTGATGTTTCCTGGATGCGGTACCGACATCAGACCAGCTTCTTTCGTCTGTTCAGGTAAGAGAGCAGCGCGGTATCGAAAGGTTCGGCCGTATCGAGTTCGACAAAATCGATGTTGTACTCGAGGCATTGACGGCGAAAACGTTCGCCGAACGAGCGGACGGCTTCTTCGTAATTCTCGCGCATCTGGGCCGGCTGCAGCGAAATTTCTTCGCCGGTCTCCATATCGCGGAATACCATCGGAACGTCGGGAAAGCGGAATTTTCGCTCCGTTTCCGACTCGAGCACGTGGAAAACCAGCACTTCGTGACCACGATAACGCAGGTGGCGCAGAGCCTTCAGCAGCGCGTCATGCTCTCCGATATTCTCGAACAAATCCGTGATAATCACCACTAATGAGCGTCTTCCGATTCGTTCGGCCACCTCGCTCAGCACCGTCGCGGCGCTCGTCCGCTTGCGCGCCGGGTCGTCCGCTACCGCTCGCTCGAGCATCACGAGAATCTGGCGCAGGTACGAAGGCGTGCTCTTAGGCGACATGATGGTGTGGACCTTCTCGTCAAACGTGATGAGACCGGTCGCGTCGCGCTGTTTTACCATCAGATAGTGTAGCGAAGCCGCGAGATAAGCGCCGTATTCGAGCTTTGAGACCGGACTGCTGTGCCGGTAGCGCATCGACGAAGACGTGTCGAGCACCACGTAATGTCGAAGGTTGGTCTCTTCCTCGAATTGCTTGACGTAGTGTCTGTCGGTCTTGGCGTAGACCTTCCAGTCCACGTGCCGAAGCGCATCGCCGGGATTGTAGGGCCGGTGCTCCGCAAATTCGACTGAGAAGCCGTGGTACGGGCTCTTGTGCATGCCTGTGATGAAGCCTTCCACGATCAATCGAGCCCGCAGCTCCATGTTCTTGAGCCGCGAGACGATCACAGGATCGAGGTATTGTAGGTATGTATCCTGCTTCGGAGGCACAGGCGCGGCACGTGAGTTGAAGTAGGGTGGGAGCGGGATGCGCGACTACGGCCCGCCGGCGGAGTCTTAGAATGAAGAGCGGCGTCTCGGTTCCTCTGGATGGTGGAAAGCAGGTAGATGTGCGGGTTATCGCGTAATTTGCTGACATGGAGCCACAGGATCGCATAAAGGCGCAATTGATGGACGCGAAGGATCTGGACCGTACGTTGGACCGGATGGCGCGCCAGATCGTTGAGCTCATCGAGCCGGACCAGGATCCGGCGAGGCAGTTCGGATTGATTGGGATGCAGACCCGCGGCATGTATCTTGCGCGCCGACTCAAGTCGAAAATCAAAAAGGTGGAAGATCTCGAGATTCCCTTCGGCGTGCTCGATGCGACCATGTACCGTGACGATTTCCGTTTGCGGCTCAAGCAGCCGGTGGTGCGTGCCACCGATATTCCATTCGATATCACAGAGCGACACCTCGTGCTGGTTGACGACGTGCTCTACACCGGGCGTACCATTCGCTCGGCACTTGACGCACTGATGGATATTGGCCGGCCGGGTGCCGTTCATTGTCTCGTGATTGTAGACCGCGGACTACGCGAGCTGCCGATCTGCGCGGATATTATCGGCCGCCAGGTGCCGACTCTGCCCGGAGAAGAAGTGCGAGTACGCGTGAACGAAATTGACGACCGAGAAGGAGTCTGGCTGGTGGAGCACTCTCAGCCATCGATTAATAGCTGATGCCCCAGAACGCTTGATGGCAGGTTATACAGAGGAGAAAGTAGCGAAGGAGGAGCTGACGTCGCTCCGCCACCAGCATTTATTGGGCCTGGCCACCTACGGGGCCGATGAGATCGAACTTATTCTCGACACGGCCCGCCAATTTCGCTCCGTTCTCGAGCGGCCCATTCGGCGCGTGCCGACGCTGCGTGGAATTACGGTCGTGAATCTCTTTTTCGAATCATCCACCCGTACACGGATTTCGTTCGAGCTTGCCGAGAAGCGCCTTTCGGCAGACACGATTAATTTTTCGGCTTCGGGATCCTCGGTCAGCAAGGGCGAGACGCTCAAGGACACGGCGCGAAATATCGAGGCGATGAAGATCGACATGGTTGTCATCCGCCACAAATCACCCGGCGCTCCTCATTTCCTGACACGCTGCGTGGATGCCGTCGTCATCAACGCAGGCGACGGCGCGCACGAGCATCCGACGCAGGCCCTTCTCGACATGCTTACGATCTCTGATCGCTTCGAGACCTTCGCCGGGCTGAACGTGTCGATCATCGGCGACATTTCGCACAGCCGCGTTGCGCGATCGAATATCTATGCGCTTCGGGCGCTCGGCGCGAACGTGACGCTCTGCGGTCCTCGAACAATGATGCCGGTCGAAATCGAGAAGATGGGTGCCCGCGTGACACATCGGCTCGACGAGGCGCTGGAAGGATGCGACGTCGCAATGGCGTTGCGCATCCAGATGGAGAGACAGGAAGCACGCCTCTTTCCCAGTCTGCGAGAGTATCACGAGCGCTTCGGAATCAAAATGGAACACCTCGAGAGGTATTCCGATCTGCTAATCATGCACCCCGGTCCCGTGAACCGAGGAGTGGAACTGGCCAGCGAGGTTGTAGATCACGAACGCGCGGTAATTCTGAACCAGGTCACGAACGGGATCGCAGTGCGGATGGCAGTCCTTTTCCTGCTCGCCGGGTCGAGAGGCGAAATCACCGATGACGATTGAGAGTGTGGTCCATAGCACGGCGTTACTCGAACCTCTTTATGCGTTTCCGCTCCTCGGGCGTGATCACCTCATCATTGATCCATTCGATGACGGCAGCATAGCCACGGCTCTTCCTGTCACGTGCGAAATAATCGGACACGACCGCCAGCACACGGAAGCCTCGCTTTAGTTGAAACGAGAGCGTGGGATCGTAGATCTCGCCGGCCATGATCTTGCGCACATAGTCTTTCGCACTCAGCTCGGCGGCATACAATGAGTATTCCGCCAGGCGGGCTCCCGCGCGAATCCGAAGCAGGCCCTGATCCCGGACGAATTCTTTTCGAGCGTCGTAGATGAGGGATCCGATGCCTTCCCCTCGGCGGACGGGGTCGACCATGAACTCGGCACCATAAAGCGTCCGGCCGGATGGGTCGTGATTCGCGAACCAGCCCTCGTCCGTGAACTCATCGTAGTTATCGAGCCGATCGTAATCGTCCCAGTTGATGATCAGACTGGCCGCCATCCCTACGACTTCGCCGGTCTCCGAATCGACGGCGACGAACTGGCCTTCCGGAAAAACGACCAGGTGTCTCGACAAGTGCTCGGCCGTCCACGGAAAGTCATCGAGATAGGTGATTCGAGATATCCGCTCGATCGTATCGAAATCTTCGGCGTGTGTATTGCGGACGACGATAGCCATGGTATTTGCGTGTATTGCGCGAGGCTGAATCTCAGAGGGTTATTTCGTCTACCTGCGCAATGAGTTGTTTTGTGCGGTGGCTGTCGTTTAGTGGAAGGACGGTCCCGAAGGAACGGCTCTCATCGATCGTCCGCATGTCCAATTCGCCGACGATCATGTCTTCCTGATTGAGCGAGCCCAGCGCCAGAATACCGTCGCGAGCGAATGCGAAGTCGCTTGGTGTGAGAATCGCGGCCTGTCCGTAGTTCATCGACACATCCGGCACACGGGGCAGTCCGCCAACCGTACCGGTATGGATGACGTACATCTGATTTTCGATCGTGCGGGCATGTGCGCAGTAACGTACCCGAAGAAAGCCCTGCCGCTCGTCTGTGTTGCTAGGGACCACCAGCATCTGGGCCCCGCGATGGGCGGCCGCGCGCACGAGCTCGGGGAATTCCACATCGTAGCATATGGCAATCGCGATCTTCCCGAAATCCGTCTCGAACACGCGCAGTCGGTTGCGCGCTTTGATGCGCCAATCTTCCGACTCGAATCGAGTCATGTGCAGCTTCCCCTGATATCCGTGCTTTCCAGATGGTGCGAACAGATAGCTGTCGTTATGCACGTCATCCGTTTTCTCGTCGAGTACGGGTATGGTACCGGCGACGACGTAGATGCCGTGTTCTCTGGAGAGGCCGGTCATCAGCTCGAGGAAGCGGGGCAGATAGGCGGCCACGTCACGGATCATCACGTCGAACGGACGCTTGATGTCGGAGAGCGAAACTAGCTGCGCGGTAAAATATTCGGGCAGGACGAGGAGGCGGCACCTGTACTCCGCCGCCGTGGCGACCGCCGATGAGACCTGGTCGGCAAACTGCTCGAACCGCTCGATCGGCCGAATGAAGTACTGAGAGGCAGCGACGCGGATTCGATTGCTTAGCGGTTCTTTCATTCAGGCGGCGGATCATTGTCGTGGTATCGTGTTCATATCAAACCGTTCTCCTTTACAGGATAGCACAATGAAGGGATCCGAGACCGGCGCCACCTCAGCCGGCCTTGTGCGTTTATCCGCACTGCGCAAATATTTTCTTGAAGGGGATCGGCGACGGACGGTGCTCGATGGAATCGACGCCACGTTTGCGGAGTCGGAGCTCGTCGTTCTCATGGGTCGGAGCGGATCGGGTAAGAGTACCCTATTAAATTTGATCAGCGGCATCGACCTCCCGAGCTCCGGGAATGTATCCATCGGGTCGACGGTTCTGACGACCATGTCCGAGCGCGAACGGACGCTTTTCCGTCGCCGGAATGTCGGCTTCGTGTTTCAATCATTCAATTTGATATCGACGCTCACCGTCCTCGAAAACCTTCTGCTTCCGATGGAGCTGAACGGGCGAAGCGCGCGGGAAGAGGCCTACGGGCTGCTCGAGCGGGTAGGTCTGCGTGATCGGGCTGACTCCTATCCGGATCGGCTCTCCGGAGGGGAACGCCAGCGGGTCGCCATTGCTCGTGCGCTCGCCCACCATCCTCTTCTCATTCTGGCCGATGAGCCGACCGGCAACCTCGATTTTGACACCGGTGCTGCCGTGATGTCGTTGCTCGAAGCGCTCGTCCGCGAGCAGGGCACGACGATGATCGTAGCGACCCATGACCGAGACATCATTCCTCGCGCGGATCGGGTCGTGCTGTTGAGGAGCGGCCGATTGGAAGACGTTGCGCGTGGAGACCTCGAGGAGCATGCGAGTGGGATGCCTCGCCCTCCGGTGGAGGGCATCTGATGCGGCTGACGACCACCGCCGGCTTTCGATATCTCGGCCGGCATTCCTTACTGACGGCCCTCTCCGTGCTGGGCATCGCACTGGGAGTATCCGTCGTCGTGTCCATCGATCTCGCCAATTCGAGTGCGCGTCGAGCGTTCGAGCTTTCTGCGGAACGAGTCACGGGGCGTGCCACGCACAGCATCGTTGGACCGGGGATGATCGACGCCGGCATTTTTCGGCGCCTTCGGGTGGACGGCGGCGTGCGGCCGTCTGCACCGATTGTGGAGGGGTACGTGTCCGTCCGCGGCCGCGCCTTCGAGGTTCTCGGCGTTGATCCGTTTTTCGATCGCCCGTTTCGAGGGTACACGTCAGCGTCCGACGAGCTCGATCTCGGAATTTTTATCGGAGATGCCTCGGCCGTGCTGCTTTCGGAGGGGACCGCGGCGGAGATGGGCGTGAAGGCCGGTGATACGATGCACGTAGAGATAGCCGGCCGCAGCGGCATCCTGGTCGTAGGCGGTCTGCTCGAGACCGACGAAGAATCTGAGCGGGACGTGCTCTCGAATCTGCTCATTGCCGACATCGGGACGGCACAGCAGCTTTTCGACATGGAGGGACATCTGAGCCGCATCGATCTGATCGTACCCGATCAGGATGCCGAGCTCGCGCGGATTCAGGCCACGCTACCAGCGGGCGTTCAAATTGTGCGATCGAGTACCCGCACTGAGACGGTTCGACAGATGACGCGCGCTTTCGAGGTGAACCTTACCGCCTTGAGCCTGCTCGCCCTCATCGTGGGGATGTTCCTCATCTATAACACCATCACATTTTCGATCGTGCAGCGACGGCCCCTCATCGGCAGGCTTCGGGCAATCGGGGTGACTCGAGGTGAAATTTATCGCCAGGTCATTCTTGAGGCGTGCCTGCTCGGCGCCGCAGGCACGCTGCTCGGCATCCTCGCAGGAACTGCGATGGCCGTCGTTCTGGTCAGGATGGTGACGCAAACCATCAACGACCTGTACTACGTGCTCGACGTCCGCTCTGCTGGCTTGGAGCCGTTCGTCGTGGTGAAGGGCATCGCCCTCGGAATGGCGGCGACAGTGATCTCAGCGCTCCCGCCGGCGTGGGAAGCATCGACGTCTCCAGTCGCCGTCGTTTTGCAGCGATCGGAGGAAGAGGTTCGCGTGCGGCGCTTCCTGCCTTTCGCCGTCGCGGCAGGATTGACGCTTGCCGGCATCGCAGCGATCCTGCTATACCTGTCGGACCGAAGTCTGGTCGTGAGCTACGCGTCGTTGTTTCTGATATTAATCGCCTTCGCGTTGTTCATTCCCACCGCTCTGAAGCTTTTGGCGAATCTCGCCCGACCCCTGATGGGAGCGCTGTTCGGCATTATCGGGCGGATGGCCGTGCGTGGCGTCATCCACAACCTGAGCCGCACGTCCGTTGCCGTTGCTGCATTGAGCATTGCCGTCGCAGCCGCCGTGGGAGTCGGGATCATGATCGGCAGCTTCCGGGATACGGTGACGAGCTGGCTAGACTACACGTTGCAGGCGGATCTGTACGTTCAGGCGCCGAGTCCAGTTTTCCGGATGGGAAATGCCGTGGTCGATGAAGCATACGCCGAGGCGTTCCGCGATATCCCAGGGGTCCAGGACGTCTCGTCCATCAGGCATCTCTCATTAGCGTCCGACGTTGGCGCTCTGAATCTTGCCGCAGTCGAGGCGGGACCACACCAGCGCCCATCATTTCGTTTCGTCTCCGGCGATACAGTCGAGATCTGGAGACGATTCGCAGCGGGAGCCGTGATCGTTTCTGAACCCTTCGCATACCGGACCGGAATGGGCGTCAACGATACACTGCGCTTCCCCACCGGCCGCGGGAGCATCGGTTTCTCGATTGCCGGCGTATTCTACGACTACGGATCCGACCAGGGCGTCGTGATGATGAGAAAAGATCACTTCCAATCGTATTTCGATACGGAAGGATTATCGGGCATATCACTCTACCTGGAACCGGGCTCAGACATCGGACGCGTCACACGGCAGGTTCGCGAGGCTTCAGCGAATCAAGATCTCGTTATCCGCTCTAATCGCGATCTGCGGGACACTTCGCTGGAGATCTTCGATCGGACGTTTGCCATCACCACAGTTCTGCAGTGGATCGCGCTTGCGGTGGCCTTTGTCGGCGTGGTCGCAGCCTTGATGTCGCTGCAGATCGAACGAAAGCGAGAGTTCGCGGTGCTCCGGGCCGAGGGGCTGACGCCCGCCCAACTCTGGCGCTACATTACGCTTCAGACCGGCGTGATCGGGGCCGGGGCGGGGCTCCTTGCCCTGCCGCTTGGGGTGCTCCTCGCGGTCGTCCTTGTATTCGTCATCAATAAGCGCTCTTTCGGATGGACGCTGGAATTGGGCGTTCCGGCGGACATACTGCTTCAGGGCCTGGCGCTCGCGATCGTTGCTTCGATTCTCGCTGGTATATACCCGGCATGGCAAGTGGCCCGTACGAATCCTGCCGAGGCGCTTCGTGCGGATTGACGCGAAATGGTTCCAGGGACCTCTATTTGCATTATTGAGTACAAATTAGTTACCGTATACCCGCCACCGGTCGAATCAGATACAAAATCTCGTTCGCCGGCACCTCGTTCTCCCATCGTTTACATAGCATCCACCGGATCTATCGTGATAACACAGATTCTACTCGGGAACCCCCACAATCTCTTCGTATTCGACTTCGGCCGAGCCGGTACGGGATCTGCGCCCTTCAACGGGGACGAAACAAACATTGAAGATACCTGGGAGCTCGTCCAACGCAACGCGTTCATCAGCGGCTCGAAAGGTGCACTTTATCGGCCGCCGGAAGGACGCCGTGAAGTGACCGTCGTCACACGCGGTTGACCGATCGCGAAACGTGCAGACGCAGCGGAGAGCTTGCATTTCCTTCTATCGTCGACGGGATAAGGCCGAGATCAGCGTAGTGGCCAGGATCGAATAGCCGTAGTCAGTCGGATTGGAACATCCGGGTAGGTGAGGTCGAGCCGTCGTGCGCACGTTTCTGGTCGTATTTACTATTGTCTGCACGGGAGCGGCCCTGATCCTATTTCTCCTGGATCGCGACGACGACTCGATCCAGACTTCATTGTCGGTATCCAGCGCGCTGTCGGCCGACACTGCCGGGTATACGCGCGCCCGTGGTCCACGCCCTTTCATTTTCCCGGCGGATCATGGTGCGCATCCCGATTTCCGAACGGAATGGTGGTACTATACCGGCAATGTTCAGACGGACGAGGGCCGACGTTTTGGATATCAGCTTACGATATTCCGAACGGCTCTGACGCCACCGATGCACGGG
>Ga0299914_10000931_pt1 | contig 18530 bp, 18 predicted proteins | sample RVTome_10_FD_201361 | JGI IMG/M metagenome (GOLD analysis project Ga0299914, IMG submission 201361) | Soil microbial communities from uranium-contaminated site in the Upper Colorado River Basin, Wyoming, United States - RVT153D57 (version 2) ...
CTCCGATCATCGGAGGATGTTTCATATGAGAAGGATCATTACGGTCCTGACGCTGCTGGCGCTCGCCGCCTGCGGCACGACCGACGGGGTCACCGACACCACGGGAGCCTCGAACACGACTCTCGTCGGGGCCGCCACAACCGGGCGGGCCCCGCCGGGGGAGAGCTCGGACTTCCCGGTGACGATCGAGGCCGCCAACGGTGAGGTCACCGTGGGGGCACTGCCGGGGCGGATCGTCTCATTGGCTCCCACCGCCACCGAGATGCTGTTTGCCATCGGCGCCGGCGACCAGGTGATCGCCGTCGACGAATTCTCCAACTACCCCGAGGAGGCGCCGACCACCGACCTCTCCGGGTACGAGCCGAATGTGGAGGCGGTCGCCGCCCTCGACCCGGACCTGGTGGTGGTCTCAGACGACTTGAACGACATCGTCTCCGCCCTCGCCGCCATCGATGTCTCGGTGGTCCATCACCCGGCTGCGGCCACCGTCGACGACAGCTACAACCAGATCGAGCAACTGGGCGTGGTCACCGGGAACATCGATGGTGCAGCCTCACTGGTGGCCTCGATGCAGAGCGAGATCGACCGACTGATGGCATCCATGCCCGAGCTCGACGAGCCGCTCAGCTACTACCACGAGCTGGACGGCTCGCTGTTCAGCGTCACCTCGGAGACCTTCATCGGGGAGCTCTACTCGCTGGTCGGCCTGGAGAACATCGCCGACGACGCCGAAGGCGGGGAGACTCTGTATCCGCAGCTCTCGGCCGAGCACATCATCGACGCCGACCCCGATCTGATCTTCCTCGCCGACACCAAGTGCTGTGGGGAGTCGCCCGAGACCGTTGCCGCCCGGCCGGGATGGGGGGAGCTGACCGCGGTGACCGAAGGCTCGGTGGTGCCCCTGGACGATGACATCGCCTCTCGTTGGGGCCCCCGAGTCGTCGACCTGCTGGAGACCGTCGTCGCGGCCGTGCACCGCGTGGAGTCGGGCGGCTCCTGATGGAGTCGAACCGCCCGAGAGCGAGAGAGCTGCAGGCAACGAGGGTCGGCGCCCGCATGATGATCGTCGTGCTGGCGGCGGTCCTCGGCAGCGCCCTACTCGGGATCCTGGTCGGGGCGGTCGACCTGTCGATCGGTGCGATATTCGCCGAATTGGCAGACCGAGTGCCGGGCATCGATGTCGACTCCGGTCTCTCTGCCCGCGACACCGCCATCCTCTGGGAGCTCCGGGTTCCGCGGGTGGTCCTGGCCGGGCTGGTCGGGGGGATGCTGGCCATGGCCGGGGCGGCGTTCCAGGGAGTCTTCAGGAATCCCCTCGCCGATCCCTATCTGCTGGGCGTCGCCGCCGGTGCCGGGCTCGGGGCGACACTGGCCATCGCTTATTTCCCCGGCCAGTCCGAGTGGCCGGTCAGCCCGCTGCCCCTGGCCGCGTTTGCCGGGGCGGTGCTCGGGGTGGCGGTCACCTATGTTCTCGGCCGCTCGGCGGGGAGGCCGCATGCCGCGGCGACACTCATCCTGGCCGGTGTGGCGGTGGCTGCGTTCCTCACCGCATCACAGACCTTCGTCCAGCAGCAGCATTCCGAGACCTTTCGCGAGGTCTACGCCTGGATTCTCGGAGCCTTGGGGACGGTGGGATGGCGGGAGGTCTCCTTGATCATGCCTTACGTCGTACTCAGCGGAATCGCCCTGATCTTCTATCGAAGACTTCTCGACGTCATGGGTGTCGGCGATGAGGAGGCCGACAGCGTCGGGATCAGCTCGGCACGGGTCCGTCTCGCGGTTGTGGCGGCCGCAACGTTGGGCACGGCGGCGGCGGTGGCGGTGAGCGGGTTGATCGGCTTCGTGGGGATAATCGTGCCCCACGCCATCCGTCTCGTTCTCGGGTCGAGCTACCGGGTGATCCTGCCGCTCTCGCTTGGCTTCGGCGCCGCCTTCCTCATCCTGGCCGATCTCATCGCCCGGTCCGTCCTCGCCCCGGCGGAGATCCCCATCGGGGTGGTCACCGCCTTCTTCGGGGCACCGTTCTTCCTGTTGGTCCTGTCCCGGTCGAGGAGGGTGGCGTGAGCGACCTCCGGCTCAGCGAAGTGGCCGTTGCCTACAACGGCACGACCGTGATCAACGGAGTCGATGTCGAAGTCCCGGCTCGCTCCTGGGTGGCCTTGATCGGTCCCAACGGGGCTGGGAAGACAACCCTGCTCCGGGCGGTGGCCGGTCTCGTCGGATACTCGGGGGCCATCGAGATCGGGGGTCGGCCGGCTCTCGGCATGAGCCGCCGCCGTCTCTCCCAGCTGGTGGCCTTCCTTCCCCAGCGGCCGATCATGCCGGAGGGGGTGAGCGTGGCCGACTACGTGTCGATCGGACGGACCCCGTATATCCCCTACTGGGGTACCGAGTCGGCGGAGGATCGGGCGGTGGTGGACGACGTGCTGGAGCGGCTCGAGCTGGCGGCTCTCGCCCATCGGCACATCGAATCGCTCTCCGGTGGCGAGTCGCAACGAGCGGTCCTGGCTCGTGCCCTGGCCCAGCGGGCGGAGATCCTCCTCCTCGACGAGCCCACCTCAGCGCTGGACGTCGGTCATCAACAGCAGGTCATGGAGTTGATCGACGACTTGAGGGTGGAGCAGGGCCTGACCGTGCTCACCGCTCTCCACGACCTGACGCTGGCCGGTCAGTTCGCCTCGCGCCTGGTGCTGCTCGACCGGGGGCTCGTGGTGAGCGAAGGGCCGGCTCGGGAGGTTCTGACCGAGGAGCGCATCCAGCAGCACTATGCGGCCACGGTGAGGGTCGTCGACGAGCCCGGGGCCGGTTTGACCGTGATCCCAGTGCGTTCCGACTCCACGAGCCGGGCCAGCCTCCCCGAAGAGGAGAGGACGCAGTTGTGGCGCTGACTCTTCTCCTCGGCGGTGCGCGAAGCGGGAAGTCCAGGCTGGCAGAGCGCCTGACCGGGGCCAGCATTGGCTCGGTGACCTTGATTGCCACCGCCGAGGTCAGGGACGGCGAGATGCGGGATCGGATCCTGGAACACCAGAGATCGCGTCCCGCCCATTGGCGGGTGATGGAGGTGCCGATCGATCTCGAAGACGCCCTCAACGCCGTCGAGGACGACGACGCCGTCATCGTCGACTGCCTCACACTGTGGGTCTCCAACCTCATCGAGGCGGGGCTCGACGACACAGAGATTCAGGCGAGGGCACGAGCCAGCGCGGCGGTGGCGGCGGCGAGGCGGCTCGCCACCGTGGTGGTCAGCAACGAAGTGGGCTCAGGCATCGTCCCGGTCAACGAGCTGGCCCGCCGCTACCGAGATCTGCTCGGAAGGGTCAACACTCTGTGGGCCGACGCCGCCGACCGGGTGTACTTGGCGGTCGCCGGAGGGGTGATCCCGGTGCAATCCTCCCAGTCGGTTTGGGACGAAGTAGCCGATGACTGATCGGGTCGCCTCGCTGCTGGGGAGCCTCACAACTCCCGACGCGGAAGCCGAGGCGGCAGTGCGGGCACGTTCAGAGGAAGTCCTCCGTCCCCTCGGGGCCCTGCAACGACTGGACGACATCGCCATCTGGCTGGCCGGCTGGCAGCGAACGTCTTCCCCGCGGGTCGAATCCGTCGATTGCATCGTGTTCGCCGGCGACCACGGCGTCTCCTCGATCGGCGTCAGCGCCTATCCACAGGAGGTCACCGGCGCGATGCTGCAGGCGCTGAGAGAGGGTGCGGCCACTGCCAGTGTCATGTGCTCGGTCCTCGGAGTCGAGCTGTCCGTGGTCGATGTCGGAGTGGGACGTCCCACCGGCGACATCACCATCGAGCCTGCACTGAGCCAGGCCCGGTTCGACGAGTGCTGGGACGCAGGCGTGGAGTCGGTCTCGAAGTTGGACGATCCCGACCTGCTGGTGGTGGGGGAGATGGGCATCGGCAACACCACCGCTGCCGCAGCGGTGTCCGCCGCCCTGTTCGGTGGCGACGCCGATGTGTGGACCGGGCTGGGGACCGGGGTGACCGGGCCCGCCCTGGAGAAGAAGAAGGCCGCAGTCGATGCGGCGCGACGGAGGGTGGGGAATGCCGAGCCCATGGAGGTGCTGCGTCAGGTCGGCGGCTCCGAGCTGGTCGCCATCGCCGGAGCGGTAATGGAGGCTCGCGCCCGATCCATCCCCGTTGTCTTGGACGGTTTCGTCGTCACCTCGGCATGTGCCGCCCTCGAGTCGACCCGTGGCGGGGCGCTGGCCCACACCGTCGCCGGCCATTGCTCGCCTGAGCCGGGTCACCGGCTGCTGCTCGACAAATTGGGCAAACTCCCGATCCTCGATCTCGCCATGAGACTGGGTGAGGCCAGCGGAGCCCTCGCCGCAGTGCCGCTGATCCGTATGGCGGCAAGCTGCATCACCGACGTCGCCACTTTCGACGAGTGGGGGCTCAACCAGTGAGGGGCCTGGGAGCAGCCGTCACGCTGCTGACCAGGGTCCCTGTGGGGATGGCGGATTGGGATAGTCGCGACCTCGGCCGGTCTGTCAAGTGGATCCCGCCTGTGGGCGGAGTCATCGGCCTCGTTGTTGCCCTTGCCTACGCAGCGCTGGGTTCGTTGATGCCGGCCACGATTGCGTCCGGCCTGGCGGTGACGCTTGGTGTGCTCCTCACCGGCGCCCTCCACGAGGACGGATTGGCCGACACGGTGGACGCCTTCGGGGGCGGCTCCACCCGTGACGAGACCATTCGCATCCTGAAAGACCCGCGCCACGGCACCTACGGGGTGTTGGCACTGGTGTTGAGCGTCGTGGTGCGGGTGACTGCTCTCGCCACGCTGGGCCCTGGGGCAGCCTTTGCCCTCCTGCCCGCGGTGCATGCCTTGAGCCGCGGTGGCGCGATCGGCCTCATGGCCGCTCTTCCCCCGGCCAAAGGCGAAGGGCTTGGCGCCGCCCACTCCGACCCTGGGTTGCGACCCCAGGTCCTGGTCGGCGTCCTCCTCGCGCTGGCGGTGGGTTTGACCACACTCGGATGGTGGGTGGCGCCGTTCGCCGTGTTGGCGGCGGTGAGCGCCGCGCTCATCGCCCTTCTCGCCCGAAGAAACATCTCCGGGTACACCGGCGACGTCCTGGGGGCGGCCCAGCAGGTCGGCGAGATCATGCTTCTGGTCCTGGGTGCCTCTCTGGCCTCGTCGGGTCACATCGAGACGATGTGGTGGCGATGAGACTCTGGTTGGTCCGCCACGGCGCCACGGATTGGAGCGAAGAGGGCCGTCTCTGCGGGTGGACCGACATCCCCTTGAGTCCGCTGGGGCGCAACCAGGCCGGTCCGCTGCGACCACGGCTCGCCGCCAACACATTCGATGGTATGTGGACTTCGGACCTGATCCGGTCCTCGGAGTTCGCCGGGCTGGCCGCCGGGCAGGCCGAAGCCGATCGTCGGCTTCGCGAGATCGACTTCGGCGACCTGGAGGGGAGACGCTGGGTCGATTGTGACCGGCCTACCCGGGATGCCCTGGCCAGATATGACGACTTCGCCGCTCCCGGCGGTGAATCCGTCTCCCAGTTAGAGGAGCGAGTTGGGGAGTTTCTCTCCGAGATCGGCCCCGGCGAGCATCTGGTATTCACTCACGGCGGAGTGATCCGGCTCCTGACCCGACGTCTTGGATGGGAGTCGCATCCCGCCCCTGGCGAAATGACGATCCTGGAATGGGCGGGCACCGATGCAGAATGACCCGGCAAGATGGAGAACGAATTGACCGACCCCTCCCTTCCACCCACCGAGGCGCCCCCGACAGGGAGTCGCCGGCAGTCCTCGCTCGTGCTGGTCAACACCGGTGACGGCAAGGGGAAGTCCACGGCTGCCTTTGGCACCGCCCTGCGCGCCGTGGCCCGAGGATGGAAGGTCGCGGTAGTCCAATTCCTCAAATCGGGCGATTGGAGCGTCGGCGAAGAGAGGTTGGGCCGGCAGATCGGTATCGATTGGTGGGCCCTGGGCGATGGGTTCACCTGGGATTCAGCAGACATGGAGGAGTCAGAGGCAATCGCGCGGGAGGCATGGCGACAGACCCGGGAGAAGATGGGCTCTGGCGAGTACCAGCTCATGATCCTGGACGAGATCACCTACCCCATCAACTGGGGGTGGATCGACATCGAAGACGTTCTCGCTGCCGTCCGCGACCGCCCGCCCAGCCTCAACCTGATCCTCACCGGTCGTGATGCCCACTCACGCCTGATCGACGTGGCCGACACCGTCACCGAGATGAAGAAGATCAAGCACGCCTTCGACAGCGGCATCGTCGCTCGCCGGGGCATCGACTACTAGGGCCGTGGGCGGCTCGTCCGGTGAAGCCGATGGACTTGTCGCTCACCCTGCTGGCTGCGTCCCGGCGACTTTCCCGGCGACCAGCTCGATCGCCTCCTCAACCGTGATCGCCTCGCCCTCCACGGTGGCGTGGGCGAAATTCTGGCCGCCGAGTGCCTCCCGGGTCGCTCCCACCATGACCGCGTAGTCGCGCTCCTCCGGTGGTGGCCAGACTCTCACCCGGTTTTCGCTGGCGACCCAGTCGGCGAGCCCGAAGAGGCGAGCGGCCACCCCCTCCCGCCCCAGCACATGAGCGCAAACGGCGAGCCCGGCCATGGCGATGGCGACGCCTCTCATGTCGTTCGCGTCATGACACAAGATCAGACTCTCGACCAGGGCGGTTTGGGCTCGGTCCACCTGTCCGTGCCGGTAGGCGGTCTTGCCCATGTGATAGAGGTATTCGCCGAGCGCGGCCCGGGAACCGATCCTGTCCTCGGTCACCTGGGCACGGCCCCGGTTCTGCTCCACGACACGCTGCAACTCGTCGGTCGTGGGATTGGACTGGATCATCGTCTTCAGCTCGAACAGGTTGTTGGCGGCTTCCTCGTAGAGGGTGAACCCCTCCAGCGCGGAGCGGTACAGCTCCAAGGCATAGTCGTGATCACCGGCGAGCCAGGCCATGGCTCCCAGCCCGGCATCGGCGTGGGCCAGACCCAGTGAGTCCCCGGCTATGACGAGGAGGTCACGCCCCTCGGTGTAGCGGCTGGTCGCCTCGTTGTAGTCCCCCTCGTCCCGGGCCAGGGCACCCAGGCGCAGTGCCGACCACCCGATGTCGAGCAGACCGGCATGCTCGAGGAACAGCTCATGGCTCTCCATCATCTTGGACCGGGCTTGTTCGAGGTCGCCTTGGAGACGAGCCATGGTCCCCCACACGGCCAGGGTCCATGCCAGCATCCAGGTGTCACCGACCTCCCTGGTGAGACCCTCGGCCACCGGGGCGAGACGGGTCGCCTCCTTCAGGTCGTCGCGCAGCCAGGCTGTGGCCATGAGCTGATAGGCCTGGCGGGCTTCGCCTCGCTTGTCCCCGAGGGCGCGGTATATGTCCATGGCCTCGGTCAGTGCGACCTGGGCCTCGTCGAAGGCGAGTCTCCTGCTGGCGAGGAGCCCGGCTCCGTTCAGGGCTCGGGCCACGATGGCTGGGGCGACCCCCTCGCGATGGGCGAGCGTCCGTTCCAGCCATATGGTCCCGTCGCTGACCTCGCGTTTGATGACCCAGAACCAGCGGAGTGCCCCGGCCATGGCCATCGCCTCCTCCGCCCGGCCCTTTTCGTGAAGCCATTCCAGGGCGACTCGAAGGTTGTAGCGATCGCGTTCGAGACGGTCGGCCCACACATTCTGGGCGGTGTCGAGGATCTGATTGTCGCCTTCCTCGGCGAGGGCGAGAAAGTAGGCGGCGTGCCGATCGCGAAGGGCCTCGATCTCGTCTCCCTCGTCGAGTCTCATCCGGGCGTAGTGGCTGATCGGTTCGAGGAGCCGGTATCTGATGGGTTCGGAGTCCGTTGACATCACCAGGGAGGTCTCGACCAGGCGGGCCAGCAGGTTCATGACATGCTCCCTGACCACAATCCCGCCGGCGCATACGCTCTCGGCAGCCTCCAGGGTGAAGCCGCCGCTGAACACCGAGAGACGGGTGAAGAGAGCCCGCTCGGCAGAGCCCAGGAAGTCATAGCTCCAGTCCAACGTGGTCTCGAGGGTTTGTTGATGGGGCGGAAGGTCCCTGGCCGTCCCGGCGAGCAGGGCGAATTGCTGGTCGAGACGATCCACCAGCTGCCCGATCGAGAGCACCTTGAGACGAGCCGCGGCCAGCTCTATGGCCAGCGGTATGCCGTCGAGACGGCGGCACACCTCTGCGGCCAGCGGGGCATTCAGCGGGCTCAACTCGAATTTGGGTTGCACCAGTCGCGCCCGATTCACGAAGAGGGCGACCGAGTCGAAACCCGCGATTGCCTCCACCGACCGGAGGTCGGGACCGGGCACGGCCAGGGGGGCGAGCTGAACCAGGTGCTCTTCCCTGATCGACATCCATTCGCGTGTCGTTGCCAGGATCTTCAGATCCGCAGTCCCCTGCAGCAGCAGGTCGGCCAGCTTGGCCACGGCATCGATCACGTGCTCACACCCGTCGAGGATCAGCAACGAACGGGCAGCAGCCAGCCGAGAGACGAGCGTGTCGGTCACCGAGGTCAAAGGGCTTTCGATGATGTGGAGCTGACGGGCGATCGCGGCGGGGAGGAGGGTCTCGTCCGGGACCCGGGACACCTCGACGAACCAGACCCCGTCCTCGAATTCGGGAGACAGCTCCTCGGCGACCTTGAGTGCCAGTGTCGTCTTGCCCACCCCCCCGGGGCCGGTCAAGGTCACCAGACGCGAGTCGGCCAGCGCCCCGATCACTGCCTCCTTCTCATTCTGACGCCCGACCAAGGCGAGATCGCGGATCGGGAGGTTTCCCTTGGTCGCGCTCAGCGTCCTCAGCGGGGCGAACTGGTTGGGGATTCCGTCGACGTCGAGTTGGTAGATGTGCTCTTCGTGGGTGAGGTCGCGCAACCGGTGTGTGCCCAGGTCCCTGAGCGTGGTTCCCTCGGGAAGGCTGTACTCGGTGAGCCGGGCGGTGGCCTCGGAGAGCAGGACCTGACCCCCGTGCCCGGCGTCTCCGATCCTTGCCGCCCTGTGCACGTCGATGCCCACGTAGTCCGAGCCGCCGAATCGGCCTTCTCCGGTGTGGATCCCGATCCTCACCCGCACCCTGCGGCTCTCACCCCACTCTTCGGCGGCCAGCTCGCGCTGGATCCTCACCGAGCAGGCCACGGCGTCGACCGCGGATTGGAAGGCGACGAAGAACCCGTCCCCCTCGTTCTTGACGATTTGGCCCCGAGTGTCGGCACAGGCCTGGTGGACCACCCGATTGTGCTGCTCCAAGACAGGGTGAAAGTCATCGCCGAGCTCTTGGAGCATCCTCGTCGAGCCCTCGATGTCGGAGAAGAGAAACGTGACCGTCCCAACCGGCAGGTCTCTGGGTGTCATCGCCCACCAAATTAACCGCGGTGGGGCGGTCAGAATCCCGGAGCAGGTCGGTTTCTGTCAGGTCCTGTCAGGAGGCCTTGCGCATGGCCTCCAGCACCGACCGACGGAGGTCTTCCGGATCGACACCCCGGCCGGCCAATGCCCTGATCGCCCGGTCCGAGCTCGGGAGTCTGCTCAATGCCAGGGCTATGTGCTCGACGCCGATGTGTCGGTGACCGAGGCCTATCGCCTCCTTGAGGGCACCGGTCAAGGTGTCCTTGGCGGCACGGGTGAACGGTATGTGCTTCTTCCCGGTGCGTCCCTGAGACCGCGAGGTCTCCACGTCGACGAGACTCGGGTCGATCCCGACCGCCTCCAATGCCTCGCTGTCCAGCCGATCCAGCTCTCGGCGCAACTCAGCGGGATCCAGGCCAGAAGGGTTGGAGCCGGAACCGGCCACCCCCAGGAGCAGATGCTCGGTGCCGATCCGGGCATCCGACCGCCTGTGGGCCTCCTCCACCGCCATCGTCACCGTCTCGTGGGCGTCCTTGGTGAATCGCTCGAACATCGCTATCTCCCGTATCTCTTATGGACAGCCTGTCTCGACACGCCGAGGGCATCCCCGATCTGTTGCCATGTCCAGCCTCGGGCCCGCGCCCCCAACACATGGGTGCGCTCCAGCCTGTCGGCCAAACGGCGAAGGACGACCACAGCCTGAAGACCGTCCTCGGGGTCGGCGTCGCCTGCGGTGATCACGCTCGTCAGCTCGTCCATCGTGTCATCCTACGTTGACAGGTGTCTCAGTGTCAACCCAGATTGACGCCCCTCCCACAGCGCTGCCGCCAAAGCCGACACAGGAGACGAGTCGTTGTCGCGGTCACTTGGCGCGTCGGGTGTCGGACAGCCGGAACAGGGCCCTGGCCCCTTCCCCGAGTGGCTCGAAGCGGGGGTCGCTGGTCTGGCCCCGCAGCCATCGGATGTAGATCTGTTGCAGCACCACGGCCAGCTTCCACGTGCCGAACACGACGTACCATCGGACATCCGCGAGGTCGCGCCCGGAACCCCGGCCGTAGCGGCCCAGGGCAGACTCGCGATCGAGCCATCCGGGTGCAGTGGTGGGCATCGGGACCAGCGCGGACTTCTCCTCTCCGTCGTCGTACCAGGACGCCATGAGGGTCCCCAAGTCGGCGAGTGGGTCACCCCTCGTCGCCATGTCCCAGTCGTAGACCGCCACGCAGACTCCCGGGTCGGTCTCGGAGACCGCCATGTTGTCCAGACGCCAGTCGTTGTGGATCAGGGTCGGCGGGCCGGATCGGGGAACATGAGAACGAAGCCATGCTCCCACCTCCTCGGCGACCGGGTTGTCTTCGTGCCTCGCCCGCTCCCATCGTCCCCACCAGCCCTCCACCTGCCGCTCGAGGAAGCCAACGGGATGACCCAGGTCACCCAGATCGCACCCGCCCGGGTCGACGGAATGCAGCTCGACCAGGGTGTCGACGACCACTTCCGAGAGCTTGCGGTTGGCCTCCGCGTCGGCGCCCCCACCGAACCGATCCGGTACCACCTCGCGGACCACCACGCCGCGCTTTCTCTCCATCAGGAAGAAGGGGGCGCCAATGAGCGACGGGTCGTCGCAGAAGGCGAGGGCGCGCGGCGCCTTGTCGAAGCTCCTCCACAGACGGGACAAGACCCGGTACTCCCGGGTCATGTCGTGTGCGCCCGCCGCCACCGGTCCCAGTGGGGGACGGCGCAACACGAGATCGGTTCCGTTGGGGAACTCCAGGAGATAGGTCAGGTTTGCCTTGCCCCCGGCGAACTGTCTCACCCTCGGGGTGCCCTCCGGCAAGGATGCCTGTCTCCTCATCCATCCGACAACGCCGTCGAGCTCGAACCGCTCCTCTCCTCGAACCTCGATGACATCGTCCACCCTCGAAAGCGTATCCCGGGTCGAGGGCCCGGACCCACCGTCTAACCTCCGCCAACGTTGCCAGGAGGAGGCCTTGACCACCCCGTTCGAGATATCCGACCGTCTCACCGAGGCATTCGCCGATCTGTCACCGAGCACCGCCACGACCTACGGGATCGCGGGGCGGGACCATCTCTGGGATGACTTCAGCCCTGACGGCGAAGTGAAGAGAGCAGAGCTCAAAGCCGCCGCCATCGCCGACCTGGAGCCGCATCTCGACCATCCCGACCCGGTGCAGGCGGATGCGGCCAGGATCATCATTGGCTCCCTGGCCAGCTCTCTTCGCCGATATGAGAACGGGCATTGGAAGCGGGACCTCAACCACATACACAGTCCGTTCCAGAGAACGCGTGACACCTTCGACGTGGTAGCCAAAGACGGCGCCGAGGCGTGGGAGAACGTGTCGATACGGTTGTCCAATTGGGGCGAGATGCTCGATGGGTACCGGTCGAGCCTCCAGCTTGGGCTCGACGAGGGGACGACGGCGGCGCGCCGGCAGGTGTTGAGTGTGATCGACCAGGTTCGGTCGCTGGTCGGAGCCGACTCGCGCTTTGCCGACTTCCCGGCCATGGCGTCGGAGCGCGGGGGAGACGCGGCCCGAGTCACCGAAGCAGTCGAAATGGCCAGCGACGCATCCGCCGGGTTCGCCGACTGGCTCGAGACCGTCTACCTGCCCGGCGCCGACCCGGCCGACGCCGTCGGAGTGGAGCGGTACCTAGAAGGGTCCGAGTACTTCCTGGGCATGGACCTCGACCCGGACGAAACCTACGCATGGGGCTGGTCCGAGGTGCATCGGCTCCGCACCGAGATGGAGAAGACCGCTGCCGACATCGACCCGGATCGGAGCATCGAGGAGGTCATCGAGCTGCTGGAGACCGATCCGGGGCGGTCGGCTCCCGACCATCAGGCATTTGCCCGATTCGTGGAGGAGATCCAGGCCCAGGCAGTGGCCCAGCTCGACGGGAGCGCCTTTGAGGTCCCGCCCGAGATCAGGGAGGTGACGGTGAACATCGCCCCTCCCGGTGGCAGTCTGGGAGCCTGGTATCACGGACCCTCCGAAGACTTCACCCGCCCCGGGTCGATCTGGTACGCACCGGGTAGCCGGACCCGGATCCCTTACTGGCAGGAGGTGTCGACCGCCTATCACGAAGGCTTTCCCGGTCATCATCTTCAAGTGGGTTTCGCTGTGCTGCAGCGGGAGAAGCTGTCCCGATTCCACCGCATATTCATCTGGTATTCGGGGGCCGGGGAGGGCTGGGCGCTCTATGCCGAGCGATTGATGGACGAGCTCGGCTACTTCGAGAACCCCGAATACCGTCTCGGCCTACTTGCCAGCCAGCTGTTCCGCTCCACCCGGGTCGTCGTCGACATCGGGCTTCATCTCGAGAAGCGGATTCCCCCCGACGCACCACTCCACGCCGGTGAGGTTTGGGACTATGGGCGTGCCGTTGACTACATGGAGACGATCGCTTTGCAGCCGCGGGACATGGCGGAGTCCGAGGTTCTCAGATACCTCGGATGGCCGGGTCAGGCCATCGCCTACAAGGTAGGGGAGAGGGAGATCCTCGACATGCGCCGAGAGGCGATGGGGAAGGCAGACGGCGGGTTCGCGGCCAAGGACTTCCACAGGGAGCTGTTGGAGGCAGGCGCCATTCGCCTCGACCACCTTCGGGAGACGATCACGGGGGCGGTCTGAGCCACCCCGGACCGCTCAGCAGCCGTTGGCCGCCAGAGTCGGGTGGGGGTTGAGGGCCAGCCCGTTCTTGTACATCCCGAAATGGAGGTGGGGATTGGTGCCCATGGCGTTTCCTGAGGTCCCCACATAGCCGATGACGTCCCCGGCGTTCACCTTGCCCGTCTTCCCGGCGGCATCGAGATGCGACCCGAGATACTCGATCCCGTCGCTTCCGTACAAGTTGAACTGGAGCCCCCCGATCGAGCCCGTTATCAGCTCGAGTGTGCCCGACACCGGCGCCCGAACCGGTGACCCTCTACCGGCGAACAGGTCGTTTCCTTCGTGATATCGGGAGCCGCCCCGGGGGAAGCCCCAATCGTTGAAGTACCTGGCTCCCTCGACCGGGCAGACCCAGCCCGAGCCGCCGGGCACCTTGAGCGTCTGGCCCGACTTGATCAAGTTCACATCGGAGAGGCCATTCAGTTCCGCCAGCGCGGAGGTACTGGTGCCGTGCCGGCCTGCGATGTCACCGAGGCGATCGCCCTTCTTCACGACATAGCTCCCGGATCCGCCGCCGCTGAGGTACGAGGGGCCGTCGAGGAAGAGACGGGTCCCGGTGTAGACCTTGCCGCTGGTGATCCCGTTTGCCAGGGCGATGTCGTCGGGCGACACACCCTGATACTGGCCGGCGATGGATTCCAGGGTCTCACCACGTTTCACGACGTGAGACCGTCCGGAGCGTGAGGCCGGGCTCGCGTCGGTGGACCCTTCGCTGTCTGAATCCGATCCGCCCGTCGCCGGCGCTGCGGCCGGGGCCTTGCCCGTAGCCGGTATCTGCAGTTGCTGGCCGGGGACGATGAGATTGGGGTTACGCAGGCTGTTCGCCCGGGCGATGGTGGCCGCGTTGGACCCATAGGCCGAGGCGATGCGGGACAGGGTCTCGCCCCGAGACACAACATGCAAGGTCTCCTGGTTGCCGTCGACTCCGGGAATCAGGATCACCTGCCCGGGGAGGATCAGATCCGGGTTGCCGATGTCGTTCAGCTCGACCACTTCGGAGAGGGTGACCCCGTTGTCGCGGGCGATCGCGGTGAGGGTGTCGCCCCGCTGCACGGTGTACTCCACCGAGAAAAGGGCGACAGTCAGGGCGAGAACGCAGCCGACGCCTAGGGCGCGGGCACGACGAATGACCGGCATGAAGGTCCAACTCCTTCAGGCCCCTGCTCCATCCGCGTCGTCGAGCCTAACTCCAGATCGCGAAATTGCCAGCTAAAACCGGATCAGGGCTTCAATCCCGGCTTGCCGGAGAGGAGACGGAGCTGACCACAGGCGGCATCGATCGACCGCCCACGGGTATCCCGGATGGTCACGTTCACACGGTGCCGCCTCAGCTCCCTGGCAAAGTTGCCGATGGCGGTCCCGGTGGATGCTCTCTGTTCGGTCAGAGGTGTGGGATTGAGGGCAATGAGGTTGACATGGGCATGAAGACGCCTGGCGATGGCGGCCAGTTTCCCGGCCTGGTCGAGGGTGTCGTTGACCCCGTCCATCATGGTCCACTCGATGGAGAGACGGCGTCGCTTCTTCTCCAGGTAGTCGGCCGCCGCAGCCTCCAGCTCTTCGAGCGGGTAGCGGCGGTTGATCGGGACCAGGCTGCTGCGCAACTCGTCATCGGCGGCGTGAAGGCTCACTGCCAGCGAGACCGGCCATGGCTCCTCGGCGAGCCGTCTGATTCCAGGGACGATGCCCACTGTCGAGACGGTGATCGATCGCGCCGAGAGACCCATCACCTCGATCATCCGCCGCAACGCCTCCCTGACACGGTCGTAGTTGGCCAGCGGCTCGCCCATGCCCATGAACACGACGTTGGTCAGATGGTCGGGCGAGCCTGGCATGCCGATCTGGCGAAGAAACGCCTGGGCATAGGCGACCTGAGCCAGGATCTCACCAGGCTCCAGGTGCCGCTCGAACCCGAACTGGCCGGTGGCGCAGAACGTGCAGCCGAGGGCGCAGCCGGCCTGGCTCGAGATGCACAGGGTGGCTCGACGCGGATAGCCCATCAGCACCGATTCGATGGCCGCTCCGTCTCCCGCCCGGAACAACCACTTCCGGGTCGTGCCACCGTCGGCCGACTGCTCCACCTCGACCTCGAACGGCCAGAGCGGATCGAGGCGCTCCCTGACCGCTGTCGGCAGGTTGGTCATGTCCTGTGTGCTCAGGACAGGGCTCCGGTACAGCCAATCGCGCAGTTGGTCGACCCGGTAGGAAGGCTCGTCTTCGAGAAGCACGCCGAGGTCCTCCGGGCGGTGCAGATAGGGCAACGTCAGGTGAGGGAGCGCGCCTGGTCGATCCAGCTCCGAGCCCGGGCGCCGCTCACCCCCGCCACCTCGGCGATCGTGTCGGCGGTTGAGGAGGCCAGCTTGGGGACTGTGTCGATGCCGGCGCCCCTCAACCGGCCGGCGAAGACCGGGCCGATCCCGTCGATGGTGTCGATCCCGGGAGCGGCAGGGTCCGGCACAGTGGCCCGGAGCACCGGCGGCTCCGGCTCGCGTGAGGCAGCCACCGAGATGAACCGATCCCTCATCGCCCAGATGAGGGCGAGGGTGCCCCCTACGATCCCGATGATCTTGGCCAAGCGCTTCATGTGGCGAGAGGGTACCCACTCCGAGCGGGAAGTACCCTGGCCAGGCTGTGAAAGTGGACTTCTACTACCCGCCCAGCCCACCACAGGGGGCCGCCGAGGCGGCGCATGGCGCCGCCCAGCTCGGATACGACGGCTTCTTCAGCGCCGAGACGCAGTACGACCCGTTCCTGCCGCTCGCCTTCGCCTCCGCCCGGGAGCCCGAGCTCGAGGTGGGCACGGCGATTGCCGTGGCGTTCCCCCGGTCCCCGATGGTGGCGGCGATGACCGCCTGGGACCTCGCTCGGATGGCACGGGGCAAGTTCATCCTCGGTCTTGGCACACAGGTCAGGGCGCACATCGTGCGACGCTTCTCGGCGACCTGGGATCGCCCGGTTCCCCGGTTGCGGGAGTACATCCAGTCGCTTCGGGCGATCTGGGACTCCTGGCAGAACTCGGTGCCACTCGACTTCAAAGGGGATTTTTATCAATTCTCGCTGATGACCCCCTTCTTCAACCCGGGGCCGATAGCGAAACCTGATGTCCCTGTCTACATCGCCGGTGTCGGTCCCCATCTGAGCCGGCTCGCCGGCGAGATGTGCCAGGGATTTCACGTCCATCCCTTCCACACGGTGCGTTACCTGGATGAGGTGGTGCTTCCCGCCATCCGAGTAGGCGCCGAGAACGCGGGTCGGGGACTGGACGAAGTGCAGCGGGCAACCACGATCTTCGTGATGACCGGGGAGACCGATGCCGAGATCGAGCAGGCGATGGCCCCGGTTCGACAGCAGATCTCCTTCTACGCCTCCACCCCCTCCTATCAGCCGGTGCTCGAGGCCAACAACTGGGACTTCGGGCCGGAGCTGACCGCGATGTCGAAGCGCGGCCAATGGGCAGAGATGGCCGCCCTGGTTCCCGAGGAGGCAGTGCTGACGGTCGGGGTGGCCGCCCGGATCGATCGGCTGGCCGACGCGATCAAGCAACGTTATGGCGACCGGGTGCAGAGGGTCGGCTTCTACACCATCGGCTCGGGCCTCGACGCCGACCCCGAGGCCCTGACAGAGGTGATCAGGCGGTTGAAGACACCTTGACCGATCAGAACACGACAGCCCTCGTGGTGTCGACCCTGGGGTCCGGGTACGTATCGCGGCGCGCACCATCCACTTCGATGACGGAGACGGGGCCCCAGCCCGGTTGGCGGGTGCCGGTTTCCTCGATGGCATGGCCCCGCGCTCGCAGGTCGGACAGGGTGGAGGCGGGCACACCAGGCTCCACCTGGAATCGCGCCGGCGCGTGGGGTCCGAAGTCCTGAACCGTCCATCTCGGTGCGGTCTGAGCGCTCTCCAGGCTGGTCCCGGCCAGCATCGCCCTGGCCGCCACCTGGGCGACCAGTTGGGGCTGCACTGCGCCTCCCCTTGTCCCGATGACCCACCGCGTCTCGCCGCCCGCGGTCCAGATTGTGGGTGAGAGTGTGTGCAAGGGCCGTTTCCCGGGGAGCACCTCGTTGGGATGACCCGGAGTCAGCGTGAACCCTCCCCCCCGGTTGTGGAGCAGAAAACCGCTGCGGCCGGCACCGAAGGCAGACCCGGTCCCGTAGAAGTTCGACTGGATGATCGAGACCGCCATTCCCTCGTCGTCGACCACGCACAGATATGCGGTCCCCGACTCCGACCCCATCTTGCGGGGCCAGACGCCTGCCCGGTCCCGCTCTATCGAGGCGGCGGCCCGGGCCAGCCTGGCCTCATCGAGGAGGAGGTGTGGAGGCAAGGGGGCGTGGTCGGGATCGGCGACGACGTCATCGCGCTCCCATGCCACTGCCCGGAAGGCCTCGATGAGCAGGTGCCACCAATCCGGGCTCTCGGGATCGGATGGTGGTTCGAGTATCTCGAAGACAGCCAGCGTGGCCGGCCCCAGGTACCCCTGTGAATTGGGCGGCACCACCCACCCCGTCGATCCGGCTACGGGGCAGGAGATGGGGTCGACCCAGTCGGCATGGCCCCGGGCCAGGTCCTCATGGGAGATGATGCCGGCCAACTCCTCCACGATGTCGTCGGCCGGGTCGCCCATATAGAAGGCGTCGCGTCCCCCCTCGCCGATCGAATCAAGGGTGGCCGCCAGCTTGGGGCGTCTCACCACGTCGCCTCGCTTCACCGTTCTCCCGTTGGGAAAGAATTCAGCTACTGCTGGGTGCCGGGCATATAGGTGGGCGGTCTGCTCGAAGGCGAGGGCCTGCTCGGTTGACACTTCGAAGCCTCCGGAGGCATGGGCCACTGCCGGACGGAGGCAATCGGCCAGGGTCAATCGGCCCAGCTCTTCAGAGAGGGTGGACCATCCGTCGACACAACCGGGAACAGTGACCGAAAGTGGGTGATCGCGGGGTATCTCGGAAAGACCGATATCGCGGAGCACGGCGGGGTCGGCGGACGAACCGGCCCGTCCCGAGGCATTCAACGCCCGGGGACGGTCCCAGCCGGGCCTGTGGACCAGGGCAAACAGGTCCCCTCCGATTCCGCAGGTCTCCGGCGCGACCACTCCTTGCGTGGCGGTGGCCGCGATGGCAGCGTCGACCGCGTTGCCTCCCGCCATGAGAATGATCCGTGCCGCCTCGGTAGAGTGACAATGCGGGGTTGAGACGGCGTGGGTCAGGGTGCTTTGAGCTCGGGGAGGACCCGATTCAGCGCATCCAGCACGGCGCGGACCACGGCTCTCGACTCCTCGTCCTCTACGTAGGCACACCCGATGAGATTCCTCTCGGTGGCCTCGGTGACGACTACGACCTGGGCCACTGCGACCTTGCGGCTCCCCAGCACGGGGATGTCCATCGAGTGGACGGCAATTGCGGCCTCGTTGTGGATGGCCTGGCGGAGGGCCTCCAGAGTGGCTTCCGCGATCTGGCGGGGCCGGGTCGAGGTGGCCGCGGCTCCTTTGGCGGCGCCGGCGAACAGCTCGTCCTGCCAGCG
>Ga0299914_10000932_pt1 | contig 18529 bp, 16 predicted proteins | sample RVTome_10_FD_201361 | JGI IMG/M metagenome (GOLD analysis project Ga0299914, IMG submission 201361) | Soil microbial communities from uranium-contaminated site in the Upper Colorado River Basin, Wyoming, United States - RVT153D57 (version 2) ...
GTGTCGAAGCCGGCCAGATCGGTGTCGAACCAGCTGGCGTACGTATCGAAGTCGATCTGCGAGGTCCGGCTGAGCCGGCGGCTGACCGAGCCGAACAGGCCGATCGTGTCGTCCTCGTTGCTGCCGAACACGTCGAACGCGCTATCCTGCGGCCGCCCGTAGCGGCGATGCGCGTAGCCCGCGCCGACGCCCCAGCTCCACAGGCCGCGATCGCCGGAGACGACCAGGCTGGCGCCGCGCATGCGGAAGGTATTGCCGCGGATCGACTGCAGCGCCCGATCGAAACAGACGCCGCTGCCCGGGTCGGCACCGAAGGCGCAGCCGCCGAGATTGCCCGTCAAAGGATCACGATCAACCTGAAAGTCATCAGGCAAGTTACTGAGATCATTGACGAGTAGGTTGCCGAACGTTTCGACCGTGTCGTAAACGACCACGCTCATCCCCGTATTGGGGCTGAACTGGTGCGAGAGCGAGCCGACGAAGGTGGTGCCGCCGTAGCGATGCCCGGCACGAGCCTGCAGCTCGGTGCGCGCGCTCGGTCGCCAGATGATGCCGGCATCGTAGATGATGCCAGCGATGTCGTAGGTGAGGACGCGCGGCCGCGACGGATCCGCCACCGGCCGTCCGTCCGCGCCGACGACCGGAATTCCGTTCGCGTCACGGGCGATATCGAGCTGGCTTGCCTCGATATTCTCATAGCCCACCCCCGCCGTGACGGCGAAAGTGGCGCTGATCGGGACGACCACGTCGCCGCGCACATAGGTGCCTTCGGACTCATGGTCGAACTCGCTGTCCGATTCCGTGCGTGCATAGCCGGCGCCCACCGTCCAGCCGACCGGCAGCCGGCCCGGCGCCATGCCGGCGCTGGCGGTCGCGCTGTGGGCGACGGCGGAATCGAAATCCTCGCGGGGGCCGCCGGTGAGGCTGTCGTCGTCGATCGCGACATAGCCAAGCCGGTAGGAGGCGTTGACCGCCACCGGGCCGGCATGGGTCGACAAAGTCGGGCCGGCATAAGCGCTGTACACCTCGACCGATTCGTCGCGATCGGTGGCCCCGAGCGCTCGGCCCTCGCCGCCGGTGCGGGTCGCCAGGGCGCCGGCCTCGAGCTGGAGCGCGCCGGGGATGACCTGGACGCCGACCGTCGCGATGCCCGAATGGACGTCCTGGTCGCCGACATCCCCTTCCCACTCGATGTTGCGCTGGTAGCGGTAGCTCATCTGGACGGTGACGCGGCGCGTCTCGACGCGCCCGTCCACGCCCGCGGCGATGCTGGTATAGGTCAGCGTGTCGCCGCCATCGAGCTCGGCGCTGACGACCTGGGCGACCTCGAGATAGGGGTCGATGCGGGTGCGGGCGCGGGACCGTCCCTGCGGCGGCGCGCCTTCCGGTGCGGGGGAATCGACGGCGGGCTCGGCATAGGACACGCCGGAAACCGGCGGCGCCGACTCCTGCGCCTGCGCCGTGCTCGCGGCCGCGAAAGCAAGGCCGAGCACCAGCGCGAAGCGGCGGCAGCGCCGGGAAATGGCCGGTTCAAGCTTCATGGCCGTACCCGTCATATCCGCCGAAATTGCGTCCCGAGACGGCGATCGCGGCTCCGTTGAGGATCAGGGCGACATTGTCGCAGCCAGCAAGCAGCCCGATCGTCTCGCGCAGGTCGGCCTCGGTGGTCCGGTCGGCGCGCACGACGACCAATACCTGGCCGACATGGCCGGCCAGCACGGTCGCAGGAGACGCCATCAGCGCGGGCGGAGAATCGAGCAGGATGATCCGTCGCTTGTCGGCGGCGATCAGCCGCGCCAGCACCTCGCGTGTGCGGTCCGAAGCAAGCAGCTCCGGCACGCCATGGTCCTTGCGCCCCGCGGGCAGGACCGAGAGGCCCTGGACGTCGGTGCGGATGACGAAATCCTCCGGATCGACCGACGGGTCGGCAAGCGCGTCGACCAGGCCGGGGCCGCCGTCGATGCCGAGGATCGAGAGCGTGTCGGGCTTGGCGAAATCGCCGTCGATCAGCAGGACCTCTAGGCCGCGCTCGCCGGCGAGCGAGAGCGCCAGGTTGGTCGTGCAGAAGGTCTTGCCCTCGTTCGCCTGGGCCGAGGTGACGAGGATCGACCGGCGCTTCTCCTCGGGAAGCGAGACCCGCCGCTCGATCGTCGCGAGCAGCTGGCGCTTGATCAGCCGGAATTCCTCGGCGAGGCCGGTGGCCGACGCTTCGGGCACGATATAGCCGGCCGCGGCCAGAGCGTGCCGGTCGATCGTCGCGGACCTGCCGCCGGGCCGGCGCGGAGCCGGCCCCGCTTCGGAGGCGAGGGCGCGGGCCGGGGCCGGCTTGGCCCTGGGCTCAGGCTCAGGCTCAGGCTCGGGCGCCGGCGCGGGCACGGCCCGAACGGGTTCGGCGGCCGCCGGGGCCGGAAAGGGCCCGGGCAGCGGCGCGCGGGCGCGCAGGGCGGCGCCGAAGTCGTAGACCTCGGCGGCGCGCTCGATCAGCGAGATGCGGCTGTGCTTCATATCGTTCCTCACGCCACCGAGCTTCGCTGCCAGAATTCGACCAGAATCAGCACGGCGTAGCTGGCGGTGAGGCCGGCGGCCGCGCCGCCGAGCCAGACCAGCCGCTGGCGGCGGCGGGCGCGCTCGGGTGGAGTCACCACCTCGCTCAAAGTGCCGATCACCGGCAGGCCGGTGAGGGCCGCAAGCCGGTTCTGGGTCGGGAAGGTCGTCTGGAGATGGCCGGCGACGAAGGCGGCGGCGACGCCGGCGCCCCCCGCGACAAGCAGCACCAGGGTCAGAAAGAGCGGCCGATTCGGCGCCGCGGGCACACTCGGCACGCTCGGCGGCTCGACCACCTGAATGTTGAGCGGGCTGGTCCGGGTCTGGATGTCGCTGCGCAGCCGCACCTGCTCGCGATTGCCGAGCAGCTGGTCATATTGCTGCTTGAGCACCTCATAGTCGCGGTTGAGGCGGGTCTGCTCGGCGGCCAGGCCGGGCTCGGTCGACTGGCGCGAGCCCAATTGGGCGAGGTCCGACTGGAGCTGGTTGCGCCGCGCGATCGAGGCCGCAAGCTGCGCCTCGCGCTCGGCCATCATCGCCCGCAGCGAGACGTAGGACGGGTTGGGCATGCCGGCAGTGCCGCTGCTGCGCTCGGCGGCCGCATAAGGGCGCAGGCGCTCGATCTGCTGGCGCGTGGCGATGACGTCCGGATGCTGATCGGTCCAGCCGCGTGCCCGGTTCTGACTGAGCTGGGCCTCGAGCGCGGCTATCTGGCCGCTCGCGGTGCTCGCCGCCTCGCCCATCCCGGGCATGTTCTGCGGCGTCGAGGCAAGCTGGCCACGCATCGCGCTGACCGCGCCCTGGGCGGCAACGATCTGCTGCTCGATATTGGAAAGCTCGCCGCGGGCCGCCGACATGCGCTGGTCGATCGTGCCGGCGCCGGGAAGCAGACCCATGAAGCGCTGCTCGAACTCGACGCGGCGCTGCTCGGCTTCCTGGAGCTGGGTCTCGCGGCGACGCAGCTCCTCGTCGAGGAACTGGAGCGACTGGCCGGTCTCGCGGCGATCGCCCGACAGGTTCTGCTCGACGAACAGGTCGATCAGGCCCTGCACGGTCGCCGCCGCGGTGCGGGCGTTCTGGCCGTTGGAGAAACCGGAGATATTCGAGAAAGCGGTGATCTCGATCATGCCGTCGGGCATGGCGGTGATCAGGATGCGCTGGCGCAGCGCCGAGACCACGCCGCCGAGATCGCTCTCGCCGGCGACCATCGTGTTGAGGTCGGTGCGCCGCACCACCCGGACCAGATTCTCGTTCGAAGTCAGGGTCTGCTTGAGGCGCAGCAGCTGGTTCTGGCGCTCGTCCGGGGTGATGCCGATCTGGTTAGGCAGGATCGACTGCATCTCGACGAACATGCGCGCTTTCGCTTCGTAGCTGTTCGGGATGAGAGCGATCACCAGCCAGCCGAGCACGGCGACGCCCCAGGCGACCGCGATAGCCAGCCAACGACGCTGCCACACCTGGTGCAGGGCGATCCGGAACTGTTCGTAGAGTCCGTCCATCGAGAGCGGCAATCCTTTCAGAGAGGCTGAGCGAGCCGGATCAGAACATGCTCTCGGGGATGATGATGACGTCGCCCGGCTCGAGCCGGACGTTGGCGCGCACGTCGCCGCGGCGAAGCAGGCTGGCGATACGCAGATCGTACTCGCGCTGCTGGCCGCTCTCGCGATCGACCCGGATCAGCCGCGCCCGGTCGCCGGCGGCGAACTCGGACAGGCCGCCGACCGCAATCATGGCGTCGAGCAGCGTCATGTTGGCGCGATAGGGGATCGCCGCCGGCCGCTCGGTGGCGCCGACGATGCGAATCTGCTGCGAGAAGGTGCCCTGTGGCCGGTCGACCATCACGGACACCAGGGGATCCCGGATATATTCGGCGAGGACGACGCGGATGTCCTCGGCGAGCTGGGCCGGGGTCTTGCCGACTGCGGTCATGTCGGTGATCAGCGGCGTGGTGATGCGGCCATCGGGCCGGACCTGGACGCGGGCGCCGAGCTCCGGATTGCGCCAGACGAAGACCGTGAGCTCGTCGAGCGCGCCGATCAGGTAATTCTCGCTGACCTGGGCGCCGTCGCCGACGAAGCCGGCGGCCGGAAGGCTGTTGCCGGTGCCGCCGGTCGAGGCGCAGCCGGACAGGAGCACGGCCGCAGCCGCGGTGAGAGCCAGTGTGAACTTCGCGGACAGACGCATGATCGCTTCCTCTTCACTCGCTCCAATGCCCTTGCCCGCCTTGTCCCGCAGCGGGATGGACGGGGCGCAGGATTTGGGGCTGCTATGGCTGCAAGAGGTAAAATTACGGTTAGGAACAAGGCGCTTTTGGGCGCCGTCCCAGAACGGGACCGAGCGTCGCGAAGCGGTTAAGAACCGCCGCCGTCTCAATAGGCTAGCGGCCGCCGCGCCCGTCCAAGACGGCCGCGGACCGAGTGCTCAGCCGCCGACTACCATCTCGCGGGCCGGGAACTGGGCGAGGAAGGCCTGGGGGCTGGCCGAGAGGCCGTAGGCGCCGGCGAGGAAGACGGCGGCGAGGTCGCCCACCTCGGCGCGCGGCGTCATGACGTCGTCGGCAAGGCGGTCTAGCGGGGTGCAGAGGCAGCCGACAATGCCGACCTCCTCTTCCGGCTCGGCGCCGAAGCGCGAGGCGATCGCCACCGGATAGTTGCGGCGCACCACCTGGCCGAAATTGCCCGAAGCGGCGAGCTGATGGTGCATGCCGCCGTCGGTGACCAGGAAGGTCCGGCCGTGGCTCTCCTTCCGGTCGAGGATCCGGGTCAGATAAACGCCCGCCTCCCCGACCAGCCAGCGGCCGAGCTCAATCGCGAACTGGCTGTCGGAAAGGATATCGGGGCGGCCGGCCAGCACCTCGGCCAGAGCGGTGCCGACCGCCGCGACGTCGAGCGGCCGCTCGCCGTGAAAATAGGGGATGCCGAAGCCGCCGCCGAGATTGACCAAAGGCGGCGCCGCGCCAGCCTCCGCAGAGAGCTCGGCTGCGAGCGCCACCGTCGCGCGCTGCGCCTCGATGAGCGCGCCGGCGTCGAGCGCCTGCGAACCGGCGAAGATGTGGAAGCCGCGCCAGTCGGCGCCCGAAGCCAGGATGCGGCGGACGAGCGCCGGCACCCGCGCCGCGTCGACGCCGAACGGCTTGGCGCCGCCGCCCATGCGCATGCCCGAGCCCTTGATCTCGAAGTCCGGATTGACGCGAACCGCGAGCCGCGGCGTCCGTCCTAGCCGCGCGCCGATCGCGAAGGCCCGCTCGGCCTCCCCTTCCGATTCGCAGTTGAGAGTCGCGCCGGCGGCGATCGCCTGATCGAGCTCGGCATCACGCTTCCCCGGGCCTGCAAAGCTGACCTTCCTGGAGTCCGCCCCGGCCTCGAGGGCGAGCCGGAGCTCGCCGCCCGATGCCACGTCGAGGCCGTCGACCTGCTTTGCAACGTGACTAAGGAGTTTCGCATATGAGTTTGCTTTTATGGCATAATGGAGATGAATTCCTGGAAAGGCCGTGCGGAAGTCGGCGATCCGGCGATCGACCAAAGCGAGATCGTAGACGAACAAGGGCGTGTCACCGGCCTCGGCGACGAGCGCGTCGGCGCGGCGGCCGCCGATCAGCAGCATGCCGTCGGCATCGGCGGCGAAGCCGGCTGGTATCGTCCCCATCGGTTTGGTCATGCCGTCAGCTCGTTCTTCAATTCCACCCGGTCGAGCTTGCCGTTCGGACTGCGCGGCAGCTCGTCGCGCCAGACGATAGGCCCGGGCTGCATAAAATTGGGTAACTGGCGCCGAAGGAAATTGCGCAACGCCTCCTCGCGCTCCGGCGCGGCAGGACGGACCACCAGGGCGATCGCCTCGCCCAACCGGGCGTCAGGATAGCCGAGCGCCACCGCTTCGTGGACGAGGCCGGAAGCGATCGCCGCTTCCTCGACCTCGGTCGGGCTGACGCGGTTGCCGGCGGTCTTGATCATCCCGTCGTCACGCCCGACGAAATAGAGCAGCCCCTCCCCGTCGCGCCGGACCCGGTCGCCCGACCAGACCGCGGTGCCGCCGTAGCACGCGCCGTCGGGGGCGGGCCTGAACCGCTCGGCGGTCCGTTCCGGATCCTTCCAATAGCCCTGCGCGACCAGCGGTCCGGCATGGACCAGCTCGCCCTCGCCGGCGCCCTCGATCGGACGCCCGTCGCGATCGACGACGAGGATCTCGGCGAAAGGGATGGCGGCGCCCATCGAATCGGGGTGGGTGTCGAGCAAAGCGGGCTCGAGATAGGTCGAGCGAAACGCCTCGGTAAGGCCGTACATCGAGTAAATCTCGGCGGCCGGGAAGAGCTCGCGCATCCGCCGGATCACCGACGGCGGCAGCTTGCCGCCGCTGTTGGTGAGACGGCGCAGGCTGAGCGCCGCCATCGGCGGCCACCCCGCCTCGATCAGCTGAACCCAAAGCGGAGGAACACCGGCCAACGTGCTGATTCTATGCTCTTCAACCATCCGGATCACGTCGCGCGGCGTCAGATATTCAAGCGGCACCACCGATGCGCCGGCGGCCCAGGCCGACAGCAACTGATTCTGGCCATAGTCGAAGCTGAACGGGAGGACGGCAAGCACCCGATCCTCGGGCGCAAGGCGCAGATATGCGGCGACGCTGACCGCCCCGAGCCAGAGATTGGCGTGGCTCAGCATCACGCCTTTGGGCCGGCCGGTCGAGCCGGAGGTGTACAGCAAGGCGGCGAGATCGTCGGGCGCCGCGGCGGATGGGCCAAGCGCGTCCGGATGACCGAGCAGCGTGGCGGTCTCCTCCTCATCCAGCGCCGCGCATCCGGACAGCAGATCGCCGGGCCCGAGAGCGGCGAGCCGGGCGCGACCGCTGAGCAGCAGCTCGGCGCCGCTGTCAGCGAGAATGTGCGCGACCTGCATGCGCTTCAGCAGCGGGTTCACCGGCACGTGAACCATTCCGGCGCGGGCCGCCGCCAGCGGCAGCAGGGCGGTCACCTTACCCTTGGGAAGCCAGCTCGCCACCCGCGCGCCCGGCGCAAGGCCGCGCGCCTTCAGGGCCGCCGAGAGCGTCCCGACCGCCTGCTCGAGGCCGGCATAATCGAGCGCGCCCTCGCGCGTCACCAGGGCAGTATCGCCGGGCGCACCGAGGGAAACGAGATGGTCGAGCGGACGGGGGTTCGGATCGGGGGCTTGCACAGACGTTCCTTGATGGCCCAGAGCTTGTGCCGCAGGTGGGCGCGGAGGGGAAGTGCCGGTGACGGCCGACATCGAGTTGTTCGAGGATCTGGACGCGGTCGCCCGCGATGCCGACGGCGCGCTCGATCGCGCGGCCCAGCCAAGCCTGTTCGCCCGTCTCGACTGGTTCCGCCTGCTCGCCGAGCATTGCCCGCCCGCCGGCAAGCTGCTGGTCCTGCGGGCAAGCGCCGGCGCCCGCCGCGCCTGGCTGGCCCTCGCCGTCACCCATCCGACCGCCGCCGCTTATGCCAGCTGGTACTCGCTGCGCTTCGACGCAATCGGAGATCACGACGAGGCGTTGCTGACCGCCATCGCCGCCGCACTGCGCGACGGCGGGCTTGCGAAAGCCGAGCTCGGCCCGATCGAGGATCCGGAGCCGCTGAAGCGCAGCTTCCGCGCCGCCGGCTGGATCCCCTTCGTCACGCCGCGCACCGTGAACTGGCGGATCTACACGATTGGCATGGATTTCGAGACCTATTGGGCGAGGCGTCCGGCAAAGCTTCGCAACACCGCCAGGCGCAAGGCCAAGGCGACGACGCTCGACGTCACGATCCACGAGCGGTTCGATGCGGCCGCCTGGGCGGACTATGAGGCGGTCTATCGCGCCAGCTGGAAGCCGGAGGAAGGCTCCTTCCCCTTCCTTCGCGCGCTCGCCGAGCAGGAAGGCGCCGCCGGAACGCTGCGTCTCGGCATCGCCAAGGCGGACGGCGAGCCGGTCGCGGCACAGCTCTGGCTGGTGGAGAATGGAGAGGCGACCATCCACAAGCTCGCTTATGCGGAAAGCGCCAAGGCGATGTCGCCAGGGACGATCCTGGGCATGGCGATGTTCCGGCACGTTCTCGACCGGGACCGGGTGACGCGGATCGACTACGGCACCGGCGACGAGTCCTACAAGGCCGACTGGATGGAGGAGAAGGTCACGCTCTGGCGCCTCGCCGTCTTCAATCCCCGCACGCTCGGCGGCCTGCTCGGCGCCGCCAGGGCCTGGGCGTCGACGCTTGCCGGGCGTCGGCGAAGCCGGTAGGGCGCCCGGCGCAAAGGGGAGACAGAGCCGAGCATGGTTGCCGCCTTCAACGACGAGGAAGAAGTCGACGCGACGCTGCGGGCGGTGCTGGTCGACGTGCTCGGCCTGGCCGAGGCGCAGGTCCGCGGCTTCGACGAGAGCACGGCTCTGTTCGGCGCGCTGCCCGAGTTCGATTCGATGGCCGTCGCCGGCCTGCTCACCGAGCTCGAGGAACGGCTCGGCATCCTGATCGAGGATCATGAGGTCGACGCCGACATGCTGGAATCGTTCGGATCGCTCCTCACCTTCGCGCGGGCCAAGGCGCTGCAGTGAGCCGGGCGCGGCTCGCCTACGAGACGTATCGAAGCGAAAGCCGGCAGGAGCATTTGATGCGGATCGGCGCGGCCGAAGCGCCGGCGGTCCTGATCGTCCCCCCGCTGTTCGAGGAAATGAACCGCACCCGGGCGCTGCTCGCCGACGTCATGCGCGCCCTGGCGGCACGGGGCCTTTGCGGCTGGCTTCCCGACCTCAAGGGCACCGGCGAGAGCGAGGCGGAGCTGGCGACGGCGCAGTGGGACGACTGGCGCCATGACGTCATGGCGGCGGCGGCCCATGCCGAGGCGCGCAGCGGCCAGCCGGTGCTGGCGGCATCGATCCGCGGCGGCGGACTGATCGACGACGGCGCGTCGGCAATCGGCTGGTGGCGGCTGGCGCCGGTCGCGGGCGCCTCCCTGGTCCGCGACATGGTCCGTGCCGGGCTCGCCGGGGTGGAGTGGGCCGGCTACGCGCCGTCGCACGATCTGCGCGGCCGGCTGGTGGACGCCGCGCCGGTCGCCCAGGAGCCGCTGCGGACGGCGCGGCTGGCGAGCGACGCCGCAGCCGCCGACGTCAAGCTGCCGGGCCCGGCGCTGTGGCGACGGTCCGAACCGGGCAACTCGGCCGAGCTCGCCGCGGCGATGGCGGCGGACATCGCCGAATGGCACGCGACATGCGCCGCCTGCTGATCTTCGCCTGCGAGGGCGAAACGCTCGGTGCCACGCTCGACGAGGCCGCAGGCAGCGAGACCGGCCTGCTGCTCGTCACCGGCGGCAGCCAGACCCGCGTGGGATCGCACCGCATGTACGAGCGGCTGGCCAGATCGCTGGCGGAACAAGGGATTAACTGCCTGCGCTTCGACCGGCGCGGGGTCGGCGACAGCGACGGCGAGGATCCCGGCTTTCGCGGCAGCGGCGCCGATCTCGCCGCGGCCGCCGCCTGCCTTCGCGCCGAATGCCCCGGCCTTGCGCGGGTCCACGGCTTCGGCCTGTGCGACGGCGCGACGGCGATCGGCCTGTTCGGGGGCGACGCCGGTATCGACGGCCTGATCCTGGTCAATCCGTGGCTCGTGGAAGCGGCGTCGGGCGCGCCGCCGGCGGCGGCGATCCGGCGCCACTATCGCGACCGCCTTCTGAGCCTCGATGGCTGGAAGAGAATCCTTTCAGGTGCAGTGGATTACCGAAAGCTGTTGAGTGGAATTCGTAAGATATCGAGGCCCGAACCGGCCTCCCCACTGGCGGCCGACGTTGCCGCCGGCCTTGCGCGGCACCGGCTCCCGGCCGAGCTCATCCTCGCCAGCGGGGACACCACCGCCATCGCCGCAGAGAACGAGATGAAATCGCCGGCTTTCAGGAACCTGGCCGAACGAGCGCAGAAGATCGACAGCGATTCGCATACGTTCGCGAGGCCCGGTGACGAGGGAATGCTGCTCGCGGCAGTGATCGATGCGGTGCGGCGGCTGAATGACGCCTGTGCCAAACAATCCGTCCGTTAGCGCCACGCACCTTGTGGATGCTCCACGGTCGGCTGGGCGCGGTTCCGGCCGAAAAGCCCTCTCCCCCTGGGAGAGGGGGCTTTAGCTGGCGTCGACCTGCTCCCCGTGAGGTGGAACTCACGCCTCCATCAGGCTCCTTGCCGGCTTGGCTTCAAAATCCGCTTCGGCGAGGAATTTCTCGGCGTCGAGGGCGGCGATGCAGCCGGTGCCGGCGGCGGTGACGGCCTGGCGGTAGATCTTGTCCATGACGTCGCCGCAGGCGAACACGCCGGGGATCGAGGTGCGGCTAGTGCCCGGCTCGACCGGAATGTAGCCGTCGGAATCGAGCGCGAGCTGGCCGGCGAACAATTCGGTCGCGGGCGAGTGGCCGATGGCGATGAAGGCGCCTTCGGTGTCGAGCCGCTCGATCGTGCCGGTGACGGTGTCCCTGAGATCGACCGCGACCAGGCCTTCCGGATCGCCGCCGCCGACGAATTCGGCCACCTCGCGGTTCCAGAGCACCTTGATGTTGGCGTGGGCGAACAGCCGCTCCTGCAGGATCTTCTCGGCACGAAGCGAATCGCGGCGGTGGATCAACGTGACGTCATGGCTGTGGTTGGTCATGTAGAGCGCTTCCTCGACCGCGGTATTGCCGCCGCCGACGACGATCACCTTGCGGCCGCGATAGAAGAAACCGTCGCAGGTGGCGCAGGCCGACACGCCCTTGCCCTTCAGCCGCTCCTCGGTCGGGAGGTTGAGCCATTTCGCCTGGGCTCCCGTGGCGATCACCAGGCTATCGCCGAGATAGACTGCGCCGCTGTCGCCGAGCATCCGGAACGGCCGGCTGGTGAGATCGACCTCGACGATATGGTCCCACTCCATCCGGGCGCCGACATGCTCGGCCTGCTTCTGCATCTGCTCCATGAGCCAGGGGCCCTGGATGACGTCGGCGAAGCCGGGATAGTTTTCGACATCGGTGGTGATGGTGAGCTGCCCGCCGGGCTGGATCCCCTGGACGACGATCGGCGCCATGCCGGCGCGGGCGCCGTAGATGGCGGCGGTCAGGCCGGCCGGGCCGGAGCCGAGGATCAGCATTCGGGTGGAATGGGTTGCCGCCATGAACGGGTCTTTCTGAGGAGGATCGAAGAGAGTTAATCAGCGAGGTAGGGTCCTGCCCCTCCCCGCGCAACCGTCATTTGCGGGCATCGGCGGGCGCTGATAGAAGCCGCGTCGACCCTGAAAATCCAGCGCCGAAGGCAAGGATCATGACCGTCCACGACAATCCGCTCGGCCTCGACGGCTTCGAGTTCGTCGAGTTCACCAGCCCCGATCCCGAGGCGCTGGGGGACCTGTTCACTCGGATGGGATTCACCCACGTCGGCAACCATGTGTCCAAGAACGTCCGCCATTATGCGCAGGGCGACATCAACTTCATCCTCAACATGGAACCGGCGGGCCAGGCCGCCGCCTTCCGCCGGGCGCACGGTCCTTCGGCTAACGGCATGGCCTTTCGCGTGGCGGACGCCAAGAAGGCGTTCGCGCTGGCGATCGAGCGGGGCGCGACCGCGGTCGAGACGCCGCGCGGGCCCGGCGAGATCGACATTCCGGCGATCGAGGGGATCGGCGGCTCCTACCTCTATCTCGTCGACCGCTATGGCGCCGAGCAGATCTACGACGTCGACTTCGCGCCGGTGGCGGGCGCGAGGCGCGACACGCGGTCGGTCGGCCTCCACACGCTCGACCATCTCACCCACAATGTGAACCGCGGGCGCATGGATCACTGGGCGAAGTTTTACGAGCGCATCTTCAACTTTCGCGAGATCCGCTATTTCGACATCGAGGGGCAGCAGACCGCTCTGGTCTCACGGGCGATGACCGCGCCGGACGACAAGATCCGCATCCCGCTGAACGAGAGCCAGGACGAGCACAGCCAGATCGAGGAGTTCCTGCGGGAATATAGAGGCGAAGGGATCCAGCATTTGGCCCTGTCGACCGACGACATCTTCGCCACCGTCGACAAGCTGCGCGCCAACGGCATCCGATTCCAGGACACGCCCGACACCTATTACGACCTGATCGACCAGCGCCTGCCCGGCCACGGCCACGACGTGCGGGAAATGCGCGAGCGCAGGATATTGATCGACGGATCTCCCGAGACCGGCGAGGGCCTGCTGCTGCAGATCTTCACCGAGAACATGATCGGTCCGATCTTCTTCGAGATCATCCAGCGCAAGGGCAATGAGGGCTTCGGCGAGGGCAATTTCAAGGCGCTGTTCGAATCGATCGAGCTCGACCAGATCCGCCGCGGCGTCATCCCGGCCAAAGAAAGCGCCTGACGCGTCCGCCGGCCCCGTGGAGGCGCCCAGACTCGATTGGCGGACCAAGGGCCTGCCGCCGGCTGCCGAGGGCCTGACGATCGACGAGATCGGCCGGCTCGGGCTCGACCTTCTCGCCGGCGACCTGATGATGCCGGCGGCGGTGATCCGCGAGGGCGCGCTGCGCGGCAATGTCGCCGGGATGCAGGCCTTTGCCGAGCGCGAACGGGCCCTGCTCTGCCCGCACGGCAAGACCCATATGAGTCCCGAGCTTCTCCGCCTGCAGATCGAGGCGGGCGCGTGGGGCATTACAGCGGCAACCGCCCATCATGTGCGGGTCTATCGCCGGCTGGGGATCGGCCGAATCTTCCTCGCCAACCAACTCGCCGGGCGCGCCGACCTCGATTTCGTGATGGGCGAGCTGGCGTACGATCCGTCGTTCGACTTCTTCTGCCTGGTCGATTCGGCGGATGGGGCCGGGCTGCTGGCCGAGGCCGCCGGGCGCGCCGGTTGCGAGCGGCCGGTGCAGGTGCTGATCGAGACGGGGATCGAAGCCGGCCGCGCCGGCGTGCGCGACGCGGCCGAGGCGATCGCGCTGGCCCGGACCATCGCCGGTGAGCCGCGCCTCGCCCTGCGCGGAATCGAATGCTTCGAGGGCATCCGGCAGACGCGGCCGGACGCGCGGATCGAGGCCGCCGACATGATCGACCTGGCAACGATCGCCGCCCGCGAGATCGCCGACGAGGGGCTGTTCGCCGAGGGAGATCTGCTCATCTCGGCGGGAGGCTCGGCCTTCCTCGATCTGTGCGCGGCGAGGCTTCCGGCGCGGATCGGCGGGCGGCGGACCGTGCGGATCATCCGGCCGGGATGCTACGTCACCCACGACAGCGGCCTGTACGAACGGCTCACCCGGCCCGACGGGAAGCCCCTGCCCGGCCTTCCACACCTGGAGCATGCCCTCGAAGTGTGGGGCGTCGTGCTCTCGGTTCCCGAGCCGGGGCTGGCCATCGTCGGAGCCGGCAAGCGCGACCTTTCCTACGACGTCGAGCCGCCGCGGCCGCTGTGGATCCATCGGGCGCCGGGCGGCGTCCCGCCGCGCCCGGCCTCGGCCATGGAGGTGGTCGCGCTGTGGGACCAGCATCTCGGCCTGTCGATGGGCATGGGAAGCCTCACGGTGGGCGACATGGTCGGCTTCGGCATCTCGCACCCTTGCGCGACCTTCGATCGATGGACGGCCTTGCTGACCGTCGACGACGCCTACCGGGTGACCGGGGCGGTCACCACGCTGTTCTGACCCGCGCCAACTTGCCTTGCCGGGCCAAGGCACTAAATTGAGCATTGGATACGGCCCCGGCCCGCCCCCAAAGCCATCATTTTGAGGAGTCATGATGAACCTTCGCAAATTCCTGGCGGCATCCGCGCTCTCCGCGGCTCTGCTCCTTCCCATCGCCTCTCCGGCCAGCGCCCAGACGATCCAGGTCGGCGCCACCGTCAAGGATCCGCAGGGCGGCGAAGTGGGCACCGTCACCTCGGTCGACGGCGAATTCGTCGTCATCCAGACCGATCGCCATTCGGCCCGGCTTCCGGTGACGTCGTTCACACCGACGGAGGAGGCCATCCTGTTCGGCCTGACCCGAGACCAGCTCAACACCCAGCTCGACCAGGCGATCGCCCAGGCCCAGCAGGCGATCACCGTCGGCGCGATGGTCCACGACCGCGACGGCACGCCGATCGGCGCGATCGAGAGTGCCGACGCCGAGGCGGTGACCGTCAAGCTCGGCGAGCAGCCGATCCGGCTGCCGCGCTCCGCCGTGGCGCCGGGCCAGAACGGCCTGCGCATCGGCGCGACGATCGCCGAGCTCCAGGCGCAGATCGCCGCCGCTTCGGCCTCCGCCAACGCGGAAACCGAGACGGACGATTCGACCACGCCTTCCGAGGGCAATTAGGTCCCGATCGACCCCGGCCCCCTGCCCGGCTTCGGGCCAGGGGGTCGGGCATCGCCGCCCCGGATATTCGCGCTTCCTGCCCCCGCCTGGCGCCGATAGAAAGGCGTGATGGGGAGGCTGAAATGAACGGCGCGGCGGCGGAAAAGGCGAAAGAGCGAGCGGTCGTGCCCGAGGCGGTCACGCCGCGCTGGGAACAGGATGCGCTCGGATTTCTGATCGCACCCGAGACGCAGAGCAGCTTCTTCGAGCGATATTATGAGCGCGAGGCGCTGATCACGGCCCGCGGCGAGCCCGACCGCTATGCCGACCTGCTGACGCTCGATTCGCTCGACCATTTCATCGCCAGCGCCGACCTGCGCGAGGGGATGATCGACCTCACCAGCCAGAAGCATCAAATCTCGCGCGATTCCTTTGTCGACGACCGCGGCCGGATCAGCGCCGTATCCGTCGTCGAGCATTACATGCGCGGCGCGACGATCATCCTCCCGCACCTCCACGAATCTCTGCTCAACCTGGGCGAGTTCTGCCGGTCGCTCGAGGAGGTCTTCTCCTGCCACGTCCAGACCAACATCTATCTGACCCCGTCGGGGAACCAGGGCTTCCCGCCCCATTACGACAATCACGACGTGTTCGTGATGCAGATTTCCGGCGCCAAGGCATGGCGGCTCTACGGCGTCCCGGTCGAGATCCCCTATCGCGGCGAGGGATTCGAGAAGGGCCGGCACGAGGCCGGCGAGGTAACCAAGACGTTCACGCTCAACCCCGGCGACTGCATCTATCTGCCGCGCGGGCTGATGCACGATGCCGAGAATGTCGGCGAGGAACCGTCGCTGCACATCACCGTCGGCCTGATCACCAAGACCTGGGCGGACCTCCTGCTCGAATCGATTTCCGAGCTGGCGCTGGCCGAGCCCGACTTCCGCCGATCGCTGCCGCCCGGCTTCGCGGCGCGCGAGTTCGACCGCGAGACGGCGCGGCGCCATTTCGAGGGGCTGACCAAGCTGATCGCCGAAAAGGCCAGCATGGACGGGGCGTTCGACCTGCTCGCCGACAATTTCCTGCGCGCCCGCCGGCCCAACATCTCGGGGACGATCGCCTCGGCCTTCACCCTTACCACGGAGGACCGCTTTCGCCGCCGCCGGTTCGTTCCGTGGACCCTCGCCGAGGACGACGGCAAGCCGGTGCTGGTGGGCCCGGGAGGCGATCTGGAGCTCAAGCCGGAGGATGCCGACGCGCTCGACCTGGTTCTGTCGGGCGAGCCCTTCCGGCCCGCCGACCTGCCCTGCGAGGATCCGCTCGAGCTGGTGCGAACCCTATGGGCGGCGGGTTATCTGGAGCGGCTCCCGGTCTGACTAGGGTCCAGACCCTCGGAATATGCGGGAATTGCGCGGCAATGCGCGCGCACGGCCTCGACCAAGGCGAAATCGCCGGCAGCGCGGGCCACGCGCTCGCCTTCGTCGCAATCGCCCTGGCGGACGATCTCGCCGACGCGCTCGCCGAGGGCGCGGCCCTGATCGCGCAGCGCACGGAGCCGAAGAGCGTCGGCCGTCGCCATGTCACGCTGCAGCCGCTGCGCCTCCGCTTTCTCATGGTCGAGCGCGTCGCGGTTGGTGCCGACCCATCCCGTCCAGAGGCCGCCGAAGCCTGACGCCGGGGCAGGAGCGGCGGCGGGCGCGGCGAGCGCCGCCGCCGGCACGAGCAGGGCGAGGCAAAGCAATAGTGGTTGCGGGGTCTTGGCCATTGATTCGAACGGTTATTTGGGCCTTCAGGTCGCAGGGCGCAATGACCGTCGTGGCGGTGCGCCAACTTCGACAAGCTAGGCTTTCGAGGCATCCAACCCTCGGTTGTCCACTTATTCCCGGCTGTGAGGGCGAGCACCGTCGGCGCCCGGCCGCGTGAATTCCCGGCGTGCGCGCTCGACGTCGTCTCTGATCACGCAGCCCTCGACATGGTCGTTGACCAGCCCCATCGCCTGCATGAAGGCATAGACCGTGGTAGGCCCGACGAATTTCCAGCCCTGCTTCTTCAGGTCCTTCGACAAAGCGATCGATTCCGCCGAGGTCGACGCCGTCTGCGGCTTCGCAAGCTGCGCCGGATCGGGTTCGTAGCGCCAGATGAAGGCCGCCAGCGAGCCTTCCCGCTCGACGAGCTCCTGAGCCCGCCGGGCGTTGTTGACGACGGCCTCGATCTTGCCGCGATGGCGGACGATGCCTTCATCCTGAAGCAGGCGGTCGACATCGCGCCCGGTGAAGCGCGCGACCCTGTCGAAATCGAAACCGTGGAACGCCGAACGGAAGTTCTCGCGCTTGGCGAGTATGGTGCGCCAGCTCAGCCCGGACTGAAAGCCTTCCAGGCACAATTTCTCGAACAGGCGATGATCGTCCCTGACCGGAAATCCCCATTCGCGATCGTGATAGAGGGGGAACTCCGGCGCGGCGGCGCTCCAACGGCAACGCGGCCTTCCGTCCGGCCCGGAGATGGTCGTGCTCATGAAGCGAGCCGATAGCTCAGCCATCGAAACGAGGAAACAGATCGATCCGACAACCGGCCGAAGCGGCAATGGCGGCCATAACGGCAGATGTGCGCGGTAGGCTGGAGGCGGCGTCCGCCGGAGCTCGTCGAATCTCGAATGGTAGCGGAGGAGGGATCTACTTTCGGTCACTATTGATCTGATATTACGTGGTTTTTCGCAGTAGAAGCCGCAAAATACCCCCAACGATACCCCCGCAATTCTAGTCTTGCGCCGAACCGAGTTTGGCGGATCGCGCGTCGAGACGGGTTTCGCGTTGCGCATTCACCCCCAGCCCGGCCATTCGCTCGGTCAAAGTCGGTAATATTGCTCCCAGCCGGCGCGCGGCGCGTCCCCCAGCAACAGCGCATCCGCAATCTCGTGGTTCGTGATTCGGCGCGTTGCTGGATCGAAGCGAAGGTTAGCGTTCACCTGCTGCGCAATGACGCCCAACGCCATGGTCTGGCAAAGCGGACCGGCGATCGCAAAGGGCGAGTGGCAATGTTCCAGACCCATGACGCTTCGCAGGAAGTTGCCGGCATGGGTTGTATCATAGCGCGGCGTCGGCGGAAGCCGGGCTGCCATGTCGCGCCCCGCGGGACCGAGGATTTCGAGCTCGGACGCATGCGAGCCGCCCTTGAACGTGAGGCCCTCGCCGTAAATCACCTTGCCCGGAGCCAGCCTCCTGGTCTCGATGGCGCCGGCCGTGGGCGGGGGGATGTTCGGATCGACGACGGAGTCGCCGAAATCGGCGGGAAGCGGTGGCAGGTTCTGCTGCCCTTCGTACCAGCTGAGCTCGACCGGCGGCATGGCGCCGCGCGCCGGAAAGCGGAAGACCAATGTGGACGCCTGCGGAAAAAGGAAGCGGCTTGGTCCCTCCAGCTTCGCGCTCTCGACCTCGGTGGGCAGACCGAGACGCAGGAACTCGTGCGCATTGTCGAAGATGTGTGCGCCCCAGTCGCCCAGCGCTCCATTTCCATAATCGAACCAGGAGCGCCATTCGCCGACCAGGTAGGCCGCGTTGTACGGGTGCGGCTTGCTGGTCGCCTGCCATGCATCCCAATCGAGGTCCGGCGGTACCGGGTCGCCCGGGAGATAGCCCGAAACCGACTTGCCGTGCCAGCGGCGCGGGCTGTTCATGAAGGCCGTGATCCGCGTCACATTCTTGATGATGCCCGCCTTCGTCCACGCGTCGAATTGAAAGTAGCCGGCGCCG